>Ga0160427_10002755_pt1 | contig 10491 bp, 8 predicted proteins | sample SolpanmetagenomL_FD_108194 | JGI IMG/M metagenome (GOLD analysis project Ga0160427, IMG submission 108194) | Solar panel surface microbial communities from Lawrence Berkeley National Laboratory, California, USA - L | ecosystem: Engineered > Built environment > Solar panel > Unclassified ...
CCGGACATGCCGACCGCGGCGGACCCCGAATCGCTGGCGCTGCTGGCGCTCGCCGAGCGCGTCGCGCAGGCGGACATCACCGTGCTCATCAACGGCCCCACCGGCACCGGCAAGGAAGTGCTGGCGCGTGCGATCCACAACAATTCGCCGCGCAAGGCCGGGCCGTTCATCGCGATCAACTGCGCCGCACTGCCCGAAACGATGTTGGAGGCGCTGCTGTTCGGCCACCAGAAGGGCGCGTTCACCGGCGCCTCGTCGGGCGGCGAAGGCTTCTTCCGCGCCGCCGACGGCGGCACCATCCTGCTCGACGAGATCGCCGAGATGCCGCTGCAATTGCAGGCCAAGCTGCTGCGCGTGCTCCAGGAGCGCGAGGTGGTGCCGATCGGCGCCTCGGTGCCGCAGAAGATCGACGTCCGCGTCATCGCCTGCGCCAACCGCGACCTTCAGGGCGAAGTCGCCGCCGGCCGGTTCCGCGCCGATCTCTATTACCGCCTGTCGGTCTTTCCCCTGTCGACCAAGCCGCTCGCCGAGCGCCAGCAGGATATTCCCGCGCTCGCCGCGACGATGATCCTGCGCCATGCCGGCACCCGCGCGGTGGTGCCGTGGCCGACGACCGCGGCGATCGAGCAGCTGCTGCGCCACGACTGGCCGGGCAACGTCCGCGAGCTGGAAAACGTGATCCAGCGCGCGCTGCTGTTCGCCGGCGGCGAGACGATCGAGGCGAGCCACATCGTGTTCGACCGACCGATCAGCTTCACCTTCGCCAACGTCTCCGCGGCGGTCACGCCGCTGTTCCCGCAGGCCACGCCCGCCGCCGAACCGGCGGCGTCGGGCGCGACCCTCGGCAACGTCGTGCAGATGAGCGAATTCCAGGCGATCCGCGAAACGCTTGCGGCGTGCGGCGGCAGCCGGATCGAAACCGCGCGCCGCCTCGGCATATCGGAGCGCACGTTGCGCTACCGCCTCGCCAAGGCGCGCGAGCAGGGCGACGACCTCGCCCGTCCCGGTAGCACCGCCTGGGCGGTGTCGGCATGAGCGGCGTCGGTGGTGTCGGCGGCGCGATGAGCGTCGACCGGGTGATGCAGCTGCGCGCGCAGATCCTCGAACGCAACCAGGCGCTGAGCCGCGCCGGCGCCGCGGAGGGTCCGGCGTCGACGGGCGCCACGAAGCCGACCAGCTTCGCCGATACGCTCCAGGACGCGCTGAAGGACGTCAACGAGGGACAGAACAAGGCGTCCGCCCTGTCCGAAAGCTACGAGCGCGGCGAGACGGTCGACATCGCCAAGGTCATGCTGGCGCGCCAGCAGGCTTCGGTCGGGTTCGAGGCCACGCTGCAGGTCCGCAACAAATTGCTGTCCGCCTACAAGGACATCATGAGCATGCCGGTATAATCGATGAGCACCGCCCTCGCCACCACCACGCCCTCTGCCCTGCCGGAGAAGTTCGCAAACCCGCTGCTCCAGATCAAGGGCGTGCTCGCCCAGCCGGCGGTGCGCCGCAGCCTGCCGATGGCGCTGCTCGTCGCGTTGATCGGCGCGGCCGCGCTCGCCTGGATGTCGCTGTCGACGCCGACGCAGAAGACGCTGTTCACCGGTCTGACCGACGCCGACAAGCAGGCGGTCACCAGCGCGCTGACGCAGGCCAGCATCACGAGCCACGTCGACGAGGGCACCGGTGCGCTGACCGTCGACGAGGACCAGTTCAGCAAGGCGCGGATGCTGCTCGCCGGACAGGGCCTGCCCAAGCAGGCGCCGGGCGGCTACGCCATCCTCGACCAGCTGCCGATGGGCGTCAGCCGCGCGGTCGAGGGCGAACGCCTGCGCCAGGCGCGCGAAACCGAACTCGCCCGCTCGATCGAGGATATCGACGCGGTGGCCGAGGCGCGCGTGCACCTCGCCACCCCGGAAGCGAGCGTCTTCGTGCGCGACAATGCCGCGCCCTCGGCGTCGGTCGTCGTCAAGCTCCAGGGCGGCCGCGCGCTGAGCCAGGCGCAGGTGCAGTCGATCATCAACCTCGTCGCCAGCTCGGTGCCGGGGATGAAGCCCGAGAGCGTCACCATCGTCGACCAGATGGGCGCGCTGCTGTCCAAGCCGGGGGCCGGCGGCGTCGATGCCGACGGCGACGCGCGGCTGGAGATGCAGCGCAAGACCGAGGACAAGGTGCGCCAGCAGCTCGTCCAGCTGCTGACCCCGCTGGTCGGCGCCGGCAATTTCACCGCCGAGGTGCAGGCCGACATCAACCTCGACCAGACGCAGGCGACGCGCGAAAGCTACGACAAGGCCGGCACGCTGCGCGCCGAGACGGGCAACTGGACGGGCAACCAGGCGGCCGGTCCGGCGACGCCCGGCGGTATCCCCGGTGCGCTGTCGAACACCCCGCCGCCCGCAAGCCAGCTCCAGACGCCGCAGCCCGCGAACGGCGCGAGCGGCGCGCCCGCCGCCGATCCGACCCCAGTCGCCGGCGGCGCCGCGCCCAATCCCAACAAGCAGAGCGACAGCTTCCAGCGCGCCTATGACCTCGGCAAGGAAGTGTCGGTCACGCGCCAGACGCCGGGATCGGTCAAGCGCCTGTCGGTCGCCGTGCTGCTCCGCGATCCCGACAAGACGCGCCGCACCGCGATGGAGATCGGCCAGATCACGGACCTGGTGAAGAGCGCGGTCGGCTTCGACCAGGCACGGCAGGATCAGGTGACGGTCATCAGCCGCAAGTTCGCCGACGGCGCCACCGCGACCGATGGCCCGGCCTGGTACGACAACGCCTGGTTGCCGGTGCTGGCGCGCAACGCCACCGCGATCGTCATCGCGCTGCTCGTCCTGCTGCTCGGCGTGCGTCCGCTCGCCAAGGGGCTGATGAAGAAGCGCGAGGATGCCACTCCGGCGCTCGCCGGTCCGGGCGGCGCGATCGGCGGCGCCAATGCCGAGGGCATCACGGTGCATGAGACGGTCAGCCTCGACCGGCTCGCCCAGACGCAGACGGTCGACGACCGGATCGGCGCGGTCCGCGGCTTCACCCGCGACAACCCGGCGCGCGCCGCGCTCGCGATCCGCGATATGATAAAGGCGGACGCCAAGTGAGCGCCCCCGCCCCCGCCCCGGTCGCCGCGGCGGTCCGCAGCTACACCGGCGTCGAGCGCGCCGCGGTGCTGATGATGCTGGTCGGCGAGGAGGAGGCCGCGGCCATCCTCCAGAAGCTCGACCCCGAGGAAGTCCGCCAGCTCGGCTCGGCGATGTTCGCGGTCGCGGACGTGTCCGAACAGGAGATGGAGGACGTGCTCGACGATTTCGTCGGCAAGGCGCGCGAGCGCACCGGCGTCACCTTCGATCCGCGCCCCAAGATCGAGGCGGTGATGAACCGCGCGCTCGGCCCGGAAAAGGCGGAGAGCGTGCTCGCCCGCATCACCCCGCCGGAGGCCGCGTGCGAACTCGAGCTGCTCGACTGGCTCGACGCGAGCGAGATCGCGCAGATGATCGAGAAGGAACATCCGCAGATCGCCGCGGTGATGATCGCCAACCTCGACCCCGCGGTCGGCGGCCAGGTGCTCGAACTGCTGCCCGACGCGGTGCAGCCCGACATCCTCCACCGCATCGCGCGGCTGGGGCCGATCAACCCCGACGCGGTCGACACGCTGAAGGCGGTGCTCGCCAACCGGCGCGGCGGCAGCGGCGGCGGGCGCGCGGGCGGCAATGGCCTGACGCTGGGCGGCACGCGCGAGGCGGCCAAGATCCTGCAGGGCGCGCGCAAGGCGACGGAGCAGCGGGTGATGCCCAAGCTGTTCAAGATCGACAAGGACGTCGCCAAGGCGATCGAGGAGGCGATGTTCGTCTTCGACAATCTGCTCGACATGGACGACAAGAACCTCGGCACGCTGATCCGCAACGTCGACGGCGACATCCTCTCGCGCGCGCTGAAGGGCGTCGACGAGGGCGCGCGCAACCGCTTCCTCGGCTGCATGTCCGCGCGCGCCGCGGACGGCATCCGCGACGAGATGGAGGCACGCGGGCCGATGAAGCTCGCCGAGGTGCTGGAGGCGCAGAAGGCGATGATCGCCATCGCCCGCAACCTCGCCAAGGACGGCACCATCGTGATGGGCGCGAGCGACGACGATTATGTCTGACTTTGTCGCGGGATTCGCCGCTCGCCACGATACGGCCGCGCACCTGTTGCAGGCCGCCTTCGCTCCCGCCGACGGCTTCACCCCGCGCGACATGTGGGCGACGCTGGAGCGCGAGCTGGGCGGCGAGCGCCCTGCGCCCGCGCCCGGCGGGCCGAGGCATTTCAGCCCCGCCGACCCCAGCGGCGACAAGCCGACGCACGGCTGGGACCCGCTCGACGCGCAGGCGGAGCCGACCGGCTTCATCGACCCGATCGAGACCGCGCATGCCGCGGGCTATGCCGAGGGACTCGCCGCCGCCGCCGCCGCGGCACGCGAGGGCGGCGACCGCGACCGCGCGTTGCTGACCGAACTGACCGCGGCGCTCGCCAACGGCCACCAGCTCGACCGCGACCGGATCGCGGGCCAGCTGCGCGCCACGGTGCTGATGCTGGTCGAACGGCTGGTCGGCGAATGCGGCGTCGGCGCCGCGGTGCTGACCGCGCGGATCGAAGCCGCGGCCGAACTGCTTGCAGATGCGAGCGAATCGGCGCTGCTGCGACTCCATCCCGACGACCTGCCGCTGGTCGAGGGCGGGTTGCCCAAGTCGATCTTCGCCGCGGGCGATCCGTCGCTGGCGCGCGGCAGCTTTGTGCTCGAAAGCGCATCCACGCTGGTCGAGGACGGGCCCGACCTGTGGCTGGGCCAGCTCGCCGCGGCGATCGACCGCGTGCCGGTGCCCGCCGCGTGCTGAACCGCTTCACCGCCGATTACCTGGAAACGCTGGCGGTCGCCGATTTCCGCCCGGCGCCCAAGGTGTCGGGACGCCTGTCTTCCTACGACGGGCTGCTCATGGAGGCGGTCGGCCTGTCGCTGCCGGTCGGTACGATCTGCGCGATCGGCGATCCCGGCGCCAGCGTCGAGGCGGAGGTTATCGGCTTCCGCAACGGTCGCACATTGCTGATGAACCTCGGCGGCCCGGCCGCGCTGCTGCCGCGCGCACCGGTGCGTCCCGTCGGCCCTCCGGGCGAGGCGGAGGTCGGCGCCGCGCTGCTGGGCCGCGTCGTCGACGGTGCCGGGCGTCCGATCGACGGACTGGGGCCGATCCGCGGCGCGGGCACATGGCCGCTCGCCGGCAAGCTGCAATCGCCGCTCGACCGCGGGCGCGTGCTGAAGCCGATGGACGTCGGCGTGCGCGCGATCAACGGGCTGCTCACCATCGGCCAGGGCCAGCGCGTCGGCATCATGGCGGGATCGGGCGTCGGCAAGTCGGTGCTGCTCGGCATGATGGTCCGCGCGGCGCAGGCCGACGTCATCGTCATCGGCCTGATCGGCGAGCGCAGCCGCGAGGTCGCCGACTTCCTGGAAACCAAGGTCGCCGGGGCCGCGCGCGCGCGATCGGTCGTCGTCGCGGTCCCCGCCAACCATTCGCCGGTGCTGCGCATCCGCGGCGCGCTGCGTGCCACCGCCATCGCCGAGGCATTCCGTGCCGAGGGCAAGCAGGTGCTGCTCATCATGGACAGCCTGACCCGCGTCGCGCATGCGGGCCGCGAGATCGGCCTGGCGCTGGGCGAGCCCGCCTCCGCGCGCGGCTATCCGCCCTCCGCGATCGCGATGCTGCCCAACCTGATCGAGCGCGCCGGCACCGACGTCCACACCGGCGGATCGATCACCGCGATCTACACGGTGCTCGCCGACGGAGACGACGGCAACGATCCCGTGGTCGATTCGGCGCGGTCGATCCTCGACGGGCATATCGTGCTCAACCGCCACCTCGCCGAACGCGGCGTCTATCCCGCGATCGACATCGGCCCCTCGGTCAGCCGGGTGATGACCGACATCGCCCACCCCGACCACGTCCACGCCGCGCGCGTGCTGCGCCGCCATCTCGCCACCTATGAAGAGAATCGCGATCTGGTGCTGATGGGCGCCTATCGCCCCGGCGCGGATCCGGCGATCGACGGGGCGATCGCGGCGCATCCGGCGGTGATGGAATATATCCGGCAGGGCGCCGACGAGATCGTCGCGCTGGGCGATGCCATCGCCGAACTGACCGGTGTCTTCGGTGCCTGACGCGAAGAAGCTGGCGCGCATCCATCGCGTCCGCACGCTCCAGCTCGGCCTGACCCGCGCCGACGAGATGCGCGCGCACGAGAAATTCGCCAGCGAGACGCACCTCGCCAGCCGTATCCAGGCGCTGGCCGACGCCGTGTCGCCGGTCGCCGATACCAGCGCCAGCGCGGCCGCGCTGGGCGCGCAGGCGCATTTCCGCGAACGGCTGCACCAATCGTCCGCCGCCGCGCAGACGCGCGTCCAGTCCGCCGAGATGTTCGTCAACCGCGCCGCGGAGGCGACGCGCGCCGCCAAGCGCGACCAGAGCGCGATCGAGAAGCTGCTCGACCGCGCCCGCCGCGCCGCGGTCGCGAAGGAGATGCGCAGCCTGGAGGACATGCCGCCGGCGTCGCCATCGAAGGCAAAACGGCACGATCCTTGCTGATACCGGGATCGAACCCTCGCTGACGAGATCGCCCGATGATAACCGCCACCGCCGCCATCCTCCCGACCGCCCCCGGCCAGCCGGCCCGGGGCGCGTCGCCGGCCGGCGGGGACGCGTCGTTCGCCGCGTCGATGATGGCCGCCGGCAGCGCGACGGAGGGCGCCGCCGCCGCTCCCGCGACCGCCGTCGGCCGGCAAGCGATTGCCGTTCCCGGCATGCCGCTGCCGACCGCCGACGCGCCGGTGACGAAGGACCCGGCGCTCGCCTGGCTGCCCGCGGTCGATATCGCGGTCCCCGCCCCGCTCGACATGCCAGCCGTCGCCGGTGTCGCGGGTGCCGCTTCGCCCGCCCCGCTGCGCAGGGTGCGTGACATTCCGGCGATCCTCGTCCTCGATCCCGCCGGCCCCACGCCGATGCCGGTCCCGCCGCAACCGGCGCCGACCGGGGAAGCCCTGCCCCGCCCGGCCGATCCAGCCGATCCGGCCGATCCGGCCACCCCGGTGTCAGGGTCGTCGCCGGTCCTCCCCGCCGATCCGGACCTGCCGATCATCCTCGTCGATCCGGTCGCGGTGCCGCTGCCCGACATGGACCTGCCGCTGCCCGCGCGCCGGGGCGCCGCGTCGGCGCCGGTCTTGGCGGCCGACGTTCCGCCCGCTCCGATCGCTCCACCGACCACGCGCGACGACGACCCCGTCGTGGAGCGCGAACCGGCGGACGACGACGCCCCGGCGTCGGACGGCCTGCCGGCGCCGCAGCCCGACGTGCCCGTCATCGCCGTGGCAGCGCCCCAGCCCGTCCTGCCGGCGCCCGACATTCCCGCGACGACGATCGCGACGCCCGCGCCGGATCCGATCGCGATCCGGCCGCGCAACGCCGATGGCCCGATGCGCGCCCCGCCCCCTGCCGATGCCGCCGTCACGCCGCCGCCCGTCGACGACCGGCCGGTCATACCCGCCGCGGCGCCGACGACGGCTGCCGATACCGCAAGCGCGCCGGTCGCCGCATCCGCACCCGCCGCCCCGACGGTGAGCGACCCGCTCGCCGGGCGGACCGCCCCGTCCGCGAGGCCCCACGATGCCGGGACGATGCGGAACGCCGGCAAGGCGCCGGCTGCCGAGCCCGACACGATCGTCACGCACCCGCACGCCGCGGCAATTGCGGCCATCATGCCCGCCCGACCCGATACGGCGAGCGCACCGACGGCCGGATCCGCCAGCGCGCCCCCGCCCGCGGCGCCCGGCCGGCCGGTTGCGGAGACGGTCGTGGGCGACGCTGCACGCGGCGTGGCGTCGCCCACGATGCCGCGCTCCGGACCCGATCGCGCGACGGTGGCGGCGCGCATCGGCGACAACCCGGATACGAAGCGCGCAGTGGCGACCCCGCTATCGCCGGACCTCACGGTGGCGGCGATCCCGGACCCCATGGCGGCACGGATCGACCGGTCGGTTGCGGACGCGCCGCCGACACCCGGCATCGCTCCCGTACCGGAGCAGGCAGGCCAATTGACTACCGCCCCGCTCGCGACGGCAGGACAGGCCATGCCCGTCATGGCCGACGCGATGCCGGCACTGGTCGCCGATCCGCGCGCGACGCCGGCCGAGCGCCTCGCGCCCGCTCCGCCTGCCGGTACCGCGCCGCCGCGCGACGCGGCCGCCGCCACGCCGGTAATCGCCGTCGCCGCGCCAGTCGCGGTCGCCCCGGCTCCCGTCGCCACCGCCCCGATGCAGCCCGCCGCCACGCCGCCCCAGCCGGGCTTCGTCCGCGAAGTCGCGCGCGCCAGCCGCCAGACGGTCGCGCTCGCGCCCCGGACGGCCCTGCCGCAGCCGGTTGCCGGCACCACCGCTCCCGCCGCGCAGGTCTTCGGCGCGGCGATGCACGCGGCGAGCGGCACCGACGACCACAGGGCGATCGAGTCTGCCGATCCGGCGCTGCTCGCCACCGCCGCCCCGATTGCGACACCCGCGGCCCATGCGACGGCAGCCACCGATGCCGCCGCACCGACGCTCGACCTGCGCCAGAATACGTGGCCCGCGACGATGATCGACCATATCGAGGCGCTGCGCGACGCGGCCAATGCGAACGACACGCGCATCCGCCTGGTCCCCGACGCGCTCGGCACGATCGACATCGCGGTGCGCACGGTCGGCGACGCGCTGCACGTCCGCTTCACCGCCGAGGATGCGACGACCCGCACGCTGATCGAGGATGCGCAGCCCCGGCTCGCCGCGATCGCCGGGGAGCGCGGCCTGCGCATCGGCCAGTCGATCGTCGAGGCCGGGATCGCCGCGCCCGGCCAGCCCCAGTCCGCGCCGAACCAGGGCCAGTCGTCCGCGGGCCAGTCCCAGTCCCACTCCCAGCCGGGACAGCAGGCCCCGGCACAGGGCGCGGCGGGCGGCCACCAGTCGCAGACCGCGGCGCAGGCGCAGGCCGGCCAGCAGCAGCCCCGCCAGCAACCCCAGCAACCCCAAACCGCGCGCCGGCCAGGCGCGCCGGCACGCACCCCTTCCACCGATAGCGATGCCGGCGGCAACGGCCGCATCGCCTGACACACGATCGAGGAACACCGACGATGAGCGACAAACCCGAAGACGCCGCGCCCAAGAAGAAGGGCGGCAAGAAGAAGATCATGGTCATGGCGCTGGCGCTGGTCGTGCTGGTCGGCGGCGGCGTCGGCGCCGGCGTCTATGCGGCGAGCAGCGGACTGGTCGGCGGCGGCCACGCCGCGGCGGTCGAGGATCACGGCCCAAAGCTCGTTCCCAAATCCGAACAGAAGCGTGCGGCGGAAGCCGGCGAGGGCGGCGAGGGCGGCCATGGCGGCGGCGGCGAATCGGCCGGCAGCGGCGGCAAGCACGTGCCGTCGGGCGGCGACGGCGACAAATATGCCTCCAATTATTACACGATGGACCCGCAGTTCACCTCGAACCTCCAGGATTCGGTGCACGTCATCCAGGTCGGCATCGCCATCTCGACGCCGTACGACGACACCGTCATCGAGAACCTGAAGACCAACGACATCGCGGTCCGCTCCGCGGTGCTGCTGACGCTCGGCGACACGCCCGAGGAGCAGGTGTTCACCTCGGCCGGCAAGCAGCAGCTGCAAGGCCGGCTGGTGAAGTCGATCAACGGCATTTTGCAGCAAAAAGAGGGATTCGGCGGCGTTAGTAACGTCTACTTTACCAATTTCGTTGTTCAGTGAGGTCATGGTTAACGCCGGAGCAACCTCTGACCGACGGACGCGGGATCGCCAGCCCGCCGCGCATGCGGCCGGGCTCGGCGCGACCAAGCTCAACCCGTTCGGCGACCTGCACACGTTGCAGCACCTGTCCGCGCGCCTCGCGCGGTCGCTGCGCGGCGTGTTCGAGCCGTTGCTGCGGCGCGAGGTGCGCGCCTGGGCCGAGCCGCTCGTCGTCCAGCGTTTCGGCGACTATCGTTCCGAAAAGGGCGACCTGCTGACCGCCTGGTTGCCGATGGTGATGTCGCCGCAGGGCGCCAGCGCGCTCTGCGTGCTCGACGGCGTGTTCGTGCTCCAGTTGCTCGACCTGTTCTTCGGCGGCAACGGTGCGACGCCGCTGTACATGCCCACCGAATTCACGCCGGCAGCCGATGCGATGGTGACCAAGATCGGCCAGACGATCGCCGGTCCGTTGCGCACCGCCTGGGAGCCGCTGGCGCGGATCGAATTCTCGCCCACCCGCGTCGAGTCCAACCCCGCGATGCTGTCGACGGATGCCGACGACGCGATGATCGTCACCCGCTTCGGCCTCGCCGCCGGCGAGGACAAGCCGGTCTTCATCGACCTGATCTATCCGGTGATCGCGCTGAAGCCGCATGCGCCGACGCTGACCGGCAAGGTGCTCGACAAGCAGGAGGCGGACCCCGCCTGGCGCACGTCGCTGACCCGCGC
>Ga0160427_10002756_pt1 | contig 10486 bp, 13 predicted proteins | sample SolpanmetagenomL_FD_108194 | JGI IMG/M metagenome (GOLD analysis project Ga0160427, IMG submission 108194) | Solar panel surface microbial communities from Lawrence Berkeley National Laboratory, California, USA - L | ecosystem: Engineered > Built environment > Solar panel > Unclassified ...
CGCGCCCGTAGGGCCGCCTGACGGGTACGTGAAGGTGTTTGGCCAGGACGGCACGCCACCTTACAAGTTCGTGGTGAAGGACAAAAATGGGGCGACCGTGGCCAGCGCCACCCGCCGCACGGCCGCCCTGCCGCTGGAGCTTTTCAACCTCGACACGGCGCTTTCGCCCTACACAGTATACACCACCGACGCCGATAACTGTACCAGCACCCGCCCCTTCAACGTGGTGCTCGGCGAGCCCACTGGCATCCCATACGGGGTGATTCTGGAGCAGACCTACACGGGTGATGACCTGACCGGCCGGGGCACCATCCTGCTCTACAACCCCGCCACCAAAACTACCGACCACTATGGCTACGGGCCGGACGGCACCGGCGACGGCTATTTCTACGACGCCCCGGCCGGCACGTTCGTCGATGGCTACCTGCTGGCCGATGAGGTCACGTTTCGCACCTGGCGCGTGACCGACCCGCCGCTCATCGACTACAGCGATGCCGACGTGGGCGGGCCGACTGGGTCGAGCGGTGCTTCGACGCTGGCACTCGACAACCTCATCCTGTTCAACCCCGACAGCAGCGCCGAGCAAAACGGCGGGGTGCTGGTGGAAGTGAATGCCACCGCCCTACCCGTCACCTTTGCCCTGCCCGGTCACGGCAGCAACGCCACCGGCAGCTTCGACGGCCTGCCGGCCGATGACTATACCGTGACCTGCACCGATGCCGTGGGCAACACCCTGGAGGTGCCATTCTCGCTCAAGCTGCGCTACGGCCGGCGCTGGCAGCTCGCTTTCAGTGACCCGGCCGGGGTGGCCTGCCGCCTGGAGCTGTGGCTGCGCGACTACACCGGAGCTGTGGAGGCCATCAAGGGCAGCGGTAGCAACCCGGTGGTGCTGAAAAGCGACGGCCTGAGTAGCAGCCTGGGCGGGCAAGGTGACATTCCGGCCGTGGTGGGCACGGCGTGCGAGCTAAGCCTATTGGTGCTGCCCGGCACACTTGAAAGCGTAGTAGTAAATGATGACCGCGCTTGCCGCTGCGACGTGTATTACGACAACGTGCTGCAATTCCGGGGCTACGTACAGCCCGACATCTACCACGAGCCCCTGCTGGGCGGGCTGCTACCCGTCACGCTCACCGCCACCGACGGACTGGCCGGGCTGAAAGACACCTCTTTTCTGGGCCACATCGGCCAGCGCCTGCAAGGCCGCCGGCCGCTGCTCAACACCCTGCTCTGCGCCCTGAGTCGGTGCGGGGTGAGCCTGCCGCTGGCTTTCTTCGTGAACCGGCGCAGCACGGAGATGAGCGACGCCGACGCCCCCGAGCTGGCCGCTACCACCGAGCGCGCCGGCTACTGGGATGCCGAGAAAAAGGCGCCTACCGATGACCGCACGGTAGTTGATGCCCTGGCCCAGGCCCTGGGCGGCACGCTCTGCCAGCGCGCGGGCCAGTGGCAGGTGCGCAGCCCGCTGGAGATGCTGGCCGAGGCGCCCGGCCGGGCCTACTTGCCCGCCGGCACGAGGCAGTCAGCGGTCAAGGCCAGCGCGCCCGCCGGCACCCTGATGCCCCGCGCGCTGGAGCGCGGATGGGGCTGGGTCACGGCCGCCCAGCAGCAGCAGCTGCGCCCGGGCTGGAAGTCGCTGGCCGGCACCACCGATGCGGGCTGGCTGAAGAATGCGTTTCCAGCCGGCGAGGTATTCAGCGACTTCTACAGTTGGCTGGCGAATGGCGGGGCGCTGCGGCCTATCGCGGGTTGGGTAGCGGGGCCGGCCGGCTTTCCGCTGGTGCTGGAGCAGGGCGGTGAGAAGGGGACCGACTACCTGACCAGGTGGCCGGCCAGCAACGGGGCCGCCGATGCGCGCTACCTGCAAAGCCCCCCGCTGCCCTTGGTGCCCAGCCCGGAAAGCTGCCCGGCCTTTCTGACGGTCGTGGCGCGGGTCACGCCCACGCACTACCAAGAGGATGGCACGGCGGCGGCCGACTCGCCGGCCAGCCTCACGCTGGAGGTGGAAGTGGTGGTGGATGGGCTTCGACCGGCCTACCCGGTGGTGCTGACTTTACCGATGGCCAAAAGCGCGACCGACAAGGCCAGCACCACGCAGGTGGTGCTGCCGCTGCTGCCCACCGGGGCCAGCCAGGCGGTACTCTACGTGCGACCGTGGACGGGCGGCCTGGCCACGAAAGACGCGGGCGGCAACTACGTGACCAGCACCCTCTACGACCCTAATACGAGCGTGAAAAAGGAGGAAGTGGTGTATATACAGCTCGGCGGCGGCACCACCGGGCCGCGCGACTATTACCAGGCCAAGCGTGACCTGTTGCTGTCCCGCTACCCGCAGGTGCCGGACCCGCGCGTAGGCCCCGTGGCCCCCACCTACCGCGCCTACGCAGCCAACACAAACTTCCGGCTCGACGAATACGTGACGTATGCAGGCCAATACTACCGGGCCAAATACGACTTGTACAATCCCGTACCCGCCCCACCCGCCACCGGCAGCGATGTCAACTGGCTGCTCGTTGCAGCCGCCGACCTGCCCAAGCCGCAGGATGAGAACTGGCTGGCCCTGGATTTCACCACCACCCACGCCCAGCTACATATTTCGGAAATCGGCATCGAGCTGCGGCCCCAGCAAGCCACCTGGGACGGGGCCGACAACTTCCGCGCCGACGGCCCGGCCGGCACGGTGCGCCCCACCGAGGCCCTGGCCGTGTACCACCCCGACGTACCGATTGCGGCGGGCCTTTTCGCGGGCAACCGCCACGCCTTCAGCAAGGCCGTCGCCCTGGCCGACGGCAGCCTGAGCACCGCTTGGGCTCGCAAAATCGACTTGCTGCCGGCCCCCCTTTTCGAGGCCAACGTCTACGACGCGCTGGCCCTGCGCGAGGGGCCCAGCCGGCTGCTGACCGGTGTGCTCAAGCACGACGGCCTGAGCCCGCCTTACCTGCTCGACAGTATTGATACACCGTCCGACGTGCCCGGCCGCCGCTTCGGGGTAGGCGCCACGGCCTGGGACTTGCGCTTAGCGCGCAGCGAGGTCTCCCTCGTCGAAATCGGCCCCGGCGCAGATGCCCGCGACCCGCTGCTTGACCTGCCCAACGGCGTGCGCATCACCCACCAGGCCTACGCCTACGCCCCGGGCAAGTACAGCCACTACGCCCGTCGCGTGCACGGCGGCGGGGTACGCGTGCGCCACTAGGGTTTTCCCGCTTTTCCCCGCTGGCCCACCCTGGCCGGCAGCGGCCGGCCGGAACTTCGGGGCATGGCAACGCAGGCATTCTATATCTCCGACCTCTCGGCCGTCACCACGCCCAAGACGGAATTGCCCGGCGGCCTGCTGGAGGTCGAAACCAAAACCGGCCCCAGCAGTAGCCTTCAGAACAAGAAGGTGACGCTGGAGCAGCTGGGCGCGTTTCTGGCGGCACTAGGTGCCAATGCCAACGAGCTGCCCTCGCTCTACAAATCAGTGGAGTTTCGCACCCGGCTCGAGCAGCAGCAGCTGTATCCGGGCCTGCCGGACGCCACCGTGATGCAGGAGTTGAAGGGCGACACAATGGCCCTGGGCACGCAGGTTTGGGCCAACACGGACCCCGACGGCGCCTACGTGTACCGCGTGGTGTACGACACCAACGGGCCGCTGCGCGTGTGGACCGATGGCACGTTCGGGGCCAGCGGGCGGGGACTCCAGCCAGCCAAATTCGTAGCGGTACTGGCGCCGATAGCCGTGACGCCGGCGCCGATGGTTGCCTTTGACCCGGCTACGCGCCTGTTCACGGCCACGAGCGACACCTACGGCCTGGGCGAAATCGAGTACCAGCTCGATGCGGGCGCCATCTACAGCGCCTATTCTATTCAGGTCGATGCGCAAGCCTACGCGGCGGGCCGGCTCAAATACCGGATTCGGGCGGCGGGCACCCGCCTGGCTTCGGCCTGGGCCGCCAACGATGACATTCCGGCACTCATTCACTACTCCTACGCCGACACCGGCAGCGACGGCATCAGCACCAACGCCACGTTGGTGTCGAACCTGGGCTACGCCACGCGCAACAACAACATCCTGCGCGGCACCGGCGCGGGCATTTACGTGGAGTTCCGCGTCGAAACCACGCAATTCTTCGTGGCCGGGGTGCAATGGCCGCAGGGCAGCGACTTCACGGTGACCGTGACCGACGATACGGGTAAGGTTATGGAAACCGGCGGCAGCAGCTTCTATGCCCCGCTCGAAGGCAACAGCAGCATCCTGTGGAGCGGCATCACGATGCCGCGCGCCAACTACACCATTCGGGTCCAGAATGTGGGCAACCAGGGCGGCGAGATGCTGCTCGACTACCTCAAGTACGAGGGCCTGGCCACCAATTTCCCCTACCAGGAAGGCATTTCCGCCAACGGCGGCGCCGACGGCGGCATCGTGCTGACGAACATGGCGGGCACCGGCGGCTTTGAGTATTTGGGGGCCAGCAACGGGACGCTGTGGTACGGCAATCAGCCAAATTCGAGTGCCACGTTCACGCCCGTGGTGCCCGTAACGCGCCTGCAAATCAAGAGTATCCGCTACTCAACTGGCTCGGACTTTACCGTGACGATTAAGGACAGCACCGGGGCGGTGGTGAAAACCGGCGCTGGCACCGTGTATGCCTCGCCGGACCAATATTCTGGCATCATCTGGGATTCCGATGACCTGCCCGCCGGGCTCTATACCAGCATGTTCTCGCTGGCCGGCAGCGGCTACCTGCTGCTCGACGGCTTCTATTACCGGCCCGCTTAACCTCCCCCCGCATGAGAGCTGAAAAAGACCAAACCTACTGCATGGACTGGGGCGACCGGCAAACCTTGTTCCGGGTGCTGGAAACCAACGCGACGCACCTGCGGGCCACCACGCTGGAGAGCGTGGTGGTCAATGACCAATGGTACGAGCGCGCCGCCGTGGAGCCGCTGCTTGCGGCGCTGCCGGCTGAAATGAACAACCCCTCTTAGCCCCTTGCCTCTGTGCTTCTAACGTTGCTTCTGACCACTACGTCCTGGCCCACCGTGCACCCGCTGCTACTACTGCTGGCCGGCGCCACGGTGACGTTTCTGGCTACCTGGTACTGGCGCGGCCATGACGCCCGCAAGGCTACCCGCGCCGCTGAGCTGGCCGCCGCCGCCCACGCCGAGGCTGATAAGTTGGAGTGGGCCGACGTGCTCAGCCGTCTCGCCGAGCTAGAAGCCAGCAGTGGCCAGTTTGTAGACCGCGAAGCACTGGAAAAACGCTTTGCCGGCATCGAGGACAAGCACAAGCTCACGGCTGCCGAAGTGCTAAATCAGCACAATACACTGCATGAGTATGAGCGTGCCCGCGAGCGGCTAACGGGCGAGTTTCGCTCGGCCATCGCGCAACTGCAAAAGGACAGCCGGGTGATGGAGCCGCTGCCAGGGCAGGTGGCTGACCTAAAGGCCAAGTTCGAGGCCCTCAGCGCACAGATTGGCGACATCAAAACCGACATGCGGGCCAATAAACTGGAATTGAAAGAGGACATGAAAAACAACAAAGTCGACATCCTGACGGCCATAAGAGACTTAAAAATAAACCCTTAATCCTTTTTTCTGCAAAAACATGCTGCGCAAACTCGCCCCTTATTTTCTGTTCGCCGTGCTCGGCGTGGCCATGCTGGTCGGCGCCGCGTACGCGCCGGTGCTCATCGCCAAATTTTACCATGCCGTGCCCACCGCTGGCCCGGCGGCCAGCGGCGCCGAAATCGCGGCCGGTCAGCAGGCCAGCGGCTGGGTACCCTCGGCCACGGTGGCCAGCAAGTTCATTGCCTTCGCGGGCATGTACCTGCTGCTCGTGCTGCTGCCTTGGTGGGTGCAGCACCTTACGCACCCGGCGCCCACGCGGTGGGCCAAGACGCGCTATAAAAATGAGTTCCTGAGCCTGAGCGACGAGGCGCGCTTCACGGTGTACGGGCGCCTTCAGCTCACCATTGTTATTCGGGCCGCTGCCTCGGCCCTGTTTGCGGCTTTGGTTGTTTAACAAAGTGGCCATGTTTGTACCACAACCGCCACCCATTACCCGTTGGCTAGTGCGCGCCATGCTGTTCTGGGCTCTTATCTGCCTGGCGTATTATGCCAAGGCCCAACCCACCAGCCGCGCCCGCCAGGCGCAGGCCGCCGCCTGCACCCTGGCCTTCCTACGCGCCCACCAGGATGTGCGCGAAACGCTGGGCAACAACGCGGGCCCCGGCGTGCGCGCCCTAGTGCTGGCTGGGGGCGGCGAATACACGGCCACCTATAAGCCTGAATGGTGCGGCTTTACCCAGGCCGCCGCCAACCGTAGTTGCGGGCTACCCATTCCGCGCAACGGCATGCAGGGTGCCGCCAATGCCTGGGCGCCACTCACCGGGCCCGACGCCAGGCGCACGCTCTTCCACCGGGCCGCCGGCCGGGGCAGTATCGACAGTATTCGCCTCGGGCTGAAAGCCTGCTTCGACTACAGCCGGGGCCTGCACCACGTGGCGGCCGTGGCTGAGCTGGGCCGGCCCCTGCGGGCGGGCCGGGCGCCGCGCTCGGTGTGGACGCTGGCCGGCAACGAAGGTACCGGTACGGCGGCGGGCCTGCACCTCACGCTGTATCCCATCGGGGCGATTGACGCGCTCAGTAACTGGCTCTACTGAGATGATACCAGTTCTCGCATTTTTTCGCCAGTACTGGCGCACCGTGGGCCTGGTCATACTGGCGCTGCTGCTGGCATCGGCTGGCTGGCAGGGCTGGCAGTTCTACAACCGCCACCGCCTGGCCAAGAAAGTAGCGGCCACCGTGCAGCAGCACGCCGCCCGCGCCGCTGGCGAGGCCCGCCACCGCAGCAACTTCGACAGCGCCTTTTATGCGCAGGCCGGCCAGCGCCGCGAGCTGGCCCGCACCCTCGCCAAACTCAAACACCTTGATGACTCGCTCAACCACCGCCTGCCTGCTGCTCCTGCTCTGCCTGCTCTGCCGCCCCGCCAGTAGCCAACCCATCGCGCCGCTGTGCCCCGTGGTGGTGCAGCTGGCCGCCGGCGACGTGGCACAGCAGCCGCTCGTCGGCCTCGACACGGCTACCTACCGCCACACCCGCCAGTACGTGGCCGCCGCCGGCCAGCTGCTGCTCGTGCGCGCCGACCGCATTGCGGAGTTAGAGCGCAGCGGCCGGCTCTGCGACTCGCTGGCCACCGCCGCCAGCGCGGAGCTGCGCCGCCAGCGCGCGACGGCCAGCGCCAACGAAGCCGATTTTCAGAGGCTAGCGGCCCAGGCTAACCGGGCACTGGCTACGCCGCCCCGGCCGCCGCTGCTGCTCGACGGCCACACCTATAAGGGTGCGGTGCTGGGTGGGGTGGGGTTACTACTACTTAAGCTTTTCATTTCTCACAATTAAAACCTTTTCTCTGCCATGCTTTACCGCATCCTACTTCTTGTGCTGGCCGTGCTCGTCTGGCTCGTGCTCTACCTCACCGGCCGCGAAAGCCATGCCGCCGACGGCATTATCTTCTTTGGCCTCGTGGCACTGGAGGCATTGCTCATCTGTCTGCAAAGCCGCAAAGCCCCTGTACGGTAGTGGAAGGGCTTATTCAGGTTGTCATCAAGAGTGACGACGACGGGCACGAATACGTGATTCCCGCTGAGAAAGAACCCTGGTTTGATAAGTTGCTAGCTATCGGCGACCTCGACGACTGGCAAGACTTCAATAAAGAATTCGGCGACTACCGCGCGGGTGGGGCAATTGACATCCCACTTTTTGCGAAGGTGGGTTATCAGGCCGACTTGTAATGCTGGCCTACCTCTACTGGCCGGCTGCCGTGCTGCTCATGGCCTGGGGCCAGGGCCTGCTCATGCCCGCTATCCGGCGCACCCCGCCGGGGGCCGAGGCCGGCCGCCAGGCGTTTGCGCTGCACTGGCTACTGACGACCGCCTACTTCCTGCCGCTGGGGCTGGCGCCGCATACCTGGCCGGCCGCCGTGCTGGCGCGGGTGCTGCTCTTCGACCCGGTGCTGAACCTGGCTGCCGGCGACCGCCCTTTCGCTGTGGGGCGCACGGCGGCCAGTGACCGGGCGTTGCAGTGGGTGGCGCTGCGGGTAGGATGGCCAGCGGATAGGGTGCGGTTGGTGGTGTGGCTGCTTAGTGTAGTAGCTGCCTGTTACTTGCTAATTGTTAATTGGAAATAGCAAGAGCCCCGGCCAGTAGGCGCGGGGCTCTTGCTATTTCTGCTTCCTGGCGTACCACTCCTGGCTCGCTTCCTGAGCATCAGGGTCGCTTACGTCATCGCCAAAGTCGCGCTGGCTGGCTTCGTCGTACTCGGTCTGCCGGCTCTCGTCGTACTCAGGGTCTGGCCCCTGCTCAAATTCCGCGTCTGCTACCTCCTCATAAGTGGGCTGCTCTTCCCATTCTTTTTGCGTGCTCATAGTAGAAAATCTAAGTTTCTACTAAGATAAGTAGTGCTAAGCAGATTTGCGAAAGCACTTCGCAAAATCGGCCGCGCTCATCCTAGTGGTCTGGCCCGGCGCGTGCGGTAGCTCTACCAGTACCTCATCGCCTTCTTGTGAGTAGGTAAGCGCATAAGCCTGGCCGACACGAAAACCCGCGAAGCCGTCGAAATAGTGGTGGCCGGTGTCGCCGACGAACGTGAGGGTGGATGTGGTGGGCATGAGGGTAAAGCTAAGCAGCCGCGCTTTCGTCGGGCTTATCGCGGGCCTCCATGCGGGCGCGCAGGGCCGCAAAGTCCCTTTCAATCTTGCGGCGTTCGATGAAGCGAGCGTAGTATTTCTGCGTGGTCCGAATATTCTTGTGTCCGAGCACCGCCGACACGGTTTCGAGCGGTAGGTCCTCATTGAGCAGGAACATACCGAACGTGCGCCGGGCGGCGTGGTGCGTTACCTCCAACGGCCAGCCCAGCACCGCCCCGATTTCCTTGAGCGCGCGGTTGGTAGGGGCATTTTCGTAGCAGGGAATGCCGCCTGCGTTGACATACTTGCGCAGCAAGGCCACTGCGCCGGGCAGCAGCGGCAGGTTAAAGGCCGTGCCGGTTTTTGTGCGCAGCATCTGGAGCCAGCCGCCAGGCGTCTGCTCCGTGGCCAGGGTAAACGCCTTGAGGTCGGCCCAGGCCAAGCCAGTCCAGCAGCAGAAGAGGAAGCTGTCAGAGATGCGCTGCAAATAGTCGCTGGCGAAGTGGTGCGCGGCCAGCGCAGCCACCTGCTCCACCTCTAAATAAATCAGTTCCTTTTCAAATGTCTTAGGCGGCGACCAGGCCGCCAGCGGATTCACCGCGAGCCATTCCTGGTTGATGGCGTAGTCGAGCACCTGGCTCACCCACCCCACCACCTTGCCCGCGTAGGCAGGCCCGCCCTTGCCCCTGGCGGCGCCAGCGTAGCGGCCGGCAACCGCCGGCCGTGAGCTTATCAGCTCGGCCAGCGCATCGGCGTGCTTGGCGGTGAATTTGGCCAGGGGCATGTGCACGTGCTGCGCCTTCTTGAGGTATTCCTGGAGCAGGCCCAGCCGCACCTTGTACTTGGTAATGGTGGCCGCGCTGAAGCCGGATTTATCCCAGGCGGGCGCATCGGCGGGCCGCACCTGCTTCTGGCGGGCCGCAATGAACAGTTCAGCCGCCTGCAACAGCGACGGCGCGGCCTTGCCGAACGCTTTGAGGGCCTCGGCCACGGAATGGGCATCGTGAGGCAGCCCTTTCGCCTCCAGCTCCGTGCGCAGGCTCCGCAGGCGCTGGTAGAGGGTGGTGAGCGTGTCGTTGTCGGCCTGCACATCAACCGAGTCGCCGGCCAGGCGCTGCACTGGCGCGTTTTGCCAGCTGCGCGGCGTGGGCCGGCCACTGACAACCGGCGGCCAGGCCGCAATGCCAGTCGAGAAAGGCACGGCCTCAATGCCCCCGCTGGTGAGGGTACAGTAGACCGTACCCGGCTGCCCGGCCTTTTTAGACCGGCGCAGCCAGAAACGGATATCCATGTAGTCGAAACTCGGAAATGGTGTACAGAAGCGGCGGGCAGGCATGGGTACACGGGTACTACCAGGAAAATCCGTTGTACTGCGCGTCGTTGCCGATGCTGGGGCGGCTGCCTAGCCGCACGCGGTGCGCAATCCCGAAAACTGGAAGTGCTCTGAGAACGCGCCCCTTAGCGCCATGTTGCTAATTTCATTGGCATGAAAAGCCAATGAATTGAGAATGAACGGCAAAAAAAATACCCCCGCCTGGTAGGGCGAGGGTGCTAATTGTGGCTCCGCTGGGATTCGAACCCAGGACCCGTACATTAAAAGTGTACTGCTCTACCAGCTGAGCTACAGAACCAATATCTGGTATTCTACTTAACTTATATTTCTCTTAAAAATCTTACTCAGGCAGCGCCTGCGCAAGATGTGTGGCTCCGCTGGGATTCGAACCCAGGACCCGTACATTAAAAGTGTACTGCTCTACCAGCTGAGCTACAGAACCAATATCTTTGTGCGACAATCGCGGTGTGTTACCGTTTTTGTGGGTGCA
>Ga0160427_10002757_pt1 | contig 10485 bp, 11 predicted proteins | sample SolpanmetagenomL_FD_108194 | JGI IMG/M metagenome (GOLD analysis project Ga0160427, IMG submission 108194) | Solar panel surface microbial communities from Lawrence Berkeley National Laboratory, California, USA - L | ecosystem: Engineered > Built environment > Solar panel > Unclassified ...
AAGTCAAAAAGCTCACCAAGAAGCAAAAGCAGCAGATGCGCAATGCTGGCATGTTCACCAATTTGGAGGGTTTGACCAATGGCAATATGTTTCGAGACATCGAGAACAACACAGGTGCAACATATCAGCCTACCTTTACCTCAACCAAGAAGCCTCAAGCTTTGAAGGAGCTGATTGCGTCGATTCCGCTGGAGCATCGTGATGAGAATCAGATGGATGCCAAAGCAATCTTTTCGGCCGCGAAACACTTTACACCCGCAACCTCTTGCAGACCTGATGGCGAAGGTGGCTGGAAGGTCAATGGTATGGTGTCGTCTTTGAGCCATTACCAGATGCTGGGTACCAGTTTTATGCGTAAGCAGGAAACTCAGGACGTGGAAGAGCCTAGAGGTGGTATCGTTGCTGATGGCATGGGTACGTACTGACGTTCATGACATACTTTGCCGTTGCTAATTCTTTGCAGGACTCGGCAAGACCGTCATGATGATCGCTAACATTGTCAACGGGAAAAACCTAGCCAGAAACCAAGGTCCAACACTCATTGTAGCGCCATCTTCGCTTGTTTACCAGTGGCATGCAGAATACATGAAACATGCCGATTACGATAAGAAAGCGCTAGGCAGAGTGACGAGGTATTGTGCTGGTCATCGGGGTGGTGTGGCTAATAGCGATGGCCCTGATTTGGAGGAATATCTCAGCAACTTTCAGCTTATCATCACGTCTTATGCCGACATCAGTGCTTCCTACCCCAAGAGCGATGTACCACTTGGTATGGAAGATCCGGTAGAAAAGCAAACCTGGTGGGACAACTACTACGAAGAGCACAAAGGAGCCTTCCACCGCATCAAGTTCCATCGAGTAGTGTTGGACGAAGCTCATGCGATCAAGAACCACAAGTCTATGACCTCAATCGCCTGCCGTGCTCTGAAAGGTACTCATCGTTGGGCTATTTCTGGTACACCCTCTCAAAACTCTCTTTCCGAATTCTACCCTTACTTTAAGTTCTTGCACATGCCAGGTACTGGAGATTTCAAAGCTTTCAAGACCAACTACTGCACCGAAGACGATCCTTCTGGTAGTCAAAGACTGGCAGCTATGCTCAGGAAAGTCATGCTACGACGTACCCACCAAGACGTGTTGATGGGAGCCAAGCTGTTGCCATTACCAGACTCTGACAGGAGAGACCACGCCTGCCAACTCTCAGACATTGAGCGTGGCATCTACGAAGTCGTCCACAATCGATTCGTGAAGCGTATCAATGTTCTTGCGAGGAAAGGTGAGCTCAAGAAGCAGTACAGTAACGTCCTCGTCATGCTTTTGCGTCTCCGCCAGCTCGTAGCTCATCCTCTTCTCATTCAAGACACCATCAAGGACTTGCTCGAGCCTGAAGACTTCTTGGAATTAGAGAGAGTTATCAATGCACCTATCAGAGTGTCTTCTTCAGAAGCAGCCACACTTATGCATTTACGCCGTATGCTTCGTTCGCCAAAAGATTTGGTTTCGCTCGACTCTGTCAAGGATCTCGCAGAATCTGCTGCTCAAAACTGTCCAATCATTATCGAGGATAATGGGGCAAAGGAGACAAGTAAGAAAAAGAAGAGTAAAGAAGACAAAGAGGTTGAGGCCGATGTTGAGGCCGACATTCCTATCAAGGAAGAAGCAGAGGAGGAACTCTATATGCCATTTCCCAAGAGAGCTGAGCTCACCGAGCCAAGAGAAGTGGTCGATTTGACAGACGACCTGGACGATGTCAATTTCGACAAGGAGCAACCGGCGCAGCAACATCGCAAGAAGCCAACTAAGCCAATTAAAAAATCATCTGTTGAGCCCATCGACTTGACCGATGTCCAAGACGAGGACCAGGGGAGCGCCTCACACCCTATTTCCATCGATGAGGACGAGAAAGACAAAGCCAAGAAAGCCAAGTTTAACGACTCCAACACCGGCGGTGCCTTTGGTCTTTGCAACAGCTATGGCGATTGGATGACCGAGATGAAAACACAGGCTGCTCTTGAAGATGATGAACCCGTCACTGAATGCGCTATGTGTCACAAGCCTCCCAAGAGAGCTGTCATGACTTCTTGCAATCATACCTACTGCTACGCGTGTCTCAGAGATCTCTCAAATGCCTGCAGAGACCGTGGAGAATTGATGACCAAGTGCATCTCTTGCGATGAATACTGCTCCATGCTCAGGAAGAACACCTCATCTAACATGTTTACCAAGGGCGTCGACGCCACTCACGATGAGGAGGACAAGAAGAAGAAGAAACCGAGCATCAAGTCTGTGATTGACACCTGGGTGGACGAGAAGGGCATGATGTTGCCTTCTGCAAAGACCTTGGCATTCAAGGCACAAGTCATGAACTGGCTTCAGCAAGACCCCACCGTCAAAATCATGTGAGTCTTCCTGCCTCCATCACATTACTCAACTTAGTAGTAACGCTCCTCCTCTTTCTTCCTAGTGTCTACTCACAATTCCTCACCATGATCCGCATCTTCGCCAAAGTCTGCGAAATGGAACACTGGCCTTGCCTACAATACACGGGCTCCCAAAGCATCGACCGGCGCCACCGCACTCTCACCGAATTCGCCACCGACCCGAATCAACGCATTCTCCTCGCCTCCCTGCGCAGCGGCGGCACCGGTCTCAATCTCACCTGCGCCTCCCGCGTCTTGCTGGTCGATCTCTGGTGGAACAGCTCCGTTGAACAACAAGCCTTTGCGCGCACCTACCGCCGCGGCCAAGACAAAGAAACTGCCATGACTAGGTTGATTGCGGCGAATACTGTTGATGAGCAGATGGTGCGGATGCAGCAAAGGAAGGAGACGGAGATTAATGGAGTTATGGTGAGTGAGAGGTTGAAGAGGAAGTTGACGTTGACGGAGTTGATGGGGTTGTTTGGGAAGATTGGAGAGGATGAGCAGGGACGGAGCTTCATTTTGGTGGAGGAGCAGAAGAGGAGGGTCGAGAGGTTTGGGGAGGACGATGAGGATGGTGGACATGGTGGGAATGCTGGGTTCAGGAGGGGTGGGAGGGGGAGGAGGGGTTAGGATGGGAGGTGAAAAGCATTGGCGGAAGTGGCGAATTTTCATGATGGTATGCTTCACACCCCATTCCGGCTTCAATGTCTGGTTCTCAGCTAACACAATCTCAGGAAACACTCTCGGGGATATGGACCTTTTCTTTCAATTTTTTCTCTTTTCATTTTCACTATCCACGACATAACGAAAACAACGACAATTTGGTTCTGCTCCCAACACAACTTCTCTGGGATTACGACTGGAAATCGACAGGCTAGACGACCTGAAATCGTGTCAGCCACCTCCACACCTGGTTCAGCAAATGGAGCTCATACCCAACTTTGCGAGATCCCGGGCACTCAAAGCCCAAGATGCAGTCAACCAAAAAATCAAATCTTCTCCATCAGCAATGAGCGAACGAGATAACCATAACGACAATTTCACGGCCGGTTTGAACAATCTCAACACTTACACAGCACTTTCACACACATACAGCATACTTATCACATAATACGACGAGCCGGATTCAGCCTCCTTTAGGTTGGGTATCTCCTCTTGGGGCAATCTATCTAGGTACAACCAATGGATAGACGAATGATGACCTTTCTCTATTGATGTCGTTTGTGGTCTATTCTCTGTTCAACAAGCTATGCCAAGCCATCTCTCCTGAAATCTGCAGCTACTTAAGCCCACTCATCTCAGTATCAGTGACAGGATCTCCCGGCATCTGAAACATTGGCATCTTCCGCATATTGCTTTCCCCTTGCCAAACTTGTGAGTTCACGCCTGTTTGACCATTTGGAAATGTTATGGAATTGGATCGTGTCGGCTGAATAGGTCCTGCTTCTCCCAGTTCCGGCATGCCTTCTCGTATTGGTTCCTTCAGGTCAAAGCCTGGCACTGGTGAGATGGGTCGATCAACGTATTCCGAAGGGTGTGGCGCGGGTGGTGGCTGTTGTGTTGAAGGTATGGATGATGTCGTTGTCGTGGGAGGATGATCTCCATTAGTCAAGTCTGGCGTGGCTTCATTCATTGATCTGCTCAGGTCGAAACCTGGCACAGGTGAGATAGGGCGATCGACATGTTCAGGAGGATGAGGTGCCGGTGGTGGTTGTGTCGTCAAGTGTATTTCCATTGCTGCTTCAAATGCTGATTTAGGTTCTGGTGCTGGAGTGTGCTCTTCTGTACGCGAACTTTGTTCTACCGTCTTCTGCAGTTCTCTTTTCCTTCTGGCATTTGCTATCAAGTCATCGAAATCGCTCTTGTGAGTTTTCGCCCAACCCGCTCCATCAAAATCCTTCTTCATTACTTCATTCACTTCCGTGCTTGCACCACCATCTCGTGATCGCCCGCCTAGTGTCTTCTCCCATCGATCAAGATCTGCCAGTAGTTCTTTTCGTGATCGCGGCCTTGAGGAGTCGCAGTTTGCATTCCAAAGATTGACCCATTCAATATGTCGTCGCTGTAGTAATGGTTTAGGTCCGAATGAAGGGATATTGAGATCTTGAAGCTTTTTGCGCAGAGCAGTTTCTTTGAGGAGGGTATAATTGAACGATGGTAAGCGCTCTTGTGGTTTGACCGGCTTTTGCGGTGGTGCTTGGACGAGCGGCGTTGGCGTTCGTGAGGGTCGTTTTGGAGAGCTGGAACCTGCTGTACCATCGCAGACGTTCAAATGAGAAAACACATTCTCTTCTTTCATCCGCCGGCGGCAGATGGGGCACGCTACAAGGCCATCTTCTGGCGCATAGTTGTCGTCCGCATCGTCATCGTCTATAATGTGCACGTCAGGAACAGGCACGGACTGCTGTGTGCTTCGATTGCGCTGACTGCGCCGTGGTGCCTGATTCTGGCTTGAGTCTGGGACATGGTCTCCTTCCTCGTCATCAACTCGCTTCCGTTTTGAGCCTCGCCGTGATTGTTGCTGATGCTCTGACGCCTGCTCTTTCTCCGTGGCCAAAGCCATTGCGCTTGACCTAGCAATAACAAAGGCGTCTACGACATCTTGTACCGCAGCATTTCGTTTCAGTCCTGATTCCGCTATGGTTGTCTTGCAAGCAGCGCATTTACTGTCGGCGTTGATACACCGTCGTATGCATATTGAGCAAAAGGTGTGGCCGCATGTTGCTATCACCGCAGCGTCGTAGAAGTCTTTACATATTTGGCACCGTAAGGAGGCATCGAGGGCAACAAAGGTTGGGAGGGATGTGCGGAGCCAATCTGTTGAGTCGGAGATGTCTGAAGAGTCCATTCTCGAGGTCGGGAACGTGTTGTAATGGTGGTCGTCGCTTCCTGGTCCAAAGAGGAAATATGATTATATCAATCACGTGCGCGTCACGCTCTTTCTGTATACGCGATGAAACACGACTTGAAACACTCGAAGACGAAACCTGCAGCTTGTGTCTCCTTCGACTATCGAGAAGGCCGACGATGGTGCTTCCAAAGTACCAGGACTGGCTTGCAGCTGAGGTGATCAATGAGAGCAATACAGTCAGCTATCGCTCCTTGAGCAGAGCATTGAAAGTGCACAGTAATGCCGCCAAAGAGTGAGTTTCGTCCAATCTCCTTCCTGTGACTCCGTTGCTGATAGTATGTCTAGGATGTTATACGACTTCCACCGTTCCCAAAATGCACGAAAACTAGGCTCGATACATGCCACCTACCTCCTCTGCGGCATCCGCAAGCCAGAAATACCTTCCACGACCAACGGCAATGGAAAGATCACGAATGGTGATGGAGACGTCCCAATGTCAGACATTTCGTTTCTTAGCAGCTCTATGCCTGGCCAAGATGTTGAGTCAACGGCTGAAACGATACCTGTGACGACAATCATATTGGCAAAAGAAGAAGACCTTGAGGGTGGGTTCGTGGACTAAGTCCTGAGCACAGCAAGGACAAACACTGATATCGACCAGGTGTCAAGGACTCTTTCGAGGTGTTGGAATCAATACATGTCTATAGTCTAGAACCTAGCAGTATCAAGGTATGGACACCTCAAGGAACGGTACAACTGAAGCTCACTAGTGGCAGAACATACAAACTTTATCAGATTGTAATAGGAAGATAGCAAGCACCTATGCTAGCGAAGATCTATTGCAAACATGGAAACAATACGGCACGATATACAATCCCATGGCTAAAGTTGGAGCAACGCGAATGTCTTTGTCTTGCTATATACTAATATCTGCCTAGCGACGCGAGGGTGCACGCCCACCACCGCCTGCGGTAACAAAACCTGCAGCACCTGCAGCACCTGCAGCACCTCCAGCAGCAGCCAAAGCACCAGCAAAGACACCTGCACCAGCAGATGTCAAGCCTGCTCTCAGCCGTACCGCAAGTACCAAATCCGACACAAGCAAACCTGAACCAGTTGGCAAGAAAGGCACCACGAAAGCTCCAACTCTCAAGAAAGAAAGCTCCAGCATCTTCAAGGCTTTCGCTGCGAAGCCCAAACCTACTGCCAAGCGAGAGACGTCCGCCTCTGGAGTTTCAGCTGCGCCGTCACCAGCAGCACAATCACCGAAAGAAGATGGTAGGCGAATTATTCTTTATCACAAGTAAACATGGACTGATTGACTACAGAAACAATGTTGGATGCCAGTGAAGATGAGCAGGAAGATGCCTTTGCAGGCAATGCTCTGGATCGAGACGACGCTAGAGCGAAAGCAGATGCCGCTCGTAAGGCAAAGGAGGATCGCGAAGAAACATTGAAGAAGATGATGGATGAAGATGAAGGTAAGTTTGGGTTGCGACCAATGTTATGTGTTCCACTAGTATTGTAGAGTCATCCTAACCATCAGCTACAGATGAACCAATGGAAGAAGCAGATCCTGCAGAAGGAACCACAACAGCACCGCTTCCACTCGAACCAACAGCAGACGGACAATCTCTACAACCACAACAAGAAGATAAGGAACCACAGGTGACTATAGCAAATGGCCGTCGTCGTGGTCGGCGTCGTGTAATGAAGAAGAAAACGACGAAAGATGCTGAAGGCTATCTTGTAACGAAGGAGGAGATGGCTTGGGAGAGTTTCAGCGAAAGTGACAAAGAACCTGCACAGAAGAAGGCGAAGCCAGTGGAGAAGCCGACAGAGAAGCCAGGGGCCAAGAAGGGTGCTGCTGGTGGCAAGAAGGGACAGGGCAATATTATGAGCTTCTTTGCGAAGAAGTGAATGAAGCTCAACGATCGCAGGAGGAGCAGTAGCCCGAAGCACAGACTAGCAGGTACTAGAGCGAATCCGCAATCACGACCTGCAATTTGCTAGCGGAACCCATTAATTTCGTGCGCTGTTTTGTCAGTATGTGACTAACTTGAGGACATCATAGCTACATTTGTATGAGTTTAGAGCACTTTAGAAATCTTCGGCCTCCAGAGGCACAGCATATTAATACAGTCAGGAAATACCACGAACTTGCAAAAGCAAGTAGTGAACCCTGCAGTCTAACAGATCTCCGCTCTCCGCATCTCTTTTCTCCCTCTTGCTCTACTGGCTACTAGTCCACATTCGATGCATTCAGACCCCAGCACCGTCACTGCATGTTTCCTCATCATCTCCACACTTATCGTCACTCGACTGCCTCAGCCCAGAATACTGATCAGTCGTTCCGACAGAATCACTCGAACCTCTTTCCCAGAGTGTTAGAAACTGACTTGCTTGGTTATTTGCCAATCTTGTGCATTGCATGAACTGCGTAATACAGCGCCCGGTATGCCTTCTACATAGAGCAGCAACCACATCACGTTGCCTAGCCTTTATTAACTTCTAATTTCAGCCGGCTGTATCTGTATTTGCAGTAGTGGTCGGAGGAGCGGGTGTATTTGGTACTGAAGCAGGTGCTGCCGCAGCCGGTGCTTGGGAAGGTGGGTTCGCCGTCGCAGCTACCGGGGCCACACTAGGTGTACTTGGTACTGTAGACTCTGTAGTCTTTGACGCTGCTTCGGATGTAACAGATCCCGTGGTAGGCCCAGGTGCGTGAGTAGTATGCAAGATACCACCGTGTGCGCCTGCACCACCTCCCCTCCCTCTAGCCGGTCTCCCAGGTTGGAACATCTGCGCTTGACGACCTGGCGCGTTGACAGGCACGTTACCTCTTCCTGCTCCTGCCATTGCAGCTGGTCCTCGTGGCGTCTGCATTGACATCTGCATAGGTGGCACGTTAGGTCTACCATTGACACTGCCTCCTCCACCACGATCTTTCTTCTCTTGTACTTGCACCGCTCCCTGCGCGACTTTGATCGGACTGGCATGGATAGCTTTCTGAAGCGAAGACGGCTCGGCATATTCGACGTAGGCGAAGCCTTTTCGTTTGTCGATTTCGACTTTGACGACCGTGCCGAATGGCGAGAGTGCAGTGAGTAGGAGTGGCTCGGTGATACCTTGTGAGGGATTGGCGTGTTTGAGGAAGCCAAGGCCAGATGTTGGCATTGGTGGAAGTGGGCGGGTAGGGGTTGATTGCGCTGGCTTTGCAGCTGGTGCGGGCTTAGGAACAGGATTCTGGATCTGTGGTTGGTTTGGAGCATTTCGGTTGTTGTTGTTGCCACTTGTAGCAGGTTGCGGAGTGATTGTGGAGGAGCTTGCTTGGGTAGGATTTGCAGCACTTATAGCAGGCTTCGTGGCCTGGGCTGGACTTGCTGGTGTGGTTGCTGCATTATTCTGAGGTTGGGCTACATCTGGTACTGGTCTACCTCCTCGTCTAGGCAAGCTGCCTCCGCGACCACCTCTAATTCCCAAGTCTCTTTGTAACATTCTTGCGGCTGCCTGGGCCGGATTGACCTCTGCTCTCCGAGTGGGACCTGTCTGCGGATTACTAGTTGCAGGATTTGGTACATTCGACGTATTTGGTGCGGCCGAACTTGCTGGCTTCGCAGCAGGTTGTGGAGGCTTCGTCTGGACAACAGGTGTTTCTTTCTTCATCACTTTCTGAGGCGTCGGTACTGGTTTCACTGCTTTCTCGACCTTGGCTTGCCGTCCAGCTTTCTTCGCAGGTGTGGCTGGAGCATCCTTGACATTGGCAGCTGTAGCGTTACTGTCTGTCTTCTTGTCCGCAACGTCTTTGGTGGGCTGTGTAGCCTGCTTTGTTGTCTTCTCCTTCTCCTTCTTCTGCTTAGCAGCCTCCTTCGCCGCCTTCTTCTCTCGCAGATGTTGGATGAGTGGCGTCGTAGTCACTTTTGTTCGAGGTGTCTCTTCCTCTGTTTCAACTTGTTTGGTAATCGGACTGATAAGGCTCTCGAGGAACTCCATGAATTCTGGATCTTGATCAATTGTACCTTGTCTAGCATCGTTCCTCCTTTTGCCTGCAGGAACGCGTTGTAGTGGTGCGAATTCTAGGATAGGTGGACCAAGTAGAACAGGATCGCTGGAAGTGTTTCGTGCGTCTGTGAAAGTGGCTGTTCGTACTGTTTCGGAGAGAGGCTCGAGATGTGTTGCGTTCGTGACTTGGAGGTAAAGGCGTGCTGGGCGTGATGGCTTGGCTTGACTATCTGGCTGTCAGCTAAGCGCCCCAAATCTTACACCTTGCGATCATGCAACGCACTCTTTCGAAGCTTTGCCCGGTCTGAAAGAGACCCAGTCTACTTTGCCCTTGCCTGCCTGCCATGTTTCACCTAGTCCAGTCTGCACCTCAGCTTGGGTTATACCGGGTGGTAAACGTCGAATGAGCACCTTCAGCCTCGCTGTAGCGCTCTTTGCTTGTGTCTTGTTCGAGCCATTTGTCTGATGCTGTGTTGTAGCCGCGGCGGGAATAGGGAGGACACCGCCGGTTGTTTTAGTTAGTTGAGGAGGTGCTGCTGCTGGCGTCGACATGGTGTATGAAAGTGTCGTTATTACTGAAGTCTCGTGTCATTCTATCTGATGTGCATTGCTATGCGAAAGAAGGAACGACCTCCATGTCGTTGTCGATAAGGCTGAAACGCCAAGCCTGTTTCAGGTTTTCAGGGTCCAGCCCTAAAGGACCGTCTGATCGAGACCAGCTCGATGGCTTACACAACAGCAGACAAGTTCTAGACTCGTTTCAAACCTACCACACCTCCTCCAAACCTTCAGATTGTCTCAGTCACATAGTAGGGAGTAAGAACACCAGCTACACAGCATCACAAACCCCTCCGCCCCACATTGCCTCAGAGCACACGACACACCACTCCTACACATCCATCCATCCACATTATGGCCAACGACGAGCAACCCGTGCCTCAACCAGGTCCAGCTCGTGTCGCGAAAGGAGGCGGCCCCGACGAATGGCTCGAAGAAGCCAAGCAATGCCACTACCTATCAGAGCCCGACATGAAACGCCTCTGCGAAATCGTCAAAGAATACCTAATGGAAGAATCCAATATCCAGCCCGTATCATCGCCAGTCACAGTCTGCGGCGACATCCACGGTCAATTCTATGATCTGCTCGAACTCTTCAGAGTAGCGGGCGGCATGCCAAACGACACAGCACCAGAAGCACCAGTAGCACCTACA
>Ga0160427_10002758_pt1 | contig 10484 bp, 9 predicted proteins | sample SolpanmetagenomL_FD_108194 | JGI IMG/M metagenome (GOLD analysis project Ga0160427, IMG submission 108194) | Solar panel surface microbial communities from Lawrence Berkeley National Laboratory, California, USA - L | ecosystem: Engineered > Built environment > Solar panel > Unclassified ...
ACGGCCGGGCCCGGTCGGCGGTCGCGTAAGGGTGCGTGGAGCCGAGCGGGTCGGCGAAGAAGGTCTCCACCGTCCCGGCGCCCGTGCCGAAGGTGATGAGCAGGAAGCCGCCCGCCAGGGCGAAGTTCTTGAGGAAGTCCCAGAACAGCGCGCGGCCCTGGCCGCCGGTCCAGAAGTCGCCCGGCACCCAGAACTGCTTCCACAGCAGCGCCGTGACCCCGCAATAGCCGGCCATCACGAAGGCGGCGGCCCGGTCGGCGGTCCCGGTGAGGATGCAGAGCGACATCCCGATCTCGACGGCAAGCCCCATCAGGATCAGCGCCGTGGCGGCGGCGGTCGCGTGCACGGCCTCCCGGGCCTGCCCGACGGCGCCCCTGAAGTTCAGGATCTTGTCGAGGGCGCTGAACGGCAGGAACAGCAGCACGAGGAGTAGGCGGACGCCGAACGCGATCGCGACGCTGAGGCTGGCCATGCGGCTAAGATGACTCCGACCCGGCCCCGGCGGCCCTTCGCGCATCTAGGGCGGGTTCGCGCCCGCGGACATAGGGGTTTCCACAGGACCCCGGCCCGTCCGGCGGGGCTCTGCCCGGCAATCGCGAAGGGTCTCGACCTCTCGAAGCCGGGACCTCAGCCCCGGCAATCGCGGATCAGCCGCCGCACGAAGGTCGCGCAGGCCTCGAGTTCGTCGCGGGTCACGTACTCGTCGGCCCTGTGGGCGCGGGCGATGGAGCCCGGCCCGATCACCACGGCCGGCACGCCGCCGAGCCGCTCGAACAGCCCGCCTTCCGTGCCGTACGAGACCTTGGCGTGCCCGTTCCGGCCGGCCAGCCGCTTGGCCAGGGTCACGATCGCCGCGTCCGGATCGGTGTCGAGGCCCGGATAGTCGATCAGCGGCTCGACCGCGACGCCGCAGGCCGGATCCCCCGCCCGCATCAGCGGCGCCAGGGTGTCGGTGGCGTAGGCGATGGCCGCGCCCGCCAGCGCCCCGGCGTCGTCCGCGCCGATCGCCCGGTACTCGAACTCCACGCTGCAGGTATCCGGCACGATGTTGAGCGCCGTGCCGCCCCGGACCACGCTCGACAGCCCGGTCGTGTGCGGCACGTCGTAGAGCGGATCGCGGGCACCGTCCCGGGCGAGCGCCTCCGCGGAGAGCCGGACATGCTCGATGAACCGGGCGGCGTATTCCACCGCGTTGACGCCCTCGGGCGCCAGGGCCGAGTGGCTGGCCTTGCCCCGGAAGGTGAGGCGGGCGGCCGACTTGCCCTTGTGGCCGACCACCACCTCCATCCCGGTGGGCTCGCCCACGAAGCAGCCGAGCGGCCGGGGTACCCGCTCCAGCATCCGGGCGATCAGCGGCCGCACCCCGAGGCAGCCCACCTCCTCGTCGTACGAGATCGCGATGTGGAGCGGGGTGGTGAGCACGCCTTCGACCATCTCGGGCAGGAGCGCGAGGCAGACCGCCAGGAACCCCTTCATGTCGGAGGTACCCCGGCCGTAGAGCCGCCCGTCCGCCTCGCGCAGGAGGAACGGGTCCGACGTCCAGGGCTGGCCCTCCGTCGGCACCACGTCGCTGTGGCCGGAGAGCACGTAGCCGGGGCGGCTCTCGGACGGGCCGACGCTCACCAGCAGCGCCGCCTTCCGCCCGGTCGGATCCGGCACCCGCTCCACCGCGGCGCCGTGGTCCCGGCAATAGGCCTCCGCCCAGTCGATCAGCGGCAGGTTCGAGCGGGCGCTCACCGTGTCGAAGGCGACGAGCGTCCTCAGGAGCGCCACCGGGTCGTGCGGGCCGGCATTCGGCGCGGGCTCTGTCCGTTCGGGCTCTGGCATGGGCCGTTCGCGCTCGCGTCGTCTCGGGTGGGGACCTCGGGCCTTCTACGGGGTTTTCGGCGGCCTGGGGACCCGAGATTGCCGCGGGGGCGCCCGCCCCCGCGCGGGCGGTTCCCGGAACGGGCGGCCTCGTTCCGGCGTAGCTGCCGGCGGAAGCCCCCTCACCGTCGAGCCCGAACCATGCGCGCCGGTCCGACCCCGATCCACGCGGCCCTGCTTGTCCCCCTGGCGCTGCCCCTCGCCCTGCCCCTCGCCTCGCTGGCGGCCTCCCCGGCTCGGGCGCAGCCGGGGCCGCAGCCGGGGCGGTCCCAGCCCGGGCGGCACCATCCGCCGGCCGCCACCGACATGGACCGGACCCTGGCCCGCAGGGCCGAGGCCGCGCGGCGGGACGGGCTTTCCCGGCAGGATCCGCGGCCGATCCCCCGGGCCCTACCACCCCAGGCTCTCCCTCCGGCCCTTTCACCGGCCCTTCCGCCGGCGACGCGGGAGCGGGTGGCGGCCCCGCCCTTCACCGGCTGGGGTTACGGCGGCACGATTCCGGGGGCTTGGCCCGGCTTCTGACCAGCCCGGCACCGGAGAGACCAGGTGCCGTTTTGCAACCTTCGATAGTGTTAGGTGCCGCCGAGTCTCGAAACTGTCTTGCTGAGGCCTGCCGCGCGTGCTGAGAAGGCGGGGCGGGCACCGTCTGCTGGGGCGGGGCGGCCCGGATCCGCGGGAGATCGGATGCAGGCGGTCGCGCGATCGGAATCCCCGCCCGGCCCCGCTTCGGCGGCCATCCCGGCCGACCCCGCGGGATCGACCGACCTCCCGGGGCGGGCCGGTCCGCGCCGCCGGCCGGCGGCGCCGCGGCTGCGCGTCGTGCTGGCCCTGGGCTTCGGCACCCTCGGCTTCCTGGCCACCCTGGCGCTCGCCGCCCTGGTGAGCCGCGAGGCGACCCGCCGGCTCGAGGCGGAGGTCGGCGGCCAGCTCGCCGAGATCGCCGGCCAGATGGCGCGGAGCCTCGACCTCGGCATGTTCGAGCGCTGGCGCGACATCCAGATCGCCGCCGCCTCGGACAGCCTGCGCGATCCCGCGGCCGGCACGGCCGCCAAGCGCGCCCTGATGGAGCGGATGCAGGCGACCTACCCCGCCTACTCGATCATCGGGCTGATCGACCCGGACGGGCGCGTCGCGGTGACCAGCACCGGCGCGCTGGAGGGCGCGGACGTCGCCGGCCGGGACTATTTCCGCGCGGGCCGCGCGGCGCCCTTCGTGGGGGACGTGCATCCGGCCAAGCTCCTGCAGGCGGCGCTGGCCCCCGGCGAAGCAGGTCCCCGCGAGGCAGCCCCGCGCCAGGCGACCCCGCGCGAGCCCCTGCGTCTCCTCGACGTCGCGGCCCCCGTTTGGGGGGCGGACGGGCGCCTCGTCGGGGTGCTGGCCGCCCATCTCGACTGGACCTGGGCACGCGACATGGCGCGCACCCTCGAAGGCTCCCTCCGGGGTCACCGCGAGGGGGCGGAGATCCTGATCCTGTCCCGGGACGGCGCCGTCCTCCTGGGGCCGCCCGCCCTGCAGGGCGGGGCCCTGCCCCGGGACGTGCCGGTGGACGGGCGCCCCCTCGATCCGCAGGGCACCAGCCGGGTCGGCTCCTGGCCCGACGGCGCCCCCGCCTATCTCAGCGCCCAGGCGCGCACCGCCGGCTACCGCGACTATCCCGGCCTCGGCTGGCAGGTGGTGGTGCGCCAGTCGGCCGACCGGGCCCTGGCCTCGGCGACGGCCCTGCGCGGGAACATCCTGGCGGCGGGCAGCGCAGTGGCGCTCGCGGCCGCGCTGCTCGCGTGGCTGCTCGCCGGCCTGATCGCCCGCCCGCTGCGGGATCTGGCGGGGGCGGCCGGGGCGCTGGGCCGCAACCAGCCCCTGCCCGCGCTGCCCCGTTCCCTCGTGCGCGAGGGCACGATGATCGCCGAGGCCCTGGACGCGGCCGCCGACGAGCTGGCCCGGCGCGGGCAGGCCCAGCGGCTCCTGATCGATGAACTCAATCACAGGGTGAAGAACACCCTCGCCACCGTGCAGTCGATGGCCGCGCAGAGCCTCAAGAACATCGACGGCGCCGCGGCCGGGCGCGATGCCTTCGAGGCGCGGCTGCTGACCCTGTCGCGCGCCCACGACATCCTCACCCGCGAGAGCTGGGCGAGCGCGGACCTGCACGGCATCGCCGATCAGGCCGTGCGACCCTTCCAGAGCGAGGCGCCGCGCATCACCCTGGAGGGTCCCGAGCTGCGGCTGCCCCCCGAGGGAGCGCTCGCGCTGACGATGATCCTGCACGAATTGTGCACCAATGCGGTCAAGCACGGCGCCCTGTCGGTTCCGGGGGGCCGGGCGGCGCTGGCCTGGACGCGGGCGGCCGGTCCCGACGGCCCGATCCTGCGGATCACGTGGCGCGAGCGCGGCGGCCCCCCGGTGGCGCGCCCCTCGCGGAGCGGTTTCGGCACCCGCCTGCTGGAACGCGGCCTGGCCGGGCGCAACACCGCCGACCTCGCCTACGAGGCGGCGGGCTTCGCCTACGTGGCGGTGAGCCCCCTGCCCGCCCCTCCGGCGGAGACCGGCGCGTCGCCGCAGGGCATCCGGGCCGGACGGGCCTGAGAGGCATCCGCGCGGCGCGCGAAGGCTTTGCCGCGACCGGCTGCCCCGGCCGCCCGGACGCCCCGGCACTGCGAGTGCCCCGGACCGCGCGGGGAGTGCACGTCATGTCCGATGCCGTTTAATCCCGCGGTCGAGGCCGCATGGCGATCATGACGTGCGCGCACGCACCAAGTCAAACAAAGACAAAGGATTAAAATATCCGTATCTTTACTGTGTCAATACGCACATCAACTTTGCGCACTGTCGCTTATGTCCGGCTCAGCGGCCCGGGATGCGGCGTCCCGGGCCCGCCTGACGAACAAGCGAGGACGCGCAATGACGAAGATACGGCACCTCCCGACCGCCGCTCGCTCCGGCCCCGCCCTCGGGCCGACCTGCGGCCTCGTGCTGGGGCTCCTGGCGGGCTCCCTCGCCCTGCCGATGACGGCCCAGGCGGGCGAGGGCGGCGGCGGAAGCCGCCAGGTCGCCGGCGGCGGCCACATGAGCTCCTACGTCAGCGATCCCTATCACGACCCGCGCTCGCTCCACTCGCAGCGCCTAGGCACCGGGCAGCTCCTCGGGGCGCCGATGCTCCACGACAGCGCGGGGGCCACGGTCTCGCGCCGCGGCCTCGTCGATCCCCACTGGGCATCCGGGACCGTGCAGCGCCGCCGGATCGCCCGCTGAGACCCGCGAGCGGCCGCCGGGCTCCGGCCTGAGCGGTCGCTGCCGCCCCGGCCCCCGGGCTTCAGCCGGGGCGGTCACCCGGGAACGCCCGCCGGGAACGCCTCGCGCGACCTCGCCCGACACGCCGTCGGCCCCGCGGCGCGCCGGGATGACGGCCGCCGACACACCCCATTCCGCCCAGCGTCAGGACCCCCCTCATGAACAGCATCATCCAGGGCATCGCCAGCTTTCAGGGCAGCGTCTTCCCCGGCCAGCGGCAGATGTACCAGCAGCTGGTGCGCGACGGTCAGCACCCGAGCGCGCTGATCATCGCCTGCGCGGATTCCCGCGTCGCCCCCGAGCACATCACCCAGGCGGGGCCGGGCGACCTGTTCGTCTGCCGCAACGCCGGCAACATCGTGCCCCCCGCCTCCGACGTCATCGGCGGCGTCTCCTCGGCGATCGAGTACGCCGTGGTGGCGCTCGGCGTGCGCGACATCGTGGTCTGCGGCCATTCCGATTGCGGGGCCATGAAGGGGCTGATGAACCGGGACCTGCTCAAGCGGATGCCCAGCGTCGCGGCGTGGCTGCGCCACGCCGAGGCCGCCGAACGGATCGTCTGCGAGGCCTATCCCGAGGGCATGGACCCGAAGGCCCGCCACCACGCCCTGGCCCTGGAGAACGTGGTCGTCCAGCTCGCCAACCTGCGCACCCATCCGAGCGTCGCCGTCGCCCTCGCCAAGGGCTCCCTGCGCCTGCACGGCTGGTTCTTCGAGATCGAGACCGGCGCGCTCCTGGCCTATGATGGCGCGAGCGGGCACTTCCGGCCGATCGGCGAGGCCGACATGCCCGTGGCGCAGGATTCCGCCGGCGGCACCCGCCTGCAGGCCGCCTGAGCATGCCCATCCCCGAGGGTCTGAACCGACATCTGAGCACCGCCTTCGCGCCGGACGGCCCCGTCCGGACGAGCCTCGCGCGGGATCTCCCGGCCTCCGTGGTGGTCTTCCTCGTGGCGCTGCCCCTGTGCATGGGCATCGCCATCGCGTCCGGCGTGCCGCCGGAGCGCGGGCTCGTCACCGGCATCGTCGGCGGCATCGTGGTCGGCCTCCTCGCGGGCTCGCCGCTCCAGGTGAGCGGGCCGGCCGCGGGGCTCGCCGTGATCGTGTACGGCTTCGTGCAGGCGCACGGGCTCGATGCCCTGGGCCCCGTCCTGGTGGTGGCCGGCCTGGTCCAGCTCGCCGCCGGCGCCCTGCGGATCGGCGGCTGGTTCCGGGCGATCTCGCCGGCCGTGGTGCACGGGATGCTGGCGGGCATCGGCATCCTGATCGTGCTCGCCCAGATCCACGTCCTCACCGATGCCCTGCCCCGGGCGAGCGGGCTCGACAACCTCGTGGCGATCCCGGCCGCGTTCTTCGACTTCGTCACCGGCACGGGCGACCGCGCCGGCGCCGTGACTGTAGGCGGCGCCACCATCGCCGCCATGATCGCCTGGGAGCGCCTGCGCCCGGCGCGGCTCCGGCTCGTGCCCGGGGCGCTCGTGGGCGTCGTGGCGGGCAGTCTCGTCGCCGGCACCGGGGGCTTCGCCGTCAAGCGCGTCGCGGTGCCGGAGGCGCTCCTGTCCGGCCTGTCCCTGCCGGACGCGGCGGCCTGGGCGCGGCTGGCCGAGGCCGAGATCCTGATCATGGCCCTGGTCATCGCGGTGATCGCCAGCGCCGAGAGCCTGCTCTCGGCGGCGGCCGTCGACCGCATGCATGACGGCCCGCGCACCCGCTTCGACCGGGAACTCGGCGCGCAGGGCGTCGGCAACGTGATCTGCGGGATGCTGGGCGCCCTGCCGATGACCGGGGTGATCGTGCGGTCCTCGGCCAACGTCCAGGCCGGGGCCGTCAGCCGGGCCGCCACGGTGATGCACGGGACCTGGATCCTGGCCTTCCTCATCGCCCTGCCCTGGCTGCTGGCCCTGGTGCCGACCGCGAGCCTCGCCGGCATCCTGGTCGTCACCGGCTGGCGGCTGGCGAGCCCCGCCCACGCCCTGCACCTGCAGGCGCGCTACGGCTGGCTCACGGCGGCGATCTGGCTCGCCACGATGGTGACCGTGGTGGCGGTGGATCTGCTCACCGGCGTGCTCACCGGGCTGGTCCTGAGCCTGCTCCAGGCTCTGCCGAGCCTGCGTAAGGGCCGGCTGCGGATCGAGCACGCGGCGGCCCCGGAGGTGCCCGGCGTGCCGGAGCTGCGCCTGTCCGGGGCGGCGACGTTCCTGCAACTGCCGAGCCTCACGGCGGCGCTGGAGCGCACGCCCACGGGCGGCGAGGTCCGCCTCGCCACCGACAACCTCGCGGCCATCGATCACACCTGCCTGGAGATGATCGGCGACTGGGCGAGCCGGCGCAGCGCCGCCGGGACCCGGGTGGCCGTGGTCGGCGGATCGGGGGTTCCCCACGACCGCCTCGCGGCCGCGGTGGCGGCACCCGCCCGGTAGCGGCGCCGGGCCGGGCCAACCGTCTCCCGGGGATCGTAGCCCTCGACCCGCCGACCATCCCGGGACGGCACCGTCGTTCCTGCCCGGCTGGCCCGTGGCAACGGGCTTCCGGTGTCGTCCGAGGATCGTGACTTCTCAGGCCCTCCGGGCACCCGATTAATCCTGAATCTTTTCACGCCTTTAACGGTCCACCGTCACAATCGGCGCCACGGCCGGCCCACCGTGCGGGACCGGTCGATGGATTCGTTCTCGGCAGGAGCTTCGTCGATGCTCAAGGTTCTCGCGGTTCCGGCCGCCTGCCTGGTCCTGTGCGGGACCGCCGCCGCGCAGGACATGCCCGGACTGGCGACCTTGAGCCCACCCGAACTCGCGCAGCCGGTCATGGCGAACGAACCGGAGCGCGCGGCCCGCCCCTCGGCCGGAACCGTGCCGGGCGTCACCGTCGGGCCGCGCGGCCTGGATGGCGGCCGCGCGGAGACCGGCAATCCCGCGCTGCGCGGCGTCGATCCCGGCGCGCCCCGGGCTGTCGCCGCCCTGAAGGCTCCGTCCGGTGAGCCGCGACCCTGGTGCGCGCAGGCGCGCCGGGTCGGGACCGGTGCGGGCTTCTGCCTCATCAATTGAGCCGGGCGGCGCGGCGGACCGTTCAGGACGCCGCGTAGACCGAGATCTCGTCGAACGTCCCCGTGGTTCCCGGCGCGTAGTCCAGGGAGGCGACGAGCAGCACCAGCACGGCCGCCACGACGGCCGCGGCGGCAAGGAGGCGCGTGAGGGCCTCCGCGTGCGCATGCGCGGCGTGGATCACCGCGCAGCCCAGCACGAAGGCCAGGGCCTGGGCGGTCGTCATCGCGCCCGCATCCGGACGCGGCCGGGCCGGAGGACCGGTCCCCGGCCGTTCGGAACCGCGCGATCCGCGCGCATCTCGGCCATTCCGCCCCGTCCATCCCCGTCGCCGCGCCGTCCGGCATCCCCGGCCGGTACGATGCCGATCCTGCGGCCGCGGACGTCACCCATACGGGGGAGGCCGGCGGCCAAGGCACCGTCACGCTCTCGTGACCGGCCCTCTCACGCCGGGGCCGCCAACGCGTAGGTCGCCTCGCCGACCCGACGCAGGGGACCACCGGGGCCGGACCGCTTCCACAGGCGGGTGTTGAGGGCCGCCACCGGGTCCCGTCCCGGCACGGTGAAGCCCTGGTCGACGAGCGCCGCCAGGATCTCGGCCGCGTGCAGGGGCCGGCCGGCATCCGCGATCGCCCTGCCGGCGGCCTCCACGAGGGCGCGGCCGTAGCGGCGGGCGCCGGCCGCGTCCTCCGCGAAGGGAATGGCCGGAGGACGCGCGGCATCCGTCCCGCCCGCGTCGGACTGAGATTGGGAATCAGCGTCGGAATGAGGCTCGGAACTTGAGCCGGACTGTCCCCGGGCCGGGGCGGCGGGAATCCGGCCCACCGGGACGACGGGCGGCGCCGCGTCCCGGGCCGGCGGCGGGTCGATGGTCGGCCCCGAGGCCGCCTCGGGCCCGGTACCGGCGTCGCCGGGCGCGAGCCCCGTCCCGGCGGCCCCAAAACGGCGTCCGAGTTCGAGGTAGAGCACGAGATCGGCGATCTCCCGGTCGAGGGCTTCGCGCTGCCGCCGCAGCAGGGCGAGGCGCGCCTCGATCTCGACATCCGATAGACCCACGCGGCGTTCCCTCCAGCGGAATGGAATACCTACCCCATTCCGTTCTCCCAGGGAACGGAATACCCGCCCGTTCCGACCGCCGCCCACGACGGTTAAGGGAATGAATCGTATTCCCTAGGCGCGCGCCCGCGTTCTCTTCGCCGCGGGGCGCGGCGGCACCAGCAGCGCGCTCGGATCGGCCGGGTGCAGGGTCAGGCCGTTATCGTCGAGGACCAGGGGCAGGCGCGGGAACACCTCGCGCAGATGCGCCAGATCCGCCTTGAACGCCTGGCGGAAGCTGCGGATCGAGGCGTTCTCGGCCCCGAACTGCGCGTGGAGGTTGGTCCAGGTCAGACGCAGCGGGCGCTGGAGGGACCGCAGCCGGTAGCCGGTCCAGAACAGCAGGTCGAGCTTGCGCGCCGAGCCCGAGAAGGCCCGGGCCGCCCGGACGTCCACCGGCAGGGCGTGGCGGATCAGGGTCTCGTAGAATTCCGGGTCGAAGCGCACGGTGCGGCCGGCCTCGTCGGCGCCCTCCCCGGCACGGGGGCGCCACAATTCGAGGCTGCGGAACGGCGGGACGTTGAGGGTGGTGGCGCTGTCGCGGCCGTCCCAGAGGCCGATCTGCATGGAGCAGGCGGCGAGCCGGTTCAGCTGCTCCTTGAACTGGCGGATGGTGCCGCGCTCGCCGCCGGTGACCGCGAAGCCCATCTCGCGCATGAAGCCCGACAGGGTCTCGGCGACCTTCACGGTGGGGCTGCGCTGGCGCACGGCCTCGGTGCAGAGGTGGAGCAGGACCAGCCGGGCCTTCGGGCCGTAGGGCAGCCCCTGGGGCGTGAACGCGCCGGTCTCCGGGTCCTTGATCCGCCCGGCGATCAGGTTGAGCGAGTTGCGCCCGTAGGTGCGGGAGAACTCGCGGACCGGGCCGGGGTCCCGGTAGGGCAGTCCGCAGAGCGCCAGCACCGAGTGGATGTGCTGCAGGCTCGACGGGAGCGCCGGCTCGCTCTCGATCACGAGGCGCACGGCGTCGCGGCGGCGCTGGTCGCGGGAGAGCCCGGCGCGGCGAACCTCCTCCTCGCCCACCAGGGCGGCCTGCGCGTCCCGCTCGCGCTGGCGGTGCAGGACGTGCTCGACGATCTGGGCGAACAGGAAGCCGCCGCGGGCCGCCTCGACCTCGGCCCGCAGGTCCGGGTCGTGGATCCCGGCGATCTTCTCCTCGATGCTCATCGCATGCCCATCGTCCTGGCGGCCCGTGGCGGCC
>Ga0160427_10002759_pt1 | contig 10482 bp, 9 predicted proteins | sample SolpanmetagenomL_FD_108194 | JGI IMG/M metagenome (GOLD analysis project Ga0160427, IMG submission 108194) | Solar panel surface microbial communities from Lawrence Berkeley National Laboratory, California, USA - L | ecosystem: Engineered > Built environment > Solar panel > Unclassified ...
CCTTTGGGGTCGGCTTTTCGAGAGAATCTTAGTAACTAGTTGACACCCTAAAATGAATTCAATTACTGGCAATTAAAGGGTTCAATACGGCATTAGGGAGGGCAGTGGTTTCCTATCAGAACGTTCTAGTACCGTATAAGATAGATCGGGCATTTAACTCTGATTGTCGTTAACCACCAGCTAAGGAGCGCAACTACCGACGTCAATCAACCAGAAATTGCCTCCTAACTGTCTATATATGGGTAGTTAGTATATGGGCAGTTAGTCAGATAATTCGATGCAAAACCGTTTTTCGTCGACTATAGACGAGTCTTATCTCAAGGACTAGCTTTGGAAATTCTCGTAACCTCGGTTAATTCTAAGCTTACTACTAATGGCTAAAAGGGCAGTTAAACAGATAGTAATAGAGGAGTTAATTGATCGAATTAACTTATCAGGACTCTCCTCTGCTGAAGAAGAAACATTTAAAATCTGGCTGATTAAAAGCGCTCCTCTGCATACCTCGATTGAAACAGCATTGCGGAGAGGACACTCCGTGAAAGCCTGCGCAAACACGTATCGAAGACAAACCGAATACTGGGTACAAATTGAAGAACCGGAGAATTAAAGCTGATACTACTCGTCTTACTTAATTATTACATTAATTTTAAAATGAGGGATTATGAGATATTATTTGAAACAGCCTACAAATATGATGTTATCGTGGATAGATGATAGGTTGTGCCATTGATAAAGAGCTGCCAAAAATTACACCGAGGTAGCCAATTGTGAATCGCTGATAGTCAGTTCGAATATTTGTTGGCGACCATTGGTTATGCATTGAGTGTTAATCTGTTAACTTGTATCGCTTCACGAATGGGCGATAAGTGTTCTGGCGTTATGACTTCCCTGATTTCCAGCTTATATACATCAGTTTGGTTCTTGGGAAGAATTTGGTTCTTCCTGTTTATGGGATTCTCTCCTGTAGCCCGGGCTCAAATCGATTCGATTCACGCTAGTCCAATCCAAAAAAGATGGCCCTCTTACCTCTTGAGAAATTCCGCAAACAAGCTATTGGGGCGGGAGCCATCGATTCGTTGATGGCTCTTAATATTACGGCCCTGTCGCCTAAAAGTAACCAGCGCGACAGCGCTTTTTATACCCGATTGAAAACCCGCATGTATAAACACCGGCTTACTCACCAGTTATATGACGCGGTTTTTCGAGATGTCTATAATAGTCATTCCCAAACGGGCGAAGTCAGCACGCTGGCCGTGAACCCCTTCTCAGCGTTTAAGGGTCAAACCATAGGTGCCATTTATATTCGTCGCCTGGGCGTGTTTGGCCGCTCGGTCTATGATACACTGCGCCAGTCAGGCAATAGGTTCGAAAAACTGGGCAGTCAGTTGCTTCAAGTGGTTTCCTGTTAAAATTCTATGTTAAATACTTGTTTTTAGCTTAGAATTCGCGGGGAAAAGAAGTTGATTCGTTTCACTTTGGAGCGTTAAAAGGGACGAAATGGGCTGACCTACACAGGGTACTTATTCAAGAAAGATGAGATGGTCTAATTAATCGGCACACTGGACCTGCTTAACTTCGCAAGACCATGCAGCAACCAAGCAGACCCAAAACCCGGCGAAAATATGATGCCGATTTCAAAAACGAAGTTGTTAAAATGTTGGTCAGTGGCCAGACAGCCGCCTATATTTTAAAGGCCTTAGGCGTTTCAGAGAACCTAATCTACCGCTGGAAAAATCAGAACCAGGGGTAAAAAAAGCAAGTGGTGAGCAAAGTGAACTGGTACTGGAAAACCAGCAACTCAAGGATCGAGTACGGCAACTAGAAACGGAGCGCGAGGTCTTAAAAAAAGCCCGCTGGGCGGCCCCGTTGAGCATTTTCAGCCAACAGACCTGAGGTTACACTATGAACTCATTCATACGCTGGCGGATACGTTTACGGTCGAAACCCTCTGTTCTGTACTAGGCCTGAGTCGGACAGCTTACTACGGCACCGGCCGCCCGGCGTTACCAACGGGGAGACAGTTATAAACTGACGGTTGAAAAGGGCCACCGTGGCGCGGAAAGAAGCAGCAATTGATTGAGCAGGTTTTCGCCGATCATAAGCGTCGGTATGGGAGTCGAAGGATTATAGCTGAACTTAAAGAACAAGGTCATGTCGTGGGACGACATCAAGTACGAACGCTTATGAAACTAGCTGGTTTACAGCCCATTCAACCTAAGTCGTTTGTGCCTCGTACAACGGATAGTACTCATGGAAAAGGCTACTGGCCTAACTTGTTGTTGAGTCAATCTTTACCACAAAAGCCAAATTTGATTTGGGTGAGCGATATCACGTATCTGCCTTTGATCAACGGGGAATGGGCCTATTTGGGTGCTTGGATGGATCTGTTTTCCCGACGAGTCGTAGGCTGGCGCATCGATGATAAAATGGAAGATGACTTAGTGATTATACCACTACGAAAGGCCTTGCAATCCCACCAGCCTTCTCCCGGCTTGATTACTCACTCAGATCGAGGTGGTCAATATGTATCGAATGATTTGCATGAACTGATCAATTTGTGGCACATCAGGCCCAGTATGAGTCGGGCCGACGATCCTTACGACAATGCTTTTGCCGAGTCGTTCTGGAGCCGCCTGAAAGCGGAATTATTGGAAGGAGGAACGTTCCTGAGTGTAGAGGATGCTCGAACCGAAATCTTCGAGTACATTGAGATGTATTATAATCGACTGCGGAAGCATTCGTCGCTGGGCTATAAAAGCCCTGAACAGTTTGAGCAAGAATATTATACAAAACTTGCAAGTTCAGTGTGCCGCTAAACCGGACCACCTCAAGACACGCCTTTTGAGACTAACCAAATTATAGACTTACCAGTTTACCCCCTTCGGCAGGGCAGCGGATGTGTTCAATCTTCAGAAAAATTAAAACCATGTTTTGACATCTACGTTTATTTAGCCGTAAGCTGACGCCCTATACTTCCCTAGGGGTCAATAATCAGCTTGTCGTCATCCCTACAACCACTCAACCGGTATGAAAAAACCAATTAGCCGTCAGCAGCACGGCTTCACTGATTACTCGTACGTGCCCATGGTGGCGGCAGCGCCCGCCCTGGTGGGCTTTAACGACCAACCGACCGCCGTTGCCTTAACCCGCGTCTTGAGCGGTAGCATCCTGGCCACTAGCCTCTTAACCCGAGCCGAGTGGGGACTGGCCAAGGTCATTCCCTTCAAGGGGCATCTGATGGCCGACACCGCCGTGGGGCTATTCGCCTTGAGCGCTCCCTGGTTGTTTGGCTTTTCAAGCCATGCCAAAGCGCGCAATACCTTTCTGGTAGCGGGCGTTTTTGGCATCATGGCCGGCTTGCTCTCGAAGCCGGAGGAAATGCCCTCCGCCAGCTAACCCGTTTCCCAACCCCGAGGGCTGTGGCTGGTTAACACGGTGGATCGACTACGGCCACTAGCTCTAGACCTCATCCTAGCAATTTAGTATATGACAACTAACCAACCCAAGTATGTCCTCTATTCGGACGCGGTTGAAGTGAAACAGCCTAATGAGGACGAACAAACTCGCCAGGTCGTTGACTCGATGGCCCGTGTCAACCGACTCATGTTCGAGAAGCACCGGCATGCGATTCGCGACGCCCACGCCAAAAGCCATGGTATTCTGCGGGGTGAATTACAGATTTATGATAACCTACCCCAGCCACTGGCCCAGGGTTTGTTCAAAACGCCTGCCACGTATCCGGTCATCATTCGGCTATCGACCGCACCGGGGGCTATCATGCCCGATGGACAGCCCACCTTTCGGGGCATGGCCATTAAGGTGATCGGCGTAGAGGGCCCTAAGTTTTTGCCTCAGCAGGCGGATGCCCTCACCCAGGACTTTCTGCTGGTCAACCATCCCATCATTCCGACCGGTACGGTGGAAACCTATCTCGAGCAGCAGCTAAAATTGGAAAAGCAGGCCGCACTACCCGAAGAACTGCAAGCAGCTCAGTCAAAGTTGATCACTGGCGTTCACAAACTGCTGGATGTGGTGGGGCTGGAGCCAGAACCTAATGACCTGGGCATTGGGAAGGCTAATACGCATATTCTGGGGGAAACCTTTTTCAGCATGGCCGCTCTACGTTACGGTGAGTATATCGCCAAACTATCGGCTGTACCCCTATCCGATGAGCTGCAAGCCCTGCGGGGCCAGGAGATTGATGCCCGCAACGATTCGGCTCTGCGGGACTTAGTAGTTTCTTTTTTCGTGAACCAAGGGGCCGAGTATGAACTACAAGCCCAGTTGTGCACCGATCTAACCCGTATGCCGGTGGAGGACGGGTCGGTGGAGTGGCCTCAGGATCAAAGTCCTTACCAGCCGATTGGCAAACTGGTGATTCCAGCCCAGAATGCCTACAGCCCGGCCCGGCGGGTATACGCTGATGATGTGTTGACGTTCAACCCTTTTCACTGCCTGCCCGACCACCGGCCGCTGGGCAGCATCATGCGGGCTCGTCAACTGGCGTATGAGACCTCGAGTCAGTATCGTCACCAGATGAATGCCCAGCCTAGGGTCGAGCCACGTAGTATCGACGAACTACCGGACTGAGGGCCGCTACCGAGGGTGTTCCGTTCCCACCGGCTCTGTTGGGTGGGAACGGGATTCACAACCTGACTAATTATGCGAACAAGATTTTGCTGTTACTCTCAACCCAACTGTCCCTTTACCCACTCTTTGGATGAAGCTGGCCCATGTACGCTTCCCCGTCTCAAGGAGGAACCTTTTATGAGATACTGATTTTTTATTAGTGATCCAGTAGTCCCCCGATGCTTAGGCGGGCCGTCGGCGTCACAGTGGCGCGCCATTCGTGTAGCGTTCATTTGCTTTCCAAGGGCTCCTGAAATTCTCTACACTTTATTGGCTCACTCTTAAGGGTTCAGGACACCTATACATGAAGTCAACACTACTTTAGTCCGTTAATGAAGGAGCAACTGGAGCATAGAGCAAACGGGAAACAAGCAATGGCCTGAGCAGTCTACCTGGCGACTCACATGAGCCAGGGTTTGGGTGCCACGGAGTCAGGCGTGAACTTCATTGTACTGAGAGCGGAGTAGCTTAGTAGTTATCAGCACCATTTTAGCGTTATCGGCCACCATCCACGTGTCGGTTTATCGGCGTGTTTGCCAAATCAGTACAAGGGGGACGGTTAGACAGGATCCGCCAGACGAGGCAGGCGGATAATGAACTCGCTGCCCTGGCCTATACCGGGACTGTGAGTCTCTACCTGTCCGCCATGACTTTCGATGAGTTGTTGGACTAAGGCTAAGCCCAAACCTAATCGCCCCCAGGGCCGGTCCAGCGGAGTTGATCCTTGGACAAACACTTCGGAGATCGCCCCCGGCTGATTGACGGCCATGCCCATACCACTATCCTGCACCCGAATCACCGCCTGGGAGCCATCCGCTTCTATCGTTAAAGCAATCTGGCCCCCCTGGGGGGGGTATGTTGCGGCATTCGTCAGCAGATTAAGCACCACCTGGATAAACCGGATCGAATCGCCGGCCACCCAAACCGGAGTTTTTGGCCAGGAAAGGGTGAATATCCGCCCCCGGTAAATAGACTTTGCCTCAACAGTCTCAATTGTATCGTTGACCAACTGAACCAGATCCACCCGCTGATTCTGAAGGTGGAGCTGGCCTTGGCGAATACGGCTCATATCCATCAGGTCATTGACTATCCGGTTCAGGTAGTCGACTTCTCGGGACATCTGGACTAAGGCTCTGTCGACGGGTAAACTCTGGTCCTGCCCCCCGGTTAGCTGTAACGCTAGCAACGTGTTGTAAAGCGTAGCCAGAGGGTTGCTCAACTCCTGGGAGAGTGTAGCCAGAAATGCGTCCTTTCGCTGATCAGCTACCCGCAGTATCGCTTCGGTCTTTGCCCGTTCCACGGCGGCCCAGGTTCGCTCGGCAATTTCTTCCACCAGGCCAACTTCGGTGGGTGTCCAGGAGCGCGGCTCGCACTGATTGATGACAAAGGTCGCTACGAGTTGTCTCTGCTTAATGAGCGGTACGACCACGGCCGCCCCAATGTGGTTGCCTAGGTATGAGGCCCGTTGGTCATCGGGCATGGCTAAATCGGTGTGGGTATCGCGCACGATCCAGGTATGCCCATTAAGTAGCCAGGGCATGGGCCAGTCGCCTAAGGGGTAGCGTCGGGCATGGCTGGATATGCCGGGTTGGTGCCAGTCCCGGGCGACCACAAACTCCTGGGTTTCTGGCCAAATCTCCACGTAATAGGCTCGATCCGAATCAAGTTGTTGGCCTAGGAGTTGAGCGGCCCGGGCCTGTATTTCGACCGGATCAGTCAGCGGCCGTAGCGCATCGCTGAGTTCGAGGAAAAAAGCTTTCCGTTTTTCCTGCAGTTGCAAAACTTCTTTGGCCTGTTTCTGGGTTGTCAGATCGCGAATGACCGTCAGCAGCCCGATCAGCTTGCCAGCCTCATCGTGCAAGGTCGTGGTGAGGCTCAAACCATATAGTCTTGTCCCATCTTTCCGGCTATACCACCGTTCCTTTTCTACCCGGCCCTGGTTGATAGCGGTTTGGGCTTCGCTAAGAGGAACCCCGCCGGCCTGGTCTTCAGGCGTAAACAACTGGTCGGCTAATTGGCCGATCATTTGCGCTTTGTCATAGCCCAGCATGGCTTGAGCCCCCCGATTCCAACTGGTTACCCATCGCTGGAGGTTGGTCGTGAAGATGGTGTAACCTAGGTTACTTTCCAGAATAAGCCGCTGGGATACGTCAGCAGAGAGTCCGGTTTGTGGACTCAACTTAGACTCCTCGTTTGAGGAAATCTGGTCTTTCGGATTGGGGTCATTCTTGGACATCTGGTTAGTCTTTCTGATTGATCAAAACTAGTCAGGTCCGAAAAGTTTGTTAAACTAAGCCAATGGTCTACTTAACCACAAGATCTGGCTAAAAAGTGGAGTCATCAGCTGGGTATTATCTGAATGGCCTGTTCCCTGGACAGGGACGATGAACCCTTCTCAGGGCTAGCTCCAGGCAATGCCCACCTGACGCATTACGGCTCTTTCCGCGGGTCTTCTGGCTCGCCAGACTAGTCAGGCCTCAGCGCTCAGCTGCTGTTGCAAATATTCATCCACACTGAACGCATTGGCTAGCCTTAGCCCGCACCGCTTGCCACAATTATAGTCTTTGATCACCAGCATGATTTGCGCCAATGTCCCCCAATCCCGGGCTACATTCATTGCCCAGAATCATTTTTCTGATCCTGCTGAAAGCGAAGCCATTCCTGCTGACTGGCGAAGAGCTGGGGTTGACTAGTCTCCCCCGTTAACCACGCCACCGTAAAGGCCGAAAACGTATCATCGTCTGGAATCAGGGTGTAAATAATTCGGTCGACTTGAATCGTTTTTTGGCTAACCAGCTCGGTGACGGTAGTTGAACCCGCGGGGTCTTCGCTGAGCACTAATTTGGCCGAGGCAACGGTTGCCTGAATACCAGGCTGATTGGGGCTATTGCCCGGCGTGGATTTATCGTTGTAGGGCGACTGGGTATAAACTTGATCCCCTACTTCGAAAGGGGCGGCAAATTCAAGCGAAAAGCGGATGGGCATAAGGTGATAGGTTGCTACGAATTACTCTCTGGGAACGAGTAATATATCCTGGGTGCCCAACCGGCTGTAATCAATCGAGATTAGTGAGCATTCGGGTCTAAAAAAGCGAGCCACCGATAACCAACTGGTTCGTTAAGAAGTTAGTTGTGACCGCGCTACTTTTGTCTTAAGGAGGAGCATTATGTGAGAATCCTAAATTTGGGTAGATTGGTTAGCGAAAAAATCACTTATTTAGCCCACCATTGGGGTGAGCAACTCACGCTTTATCCAGCTTAGACGATGAAATAGAATGAACCACGTATGGACTACTATACTGCTGGTTGCCCTAATCGTCAACCCAACCATCAAGGCGCTGACCCAGCCCATGAGGGCTAGTCAAGTGGACCAGTTGGTCCAGCGTAACCTAGCCTTGTTTCATATACCTGGCATCACCGTCACCATCATTAAAGATGGTCAGATTATCTTCAACAGAGGTTATGGCTTACGCTCCATAAGCACCAAACAAGCCGTCACACCCCAAACCTTATTTGGTATCGCTTCTAATACCAAAGCCTTTACGGCGGCCGCTGTGGCCTTACTGGTGGAGGAAGGAAAACTTCATTGGGATGACCGGGTTAACAAATATCTACCCAATTTCCGGCTCTACGACCCTTTGGCTAGCCAGCTGCTCACCATTCGGGATCTGTTGAGCCATCGCAGCGGATTGCCCACCGCAGCCGGCGATTTGATGCACGACCCGGATTCAACCAGTTTTAGTCTTGGGGAGATTCTGTACAATCAACGCTTCATCAAGCCGACCTCCTCACTGCGAAGTCAGTTTGCCTACACCAACAATGGGTATCTAGTGGTCGGTGCCATCATCGCTAAGGTCAGTGGGCTGAGTTGGGAATCTTTCGTTGAGCAACGTATCCTTCGCCCTCTGGGGATGATCCACAGTGCAGCCTCCTTTCTAGGCTGTCAGAGAAATTCTAATCTGATTGATGCCCACAAACGAATCGGCGATTCGGTACGGGTGGTTGCCCGCTATGGCTCGACCATCAATGATGCCGCCGGAGGGATCTATGCCAGCGCGGAAGAGATGAGTCAGTGGGTGCTGCTTTTTCTCAATCGGGGTCGGTATGGTCCTGGCCTCAGCAAACGCTTCTTGGGTGAGTCCCTGATGGCCGAACTGACAGCCCCCCAGACGATCATTCCTGTTGGGCAACCAGGCGCTTATCAAACCCATTTTGCCGCTTACGGTCTAGGCTGGTTTTTAAGCGATGTTAAAGGCTATAAAGAGATTGCGCATTCGGGCCAGGATGTAGGTATGGTTTCGGCCGTAACTATGCTGCCCGAACTGGGTTTGGGGGTAGTAGTGCTGACCAATTCAGACAGTGGGGCAGCCAATGCCATTAGTGATCAGATTGTGGACAGTTACATTGGCATCGCTGATCAAGACCGAACGGCTCAACTGTACCAACGAGAGCAGCGTGGCCAACGAGCTAGGCAAACCATTCTCGACTCGATTCAGCGGCAAGTTGCCCGGCAAGAGCCCCTGGCGAGCGCTGATTTGGCTTCCTACGCAGGAGTTTACCAGGATCAGTGGTTTGGCAAGGTACGCATTCGTTTACGCCATGATCAATTATGGTTTGCCGCCGAACGTTCCCCCCAATTACGGGGCTACATGTCTTGGCTTGGGGATGATGAGTTTGTGGTGAAGTGGCAGAATCCCGAATTAGACGATGGGGTGTTGGTTAAATTTGGTTTTTCGTCAAGGGTAGTCAACCGCAGCTTTGTGCTTCAAGAGCTGACATCCCCAAGGGGTCATTCCTACGATGATCTTCGGTTTGACCGGGTAGCCAAATAAGCTTGGCTTTCTATCTAACTACCTCGTTTATAGGTAAACTCATGAATAGTCCCTTAGCTCAGGTAGGAGGGATTAATGAGATAGCTGGGCTTAACCCAGAAAGATGAGACCGGCCTCTGTCGCCGGGCATGTCATGCCCAGCGCCGCAGTCCCGTTCCGCTTCGGCAGCTCTATGGCGTACCGGCCGTTACAGGGAACCGCGCTTAAGGGTACGGGGCCATAGCCCCATTATTTATACAATAGCCCTCCAGAAAATACAGTGACTAACTACCTCGTTTAGGGTACGTGTACTTTTCTCCTCCTACAGCGAATCCTTGACTTAATTCACCTTCAGATGAGCAGACGACGTTGCACTAGCTGAAAAGGGCGCTGATACTTCCGGACTATCTTTAGGCTCCACCAGGGGGCCTTTAGGTTTACAGCCAAGTATTCCGATAGTGACTAGAAGAAAGAGAGCGAAGATAGTTTTCATAAGTTGATCTATTTGAGATTCAATCTACAAGAAAACTTCCACATTAAGAATTGATTAATTCGAAATCTTCGACGCTGTATTTATACTTGGGGCGTTGTGCAAAATCCCCCGTTTAGAAAGCACATACATCAATTCGCCTGCGTCTCGAGCGGGAGCGTTTACTAAGACGTTTAATATCTTAACGCCATCCGTATTAGACGAAAAGCCGCTGGCTTCAAAAGACTTAAGCACGCTTTTGTTAATTCAAATTTAACCCCACCGTAATGCCCAGCCAAGGCTTGTTCTGATAAATCCATAGAGTTCGGTTACTGTCGGTAATTGACTCGATACCCACGGCCAGACCCGCTGAAAAGTTCGAGAAACTGAAGGTGGTATTTACCCCGTAGTTCAGACCCAGCGCCTGGTAGTCGTCTTGTACCCGACCTAGTGTGCTGAAGGAGGTGATGGTGGCGGGGGCAAAACACAAAAAGCCGCCCAATCCAACACTAAAGGTGGAGATCTCAGAGCGTTGGTTGTGTCGAAAATAAACCGTTCGATAGCGGCCCAGATC
>Ga0160427_10002760_pt1 | contig 10481 bp, 3 predicted proteins | sample SolpanmetagenomL_FD_108194 | JGI IMG/M metagenome (GOLD analysis project Ga0160427, IMG submission 108194) | Solar panel surface microbial communities from Lawrence Berkeley National Laboratory, California, USA - L | ecosystem: Engineered > Built environment > Solar panel > Unclassified ...
GCTTACGTGTACATTTTTAAAACCTTTCCAATTGGCTACACCGCAAGCAACTGAGGCCGCCGAAGTCAAACACCTGACTGGGGCCAGTGAGCGAATCAATTTCGCCAAGATTAAGAAAGTTATTGAGTATCCGGACTTTCTGGACGTGCAAGTGCAGTCGTTCCAGGAGTTCTTTCAGCTCGAAACGGCCGCTGCGAGCCGTACGAATGAAGGTCTGTTCAAGGTGTTTGCCGAGAACTTTCCGATTTCGGACTCGCGCGAAAACTTCGTGCTCAACTTTATCGACTATCACGTTGACCCACCAAAATACACGGTGGATGAGTGCATTGACCGCGGCCTGACTTACGCTGTGCCGCTGAAAGCGAAATTGCAACTCATTTGTAATGACAAGGATAACGAGGACTTCCAAACTATAGAACAGGAAGTTTTCTTGGGCAATATTCCGTACATGACGGAAAAAGGCTCGTTTGTTATTAACGGGGCTGAGCGTGTTATCGTATCGCAGCTGCACCGCTCGCCAGGTGTGTTCTTTGCCCAAAGCAAGCACACCAACGGTACGAAGCTGTATTCGGCTCGTATCATTCCGTTCAAAGGCTCGTGGATTGAGTTCGCCACGGACGTGAACAATGTGATGTATGCTTACATCGACCGGAAGAAGAAGTTTCCAGTGACGACGTTGCTACGCGCTATCGGCTACGGCACTGATAAGGACATTCTCGACCTATTTGGGCTGAGCGAAGAAATCAAAGCCGACAAGAAAACGCTGAAGCAAGCAGTTGGTCGCAAGCTAGCTGCGCGCGTGCTTCGTACTTGGACGGAAGACTTCGTGGACGAGGATACCGGTGAGGTAGTTTCGATTGACCGGAACGAGGTGCTCTTGGAGCGTGACTCAACCATCAACGAAGAGGACATCGACACCATAGTTGAAGCTGGTGCTAAGTCAGTAATTCTGCATAAGGAGAATGTAAACATTGCGGACTTCGCAATCATTTACAACACCCTGCAGAAGGACAACTCCAACTCGGAAAAAGAAGCTGTAGAGCAGATTTACCGTCAGCTCCGTAATACAGAAGCTCCTGACGAAGAAACTGCGCGTGATATTATCCAGAAGCTGTTTTTCTCGGACAAGCGCTATGACCTAGGGGAAGTAGGTCGCTACCGGATTAACAAGAAGCTGGGTATCGGCATGGACCAGGAAGCCCGTGTATTGACCAATGAAGACATCGTGCTCATTGTGAAGTACCTGATTGGCTTGATTAACTCGAAGGCCATTGTCGATGACATTGACCACTTGAGCAACCGCCGCGTGCGCACGGTAGGGGAGCAGCTTTACGCTCAGTTCGGCGTGGGTCTGGCCCGTATGGCGCGCACTATTAAGGAGCGCATGAACGTGCGTGACAACGAAGACTTCAAGCCGGTTGATCTGATTAACGCCCGCACGCTTTCGAGCGTGATTAACTCGTTCTTCGGCACCAACCAGTTGTCTCAGTTCATGGACCAAACCAACCCGCTGGCTGAGGTGACGCACAAGCGTCGCGTATCGGCCCTAGGGCCGGGAGGTCTGAGCCGCGAGCGCGCCGGCTTCGAGGTGCGTGACGTTCACTACACGCACTACGGTCGTCTTTGCACCATCGAAACGCCGGAAGGCCCGAACATCGGTCTGATCTCGTCGCTTTGCGTGCACGCTCGTGTAAACTCAATGGGCTTCATCGAAACACCTTATCGCACGGTAAGCGCTGGCACGGTGGACATGACGGAGAACGTGAAGTTTTTGACTGCTGAAGAAGAGGATACGCACCACATCGCGCAGGCCAACTCGCTGCTGAGCAACGAAGGCAAACTGACGCAAGAGTTGGTGAAGGGTCGTTTCGAAGGTGACTTCCCAGTAGTCGGTCCAGAAGAGTACTCCTACATGGACGTGGCTCCGAACCAGATTGTATCGGTAGCTGCATCGCTGATTCCGTTCCTAGAGCACGATGACGCCAACCGTGCGCTTATGGGCTCGAACATGCAGCGTCAGGCAGTGCCCTTGCTGCGCCCACAAGCTCCGATTGTGGGCACGGGTCTAGAAGGCCGCACGGCTATCGACTCTCGTGCGCTCATCATTGCTGAGGGTAATGGCGTAGTAGATTCGGTAGATGCTAACCGCATCATCATTAAGTACGACCTGAGCGAGGACGAACTGTCGGTAAGCTTCGACGCTGACCGCAAAACGTACAGCCTCATCAAGTTCCGCCGCACCAACCAAGATACCTGCCTCAACCTCACGCCGCTGGTGAAAAACGGCGAGCGTGTAACTAAAGGCCAGGTGCTTTGCGAAGGCTACGGCACCAACCGCGGTGAGCTGGCCCTAGGTCGCAATATGCAGGTAGCGTTTATGCCGTGGCAGGGCTACAACTTCGAGGATGCTATCGTTATCTCGGAGCGCGTAGTTCGTGACGACATCTTCACTTCGATTCACATCGAGGAGTTTGAGTTAGAAGTGCGCGAGACCAAGCGCGGCGAAGAAGAGCTGACTTCGGAAATCCCGAACGTGAGCGAGGAAGCCGTGCGTAACCTCGACGACAACGGCATCATCCGCCTAGGTGCGGAGGTGAAGGAAGGCGACATCCTCATCGGTAAGATTACCCCGAAGGGTGAAACTGACCCGACCCCGGAAGAGAAGCTGCTCCGCGCCATCTTTGGTGATAAAGCTGGTGATGTGAAGGATGCTTCGCTTAAGGCGCCGCCCTCACTGAATGGCGTTGTTATCGGCACTAAACTCTTCTCGCGGCCTAAGAAGGATAAGAACCTTCGTGCTAAGTCGAAGAAAGAAGTTGAAGACCTGAAGGAGGGCTACGCCCGCGAACTGCGCGGCGTGAAAGCCATCATGATTGATAAACTGGTGGGCTTGCTGGAAGGCAAAACCTCACAGGGCATCAAGCACCGCTTTGGTGACGAGGTGCTGGCGAAGGGTGTGAAGTTTGGCCGGAAGAACATCAGCGAAGCGTTGTTCCCCGACAAAAATGCCTACCGTGACGAGAGCAACTACGCAGTGCCAGAAGAGGTGAACCTCTTCAAGGACCTGCAACTCGACCACTGGACGGCCGACAACCGCGTGAATGAGATGCTGCAGCAGCTCATTAAGAACTACGCGAAGCGTCGCAACACCATTACGGCTCGCTTCAAGCGTGACCGCTTCACGCTGGAGGTTGGCGACGAACTGCCCGCTGGCATCGTGCAGTTGGCTAAGGTGTACATCGCTAAGAAGCGCAAGCTGAAAGTGGGTGATAAGATGGCTGGCCGCCACGGTAACAAAGGGGTAGTAGCTCGCATCGTGCGCGATGAGGACATGCCCTTCTTGCCGGATGGCACGCCGATGGACATCGTGCTGAACCCCCTAGGGGTACCAAGCCGCATGAACATCGGTCAGATTTACGAGACCGTTCTTGGCTGGGCTGGTTTGAAGTTGGGCCGCACCTATGCGACGCCGATTTTCGACGGTGCTACCGAGGACGAAGTGGCTCGTGAATTGACCGAGGCTGGCTTGCCCGACTGGGGCCGGGCTTACCTACACGATGGCTTGAGCGGTGATCGCTTCGACCAGCCAGTGACTGTGGGCGTGATCTACATGCTCAAACTAGGTCACTTGGTTGACGACAAGATGCACGCTCGTTCTATCGGGCCGTACTCGCTCATCACACAGCAGCCGCTGGGTGGTAAGGCGCAGTTCGGTGGTCAGCGCTTCGGCGAGATGGAAGTGTGGGCGCTGGAAGCCTTCGGTGCTTCCAACGTGCTACAAGAAATCTTGACCGTGAAGTCGGACGACGTGGTAGGCCGCGCCAAAGCATACGAAGCCATTGTAAAAGGCGACGTATTGCCCAAGCCCAATATCCCCGAGTCATTCAACGTGCTTATCCACGAGCTCCGTGGCTTGGCGCTGGAGATTTCGCTTGACTAAGTAAGGTGCCGGAGTTAGCCGCCTAAGGGGCTAACTCCGGTGAACCTGCTGGTCGAAGCGTTGACTAGTTATAAAGAGTAGTTAACAAGCTGCCGATACGAAACAGCTATCCCGAGACAGGTCAGGGTAGCCACAGGAATTGGCCGCTATTAGATAGTGAGTAAGTATTTAAGGCCTGACGGAAATCTACTATGCGGCGTACCTGTCCGACCTGTAGAGCACTTTTCGTAGCGTCGAACTGTTAGAAGAGACTCTAACAGCTAAAAGCCAAACAGCTAACAGCTAATAAATCAACCTAATGGCTTTCGCAAAAAACAAGAAGTTAGTACAAGACTTCTCGAAGGTTACTATCTCGCTGGCTTCTCCCGAAGGAATTCTGGAGCGTAGCACGGGCGAGGTGGTAAAACCGGAAACGATTAACTACCGCACCTACAAGCCCGAGATGGGTGGCTTGTTCTGCGAGCGGATTTTCGGCCCGGTAAAGGACTGGGAGTGCCATTGCGGCAAATACAAGCGCATCCGCTACAAGGGCATCATCTGCGACCGTTGCGGCGTGGAGGTGACCGAGAAGAAGGTGCGTCGCGAGCGCATGGGCCACATCGAGCTAGTAGTGCCCGTAGCGCACATCTGGTACTTCAAGAGCCTACCCAATAAAATCGGCTACCTGCTGGGCCTGCCCACCAAGAAGCTTGACCAGATTATTTACTACGAGCGCTACGTAGTAGTGCAGCCCGGCGTGCAAGCCGAAGAAGGCGTACAGCAACTCGACTTCCTCACGGAGGATGAGTACCTGGACATCATCGATAAGCTGCCCCGCGAAAACCAGATGCTGCCCAACGATGACCCGCAAAAGTTCATCGCTAAAATGGGCGCCGACGCGCTGCAAATGTTGCTCGAGCGCATCAACCTCGACGAGCTGAGCTACTCGCTCCGCGACTCGGCTGCGCACGAAACTTCGCAGCAGCGTAAAGCTGAGGCATTGAAGCGTCTGCGCGTAGTAGAAGCTTTCCGTGATGCCGCTACCCGCGTGGAAAACAAGCCCGAGTGGATGGTTATCCGCATGGTGCCGGTTATTCCGCCTGAACTGCGTCCGCTAGTTCCGCTAGACGGTGGTCGCTTCGCGACCTCCGACTTGAATGACCTGTACCGTCGCGTTATCATCCGCAACAACCGCCTGAAGCGCCTGATTGAAATCAAGGCTCCTGAGGTGATTCTGCGTAATGAGAAGCGCATGCTGCAAGAGGCTGTTGATTCGCTCTTCGACAACTCGCGTAAGGTGAACGCCGTGCGCGCCGAAGGTAACCGCGCCCTCAAGTCGCTCTCCGACATGCTGAAAGGCAAGCAGGGCCGCTTCCGTCAGAACCTGCTCGGTAAGCGTGTTGACTACTCGGGCCGTTCGGTAATCGTCGTGGGTCCTGAGCTGAAGCTACATGAGTGCGGCCTACCTAAGAACATGGCCGCCGAGCTGTTCAAGCCGTTCATCATCCGTAAGCTCATTGAGCGCGGTATCGTGAAGACGGTGAAGTCGGCTAAGAAAATCGTTGACCGCAAAGACGCTGTGGTATGGGACATCCTGGAGAATGTGCTGAAAGGCCACCCAGTGCTCCTCAACCGTGCTCCTACACTGCACCGCTTGGGTATCCAGGCGTTCCAGCCGCGCCTCATCGAGGGTAAGGCTATCCAACTGCACCCGCTCGTTTGTACGGCCTTCAACGCTGACTTTGACGGTGACCAAATGGCTGTACACGTGCCCCTAGGGCCGGCTGCCATCTTGGAAGCCTCGATGCTCATGTTAGCGTCGCACAACATCCTGAACCCCGCCAACGGCGCGCCCATCGCGGTACCGTCGCAGGACATGGTTCTGGGTCTGTACTACGTAACTAAAGGCAAGCGCTCGACGCCTGAGGAGAAAATCCAGGGTGAAGGCCGCACGTTCTACTCCGATGAGGAAGTAGTCATTGCCATCAACGAGAAGCAGCTCTCGAAGCACGCCTACATCAAGGTGAAAACCATGGTACGCGACGAGAACGACGACCTCGTGCCAAAAATCATCGAAACCGTAGCTGGTCGCGTGCTCTTCAACCAGCTCGTGCCTCAGGCAGTAGGTTTCGTAGACGAGCTGTTGACCAAGAAGAAGCTTCAGCAGATTATTTCGCTGGTGTTTAAGCGCACGGGCATGGCCCGTACTGCGCAGTTCCTGGACGACATCAAGACCCTAGGGTTCCAGTCGGCCTACAAAGGCGGCCTGAGCATGGGTCTGGGTGACATCAACATCCCAGTCGAGAAAGACAAGCTCATTGCTCAAGCTCAAGCTGACGTAGCTGCCGTAACGCAGAACTACCAGATGGGTCTGATTACGAACAACGAGCGTTACAACCAGGTTATCGACATCTGGACGCGCATCAACTCGCAGATTACGGAGACGCTAATGGGTCGCCTCGAGAAGGAGAACCAAGGCTTCAACTCCATCTACATGATGATGCATTCGGGTGCCCGTGGCTCGCGCGAGCAGATTCGCCAGCTTGGTGGTATGCGTGGTCTGATGGCCAAGCCGCAGAAGTCGCTGCAAGGCTCGGTAGGCGAGATTATCGAGAACCCGATTCTGTCGAACTTCAAGGAAGGTCTTGACGTAATCGAGTACTTTATCTCGACTCACGGTGCTCGTAAGGGTCTGGCTGACACGGCTATGAAGACGGCTGACGCTGGCTATCTAACCCGTCGCCTGGTGGACGTGTCGCAGGACGTTATCGTGAACGAGCCGGATTGCGGCACGTTGCGCGGTACCGAAACCTTCGCCTTGAAGGACAACGAGGATATCGTGGAGCCGCTCTCCGAGCGTATCCTCGGCCGTACTAACGTGCACGATATCATCGACCCGCTAACCGATGAGCTGATTCTGGCCGCTGGCTCGCAGATTACCGAAGAAATCACTCGCCGCATCGATGCCACCAGCATTGAATCGATAGAGATTCGCTCGGTGCTGACTTGCGAAAGCAAGCGTGGTATCTGCGCCAAGTGCTATGGCCGTAACTTGGCCACTGGCCGCATGGTGCAGAAAGGCGAAGCAGTAGGTGTTATCGCTGCTCAGTCGATTGGTGAGCCTGGCACGCAGCTTACGCTTCGTACCTTCCACGTAGGTGGTACGGCTTCGAACATTGCTGTAGAAGCCAACATCCGCGCCAAGTTCAGCGGTGTGATTGAATTCGAGGACATCCGCACCGTAGCTGGTACCAACGCCGAAGGCGCTGCTACTAGCGTGGTAATGGGTCGTTCGGGCGAAATCCGCATCGTAGACAAAGACACCCGCAAGGTCTTCATCTCCAACCACGTGCCTTATGGCTCGTTCCTGATGGTGAAAGAAGGCAATGAGGTAGAAAAAGGCCAGGAGTTGGTAAACTGGGACCCCTACAACGCCGTTATTTTGGCCGAGTTCGACGGTACCATCCAGTACGATGCCATCACCGAAGGCATTACTTACCGCGAGGAGGCCGACGAACAGACGGGCTTCCGCGAGAAGGTAATTACCGAATCGAAAGACAAAGCGCAGAACCCGTCGGTTATTCTTATCCCGGCTAAGGGTGCCGATGCCGACGCTAACAAGTCGTACTCGATGCCAGTAGGTGCTCACCTCAACGTCGAGAATGGCACGAAGGTGAAAGCCGGCCACATCCTGGCTAAGATTCCCCGCGCCGTAGGCAAGACCCGCGACATCACGGGTGGTCTGCCCCGCGTAGTGGAGCTGTTCGAGGCCCGTAACCCGTCGAACCCGGCGGTTGTGTCAGAAATCGACGGTGTTATCACCTACGGTTCGGTGAAGCGTGGCAACCGCGAAATCTTCGTAGAGTCGAAAGACGGCGTGAAGCGGAAATACATGGTGCCGCTGTCGAAGTTTATCCTCGTGCAGGACAATGACTTCGTACGGGCCGGTGCCCCGCTCTCCGACGGTGCCATCACTCCGACCGACATCCTGAACATTCAGGGTCCGGGCGCGGTGCAAGAATACCTCGTAAACGAGATTCAGGAAGTATACCGTTTGCAAGGCGTTAAAATCAACGACAAGCACATCGAGGTAATCGTCCGCCAGATGATGCAGAAAGTGCTCGTAATGGACGCTGGCGATACGAGCTTCTTGGAGAACCAACTCGTGGATAAGGTGTCGCTGATGGAGGAGAACGATACTATCATCGACATGAAGGTGGTAACGGAAGCTGGCGATTCATCGGAGCTACGTCCTGGCCAGATTGTGAGCAGCCGCAAGCTACGCGATGAGAATTCGTCGCTGCGTCGCCGCGACCTCAAATTGGTGGAAGTACGTGACGCCCAGCCGGCTGTATCGAAGCCCACGTTGCAAGGCATCACGCAAGCTTCGCTGGGCACGGCATCGTTCATCTCGGCCGCTTCATTCCAGGAAACGACTAAGGTGCTGAGCGAAGCCGCTATCCGTGGCAAAGCCGACGAACTGCTAGGCCTGAAGGAGAACGTAATCGTAGGTCACCTCATTCCGGCCGGTACTGGCTTGCGCGAGTACCAAGGCATTGAGGTGTCATCGAGGGACGAGGTTGCTGCCCGCCAGAACGCCGCTGCCGCCGAGCCGGCCGCGCCTACCAAGCGCACTAGCCGTGCCAAGCGTGAGACGACAACTGTGCAGGACTAACGATTGACGTAGGTTTGTAAATCGAACCCCCGGTTGGCGTGAAAGCTGGCCGGGGGTTTTTGCTTTCTTTGTAGCCGTGAAAAAGCTGCAACCGTTATGAAACCGGATTAAAATATATACGCTGTTCGAATTAGGCACCTTGTTCTAGCACCAGTTCAGCTACCTCCAAGCTGAAGTATAAATGCCAAAGTGATAAGGCGAATAAGATGTCGTTTTGAAAAGCTTTTACAACTAAAGAAAGCAGAACATTATATAGGTAAGTCCATTCTGCACCTACCATTTGCAGTCCTAACCGTACTGTTCCTACTAGATTTTAATCGTATTGCTGAGCTTCTAAAGAAATAAATGCAACCCAACCAGCCCGAAAACACCGACCCCAACGCTCTGAACATCGAGTTGAGCGAAGCTATTGCTGAGGGCGAGTACGCCAACCTTGCCCTAATTGCCCATAGTAGCAGTGAGTTTGTGGTAGACTTCATCCGCCTGCTGCCAGGCTTGCCTAAAGCCAAGGTTAAAGCCCGTATTATTCTGACGCCCGAGCATGCTAAGCGCCTGTTAGCAGCTCTCGAGGAAAATGTGCAGAAGTTCGAGCAGAGCTTTGGGCCAATCAAACTGCATCAAGACGCACCTACTTATCCTATCAACTTTGGTGGTGCGGTCGGGGAGGCCTAGGGGTACCCGTAAGAAGTAAACGTGCCAAGGTTATCGAGGTAGCTTAACTAAATGATACCCTAGGGAGCTTTAGTTAGGTAAGGGACCTTGATACGTTCAGCACCGCAGTGTGCAGCTTGCAAACGCAGAAGATTAACTTTTTCAGGAAGTTTGCTTTTGCAAAACGCATTTTGTACCTTTGCAGGCCTGAAAAATCTGGGAGCAAACGGCTCCTATTCAACCAATCGTTAAATGCCAACCATTAACCAACTCGTACGCAAGGGCCGTGAGGCGTTGACTACCAAGTCAAAGTCGCCTGCCCTTGACTCGTGCCCGCAGCGTCGGGGCGTGTGCACCCGCGTGTACACCACCACGCCTAAGAAGCCGAACTCGGCTATGCGCAAAGTGGCCCGTGTGCGCCTTACCAACGGTAAGGAAGTGAACGCATACATTCCCGGTGAAGGCCACAACCTCCAGGAGCACAGCATCGTGCTCATTCGCGGAGGCCGGGTAAAAGACCTGCCTGGCGTTCGCTACCACATTATCCGTGGTGCGCTCGACACGGCCGGGGTTAGTGGTCGTCTGCAGCGCCGCTCGAAGTATGGCGCTAAGCGTCCGAAGCCGGGCCAGGCCGCCGCGGCCGGCAAAGGTGGCAAACCCGCACCCGGTAAGAAAAAGTAATAGCTGATTGCTGATTGTTGGTTGTTGATTGCTGGCTATATCCGGCTGGCAATCAACAATAAGCAATCAACAGTTAACAATCCAGCAACTATACCATGCGTAAGTCCAAACCAAAAAAGCGCATCCTCCTGCCGGACCCCAAGTTCAAGGAGACGCTCGTTACCCGCTTCGTCAATTACATGATGTATGACGGGAAAAAGAATCTGGCCTACACTATTTTCTACGATGCCGTAGAGCAAGTGGAAACCCGTACTAAAGAGAACGGCCTCGAAATGTGGCGCAAAGCGTTGAACAACGTGATGCCGACCGTAGAGGTAAAGAGCCGCCGCGTAGGTGGTGCTACGTTCCAAGTGCCGATTGAAGTACGTGCCGACCGCCGTATCGCGGTAGGTTCGAAGTGGCTGATTCAGTACGCGCGTCGCCGTGGCGAGAAAACCATGAAAGACAAGCTAGCTGGCGAAATCATTGCCGCTGCCAAAGGTGAAGGTGCTGCCGTTAAGAAAAAGGACGACACCCACCGCATGGCTGAAGCCAACAAGGCCTTCTCGCACTTCC
>Ga0160427_10002761_pt1 | contig 10479 bp, 8 predicted proteins | sample SolpanmetagenomL_FD_108194 | JGI IMG/M metagenome (GOLD analysis project Ga0160427, IMG submission 108194) | Solar panel surface microbial communities from Lawrence Berkeley National Laboratory, California, USA - L | ecosystem: Engineered > Built environment > Solar panel > Unclassified ...
CGCCTGCATTTCGCCGTCCGAAAGGCCGCGAGCATCGGGGAACACCGCCAGCTGGTTGCCGCCGAAGAGCCGGTCGGTGAACACGTCGAGCGTGACGAAGCGGTAGGTACGCATCAGCGGACGCCCCAGTGGCGCATCGACCTCTCCGACCTCACTCGTTCGCACCTGTGGAAGCGATCTGTCCTGGCCTCAATTTTTTCTGCCCTCAGCACGCCGTACTCTTTCACACTCTTCCTGCCCGATGGAGTTGTGGCAACTTCACTTCAGGGAGCTGATCGTTTTTGCCTGAACGTGAACCTCAGCTCCAAGGTTTCCGCTCAGCACCGTCCCGTACGCCCTCCGGCTCTACCACCGCTGCTCCCCAGGCCAACATGATGTCCGGAAGGTGCTTCAGAAATGCGGTCTTCAGGTCAGGCACGATTTGCTGGGCCATTCGAGAACTTCCGGTGCTTGAGGCTGCAGCGCATGTTCAGGTCATCTCAGCTGCCCGTTGCTCTCGCGCAATCGAACAGAGGACACATGCCCGCTGTTCTGTGAGAGAAGCCAGATCGGTTTCGGTCCTCCCCGACGGGCACAGGAATTTCAAGCATAGGCTCGAAACTGAACTATGCTCATTCGGCACGGCAAGCCGCAGCCGGAGTCGCCTGAAGTCCGGACGGCCACGGAGGCCATTCGGCCCTGAAGCGATGAACTTGCCAGAGCTGTTCAAAGCCCTTGCCGTGGCACTCGTTGCGCCGGTGGGCAGCCGTGACTACCGCGCCCAGACAGGTGACGAGCGGTCCGTTGGATAAGGATTGACCGTAGGTACGCCTAAGCAACTCCATCCCATTGACCAACATGCAGGTGGAGACGCAAACGATCACCTTGATACGATTGGGAATGTTTTTGATTCCATCTACGCTGCTGCTGCTGTGGTTCACCGGCCTCTTCTCGGTCGTGCTCTTGGGGAGCGGGGCATGGCTGGTATGGGAGTGGTACGACAACTGGGCCGTTCAACTCCCCGCCAACCCCAGATACCTGGTCTGGGGGCTGCTGCTGCTGGGCCTTTCTCTCCTCGGTGCGCCTTTCATCACGTTGTTCCTGGGCCGGAAGCCACGGCCCGGTGAAGCGGCCATGAAAGCACTGACCGGTGGCACCGTTCACCGGCTCTCGCGTCCAGACGGAACCCAGCTTCACGTCGAGTCCTACGGTTCGGAAGATGCACCGGTCCTGCTTTTCACCCATGGTTGGGGGCTGAGCAGCGACGAATGGTTTTACGCGCACCAACACCTCAGTCAGCGCTACCGGCTGCTGGTCTGGGACCTGCGCGGTCTCGGACAGTCGAAAGGACCGCGCGACCACCAGTACGGTCTGGACCGCATGGCTGGCGACCTGAACGCCGTTCTGGCCCTGGCCGGCGACCACCCGGTCATCCTCTGCGGACACAGCATCGGTGGAATGACCACGCTGACGTTCTGTCGGCTGTATCCGGCTGTCCTGAGCGCCCGGATCTCTGGCCTGGTCCTGACACAGACCACGTATACCAATCCGGTTCGCACGGCCCTGGGAGCGAGAGTCAACCGTGTTCTTCAGGAGCCTGTGCTTCGTCCCCTGTGTCATCTGACCATCTGGCTCTCGCCACTGGTCTGGGCGATCAATGCCCTGAGCACGCTCAATGGCAGCATGGCCCTGGCAAATCATTTCCTGCAGTTCAAAGGGCAGGAGACCCGCCAGCAACTCGGGTTCACGACTGGCCTCCTCCTGCGGGCCAGTCCCGCCGTGGTGGCCCGTGGCATGCTGGCGATGATGGCCTACGACGCGAGCGACATCCTGCCGACCATCGACGTCCCGACACTGGTAATTTCCGCCTCATCCGACCGGGCGACGCTACCGGAGGCGTCGGCACACCTGAGGCAGCACATCCCCGGGGCTGAACAGGTGATGCTCAGTCCGGCGGGCCATATGGGGCTCGTCGAGCACCATGAGGTCTGGGCAACTGCCGTCGACACCTTTGCTGCACGTTGCTTCAGGTCAATGCCCGCTGAGCAGGAGCCGGGAAATAACGTCTGGAAAATCTGAGCCAAAGGATCGGCAATCTGTAAAGGAAGCCGCGCCGCCACTTGGTTTCGGTAGAGATCAAGATTGACGCGTGGAAATCGCTTCAGAGTTTGGAGGAAGGCTTGGCGTCAGTTGATCCTGGCATCGCCCGTTCAGGGTTGCCGTGCTCCTGACCGCTCTGCTCAACGATGAACCTACCGCTGTAATGCGTTCTGGATACCGTTCATACAACCTGACCTACTTTCCGAACGCACTTGCAGTGGTTTACCACCCTGTGGTCTGCCCAAACGAGACCCGCCCCAGCCGACTATCGGCTGGGGCGGGTCTAGCTTCTGCTCTGAGGGTTCAGCCCTTCAGGGCCTGGGCGAGTTGCTTCAGGCCTGCCTGATCGGCTTCCGGAGCACTGGCGGCGAGCTTCTCGGTCTCGCTGCTCAGGCCCGGCAGCAGGGCGGCGGCACTTTGCAGGTCCCCGCTGTTGAGGGCGTCGTGAAGCTTACTCAGGTGGCTCACCAGGGTCTCGGCTCCGGGCACGCCGTCCAGGGTCTTGTGCCAGCCGCTGACGTTGCTGGCCGCCGTGCTGGCGTCCACACTGGTGATTCCGCCGCCGAGAGCCGAAAGGGTCTGCTGAAGTTGTTCGTTCATGGGTTGACCTCCTGAGTCTGAACTTCTTTCCTGCCTGTCCATCAGACGCCAGCACGCTCAGGCGAAGTGTCAGGATGCGTACCGAATCACCTTCCCCTGACTTGGGCAGACCTTCAGAACAGGCTGTAGGTTGCTTTCTCTCATGGGTGGACGCAGCCTGAATCAGATACTCCGGGCGTGAACCATCGCTACCGTGACGCGGCCGAGCTTCAGGAAGTCCTGACCCGGGTCTTCGCCTACCCCTACAGCGGGCAGGAGGCGCGGGAGCTGACCCGCAGCGGGCTGAGCCTGGCGTTCTCGTTTCATGCGCCCGAACTGGAGGTACTGCTCGACGGCCGCCCCGACGCGGCGACAGGCGAGCAGCCGGCGGTGCTGTTCGGAACAGCGGCGCGGCTCGCCCCAGCCCCGGACCTGCGTTTCCTGATGTCCGGCGAAGTGGCGCACCGTTTCTGGAACGGCGACCTGAACATTCCGGCGGCGATGGCGCTCGGTCAGGTCCGGCTGGAAGGATCGCTGATCCGCGCCCTGAGCATCGCCCCGATGATGCCCGAGATGCAGCGGGTGTACCGGGAGCTATGGCGTGATGCCCACTGAACGGTGTTGAGGCAAGCTGTCGGTGAAGGGCGAGTCGGGCTGCCGACCAAAGGCTGCCGGCTTCTGTTTTCCGGTGACACACCAGGACGCCCAGACGGTAGCAACAGGGCTTCCAGCCCATCCCAGACGCGCTTCACTGGTTGGAACCCTCGCCTATCGGGTTGACTCCAGTTCCGTGATCTGATACTGAATCGTTCTGCGCCCGACTTGCACCTGAAACGTTTCCCCGACCCGGCGACCTTCCAGCTGGGCACCCACCGGGCTGGCCTGGGTCACGTGGGTGACGCCGTCGATCACTCCCCCCACTTCCATCGGCGAGACCAGCCGTACCCGCAGTGTGCGGCCGGAGGTGACGTCGGTCAGCAGCGCCGTGACACCCAGCGTCACCCGCCCCTGCTCACTGGCGTCTTGACCGATGACCTCTGCCTGTGCCAGCAGATCGTTGAGCTCGGCGACCTGCTGTTCAAGTGCGGCCAACTGCTGCTGCGCTTCGAGCAGCCCGAGATTTTCGGCTTCGTTGGCCTCCATCTGCTCCCGCACGACGTCGCGCGCTTCATCCATGCGAATACGCTGGCGTTCGAGTTGCTGCTCCAGGCGTCGGTAGCCGTCCGGAGTCAGTCGTGGGGGCAGAGAAGATAAGTTCATGGTGATTCCAAGGCTATAGGGGAAGAGACCGGTTGGCAATCGTGGCGCGTCGTCCTGCCGACCTGGGCTCTGCCCCGGCCAGACACGCTCCGGCCTACTGCTTGTCGTCCGGAGGTCACAGGTCTGCTCCCGTCCAATGATGGCCCCCACGTCCTATGGAGCGCAGAGCGATTGGACATCAGAGTCCGCCGCGCCCTCTAACTCTTCGGTCTGGCGGACACCTCCCTGAAGCTGCTCCACCAGAGCGAAACCACGGTCTAACGCGTTGATGCGGCGGAACACCGACGGTATGCCCTGCGCCTGCATACGTCGGGCATTCAGGACAACGCCGCTCTTCGTACACAGGCCCTCTGGCTCGACCCTGAGCACGGTGGCCCCCGAGGACTTCCAGCACCCTGTCCGGAGCCTGGCAGCGCACTGGGTCGAACCTCTGGGAGAGCCGGAAGCGGCGTCTCTCCTCTGACGACCCTGCTTACCTGGCTGGACGGCGAGGCCCTGACTGGGCCTTTCACCCCCGAGCAGGCCGCCAATGCCGGACGGCTTATCGCACAGCTTCACCTGTACGCGGAGCAGGCGGACCCGCTCATGTCACTGGAGTGTCCCCGATACGACCTGGCGTATTTTCGACGCTCCTGGCAGGCCTTGCAGCGCACGCTCGCCAGGTGTGTCCAGTCGGATCAGGTGGCCGTCGTGGAGACGGCCTGGCCCATCTTCGACACCCTCCGCGGTTCGATGGAGGCGGTGCCCGGCGGCTCCGGGTTGATTCATGCGGACGCTCATCCTGGACGTCGCCCACTGTGTCCTGGATATGGAACTAGCACAACGGGTGGCTTTCCTGCTGGGTTACACTGCACGCCGACTACTTTCCGGAGAGTGCAGCGTTCATCTTCGCGCGCTGATGTCCCTCGCGGCGCTGGATCACCTAGCCTTCCTGGCCGAGCGTCCATACGAACTAAGTAGTGCGGACCTTGCCCGGCGTGGTTGACGCGGTTGCTCGACTGCACGCAGAGATCGTCACGCCATGACGACATTCCCCAGCTCTGGCTTCTCTCTCCACGGTCCTGGCGAGCAAGACTGTTGTTACCTGCATGCCCTCGTTCGGACGTCCTAGAGTCCAGCCAATCAGACAGCAGGGTAGTTGCCTACCGCGCCGATGAGGGCCAGGAGAGGGAAACTGTCCTGCTGATGACGCGTGGCGTGAAGCGACTTGCGGCCTGACAAGGGCAATCAGCCGATCACGATTCATTTTCCACAATCAGTTGATGCAAAAGAATTCTGTGCTGCTGAGAAATTTCAACCTGCTTTATTAACTATACCGTTTTTTCATTAAGAAAAATCTACCGTTGAACAAGTCAATGCACGGGCCAGAAGATTGATAGTGCGTCTGCAGAGACCTATAGTCACCCCACAATTCAACTCATAAACGGGAAGGGTGGCGGCATGCATCCACAGACTCGACGTCGAAACCTCAACCGTGAAAAGTTCCAGCCCTCCGCTTTACGAAAATCTGCCTCCCATGGCCTACATAAAGCGAAGATCAGCCGCATCGTCGCGGCGGCCGACCTCACACAGCCCTCGTTCTACCGACTCTGGCAGTCAAAGGAGCAGGCGTTCTATAAATTGCTCTGGGATTCCCAGGCGCTCGTTCGCCAAGCAGTGAAGGAACATGTGGTGCAGTTCGCCAAGACCAACCCCAACGACTGCTTTGTTCTGGGAACCCAGTGGTTAATCAAGCAGACCATCGAGCACCGGGACCTGATCCACCTCGCCCAGCAACACCTGCTGTCTGATGCGGTTCGGCGGCGGGACTTCATCGAAGTGGTTACGGAAAGCTTTCATCGTCTCCGGCAGCTCCAGTTGCTGAACACCGACCTCGACGACCGTACCGTGGCCAACGTCGACTACGCCCTGCTCGTCCACACCTTCCACGACTGGTGGCCCGAACATCAGGATGACCCGGTGGCCATAGTCGACCCGCTCAATCACCTGTTCGTGCGGTTTCTGCAGACCGCGTCGCAACCCTCGCCCTGAGGAACAGTGCAGGGCTCGTCCACACCAGCCGGAACCTCACATCGTCACACTCTGGAGAATCTATGTCTCGCAACCGCACCACCTTGAGCAGCAAGCAGAAACAGGCCCTGAGCTTTATGACGGTGCTCACCGGCTGTATCACCGCCGTGGCCATCGGCGCCCCCGGATCATCCAGCACCGGACCCAACTTCACCGCCGGACAGGCGTTGAAAGGCCAGTCGGACTACACCCAGAACTGTGCAGGCTGCCACGGGGCCAACCTCCAGGGTGTGGCCGGTCCGGCGCTGGCAGGAACAGGCTTTCTCTCGAAGTGGGCCAAAGGTCAGCCGCTGGGCAACCTCTATGAGGTGATCGCCCACCAGATGCCGCTGAATGCTCCCGGCAGCCTGAAGCCCGACCAGTACCTCGCCATCACCTCCTACATCCTCTCGAAGAACGGGTACACCCCGACCAACAAGCCGTTGGACGCCGCCGGATTGAAAGTGGCGTTGACTCCGCCCAGCAAGGCCGGGGGCGCCTCGGCGGCCGGAGGCGGCGCACCGGCGGCTGGCGGAGCGGCGAACGGCGCGGCGGCCACTGGTCCGGCCCCTACCGGGTTGCCGAAGGTGGTGAAGGCCGCCAGCACGACTGTCACCGGTGGCCCCAGCACCGACGAACTGATGAACCCCGCCGAGAGCGAGTGGCCGATGTACAACCGCGACTACCGGGGCCAGCGCTTCTCCTCGCTGACCGGCATCACGGCCGACAACGCGGCCAACCTCCAGCCGGTATGCATCGCGCAGCTCGGCGAAACCGGACCGTTCCAGACCTCCCCGGTGGTGTACAAGGGCACGATCTTCGTCACCACCCCGCGCAACACCTACGCCCTCAACGCCACCACCTGCAAGACCAAGTGGAGTGTCAGCTACACGCCCACGGGACCCGAGCCGTTCCCTAACAACCGTGGCGTCGCCATGTATGACGGCAAGCTGTACCGAGGCACCGGCGACGGCCACCTCCTGGCGCTCGACGCCAAGACCGGCAAGACGCTGTGGGATACCTGGGTGGCCGACAGCGGCAAGGGGTATTTCCTCTCGGCGGCCCCGGTGGTGTTTGACGGCAAGGTCTACATGGGTGAGGCGGGCGCCGACTGGGGAGCGAACGGACATGTCCGGGCCTTCGACGCGGGCAGCGGCAAACCGCTCTGGACCTTCGACCTGATTCCCACCGGCAACCAGCCCGGAGCGAGCACGTGGAAGAAGGGTTCGCAGCACGGCGGCGGCTCGATCTGGACCACCCTGACGGTCGATCCGGCCAACAAGCTGATCTACGCTTCGGTCGGCAACCCCGCGCCCGACTACAACGGGGTGCAGCGCCCCGGCGACAACCTGTACACCGACTCGGTGGTGGCGCTCGGAGCCGACACTGGCAAGCTGTCGTGGTACACCCAGCAGGTCGCGCACGACACGCACGACTGGGACACCGCCGCCGCCCCGATCATCTACGACCAGGACGGCCAGAAGTTCATGGCGGTCGCCACCAAGGGCGGCTGGCTCTACACCTACGACCGCGCTACCCACAAGCTGATCAGCCGCTCAGAGATCTCCAGCCACGAGAACGCCGACATTCCCGCTTCGACCACCCCACACCACGCCTGCCCAGGCACCATCGGCGGCGCCGAGTGGAACGGCCCGTCGCTCGATCCGGTCAACAAGGTGGTGTACGTCGACTCGGTCGAATGGTGCGGCACCATTCAGCTCGGTGAGGCCCGCTACATCGAGGGCGGCGGGTACTTCGGCGGCACCTTCTCGCAGGACCCGCTGAGCAAGGCCAGCGGCTGGCTGCGCGCCTTCGACGCCGGCACCGGCAAGGCCATCTGGGCCCAGAAGATGGCCACCCCGATGGTGGCTGCTGTCACCCCGACGGCCGGCGGCGTGGTGATGACCGGTGACCAGAACGGCAACTTCCTGGTCGTCGACGCCAAAGACGGCAAGACGCTCTACAAGTTCAATACCGGCGGCGCGGTCGGCGGCGGCGTCTCGACCTACGCCGTGGATGGCAAGCAGTACGTGGCGGTGGCGAGCGGCAACGCCTCGCGCGGGATCTGGAAGACCACCGGCGCGGCCACCATTGTGGTGTTCGGGACCAAGGAATGAACCCAGGCCGGTTCATCCAGGGACTCCTTATCGTTGGTGGAGTCCTGGCGACACAGGGAAAGGCGATCGAGTCTCCCCTGAAGGCCGGCTCTGTTCAGGCAGCGTTCACTCAGGGTCAGCAGCTCGCCAAGAATGCCGATGCGCCTTATCCGCTGGCACCGAACGCGATTTACCATACGGCGGACACCCTGCGCCTCGACCCGAAGAATGGCGATGTGGACGCCGTGGTGATCGCGACGCCCTGGGAACGCGTCCGCTATCAGGGCTACATCGCGGGTATCGGAGAGGAACCGATCACCGCGGCACAGGCACAGGAGCGGGCCCGCCTTCCAGACGGTTCGGTCGCCATTCTCATCTACGCCCATGGTGCCCAGCCCGACGATCAGGACTTCATGACGAAGTTCAGCAACGTGCAGCTGAAGTTGGCCGGGAGAAGCCTCCAGCCGGTCGAGGCACGGCGTTCAGGAACGTCTGAAGGGCAGTATCCGGATACCCCGGGGGAGATCGGTGTTCGATTTGTCGGCACCATCACCTACATCTTCAAGCTGAGCCCGAGTCAACTCAAGGCGAGTGGCACCTTCAGGTTCACGGATCCGACCGGGAAGGCATTCTCTTTACCCTTGACGCTCGCTCGCTACCGGTAAAGCCGCTACACGAGATTGACCTACGGGGAAGCCTCTTCAGTTTTCAGCACAGAGGACACTGAGCAATCTTCAGATCTGGCGTTTGCTCAACGACTGAGAAGAAGGGCAGGGGGGGAGACGTCTCCTCCCCTGCTTTTCTTCATGTCTTTACGGCAGGAGTCAAACTCATGGCCATTGGGAACGTGACATCTGTCCCTGGTCACCTGTCAACCATTTGATCTAAATAGACAGCAGGCATAGTGAGGATTATTTCAATCGCTGTAGATGTCTGAAGATGTGGGCACGACCAAGAGAGAACTGAGTAATTTCGTACCCAAAGATGCCATCTGTCTTAAAGTCTCGGCCTAATATGTTTTTCGGAGGAATAAATGAAGAACACGCTTATTTTATTGATGGCGCTCAGCGTCAGCGGTGCCTCGGCCGCAAATTACGTCGCCAGCAATGCTGTTAGCAAAACGGCCACCATCATGGTTGACGCCAACCAGGGAACCGTCAACGGCGGCCTGAACTTCAATGGTGCGGCCAAGGCCACCAAGAGCTTCACCATCCCGGCCGGATGGAATGTGGTCATGAAGTTCAAGAACATGGGCGCGATTCCGCACAGCGCGGTGGTGGTGAAGGGCACCACTCCGCCGGCCACCGTGACCGAGAAGAGTGCAGCTTTCCCTGGCGCCTCGACCAAAATGCCGATGCAGGGCATGGGGATGAATGCCGCCGAGAGCGTCAAATTCAAGGCCACCACTGCGGGCAGCTACCTGATCATCTGTGGCGTTCCAGGACACGCGCTGGGCGGTCAGTACCTAGGCCTGAAGGTCGTTGCCGGAGCGAAAACCGCCAGCTACGAGTGAGGCGAGTTGGTCTCGAAAATTGTCCTTTTATCAGTGGATGAAGATTTGAAGTTGTGGTGCCGTATTATCTGTCACGGCATGTTGACAGCAAGGGTGGACTGAGACTCAGTCCACCCCTGCTGTCATTTCGACGATATCCGAATATCTCCTTCGCATTCCACAGAGCCGTATGTTCGAGAGCACCGCCGATAGCTCTTGAGTCCGTTGTTTCTGGCCGAAAAGGAGAATTTCAAGTCCGAAAAGGCGGCCATTGCGCTTGTTCAATGGTTCATCGACTCTGATTTGCGAACGCTAGAGGTCATCCAGAAAATAGGGATGACGGGCGGTCCGGTGAGCTGGAATACTGGATGGATGCAGTTGACAGATGAGCACTGGGCACGGTTGTGTTGCCTTAAGTAACGTCACGGCAGGTTGAGGGCAGGGGTGGTCTGAAGTTCATACCACTCCTGCAGCGACAGTGAACCACGTCTGGACCGCTTTTTTCTGGTTGGTTCTTCGGATGGCCGCGGTGACGCTGGTTCGGGAATGATAGTGAAGGTTGGTGATCCGGGCGTGCAGACTCAGGAACTCTTGAGCGCGTTTCCGCCGTTTGAATCCCTGCTGAGATCGCTCTTATCGCCGTGTAGATTGGTGTTCTTGCTCAATGACGTTGTTACACTTGGCGGTGGAGATCACCGGCCGGTGGTCGACGTTGACCAGGCTCGGGAGCTCCCGGATCGCGGCCCCGTAGCTGCGGAGCTGATCGGTATGGATGACGTCTGGGACATCGTATTCTCCCAGCAGCTGGGTTAGGAAGTCTTCGCCGCTCCTCAGTCCCGATGCCGCTGAAGGAGGATGTCGAGCACGAACCCGTGCTCGTCGACTGCTCTCCAGAGCCAATGTCGGACGCCGTCCACGCTTGTA
>Ga0160427_10002762_pt1 | contig 10475 bp, 11 predicted proteins | sample SolpanmetagenomL_FD_108194 | JGI IMG/M metagenome (GOLD analysis project Ga0160427, IMG submission 108194) | Solar panel surface microbial communities from Lawrence Berkeley National Laboratory, California, USA - L | ecosystem: Engineered > Built environment > Solar panel > Unclassified ...
TACACTCAGCCCAAATTTGAGAGTACCCAAAAGGTCCTCAACGGTTGGCAAGCGATCGAGAGATTTGGTGCAACGGATGGTAGAGTATTTGGCCTCCCTGACACGGATGCTTGCCACAATTTCATGCGCCAAGAAGAAGATCCTCAGTACGAAGCAGACAAGTACATCAATGGCAATCATATAGGTCCTTATTACCAACTTGAAGAAATCAAATTTGCCCTCGGCAAAATCGATGAGCACTTTTACGACATTGATGAGGATGGACCAGGGGAAAAAAGAATCAGAGGGTTTTGGCTTTATGGCCGAGACAATATCAAATGCAAAGGAAAACCCTCTTTCTTCTTGGAGGTCAACCCGGACGTCGCGTCGAACCCTAAAAGTAGCCGCCAGGAGACAGATGACTCTTGGAACTATCAGTCACATACTTTTGAGTATAATTTCATAGAAGATGAACCCTTGAGCTTTTCCGCATTTCAGCCTTTGTATGAACAGGACGAAAAATGGGGAAAAACTGAACTGGGCGGGCAGAAGGTAAAATATAAGGGAATCACGATAGAATCAGCGATGATGAAACCTATGTCTAAAGAGCTGGCAGATCAAGCACGAAATGCGGTAGTGGAAAAGGTAAAGAAATGGAAGGAAGAGTCAAGCAGGTCAATGGGGGAGTTTACGTTTGGGGAGAGGCTGTATGAAAAGGAAAAGAAAGTAGATGAACTGAACGACCTCAACGTGTTGATGGAGGAATTACAGATTGAAAAAGCAAAACGTGACAAAGCGCAAGCACGTATAAATGCTATTCAAGCGAGGATAGAAGAGTTAAAAAAAACAAAAATCCTAAAACCTAACCAAAATAATGCTGAAAAGTTCATTAAGGAGGAAAAAGATACGTCTCATGATGAACAACAAAAAAGTCACGACGGAAGGTGAAGACGTTACAAACGGAGGTGTAACTTATGACAGAAGAACAAAATGTCGTGAAACAAGAAGAAGGCTCTTGGGCCAGCTTTCAATATTGACATCTGTTCAGGCACTTATTATTAGTCTTATGAACTCAGCCTTAACTTGATATATTACCCATGCTTGTGCGCGTGTCATAATGTTCGTCTATCAACTTCGACACCTATAAAGCAGACTCATGACAGCAAAAATCTTGTAATGAGGAGAGAATCAATAACCTATGAACCCTGACATTAATTCAATGTCTAATTATGGTACATGTGAAAGGCATCATGATCATGCTGAGAGAATTTAACCTTTGATTTACAGAAGAGTAAATGGTGTTTCGAAACTTATAGTACTGATATATGGCTATGGCATAAAGTTATGCAAACACAGCCAAGCCACGCTATCACTGGATAGAGAGGCAAATACCATAGGCATAGATTCTTGCCATAAAAGACAAAAGTATACCCTAAAACAAGATTTTTGTAAACTCTAACTACAGACTCAAGGCGCAAAATATCACACACACCGCATCTTGTTTCAGTCTTGGTACCCACCTATACGTCTCGGATTATGCTGAACATGATGGAACACATGTACAATTTCTTGTACTCGGACATGGCCCAAAAGACGTAAACTATGCCTATAAGTAATCAAACTAGCAGAACAAACTCTGCAAAACATTTAGAGGTATAACATGAACACGCTGGTTCACAATATAGCATATAAGGAAACTCGATTTTTTCAAACTCAATTTTTTGTTTTATACTCCTACATACTACTGATATCTACATGTACATGCCTTAGCAGAGCCGCTTCCATTCAGCCCACTCCCATCAACCTGTGAAAGGAGTGGATAGAAAGTAGATACTGACTTGCTGCTAAATAGCATGTACACAATACACAACAGGGGGAACACCAGAAGGGTCATCTTCTACAAATCGGCAGAAAAGAGAGAGAGAAATATGGGGCAGGGCGCTAAAGTTGAGCATCAATAAGGAGATAGGGGGGAGGATATACAATAGACAAGGGCAAAATTGGTATTAAATTAAAATATTGTAAGAAAATGATGTATCATGTGAAAAAAGAAAGAATGCTAAGAGGATGTCAGGCTGTCAGGATGGAGAGAAAGTGAGGAATAGTCACAAAATGAGAAGCGATTTAAAATACAAAACAGGGATATCGTGTTTTTATCTTTGCTATGCTTGAATTCACGCAAATTCAAAAAAGAGAAACATAGTCCAACAATTTATGAGGAAGTGATACAAGGAAAACAACTGTCCATCCCTCTCAAAGTCATAAGAGAGATACAACAAAAGAGCGAATGGGGAAAAAAAACCATTTATAGTTCGAATGCATCATAAAACCCACATGAAAGGAACACCAAAGACCTGATAGACACCCAAAACGGATAAACTTACCAAACGATATCACAATTGTACACAATCAATGTGTGATCATGAATCGAATGGAAGTCCAGTATGTGGGTTTATGATGGGCTGTGCGTAAGCACCAGCATACGTTGGTACTGGTACTGGTGGGTAGTATGTCGACGACTGACTCTGTTGTTGCATACCGCCAGCACCTGTGTATGATGGCACAGGGACAGGTGGATAGTACTCTTGATGACTTGTGTGTTTCTCGCTCTTGTTCTTGTTTCGGCCAAATGTAGGAATCTTGGCACGAATACCCTTCTCGACATCGTTGAGGTCGACACCTTCCTCATGAACTGGTGTAGGATCAAACTCTGGACGATAGACGCTCATGTCGCCTTCATTCAGCTTCTTGAGGTACATCTCCTCGCGAATTTGATCACGGACGTTCATCGACTTGCGTAGCTTGGTCTTTTGTGCGAAACGCCAGAAGGCGGCAGCATAAAGAAGGATGGAGAGGGTTTCGACAATGATCTCAATAAGAGAGCAGACGAACGACCAATCCTATAATAGTATGTTAGTTGTGAATATTCGGATTGGTTATGGAAATATGATGCTTACCATTTGTCGACAAACAAGATCGTAATCAATGGTGCTAGAGAAGAGCTCATTACGATTGTTCTTCTTGCAACTCCATGCCCAAAGGTCTTTACCTCCGCTGTTGTTTCTAGCGCTGGTAATGATACCTGCAGTGATGGCCCACAATATGATCATGAAGAAGAAGCCACCAATAGACATTGCGGTGAACCAAATTGCAGCCTTCTCTGCCTTTCTGTGACCGCCCCGCCAGTATGAAACCAGCACGCAGACAGCAGTTGCTAAAGAAAGGCAGGCGATTCCAAGAGTAGCGTAAGCAGGCCACAGAACGGACTGCGGCGCCCATGGGGGAAGATTGTTTCGTGGTGGGAGATTTCGGGTAGCGAAGAAGATGGAAAATGAGTTTGCGACCAGTGACAAAACAACAAGACTAAAGATGATATTAGCACATAAACATTGACTTACTATTAATGCCCGAACGGGCTGAGGGAGGAATTACCTGCAACCAAAGTTGATACATCGAAGAAAACACTTGGCAATTCTTATCCTGAACTTGATCTTGAGATCCTTCTTCATTCTAGTCGTTACCTCAGCATCTTTCTTCTCGAGCTCATCTTCGTTGACAGCAAACATTGTTGTCTTGGGTCTCTTGGCATCTTTCGAAGATTTGCGTATAGAATCATCATCGTCTCTAGCTCCGGTGATGGTATCTTGATCGAAAGACATGACAGAGGCAGGAGCAACAGAACGCTCAGTGACCTGCGCCGACTCATTCTTCGCTCCAGCTTCATATGATTGATTAGACAACCTCTTGGCTTCTTCTATAGCTTGAGCCATACTGTTTCTATATGGGTTGTTGGATTCAACTGGAGATACAGATCGAGACTCGTGATGTGAGTTGTCAGAAGAGAAGCCGTGATTGTCGATAGAGGATGTTCTTAGTGAAGTCATGGTTGATTATAGGTGTAGGGAAGGGTAAAAGAGAAGTAAAAAGGTGGAATCTGGAAAGGTTTTAACAGAGCACACAAGCGCGCGCAACAATAGATCAATCTAAAGTCCCTGTCTTGTATATGCTCAAAAAGATATACAGGTCAAACTCGAATAGCCAAGCTTGTTGTATAGCTCCAGTGGAAGAGAAGAGTAAAAAATATTTCTGAGAGAGACGGAAGTGAAGTGTTCAATCTTCGTCAAGAAAATTGATCGTTAATGTCTTTCTGAGGAGGGAAGAGGAGGAGAAGACAGGATAGTGAGGGGGGATGAATGGGTAGAAATGGGAAGTCCTATGCTATACCGTATAGATTGAATCTACAGTTGACCAATGTGAGCTTCCAAGCTGCCGCTTCACTTTGCAAGATGATACAAATCCACGTTCGTTTGAATGCGGAATGCCTAAATTGCAAAAAACAAAAGATGTGATGCAGAAAATAGAAACACAGCTAAAAAACAATGGAGTTGGTCTTTTGAACAGGGTTGTGACAAGAGAATATAAGAGAGGGGAACTCTCCTTTGATCTGTCTGTCTACATCAGGCATCAAATGCTCTTATTTTTAATGAGCCGGCAACATTAGATAACGCCATGTTATTTAGCATAGACCAACCAGATTCTTCGGTAATAGACCCGGTCTGGCTGGATATCTTTCTGTTTGTGATATTGGATTGCATGAACCAGTGTTGTGATTGATGGAGATGACAGTCGTCGATATTGATAGGTGGGTGAGGAAGCCCTTGTTGTGACTTAGGTGGGCGCTTAAGATCCGTCTTGATCTACGCTAAGGTATAGCGGGCTTCTTATTCGTTATCCACCACAAATCTGGTGTGGCAGCCTCCACTTTTCACAATCATTCGAGAGCCAATCAACAGTGTCAGCTGCACGGGAGCCAATGCTCGCTCGACAAGCTTAACCTTGCATATTCACTCTTTGTAAGCTAGCCGGATCGAGTTATAATGATTCTGACAACGAATCGCTGTCTTTTTTGATATGACTTTGGAGATCAAGAAACGGTGTTCCTAGTAAATAATGGAAGAAACAGACACGTCCCATACGAATACGTCTGAAGCAAAGCAGTGTTGCATCATCATCTTGTCGTTTTGAGAGTATATGTTTTTTCAAGGTGTAATTTGTACTGGTGCTCTCATGAGTGAAAAAGAAAGCATGAGTTCTTTTTGTGGCCCAAGTGCATGTAACTGCAGAGTTTATGTATGGACAACGACAAGGGTGACGCAAAACACCACAAGCGAAAGAAATAAAAAAGAGTCCAACCTTGTCCCGCTGATCTTGTCCAAGATCACTAACCCGGTCAAGAGCTTAGCTGACAGCAAAAGTCGATTGCATTTGAGGGCTTGGCAACTGACCGAGGCACAATACTTCTACGTGCGACATTGATACATTGAATAACGGCTATTCAGAATCCTCTAAATTTGTCTGAACCCAAACTTCGAATTTTCCTTAGGGTTGTATATTTGCCGGAAACATGTGGAATGCATTTATTTGTATGAGTAACTGGTTAGAAAAGATAATTCCGATCAAGAAAGGAAAATGGTAGTACCTGGTTGGCGTTTGACAGACCTACATATTTAGTAGACATGCAAAGTGTCATGACCTAAAAATAAAGTTCACTCAAAAAAAGCGTTTCACGAGAATAAAAACTGAGCTAGCCTTGTAAATTCTGTATGTAAATCAAGTAGTGTGCAACCATTATGTCACTCAACAAGCCTTTTCATACCGGAGATCACAATTGAAGTGATCAATTGTCTGTCAATCATGAACCTCTCACCTGGCGATATGGTATCAGGATATACAGTTCCGGTACACTAAAGTAGCACTTATTATGCCCATATTTTCTCTGAGAAGCATGACGTGAGTACTCTTCTTTTTAGAGTATAAGCAATCCACATTGTCTTGTACGATTCTCTATGATGCATATACCATTTAAACTCTTTAGCTAAGTACATCGGCAAGTTGTTTATGAATTTTCTTTCCTCTTCAATTATGTCAAAACACAAATGTCAAACCTCCAAGTTGCGTACAACCCCAACTGAACCTAAAAACAACAAACATTTGATTTTAGCAATACACACACAACACATGTACATACTCTCCCTCTCTCTCCAGTTCAATCAATCCCACTCCCTCACAAGTCACTCGCATGATATGGTATATATGTATATATGTCTACACACTCGTATATTTATTCACATTCTTTGCATAAAACTGTTTAGAATCCTTACAACTTCCCTCTATTCTTTTCAAGATACATTTGTATTCCTCCTATCCCCAAACTTGATCTCTGCTGTCAAACAAGTCAATCACGAGGCTGATATTATAAATCAGATAACTGTAGCGATGTTCAGAGTGATCTGACCGCCGTATTGATATGTAGTCGTTTTATTACTGTTCTCATGTAAATTATATTGAACCAAAACAAGAAGTCATTGCTCAAGGTTAATTTGTACTTCTCATATTCAAAAGCTACACCAAGTGATGTTAATGAAAGAATGAAGTAAGGATGGTGAAAGGAAGGCACCAAAGACAACAGATATAAACATGCCAAAACTAAGGAGAATGACATGTGCTTGGCATGATGAGTACGACTTCAGTTGGACAACAAGACATATCAAACAATCACTTGAACGAGTCACAAAACAGCTGTAGAGAGCAAAAACAGGAAGCCAAAATCATTTATTGATTATCAATTAATCCATACTAAGGACACAGAGTACAATGTGGAAACAACTTTTTGTATTGAACGGTTTCCATTCTTGAATCAGCAAAACTCATCAAAGCTTAAAACGTGAGCACCATAACAAGACCGCACACCGCCATCATGGTCCATTTAACAGTATTTGTAGCTCCAGAACCTGTGTAGATGGGTACGGGAGTTGGTAGCGGAGTGTTGGTAACAACTGCTGTGGTTCGAGCAGTGCTTGTGGTACCAGAGCCGTAAGTTGGAGGCATGACGATGGAAGTAGTCATGGCAGATGTTGACGGCGGTGGTGGGATCTCAGAAACTGGTGAGGATGATTGAACAGAAGCAGTGGTTGCAACTTCCGGTGTAGAGGTGGGTGTAGTTGCAGGTACAGAATAAGAAACAGGACAAGCGGGTCCGTTATAACCACCACAAGTAGCACTGATGGTATGAGTGAGCAGTGATGTACTTGTGAGTGTGGTTGGTGGTTGAGAAACCAAGAAAGTAGCAGTAGACTCAATGCTGGAGGTGGTTGTGCACATGGCAGCATTATAACCATCCCCACAGGCCTGTGTCATTACGGATGTGGTTTGTACAATCGAGGTAGAAATAAGAGACGAAGTTGGTGAGCTAGTAAGGTACACAATGGAAGACTCAAGGCTTGTGGTAGTGTAGATTGATGCCGAGACAACTATGATAATTAGCATTGATTCTTTCAATTATGTATTTGATGCAACTTACAAGTTGGTGTTCCTTCAGGAGTGGTGGCTTCTGAGGTAACAGCTGGAGTCGTAAACTCTGATGACACAACGGAAGAAGCAGGTGTAGACTCAACACGGCTGGTCATGATTGGGACGACAGGAGTAGTGCTCTCAGACGTCACGACTACGCTGCTTGGGAAGGTAGACTCAGAGGTGGCTATCGAAGTAACTGAAGTAGACTCGACGGTACTGCTAATCACAACTGCAGGAGTTGTTTCGACAGGCGATGTTTGAGCAGGGGTAGTTTCAGCAGGAGTTGTTTCAACAGGTGTGGTCTCAGCTGGAGTCGTTTCCACTGGCGTGCTCTCGACTGGCACTGATGGGTACGAGATTGTAGTGATGATTGTCGTTGGCGTACAGGTGTCACAGCTGACAGTGACAATCGTGGAAGTCTCATGCTTTCTCGTCTTTGTGATGCTCTGCGTTGTGACAGCTGTGGTCGTAGATGTCTCAGTCGATGTGGACCCCGTCATACTTGGAATCGAAGAGGATGCAGTGGTAGCTTCAATACCTGTGGAAGTCTCTGGAGTAGTCTGAGGAACAGATTCTGGAGTTGACATAGTGACAGATGAGTAGACAGTTGTTGCATCACATGGTAGGGTGGTTGTCAAGGTTACTGGAGCACATGTATCACATGCAACTGTCACAATCGTCGAGGTAGTGTATGTACTAAATGTTGAGGTAGACAAGATGAACGAAGCTGTTGGCGAGGTATAAGCTGGTGTGCTGTCTGGTACCGAAGTACTCGACTCAACAACTGGTATTGAAGAAGCAGTAGTAGCTTGGACGGATGTGGTGCTAGGAGCAACTCCAGTAGAAGAAGCACATTCTGGTAGTCCTGGCATGCCACAAGTCTCTGTGACGGACGAAAGGGTGCCTGTTGTTGCCACAAACACCGAAGAATAGATTGTAGTGCCATCACAGGGTAGTGTAGTCGTCAACGTCACAGGGGCACAAGTGTCACATGGCGTGGAAACCACAGTTGAGGTAGTGAACGTGCTGAATGTGGAGGTTGAGAAAACAAACGTTGGAGTACCAACAACGAATGTTGAACTATCAGTGCTGACAGGAGGAGTGGTAGCCTCGATTGAAGTTGTCTCACAATCAGGTAGACCAGAAGATCCACAGGTTGGTGAAACATCAGTGCTTGTTGTCGATACGCCTGTAGGAACTGTCGAGCTTTCAGCGTTGGGCATTGTGGTAATGATGGTCGTTGGTGTGCACGTGTCACAAGTAGCCGTGACAACTGTAGTATAGAAAACCATTGATGTTGGACTGCTTAATACTTCCTGAGATGACACTCCAGTTGTAGCTTGAATGCTTGTTGCACTGCAATCAGGTAATCCAGCAAGTCCACAGGTTGAGGTAACTGATGGAATGTCAGACGACGTTGTCTCGTACACTGAAGAGTATACGGTGGTTGCATCACATGGTAATGTTGTTGTCAAAGTGACTGGAGCACATGTATCACAAGGGGTAGACACAATGGTTGATGTGGTAAATGTGCTGAATGTTGAGGTTGAGAGAATAAATGTAGCTGTGCCACTGCTCAATCCAGTTGTGGCCTCGACAGATGTCGTGTCAGATGGAGTTGGAACATCAGTGACAGAAGTGACATCAGTAGGAGCTGCTGGAGTCACTGTATCTGTTGCACATTCTGGCAGACCAGGGGCTCCACAGGTGGAAGTTGTCACATCAGTTGTAGATGTGGTGTCCTCTGTACAAGGTACTGAGGTCACAATAGTGACAGGCGTGCATGTATCACAAGACACGGTGACAATGGTGGTGGCTGTGAAACTGGTTGACGACTCAGCAGAGGTGATGGAAGAAGCAGTGGTGGCATCGATGGATGTTTGGACAGTCGAGCATGGTGGGAACCCTTCAACACCACAAGTAGCAGTGGCTGTGTCACTAGTCGTGCTATCAACAGGTAGCACAGTGCTAGAAGTGATATCAGTTGGAGTTGTTGTGGCATCCATAGTAGTAGAATCAGTAGCAGAATCGGTGGTGGTAGCATCGGTTGTGATGGCATCTGAGGTGGTAGGAACTTGATATGTGATTGGAGCACAAGGAGTTTGTCCGTATGAATCACCACAAGTGACATCAGAGGAGGTCCCTGCCGTGCCAGCAATCGAAGTTGTTTCTGAGGAATCAGATGTAGTTGTGAAATCAGTGACAATGGAAGAATCCGAAGTTGTGACATCCGAGCTGGTTGGCACATCTGTGGTTGTTGGAACATCTGTTGTAGTTGGGACCTCAGTAGACACGTCAGAAGTCGTGGATGCTTCAGTCGTGCTGGCTACGACATCCGAGGTGGTGCTTGGAACTTCGTATGAGCTGGGAGCAGCCTCAGAAGAAGTACCACCATTAGCATCCAATGAGGTCGTATCGACATTATCAGAAGTAGTTGCAACGTCCGTAGTACTTGAATCCTGGGTACTGCTTGCAACATCTGTCGTGGTTGGAACAGCAATAGAAGTTGGAACCTGGTATGTGCTAGGAGCACAAGGAGTTTGACCATAGCCGTCTCCACAGTTGGCAGCTGGAGTGACAGTGGCATTTGAGGGTGTCAATGTAGTGCTAATACGCTTGCTATGGGTATGGCTCGATTTGACACTGTGAGTGTGCTCACTGACAGGGCTAGTGGTTGAGCAAGGTGGTTTGCCTTCACATCCACAAGTCTCGCTGCTGGAACCGTAACCGTAGGGAGCGTATCCATAATCATGTTGATAATCATAGGCATCTCTGTTGGTTCGTTTGACAACAGCAGCTGGGTGAGGTCCACGGACGATGTACCTGTGGTCAAATATCAGTGGACAAGATTCAGCACGGACAAAGATGTAAGACAACTTACAAGCCAGAAACTGCTTGGTTCAAAGCCAGAACAGCTGTTCCAATGGCGAGGAGACTTTGGCTCTTGTTCCAGAACATGATTGCTCAAGTTTTTGTAGAAGTGTATTTGATGATTAGAAGAGATGTAGGTTTGAAAGGTGATTTGCTTTTAGAAAACGATTGACAAAGATGAATGCCTGATTCTCGTAGAAAGGAAGAGAAGAGAAGATCTGGTCCTGAGACTGAAACGATGGAATATCGAAAGTATGAGTTTTGAAGAAAGA
>Ga0160427_10002766_pt1 | contig 10473 bp, 3 predicted proteins | sample SolpanmetagenomL_FD_108194 | JGI IMG/M metagenome (GOLD analysis project Ga0160427, IMG submission 108194) | Solar panel surface microbial communities from Lawrence Berkeley National Laboratory, California, USA - L | ecosystem: Engineered > Built environment > Solar panel > Unclassified ...
AGACTGCCTTGCCTTGACTGCAATACCTACACATGGGAAGGCGCCACTGAGCTTCTTACAGTTACTTGCGGTCGATTGCGCCGTGGGTGATGACTGGTGACGGTGCATTGAGTGAACTGCTTGCTACTGTATATCACGCGTGATGATCCTCTCAATACTTCCAGTGATCGGTTCGCGCCACCTTGCATCCGCTATCGTGGTACAATAGCTCGCTCACTTGACCACCATGCTGGAGGTGCTTGTTCTGTTTCCATGGATTTCGTCTCAATATCATTGGTTGTTGCGGGATCATCGCCAGATATCGCCTCGCGAACTCTGTTTCGGAGCGGAAAAAGTACGGGCGTGTCGTCGTCGCGCTTCTGATGCTCGTGTGAACTCCGTGACAACCTCGTCGTGCCTTCGCTCCACCGTCTCTTCTCGCTCTGCCTCGGCGCGCGTTGTATCACCTCCCTCGAATACTTGATTGCTTGTACAACCACATCGCGAAGCGCTGCGATATGCCCGAGCCGACCTCTTCCCTCGCCGCTGTTGCCTTCGACGATGGTTGAAAACACTACACCTGACGAGAGCGCTTGTTATTAAAGAGCTGCGGCCATGGGTATGCTTGTCTGCTGCCGATGGCTTTCGCCTTGGTACGGAAGCCCATTTTCATCGCTGACAAGTACTCGCAGCTGCCTCCGACGTAGCTACACTTGCTGGCAGCCCGCCTGCTTCACCCGACACCATCACGAATTCACCACCGCTCACGCGCATTCACTCGGCTACTACAGTAGTCGATTTGAAAAGCACTGGTAGCATCAGTGCACCTCCGCAACGAGTACCTGCCAGCCCTGAGGATAGCCACAAGGCGAACCCGATTCCAGAGCACACAACCAACAAACAGCCCTCTTCCGCCAGCGCGTCGAACCAGCACAGTTCTAATGCCTCTGATAACGTCTCTCCACATCAGACCAATGCGCCGCTTCCCACTCCAGCTTCTCCCAGTCGAAAAATCCGTCAAGATGGCTCCCATGCGGGTGGTACAGCGACGCGCGCAGATCCGGAGGGTCTACAAGCACCACAAAAGCTTACTTGCGCCTTGAATGGAGCAATATTCCCTGAGGTGTCTCAACCTATGCAAAAGTCCTTGTCGAGTGGGCAGCTACCCATCTCCGGTCCACCCCCTGCAGGTACACGAACCGCTGTTGAAATATCACGTCCGGAGATAGTGTCAAGAGACAGTCGTGCAAGGTCACACTCACAACGTTCTTCGCGCCAACGTCCTGGAGTAAGCTCGGTTTCTGAATTACTGTTGGAAGGCTTGTTTGCACAATTCGAACTGCAGGCGGCTAGAAGAATCAAACAGTTTGCAGTCGCGTTACCTGACGAGGAAACTCCACGAATAGATGACCTTTGTGGTAACGGAGTGGACTCCAACTTTGACCAGCTTCTCTTTGCAATGGGCAGCGTTGTGCGTTCTCGACCGAAACCTTTGGTGGACAAACTGATGACTTGGCGTCATGGCTTTAGTCCAAATACGTCAAGCACAGCGATGGGTTCGCCGACAAGTCTTCTTCTGTCGTCACCGTTTGAATCCGGAAACTCTTCGCGTGCCAGTGTTCTACCCGCTCGTGGCGTTCCGAATCCGAACTCAAGACACTACTTGACTACCACAAACCCGATCGTCGCGGAGAGGAGATCTGCTGCTGTCACTTATCTTCTTTGTCGCGTTCTCATTGAGGTTTTTGGTCAAAGCGACTTACCGTCTATCACACAGGATCTAGCAAATAAGCTTGAAGACATAGCTTATACCGATCAATTAAAGGGTGTGACCAAGGAAATACTCGAAAAGTCGCCTACTAAGCTTGCGAAGTGGGATCTCGTTTCGCGCTTGCTAGGAACCATGGCCGAGAAGGATTTCGAGGGCGTGTCATCCCGGTTTTTGTCCGATCTTCGTGCCTATCAAAGAGTCCTTGGGGTCAAAGGCCAGAGCGACAAGAAAGTTGATGAAGAAAAGGCTACCACTTTGCTGAGGGGAATGCGATATCTGCGTTTACAAACCGACACAGACAATGCTTGGAGCAGGTCGTCTACGTTCTTTAACGCGCTCGCTGAACTTTTTGTTGCGGTTCACGGTCAGCCTGCTAAACTGGCCTATACTCAAGTGATCTGCACACTTCTTCTAGGCGCTGCAGCGACACCAGGAATTGGCGCCCTGAGGACATCCTCTATGAATCTAGAATCCTCAGCTTGGAGGAAAGCAGTCCGTGCACTGATCGATCGATTTGCCCTGCTATCAGTGAAACCGAAATACTGGCTGACCGCATTTCCGGTGCAAGCGTTGCTGATATGTTGCGCTCCTTACGACATTTTCTTGGCCAAGTGGCTACTCTTTGTTAGCAGCTTGCCCCCAAGGCTGAGAGAAAAGACCCATCGAGCTACGGTCTTCAAGGCTATTTCTCGCTTAACTTGGGCATACACCCGACGTGCTGCTGAAAAGGACTTCGCTCTCCGCCATCTTGAAGATATTGCGCGATCGATGTTCTTCGCGGGCAAGAAGTATCCTCTTTCGGCCGATCCTGCCATAGCCCTTCCCGCTGTTGAGCTGGTCCGAATAATTGGTTCGAAGAACCTGGATCTATGCTTTCGAATCATTATCTTTCCACTGCTGAACGCGGACATCCTTCTGTCCAGCAAAGATTACAAGGTTGATCATCTGGACCCTGACAGAATGGTAATCGGAATACGTGGATTTCTAGCCGTAATGTCCGATCTTGAGCACAACGAACCTCTACTCTTCCCTCTTTTTGGGGAGATTGATGACATCCCATCCGCCGCTTCCACAAGAAAGCAGTATGATGCGAACACAAAAGGGCGTGAAGCAAGACATGCGCAGACACTAAAACCTATCGTCTCAACTAGCCTACCGGAAACAATTCGCAACCATTATACAAGGTTTTGTGAAGTTCTCGGTAAAATCACCCTAATCTGTGATCAAGCCTTTGGAGGGCAGGCCGTACTTGATGAAAAGTCCAGTCCTGTTATTCCAAAGACGCCCGGCATTGAAAATTGGACCTTTGTCCGAAAGGATGACGGGTTGACCGACGAACGCCAGGCTTTCTTCGAACTACTCCATGCTGCCATTCTTGCACTCCCTCGATGCTCATCGCCGCAGATACCCGTGCACAACATGGTTACACTGCTGCTCAACGGAATCGCACACTTGGAGAAGAACATCGCTGCTTCATCAGCCACTTCATTAAAATCTGTGGCCCGTCAAGGCTATGCGCAATACGTGGTGACACGGTTGTCGAACCATTTGCAACAGCTCGACACTCGACTATTCGCTGCGAGCACCAACGGCTCAGCTCATTTCGAAACCACGCTTGTTCTTTATGCAGAGCTTGTCTACATTTGGATCGAGGAGATTTCAGATAAGAAGAAGAAGGCTTTGGCTGACCGGCCTGATGCTTCCAAGCCTGCAGCACGTGCACTCGGCCTAGACAACCCATCCATTTGGAATCAGATTGATAAAGTCGAATCGCAGAGCTTACTGTTTCTTTGCTCGCCGTCGTCTCGAGTACGTTCTTGTGCCATCAAGCTGTTAAAATTGGTCGCAAAATTCGACGAGGTTCACGATCAAGACAATGTTAGGGTTGCTAGCATCCTCCAGGAAGACTATCTGAAGATCCTTGGTCCGGATGTTCAAGGCTTGTCCGTGGGCGATCGCAGCCGCCTTCAACAGGACCATCGAGTTGGAGGCAAAAGCCATGTCTTGATTGACTTGTGTTGCAGCCCAGATGGAGAAGTCGACACGTCCTTGTGGTTCAAGCTGTTCCCAAAGATACTTCAGCGTATCTTCGAGGCTTGCCCTATGGCTGCCACCCAAACACGCGAAGACATTTCGGCGCGTCTTTCACACATGCATCCCATGATTGACACAGTCATCGATCGTTCGCGAAACCAGTTAGTGTTTGATGCCGTACAATCCCGGCCAAAGCGGGCCACTTCGTCCGCGTCAACTATCGAGCAATGGAAGCTCTATCTTGTCTTTGTCTGCACCACCTTAACTCGGGCTGGTGTGAATTCCCAACCAGGCCCTCAGGATCCAAACCATGTGAGGAAGAGTTCCAAGTCATCGCAGAGTATGCAAGAACCGTTCACAACCGCCATAGATCTCTTTACGCGCGTCATACCGATGCTCGCGAGCGAAAACAACCACGTGCGAAGTGCGGCAGTGATTGGGCTAGGGTCCATAAAGCTAAACTTATATAGACCGCTGTTGGAATCTATGGACGCGGTGGTCCAAGCCAGAATCGAGGACAGCAAGAAGCCGCACAACGCACATCAGCGGGGCACAAGTAGTCCTCGACGAAATACGCCATCGGATCATTTTCGTACTGATGTGGCACATGTCTATAAACTAACTTCGCACTTTCTGCAAAAGCCCGAAGTTTTGAAAGACGAGTGGATCCTCACTCACATGGCGGACTATACCACCGAGATGTTTCATTTCCTCCAACGCTGGGAGGGTAACCAGGAATATCAGCAATTGAGGATCCATTACTGCGCTCTCGTCGAAAGCTTCTTTACCGCCTTAAATACCAGGAGTGACCCTCAACGTTGGATGCCCTTCCAGACACGAAGAGCGGCGTTCACGAGCCTGGAGGAATGGTGCGGGCACGCAACTCCAAGACATCAACGCGAGGCTGCTGCAAGTCGTAACGCCAACGTCCGTGTGTCGGAATCCGAGAGACATGACGTCAAGAACGCTGCGCATAGTGCTATGGCTACTCTCTGTGCTGGACCAATATCGGTCGCTATTAATGGCAAACCGCAGACCTTTGATGTCAAGCGTATGCTCTCATGGGTTGATGGGCTATTTCACAACCCCAGCGACGAAGCACAGGCTATAGGTCAACGCGCTCTGAAGAACATGATCTTGTTCAATCTTCAGTATCCGTACTTGCTGTACGAGAGCATGGCCAAGCTTTACTTTGTCTCATTCCCCAAAGGTCTGGAGAGTTACCTACAGGTAGTGAGCGATTTGTTGATGGGACAGCCGACTGTACTTGTCCCATACTGGAGGGTGCTCAGTGTCCTTCTTTGCACCTTGGGTCATGAAGAAAGCGGCATAAGAATGAAATCCGCACGCCTACTACGTTTCTTTGATGAGAGTCAGCCGAAACAGGCTAAACTTCAAGACTTGGACATCAGCATTTCCGACAGGACCGCTGCAGTCTACAAGAAGGCTCAGTATGAGATATCCCAACGGCTGGCGGCTCGCGATGATGACGAGCTCGCATTCAATGTGTTCTCGGAGTCTTCGAAAAGATTCAAATTCCTGCAGCCAGACCAGCAACGTAATATGGTCCTTGCGATTCTTCCTTGGATAAAAACCATCAACTTGCAGCTAGATCCTAATGGTGGTCCGACGGCCAACTCGTACATGTTGCTCGTCAACCTCTTCGAGATCACAATGATCTCTACCACCTCTCTGCACAATGAGATCCAGGCTCTCTGGCAGGCGCTATCAACCGGGCCTCATGCTGGTAATGTCAGACTGGTTCTAGACTTCATCATTGACCTATCCGTTTATGGACGAGAACACCAGTATGTAGAAGTTGCTCGACAGATCGTTGTGTTTCTATCAAGTACACCGGCTGGTCAAAAAGTCATCGAGTTCCTCCTGCTACAGATTGGTCCAGATGCTATGGTCAGCGGTAAAAGGCAGCCTATGGTCATACCAGAGAATCTCACTGGATTCCCGTATCTTGCAGAACTTTCGGCAACCGTGCGGCAACGTGGGACCAAGCAGATTGCTATGTCGTTAGGTCAGGTTTCTCTCATTCTCCTGGTTGACTTAATTGTATCTCCAGTCTCGATTGCCACAGACAAGGTACCGTCGCTGCTTCAGATTGTTCTCGTGCTCTGGGACCATCATCTAGATGTTGTGCAAGACTCGGCCCGCGAGATGTTAGTCCACCTCATCCATGAGTTGGTCATTTCAAAGATGGACGACGCTGCGCTTCTTACGGAAAAGCCTGCAGTTGAAGAGTTCATTGAGCTCATTCGACGTCTTGATCCAAAGGTCGTATGGGCTTATTCAGAAGGTAGTGGTATGGACAGTACTTTCGACGTGCCGGAGTCGATGAGGTATGTCATTACAGAGACTGTTCGTGTCTTCTCCATTACCCACCCTGGCATCCGATCAGCATGGGGTCAAACTATGCTTGACTGGGGCATACAATGTCCAGCGAGACCATTGACATGTCGCTCCCTGCAAATGTACCGCGTCGTTCTGCAACCTCTTAATCAGAGGATTGTCTCAGACTTGCTGGCCAGGTTGCACATTGCGATCTCAGATTCGGAAATGGACATCCAACTCTACTGTCTTGAGATTATTCGCGATCTTCGTGGCATTGTGGAGCACATTGGTACGGATGATCTGGCGTTAGTCCCTACCTTGTTCTGGACAATGTGTACCTGCCTGGAATCCGTCAATGAGGGCGAGTTCCTTGAGGCCTTAGCAATGTTGGATGCCTTCCTGGAGAAGTTCGACCTGGGAAACCCCGAGAACCACTCTCTCCTCGTGCTTCGCAAACCCGTCAAGTGGAAGTGGTCGCCAGACGGTTTGACAGGCCTCATCTACAAGGGCTGCAAGTCTGGTGCATGCTTGGAGAAGTGTCTCGGGACACTAGATCGATTGCTGAGCATACCTTCCAACACTCTGGTTGGGGACGACACGCGCTTGATGTACAGCCTACTGGCCTTCCTACCTTCGCTACTACATGCGTCAGAAGAGATGCCGGTCCGGTCTTCGTACACGAAAGCATGTGAAACGCTCGGTGCAATGGCTGCGAGCCGGGATTACCTGGTTCTGGCACGATTCCTCGAAGGATATGCCGCTGCGCAGTTTCAGACCAAGCCTGAGTGTTTGGCCGCCCTTGTCGAGGCAATCCGCTCCGATCTATCTCCAAAATGGGACCTGCCAATCTTGAAGACGCTCATGGGTTTCTTGGTCAACAAACTACCATGGTTCAAGTCAATGACGCTGGAGCTGCTTCAAGCCGTTATTCCTGGTATTGACATGCAACGCGCAGAGATTGCAGCTTATGGACCTGAGCTTGTTTCCCCTTTATTGGGATTAGTACAAACAGAACATGCCCCACAGGCACTCAGGATTCTCCATAGCGTCATGGGCATGACCGGGAAGCCCATGGATCGCGAGCTCTTGCAGACAAGCCTGCTGGGTCCTAGCACAGATCGTAAGGTGCGCAAGGACCACGAAAATACACAGAGCCTCTATGGAATTCCGGAAGACTCTGGCTGGGCCATGCCTACGCCTGCCCGTAGCAAGGACGTGACGCGCGCACATGTTCACGATGTTTTCCTGACGTTCTCGGACGGAGCAGTACTGGATGCCAACGGTTTGCCTACTCCCACACAGGAAGTGGAATTTTACCAAGACGACACGCATTCTCGCAAAGGGTCTTACTTCCCCGACCGAACCGAAACCATGACCTCGGAGGAAGTGACTCTTACGGAGACCAACATGGGAGAGTTGGTGTCGAAGCTGGATAATCTAGACGACTTTTTCGAGAACGCCACCCCTGAGGTGAGCCCGTCTTACAATCTGAACAGCTTCTTCGCAAGAACGTCCAACGGCTCCGTCAGCATGAATGGATACGACACGCAGTTCACGTCGTCCACGAACCACAACAGGGGCATGAACCGAAATACCAGTTTCAGTTCCTCAAAGTCTGGATATAATACCGATTACCCTCCAGTGCCTATGAAGCTTCGCGGACCCGCTGTCATGTCTCCAAGTGCTTTCAGTCTTTCGCCAAAGCGAGTTCCCCGTCCTATGATGCACGGACGTTCGGTCACGTCGCCAGTCAACAACACGCAGAAAACGCCGCCCGAAAGGTTGTTCGGTGTCTCTTCTGACGAACGCGAACCTTTCAGTGACGACGACATCTCTCTTGGCCGTGTGAGCACCAGCGACGCCTCCTTCGCCACTGAAATGGGAGCACGATCTGCCCTGGCCCGGACCAAACAGCCTTCGAGGCTTGCTGGCATGAAGAGTTCTCTGCGCCGCCTTACCGGTCAAGACCGCCAAAGAGCGGTGATGCGAACCCCCCTGGATCCTTCGCCCGAGGTGCCCATGCCGAGGGTCCCGGCGCACTACATGATGCAGAACCCGCACTCGGCGGATCTCTAGACGGGTAAGGTTAGGTGGGACGCCTTTTGCTTTTTAAATAGAAGAAAAATGGCCAATAGTGCCTTTTCTATAGTTTGCTTTCTTCCTCTTACCCCGATCAAAATCTTGTACAATAGTCTCTCTCTAGCGGATATACCCATGTTTCTCTTTCGCGGGCGTATTAAACAGGCTTGTATGCCCCCGGCGGGAAGATAGCCTGGACCATTTTCGCAACATGTACTTGTACGCAAGAGCGTCTTAGTCAACAACAAGAAAAGTCCCTTCCGAGGAAGCGAACTGGGGGTTGGAAGAAGGCGGATCTTGGGTTTGCTGGGTTGCCAGCAATACGTGTGATGACTTCACGACACGAAGTAGCTAGTTGTAGTCGACGCTACCGAATGAAAACCATGTTTATAACGATATTATGATATATCAGCGCAACTGTGGGGGTGATCTGGTGCAACTTGGGTGTTTCAATGCCGCAACGAGGCTTCTTCAAAGGCGCGCCTTGCTTTCATTACTTGCGGATTGACTCTCTGATCGATCTCTGCGATAAGATGAGAGAACAGATCTGGTTTTCGGGCGACGTTATCACTTGGTTCGTTGCTCGAGGTGAGGAAACCCGCTGCTACGAAGCAACTCAGGCCGACTAGATCACGAAACCGACTCTCGATACCTCAAGGAGAAGACAATAACAACCATCGACGAAAGACGTTCATATGTGTGACAATTTACGCAGAATTTGCTGTTTGACTTCCCACCCGACACCATCATCGAGAGCTCTCTCCAAATGCCTCCCCACCACACCAATGCGGCACTGCCCTCCCTCAAGACGACTGCACCTTATGATCCCCTTTCAACGCATCCGCATAACTCGGCGGCGTCTCAGTATCCCTCTGAGCCGGCCCAGCCGCACTACTCGACGCATTCCCATGCCCAACAGCCCCATATCCCAACTTCTTCCCGCCGGCCGCCTGCGCCGGCAGGCCCTCCCTTCTTAGCGGCTGCGCGGCGCCCGCTCGTTGCTGGCCATGGCCGCTGCCCTGCGCGCGCACGACGCCGCGCCCGCTCTCCACGTCGACGACCCGCTCGTAGCCCTCGGGCACCGTGAAGATGATGTACCAGGCGTGGATCAGGCCCGGCACGAAGCCGAGCAGGCACAGCGCGAGGTTGATGAGCGAGTCGGCAGAGCACAGGCCGCGCTTGATCCACACGGGGATTGGCGGGAAGATGATTGCGAGCACGCTGAGGAGGAAGTCGGCGGGCGTGCAGCACATGATGGACGGAGAGGTGGGGGTTGTTCTGGTGTGTGTCGGGTGGGGTGCTTTGTGGATCGGTGGTGTGGTGTAGTGTAGTGTGTGTAGGTACTGCGCAGAGGGGTAGGTGTATGGTGCTGGAAACGGTTGATGGAAGTCGATATGTTATGTAGGTGCCTGGGGAGAGTGAGGCTGAGGGAGGCGCAGAAGGCGATGGATTCGATGGATTCAATGGTCAAATGACATCACGCGCTTCCGTTCATCAACGGCGCCTGTTTTCTTTGATGCGGAACAGATGGCTTGCTATCACTCAACTTGTTCTCTAAACCAGTATAAATGGGGTATCTAAGTGGAAGTTCCTTGCACATCTATATCGCCCACCCGGCGGCCTTCTTCAGGTTCGTACGGGCGTTGCACCTTTGACCGCTATCCTTGGGCTTCACCGTGGACGTGGTCAATGACAGCTCCGCCAGCGAGGATAAAGCCTCGGCCGTCAACGCTTGCTGGTTGGATTCGTTGTCTTTAGTGGCTTCGGATGCCCCTTCCTTCTCTTTCACGTCTGCCAAAGTTTTTGACTCCAGGGTCTCTTCTTTGTCCTCTTTCGTAGTACCCTCCATCAATTCGTTCACCTCTTCGGCCTCGTTGCCTTCAGCGTCCTCATCGACATCATCCTGGTCTTCGCTTTGGCCTTCTCTCTGCGCCCTGAGTGCCTCCTCAAGCTCTTTGCCCATCTTTCGGTTGAAGCCCATTGCTTCAACCTCCACATCCACCATTCGTCTCGTGCTTGTGTTTCTCCGCTCCAAAGCCTCTTCAAACAACGGTCCTGATTCTGATGACTCGAAGTGATATCTCTTGCGGAAATATGTCTTTATACACTCTACGTCACGGTCAAAGTACTCCTGTGCCTGGGGATGTGAGAAGCTGGTGATTTGAGGGAAGTCAATCAGAATCGGCGACATTGGCTGCTTGGGCATTGGGATGGAGTCGTCCGGGTCGGGCACGTTTGCGATGAGGATGTTGAACTCGTTGAAGTCG
>Ga0160427_10002769_pt1 | contig 10464 bp, 12 predicted proteins | sample SolpanmetagenomL_FD_108194 | JGI IMG/M metagenome (GOLD analysis project Ga0160427, IMG submission 108194) | Solar panel surface microbial communities from Lawrence Berkeley National Laboratory, California, USA - L | ecosystem: Engineered > Built environment > Solar panel > Unclassified ...
AGATCATGAGACGAACGGCCAGAGCACGGTCAAAGCCTTGTCCATGCTCAGCCAATCGTCGGTCAAGATGATCCAAGCATGGACCACAAACAACCTTCAGGGACCCCCTGTGCCTGACGCCACGAGGCTGTTGGGTGTCAATATGGCTGTCGCACAGAGGATTTACTTACGAGGAACACCTACACTTATCTGGCAAAAAGCCGATGGGGCCGAAGGTCGCTCCGACGGCCTTCCTTCCAATCTCGATTCAGTCCTTGCTTCCATGTTGAAGTAAAATGACCAGCAATCCACGCAAGCCGATCGAACTGCCTCCCCTCCAGGAGCCCGCTCGGTCAAGTCGTAAGGTATTCGGTGCAGCCCGGACGGTCGCACGCCAATTCTGGTTCAGGCCGCGAGAGGCCCTAAGCCTCGCTGAAATCCGTCACAACGGCCGGATCATCCGTAATCTTTCGTTGCTGCTCAAAACAGGCCCGGCCGAGCCGCCCGAAATCTTTGTCGATGGTGAGCGTCATCTCGATATGGCAGCAACAGCCAAAAGCCATGGTATTGACGAAGCTATGTTGCGGGACGTGGTCGCACGACGCAGGGGCCAGACAGCGAGGATGGCATATCTAACCTTTGGGATTGCTTGGCTGATCGTCGGTTGGTGGTTTTGGCAGGCATGGAGCAGTCGATTAACGGCTGGTCATATGATCGTTGGGCTGGAATTTATCTCGTTTGCCGGATTATTTTTCCTGCTGGCTTTCAAAAACGCTTGGCAGAATTGGCAGCTCAGGCGAGGCCAACTCGGCTCGGCGATGGAATATCTTAGCACCACCGAGCCATTCTGGCCTTATTAGAAGGTGCCCGGCGGAGCCAGTCGGTCTCCGCCGGCTGCTCCGGTTGCCCAATCAGAGTGTTCGTAGTCTGGGCGCGAGCTATTCGTGGACGGGTCGGTCGGTCGGACAATGGTACCGCGGCGGTCGTTGACTGAAGGTGTCCATGTCGCGTTTGCCGAACCAAATACCGCGAATGGATTGTAGACGGCCTGACGTACTGGCGGTGCATGTGGTGCTGAATAATCACTAACAGACTTTAGATTCCCGCCACTGCATGCAACTAGAGACAGCAGTACGGGAACGAGACCGACCATGTAACGCATCGATTAAGCTCCCATTTCCGAACTTAAGATGCGACACGATGGTGCAAACGAGATGCTGCTTAATCTTGTATCAAACAGTCTCGCTTCATAATTGCGGAAGCGCACTTAGCCCACTCGTAAAGAGAGTCGTAAGCAGCATCGAGTTTTCGATAGTCTTCTCGAGAAACAGCTAGATTTCTACGCAAACGAGCGTTGTCTTCCAGCAAATCGTTATATTCCTTAATAGAGATCGTCTCCTCCGCTTGTCCGCGGTTTTGAAACGACCTCACAGCATCCATCAACACCCGGTCATTCTCAGCGGACATTCTCCCCAGGGCGAACCCTGCGATCCCGCTTAGACCTCCAGTGTTGTCGCTCATGATGGATCGTCCTTTGGTGCCGTAACGTCTGACGCTGCCTGTGTCGTGCTGTCGACCGCTTCGGAAATGGATGTTCCTGTTCCGGTCGTCAACTGCTTCTGTGTTCCTCTCCCATTTTGTAAACGCTTTTTGCGCTCTTCGGAAGAACCCGCTGCAAGGATCCCGTTTCGGATGCCCGAAAGTGTTCCTGCGACGCCGAGCGCCGCCGCGTCCCTGCCGTATTGCTCCATATCTACGCGATGCTCGAGATGGAAACCGATCATGCGTGGAATTTGGGGAATGAGTGAAATCAGGCGAAACGACATAAAGGCTAAAGCAACGTGCATCATTACGAAGATCGACACCATGACCGCGATCCCAAGAATGTTCGTCACCATACCCCCATTACTGAGGGTGAAGCCCGACGCGATCCCAAACCCTTGCCGGATCAGCCACGACCCACTAGCAAAGATAAAATAGGCCAGAAAGAGGCCAACCAACATGAGGACAGGGCGGAAAATCACGTTGAAAAGCAGGCTGTAGCCCTCGCCGCCCTGCCCGTGTAGTCCTTCGCCCTGAAAAGTCATGTGTGCGAGCATCCATAGTGGGACTGCGATGACTGCCTCGCACACCAAAATGATCCAGCCCATGACGCCTGCAAACCACATGACGAACGGAATCATTGGCAACACGAAGGCGATTGTCAGTCCTGGAATTAGGAGACTCGCAGCTCCAAGGAAGATTGGTGTCGCCAGGAAGTTCACGACATCATGGGCAACGACGGTTGCCCCTGCGCCGGCCCACTGGAACGTCAAAACTTGCCAAGCCGTTAGTGCGGTGCTGGCTGTTCCGGACGCTAGTAAAGCCGCACCACCGAGGATTATGAGCGCTACGTTGATTAGAAAGTTGCCGAGCTGCATGAGGCCGCCGAAGGGATCGGTCCAAATCGAGCTAGAGGGCATCATGTAACCGGTGATCCGCTGGACCATCGCGTCACTGATCCCGATCTTTCGGTAAAGGCGGGTCAGCAGGTCGACCCCGCTTTCACCTGGCACTGCGCCGGACAAAAGTTGAGCGCTTCCGCCCGGCGACGACATGGTATCCGTGGTTGTGACGTATGACTGCAACCTGGTCATGTAGGACAGGCTTGCTTGGACGAACGGCGCCAAGTCGGATGAGAGGTTCCGGCCAAGTCCCTGATAACTTGGAAGATTTATTTCTGGGGTTGAGCTGACGAGTGAAAGCGTTACTCCGTTTAAGCGAGCGAACTCGAGATAGTACGCACCCGCCGACGACCAGCCGAGATCGGCTAGGCGGGCCTGGCCTGTCGCAACTCCGACGTTTCCGTTTCGGGCCTCGGCCGCGCTTTGCATGGCGCTGCGTAAGGCAGCCGTTGTAGATGTTGCAGCTTGCGTTAGTTTTTGCGTGTAGTCCGCTGTCGCTGTGCTGAGAACACCCATCAGCGGCTGGAGGGCGGTGCCCTTCCGGGTCATGAAAAAGTTTTGCGCGATTTGTTGAACTTGCGGCTGAATGTACGTGGACAGTGTGGCAGTCACGGCAGCTTTGAGCGCCTCCGCCGTATCAACCGACACGCCGGCGATCTGGGTGACAGCGGAATTGCCGCTGCGAAGGGTCAAAGTCCCGCATACCGGTGTGTCGATCTCGTTGCCGGCCGACATTGAATAGGACCAAGTGACCAACTGGCCACTAGATGTTGTCACAGTGATGGGGCTTGGCACTGGTATCATATTGGGATTGCCTGATGCGGCATTGACCAACCCGCGACACAGCTCGTTTTGTATCAAGGAGGACACGACCGTCTGGGTCCCTGGGATCGTCGGGGTATAGATCGTCATTGCGTCCGGTCCGACCGCTGTGACAACGCTCGCATAAACGCTCCGGGCCATACCAACGCCCCACATTGCCGCCTGAACCACGACCGATTGTCCTGTGCTGAAGCCGCTCGCTTGAGGGAGCATCATGACCGCAGCAAATCCGAGGCGGACAACGAACATCGAACTCATATTGCTTGACAGCAAGCGTGAGGTCTCAGCGCCACGGTAGATTTGCATGATGAGGCCGTAGCAAAGCCAAGTGAACGCGATCACCGCTACAAAACCGGTGATCTGGCTAACTATCAGACCGACGACGCTGCTGGATGTTCCGATATTTGGTGAACTCCCGAGCACGGGAAATACTGATTTGATGACCTGGGATGCCCAGTCATTGCCGGGATCGAGGCTGCTCCACGTAACACTGCCGCTACCCGTACCGGCGTGAGCTGGCACCGCCATCAATGCCAAGACAAGGCCGAATTGAAAAATCCTGAAACGGCGCATCGCATCCTCTCCTCAAGTCTGGAAAGGATGCGACATCGTGGTGCGAATGGGTGCCTATGGACTAGGCGAGGCGCCGGATCCGGTTCGGGCTGCTGGTGAAAATGCTGCCCGAACTCGATCTATCGCGCGTGAGAGGATCTCAGCCGCCTTGGCCGCCATATCTTCCATGGCGCTAGTCCCGTCCTTGCGCCCTGGTGTCTCACTGACGGCCGAGCCGATTTGGCCGTCGAGCTTCTGAAAGCGGTCCAGCACCGCCTCCGCGTCAGGGCGCTGTGTGGCAACTGTGTCAACCGCAATCCGATCTTTGCCGTATTGTCCTACTGCTGCCGTAGCGCGGTCATAGGCGGCGGCAAAGCCCTTTTCACGCTGCATCGCACCATCGAATTGGATCCGCAGATCGCCATATATCCCGCCCACTCGCATTTCCGCCATGACACCGGCTAGCCCGCTCGGGTCAGATTTCGCTGCTTCGCGAATACGGTTCATGACGCCAGCCCCCGGTCCAGTCGCGAATGACTGCATCGCTTCCACTGCGATCTTCCCAGACTGCTCTGCTCCATAGAAAGATTTCTCGTCCCGACCTTCCTTGAGCCGTTGCTCGAATGCGTTCACGCGATCGCTCAATGGGGTAGGCGTCGGGTCGAGGGAGCGGGCCGCAGCACTTTGCTGATTGTGGTTATGGATGGCGGAAACAATCGCCGACACTAATCCGTTGCCAGATGGGACCCTTACGTTGATACCGCGTTGGTTCGTCTCTTCCTTACCGTCTACCTGCACTGTTGCTTTCAGCTTCTCCGGAAGCTCGACATTTTTTGAGGTAACGGGGATACGTGCCGAAATAGGCTGGTTTGCGTTTGTAGTAGCTGCCGCTTTTCCACTTCGCTCAATGCCTTCTTCCACATGACGGCGCTCGGGAAGGGGAAGCTCTGTAGCCTGGGTCAACCGCACCCTTCCTTCGAGTGCCTCGGTCCGATCCCGAACGATAGGGCCGTTTTGAACGTCGCGCTGCGCCGTCTCAGTCGCAGTTACCCGAATGTCCCTGACCAAACCACTATCCTTGATTTCTGGCGTCCTCTTCATCAGTTCGCTCAAGCGTTCATTCTGTAAGCCGTTGATATTAGTGCTCAATCGATCCATTTCCTGCCGGAGAGTGGCGGGCATGTTGCTGACGGGTCCCGCGAGCTTCTCCAGATCCATCAACGCATAAGCTACGCGGGTCCTGTAATTATCGTGTTCGATGAGCCCTGGTCGATCGGCACGCTCGGTAAGGAGCCGAATCGTTTCACTCAGATGAGGGTCAGCCTTGGCGATATGGTCACGCGCACGGTTCATGCGTTCAATGACATCACGTAAGGGGTCGACCGCACTATGCTCCGGCAGAGCTTTCGGACGTTCGGGGGACGCCTGGAATTCGGACATTTGACTACTCCGGAGGTTATCTGATGGAAGGAGAGGGCATCATGACGGTTGGCGTGAGTTGTCGCTCAGCCTCGACGGCGAGGTGCGCCGCACCGACCGTGACGGAGTAGAGATCCAGACGATATTTCTGCATGGCGATGTAGTTGCTCATCGCCAACTCGAGAGCGATCTCGCGTGAGACAGAGGCCGGGGGCATCGTCTGGAGCGCCTGAGCCCAGCCGACGCTGCCGGAGCGGCGACTAACCTCCAGATCCATCGCATTCAGCCAGGACGCAGTTTGGACAGGCTGCATTCCCAGGCTCCTCATCTGCTCCTGTTGAGCGGTCGTTAATGTCACGGATGGTGTTTGGACCGCGATCGTGTGGCTCAAGACGTTGCGAGCAAGCGACATCCGGGCGGTATAGGCCCGTCGTCGTGCTGCCTCGTCTTGGCTGGCAGCTGCTGTTAGTTGGTCACCCCGAAGTGCTGCCGGTGGAACAGGTTGAATGAGCGTCGTTGCGAAATCGTTGGCGGCGTTCACGCCGGTCGGCCCGTCAAACGTATCTCTTCCGAACATACTGGTTGCCCGTTGGTCGGCGTTTGGCAGCGCTGAGATCGCACACAGACCGGCCTGCGCCTCTCTCGCATCGCAGTAGCGGGCCATATGAAGCTGTGTCGAAGCTGCTGCTGCCTGAGCGGCACCGAAATAGGCTGGCGTGCCAGGCCCTCCCTCACTTCTCGGGTCCATCACGGTACTGATAGCTGCCGCGACAAGTCCCGATTGCCCCCTCGCTGCTTCGAGGGCTTGTCCAAAGTCTAATGCGGCACAAGCCTGTGGATTGGGCGTGTGCTCGTCTCGTATCTCTGCGTTTCGAAGGTCCCGGCCGACGCGGGCATTGGCGTTATTCGAGGCATCGGCAATCTGCTGCTGTGCGGATATCTGAGCTTTCGAGTAGTTGGCGTTCTGTGTGAACCCGTCCCGCAGCATGTCAGTCACGGACTGCTGCATGCCTGTCACAGCGCTCGTGATCTGACTTCCAATGCTGGAGATCGCGTTGCCCAGAGCCGACTGAGCGGCTTGAACGATCCCGGCGAGGCCGAAGTCGAAAACGGGCATGTCTGCAAATGCAGGACTAGCGCCAAAGACAACCGCTCCGATCATCACACCCGCGGCGGTCGATAAAAGCTGTTTGCGGAACATGGCTATCGCACCTGTTGTGGAATGACGTAACCTGTCGGGCCAGTCGGGCTACCGTTCATGTAAAGTCCGCTACCACCAGAGTATTGACTTGTATTTCCAGTAAAGATGGGTGGTCCACCTCCGCCAAAGCTCAATTTCGGGCACATCAAACCGCCGCCAAAGCCGCCAAAGCCTAAATTAAAGCCAGAAACGGTCAGGCCGCATTGCGCCGACCCAATTGCAGACTGCCACGCCTGCTTTGCGGCATTACAGATTTGGCCTTTAATCGATTGCAAAAGATTACCAGGATTGAGAAGGCTAGTGACGACGTTCAGGCCTGAGCCATTAAAGAAGCCGTCCAAGCAGGAGAGGGAAGCGATGCTTTGTGGAGGAGCGATGCTCGCGTCATCGGCCTGCACCCTTGCCGTTGCCCCGTCTGCCGCAGCTTGAACTAGGGCGGCGCATCCAACGCTCCCGGTAGTAGTATCCGCCAGGGTCGCCCCTGGCATGAGAATCATGACGAGCAACGCTACTTGAAGCCTCGTCATCATGCCGGCTCCTTCTGAACGATCCTGCAGGCGGATAACAGACTTCCCACGCGGTCGGCGTCGAATAGGCGATTCAGCAACTCACTGCGATGGAGCTGCTGGAGTCGCTCGCGCATCGCGAGGACGTTAATATCGCTGAAGCTGTTAAAGAGGTTTTTAAGCACCTCGGTTGCCTCCGGTGTTTCGTCAGAGGATAGCCAATCAAGTAATCGCAACATTCTGTTCGGCCCGAGCTGGGCCATTATTCGCCGCAGCGCATCTCGTACGGAAGGTTCGACAAGTGCCGTCCTGAAAGCCGATAGATCGCTTTCGCGCGCTCTATCAAGCGCGTGGCCGAGCGAGGTAAGCGCTTGCTCTACGGGATGAAGTCGTTCGATGTCCCGAATGCCTTGCCTTTTGTCGGCTTCCGTTGGAGTGCGCCGGTAGTCTGCGATCCATCGCTGGATGCCCTCTGTTGAAAGGTCTGGCATATCCGCTCCTTCGGTTTAGAAGCATCGTCCATGCCCTCGGTGCGAATGGCCGCGGCCTACTTTCGGATAAGCACCAAACGTTTTTGGACTATCATGCGTAGTTTTCTGGAGTGCAGCGCTAACCAAAGCACCTCATTCCATGGCCGGTCACCAACCCAAGTCACTGTTATTGCTGGATCAATGTCGTTCCCGAACTCGATTCTAAATGATGGTGGGACGATCTGTTTTACCGCAAAGGCGATGGGAACCTGATTGCCGAAGCCTCGCGCAATGCTGTACCGCGTTTTAGCGACAATTTCGTCCCGCTCGCGGGGTGTCGACGGCCGTCCGAAGTCTCTTGCGTCGGCCGTTGACCCTTGTTGATCGGGTGCGATCTGGAAGTCGATGTTGTGCAGAGGAGAGATGAAAAGATGTGCGGCAGTCAGCAAAGCCTTAGTTAACAGCATGTCACCCCCTCGTTGTAACATTATGATTCGGAGACTTGGTGCGAACGGCAACAGCCTTCTGCTACTGGCTAAGCCATTGCGCTTCACCTGGATAAAGGTGTTCCCGCTCGCTCCAGTCCTTTTGATATTTGCGGAAAGCAGTCGGATGAGAGAATGCAACTGTTCTATTCGGAGCCTGGCATGGCCGTGAAAGATAGCAAGCCTGTTCCTCGACCGGATGCTACGACTTCTGATACCTCCCCAGCGGGAGGTAAAAAAGGGTCTCAGCGCAATAGGGCGGCTTCGGCTGCGGCACAGTGGGTCAATGAACCAGAAATTCTAAAAGCTTTTGCCGCTCTAAGCCGCAACATTACTGCCGCAAGAAACAGGCAGAATATGACTCTCACTAAGTTGGCGATTGGAGCTGGCCTTCCCGTTTCTACGGTCTTTGCCGCGGAGAGTGGAACCCACAATATATCATTGGCCACACTCCTACGCATCGCTTCATCGTTGAACGTCGAAGCTGGAACTCTTCTTCCGACCAAGAATGATGAGCAGATCGAGAGCGGAGGTAGCGCTATTTCTAAAATCGTTGAGGGCTGCCTGGAAGCAGTATTAAGCGACCAGCGCGCAACATCTAGTCGTATTGAGCAGACGCTAAAATATATTAACTCGCTTCAACCCCCGTTGCGGCCAAAACCATAAGCTCTGCAATGCGAACGGCTAAACCCCGTGCCAAAACTTCCGTTCTCACCAATAAATTTTCGGCATTCCGAATTTAGCTGTTGCAGTCGGCATGGGTATCTCGATATTGAGGGCTAATGAGTAGCCGGAGATGCCGGGATGCCTTTGTCGAAACCTTTCTTCGTAAGCTCTGAGTCATCACCAGACCCAAGCTCGGTATATAATCGGCTTGGTGTTGAGAATAGTCGTAAGGTTCTTGTCTCGCTTGTCGAATGCAAGCAAGGCATGGAAGCGATCTGTGCTATTCTTGGCGTCTGTGAAGAGTTTGTCTTAAATGAAGTAGTCAGGCTCGGCCTAGCTACGCCCCCGTCTTTCGTGCCACATCGCCGGCCAAGCACTCGCGTATGGAGCTTTAGCGAGATCGGTAAGCTCATACTTGGTTGGACCGCCGCTCTTTCGGCAAAAACCATTGGTGAGGTGGTGAACCGTTCGGCTGGTGCTATTTACTATAAGGTCCGCTCTCTTGGCTTGCCGAAGCGGTCCCGCAGCCAAGTCTTGGCAAACAAACGCAACAAGGCGATCTCGAATGTGCTCGGCTCTTATTCGGCACGATCGCTTGAAATTACGAGCGCCGAAGGCAAACGGATCGAGATTGGCTTCGTCAAAGGGCGCCGGCACATCAAATGGTCCCCTTCAATGGACTATGAGCTTTCGCGCAGACACTGGGCATATCAACGCCTCGATGTCGTCGCGGCAGAATGGGGCGTCTCCACCACGACTTTAACGTCCCGTGCTAACCGGCTTGAGTTGCCTTCGCGCGAGCGAGCCTTACTGGTAGCACATTTTGATCCAAACGTTGTCGAAGCAAATATTGCCGCCGCCAACTATGTTCTGCGTAAGTGCAGGGTCGATACTGCCTGGTCCTTCTGGGCTCACCGAAATGGTCCTCGGATCAGTCGCCGTGGTGAGAAGATCCGCGCTAGAAACGGTGGCGGCTACGGGCTTGGAATCAGTCATGCGGTCCCCAGCATCGGCGCTTCATTTTCGCTGTAACCGTTCGCACCGGTTTGCCCGAAAAATTATTCAATAGTCGCGTCGGAGGTCGCGTATGCAGAACTCAGCAACCGCCGTACGGCGCCGTGTATCCGATCCCGACTTTCAATCGTCACTGATCAAATGGTCCTTTGGACTTTCGGCGGCTTTAGCCTTGGCGCTAGCGGCATCGTTGATCCACGATGTTATCGTTTGGCAAAATCCCCCCAAACCGCAGTTCTTTTTCGTCGACGGACGCAGTCCGCCTCGGCCAGCGGTCCCATTAGACAGCCCGATCGTGGATGACGTGCAGCTTCTACAGTGGACGGTTCACGCTGTTCTTCAAACGTACAGCGTCAATTATCACGACTACCCCGCTCAATTAAATACCGCAGGTAGGGCTTATTCAGACCAAGGCTGGTCGACCCTTGCGCAGAGCTACATCACGTCGGGCAACTTCGAGCAGATGAAGAAGGCAAGACTGACTTGCTATGCCCAAGCACAACGTGCGGCGACCATTCCTCTGACTGAAGTCATCAAGGGTCGGCTTGCCTACCACGTAGAGTTTCCAATGGTGCAAACGTGTGAGAATACTCAGCAAGCCAGCACTCAGCCTTTGATGATCTCTGCGCTCGTGGTCCGGACCGACGATCAGCGACATCCGGACGGCCTTGTCATCGAGCGACTGAACTCCTCCCCCCGATAAAAAAGGACCTCGCCGTGCTAGCACGTCTTTCCGCGGCGGCAGTGGCCTGCTGCATCGGCTTACCATCGCTTTGCCATGCCCAAGGCTCACCCGATCCCTCCACAGGACCGGATGGACCGGCTGCATCGGGCACGCCGACACCCAGCCAGCGGCGGATTCTCGAGAACGCGATTCCGTTGACGCCCGAGATGGTGCTCGAGCTG
>Ga0160427_10002771_pt1 | contig 10459 bp, 10 predicted proteins | sample SolpanmetagenomL_FD_108194 | JGI IMG/M metagenome (GOLD analysis project Ga0160427, IMG submission 108194) | Solar panel surface microbial communities from Lawrence Berkeley National Laboratory, California, USA - L | ecosystem: Engineered > Built environment > Solar panel > Unclassified ...
CTCGGGCGTGATGATGCTCGAGCACCTGGGCTGGAAAGAAGCCGCCGCCCTCATCAACAAGGGCCTCGAAGCCGCCATCGCCAGCAAGCGCGTCACCTACGACTTCGAGCGCCAGATGGAAGGTGCTACCCTGCTCAAAACGAGCGAGTTCGGCGACGAGATTATCAAGAATATGTAGTAGCTTGGCAGTCGTCAAATACGAACGAACCCCCGCGTTGGCTGAGAGGCTGGCGCGGGGGTTTATTATTCCCAGATAACATGGAAACTACTAACGACAAATCTGAAATAGCAAGAGAACCTCGCATTTCAATCAATAAATTGGCTGATTACCTGCAAACATCATCTGTTACCAAGCGTCGAAGCATCCTGTACAATCAGAAGTTTCCACAAAAAAGTGAATTCAAAACGCTGTGGTATGATGAAGCAAAACGTCCCATAAAGAAAAGCTTACTTAATGCTGATTTAAAAGTGACTGCTATCACAAAAATGATTGACAAAATTGAAAAAGAGCTTATTGAGTTCCGAGCGCATTTCCCGGAACTACCTAAAGAAATTTTAAAACATAAAAACAAGATTCAAAAAAAGGAATCTTGCCTAGAGGCTTTAAATAATTTCCTAGAAAACATGTACTTTTTAGAAAATTATAGGTCGCACGCTTTTTCGAATGATAGTGCCCCTGGTTTTGTAGAAATCAATGGCGTACGTGTATCTGTTGACCCTGATGCCATAATAACAGGCACTATCCGTAAAAGGGAATTTGTCGGTGCTATAAAGCTGCATTTTTCTAAACTTATTAAGTTAGATAAAGATATGGGCAAGACTGTTTCTTCTTTAATTTATCATTATCTGAAGAGTAATTTCGAAAATGCAAATAGTCAACACTGTATAGTGCTTGATGTAATGAATGGTTCCACGTTTACAGCATCGGCCAGTTATAGCAAAAAAATTAAAGAGGTAGAAGTTGCTTGTGATGAGATAAGAATTTTATGGCCCACTATTGAACTAAAACCTTAACCTTATCATCGAACACCGACTATTATTTGCTCCTTAATTAGCATAAGTTTAGTTTCTAAACTCGCGCTAGTTTAGCGTGACTCACGCCAATATCATCGGCGTTCCCAATTACTTTTGAGGCATAGCCCCTCCCCGCCATGTTCTCTCCCACTCCCACCGACGACCACCTGCGCTTTCTCATTGGCCGGCCGCAGCTACCTAGCGCGCCGCTCACGCCGGCCGAGCGCGCTCCGTACTTGCAGCAGCTGACCGAGTTTCCGGCGCTGCTGAAGGCGGCCGTGGAGCGGGCTGGGCCGGCGCGGATAGAGCAGCCCTACCGCCCCGGCGGCTGGACGGGCCGGCAGGTGGTGCATCACCTCGCCGACACACACCCCAATTTGTATAGTCGCTTCCGGCTGGCGCTCACGGAAGACAACCCCACCGTGCGGCCCTTCGACGAGCAGGCCTGGGCCGAGCTGCCCGACGTGGCCGTGACGCCCCTGGCCGTGTCGCTGGAGCTACTGGCCAGCCTGCACGTGCGCTGGGTAACGCTGCTAGGGCAGTTGAGCGAGGCGCAGTGGCAGCGCACCTTTTACCACCCCCGCTACCAGACGACGAGTACACTGGAGCAAGCATTGGTGCAGTACGCCTGGCACGGGCGGCACCACTTGGCGCATTTGGGTTTGCTGGGAGCATAGGTTAGGGCTAGCCAGCGCCCGCGCAAAGTAGTAACCTGGCTATTATAAGAACCTAAAAGTAACCGCTGCCACTGGTGCTTGGTGATAGCTTGTGCTGCTGGCTTTAAGGCTGGGAGAGTTGCGCGGTGGGCGCTCGATGCTGGATGAAGTAAGCCGAAGTGTAGCAACGCGGCCCACCGCTTTTAGGTAAAGCAGGGCTCACATTCTTTGCTTCCGGCAATGCGCTTTCTTTCTATTCTGGCCGGCGGGGCGCTGGTTATTGCCGGGCGCGGGGCTGCGGCGCAACAGCTGACGGGGCCGCGGGGCGAAGTATTCACGGCCCGCGTGGTAGCCCGGCAGCTCAGCGACCCCTGGGAAATCACCTACGGCCCCGACAACTACCTGTGGGTGACGGAGGCCCACGGCTACCGCGTGAGCCGCATCGACCCCGCTACAGGCACCAAAACCGTGCTGCTCGACCTCGGCCACGAGCGCCAGTTTCCGCGCTATGATAAGATACCCGACTCGGTAGACGGCGGCAAGCCCTGGCCCCAGGGCGGCCTCATGGGCATGGCGCTGCACCCCCAGCTGTTGCAGGGTCAACCCTATGTGTACCTGGCTTACCTCTACCGCTTTGCGGGGGCTGACCAGCCGGGCAAGGGCGGCGCGCCCAACTATGGCGGCTATTTTTTTACGACCCGCGTGGTGCGCTACGAGTACCAGCCGCAAACTCAGACGTTAGCCCGCCCCGTGGTGCTGTGCGACACGCTGCCCGGCAGCAGCGACCACAACGGCGGCCGGCTGGCCATTGCGCCCGTTGGGGGCCGCGACTATTTATTCTACACCATCGGCGACCTCGGGGCGGGGCAGTTTGACAACGGTGGCCGGCCCAACCATGCCCAGCAGCCCACGCATTACGAAGGCAAAATCCTGCGCTTCAACCTGACGCCCGATGCTGATGCCAACCCCGCCGACCAGTGGGTGCCCAATGACAACCCGCTAGCCCCGGCCGGCCGCCAGAGCGCGGTGTGGAGCCTGGGCCACCGCAACCCGCAGGGCCTGGCCTACGCGGTGGTGGGCGGCACCGGGCGCCTGTATGAAAGCGAGCACGGCCCGTATTCCGACGATGAAATCAACATCATCGAGCGGGGAATGAACTACGGGCACCCGTTGGTAATTGGCTATCCCGATGGTAATTACAACGGGCTGGCCGCCGCGGTGAGCGACCGCCCGGCGCTGCCCGGCGTCTGGCATACCACCTACCCGTTCATTGCTAATGAGCAGGCGGCTGCCGCGGCGCTGGGCGCCAGCTACCGCGCGCCTATCAAAACTCTGTACCCCAATAGCAACCAGTTTCTGACTGACCTCTACGGCAAGGTGCGGCGCCACGACCCGCAGCAGCCCGAATGGCCATCGGAGGGTGTTAGCAGCCTGGCGGTGTACACGAGTGCGGGTATTCCGGGCTGGCAAAACTCGCTGCTGCTTTCAGGGCTTAAGCACGGCAAGCTCCTTCGCTTGCAGCTGAATGCGGCTGGCACGGGCGTGAGCGGCGATACGCTGACGTATTTCCGGGCGCCGGTGCGCTACCGCGATATTGCCCTGGCGCCCGATGGCCGGCGCCTGTACCTGGCTACCGACAGCGCCAGCGTCAGCTCGGGGCCGTCGAAGGAAGACCCGAAAAGCACTAGTTGCAAGGGCTGCATCGTGGAGTTCACGTATCAGCGCGGTGGGGAGGCCAGCCCGCCAGCCGCCCCGGCCAGCAGCCCAGCCACGCGCCGGCGGCGAGCGCAGCCTTAGCGAGCCGCCGGGTGGCGTGACTTCAACAGCAGCGCCGCGAAGCTTGGTCAATTACAGGGCACGCAAAAAGGAGCGCCTATTGCTTGGCTTTACCCGAGGATAAAGCTCAGCAATGGGCGCGATACGCGTACCCTTGCGCGCCGGGCTTACAGGAACAGCGACGCAATGGCGAGCACCAGCGGCACAGTCATCACCAGGGCGCCCAGCTTGAGAAACTGCCAGGCGCTGACGTCGATTTTTTCGCGGCGCAGGGCTACCAGCCAGAGTAGCGTGGCCAGCGAACCGGTAATGGAGAGGTTGGGCCCGAGGTCGATGCCGATAAGCACGGCGCTTTTCACGGTTTCGGGCACGTGGGCGGTTTGCATCACGTTGCCGGCGATGAGGCCGGCGGGCAGGTTGTTCATCACGTTGCAGAGCAGGGCCACCCCTACCCCACTGACCCAGGTAGCCGCTGCCGCCGACTGCTCCGCCCCGCGCGTGAGCGCCGCCGCGAGCCACTGGGTAATGCCCGTTTTGCCCAGTCCCTCGACCAGCACAAACAGCCCCGCTACCAGCGGCAGCACCGCCCACGACACGTTTTTGACGATACTAAGCGGGTTTTTGCGGGCCACCAGCAGCCCCACGGCCGCCGTGAGCGTGCCCGTAATAGCCGTGGGCAGCCCCAGCGGCTTGTCGAAGGCCGAAGCCAGCAGCAGCGTCACGGCCGTGACGCCGATGCCCGCCAGCGCCACCTGCCCGCCGCGCGCCAGGGTCGGCAGCTCAATATCGGTAGCAATGGGCTGGCGCAGCTCGGCCCGTTGCGTGTAGCGCAGCATGGCGTAGGTGGCGCCAATGGCCACGGCCGCCGGCAGCAGGTAGCGCGGCAGCCACACCAGCAGCGGCGGCATGTGCGCTCCGTAGATAACTAGGTTGGCCGGGTTGGAAATGGGCAGCACAAACGAGGCCGCATTAGCGATAAAGGCGCAGATGAACAGGTATGGCAAGGGGTTTTTGACCTTGGCGGCCCGCACGGCGCTGGCCACGGCCGGCGTGAGCACCACGGCCGTAGCATCGTTGGAGAGCAGGGCCGTCACGACTACCCCCACCAGGTAGATGAGTAGAAACAGCCGTTGCGCCGAGCCGTTGGCCAGCTTGGTAGCGTGGGCGGCCAGCCAGTCGAAAAGCTTTTCTTCGCGGGCGATTTCGGCCAGCAGCATCATGCCCGTCAGAAACAGGTACACGTCCAGGCCTTTGGTCACGCCCGCCAGGCCCTCGGCTGGGGTAATAAGCCGGGCCAGTAGCAGCAGCACAGCCCCTCCGACGGCCCACACAAACTCCGGCACCTTAAAGGGCTGAATAATGACCAAGGCAATGGAAAGCACCGAGATAACCCAGATAAAAATAATCGACATGAAGTAGGTAGGCGAAGGAGAAAGCGAAGAATAGGCAGGGCCGCGTGGCGGCAAAGGCGGGCTAGCCGCGCCGCCTACCGCGCCAGGAGGCGCCGCTGCCAGCCCAAAGGCAACCCAGCGGGCAGTGGCCCAGGGTAGTCCCAGGGCCAGTAAGCGACAGCATACGCCCTGGCAAGGCATAGGTTCCAGCCAGCTAGCAGCCAACTTGCTGGCCGCGCCCATCGGCTGAGCTTACCACCCGCAACGCTCAGGCGCAGGGGTTGGTCCCGCCCGCACTGGGGCGCCTCGCCAACTGGCGGTGTCTAAAGCAGATGCCCGGCGGCCCGCCCCACGCCCGGCCCCAAAGCCGGTCAGAAGTTGCGGGCGCCGGTGTAAATTTCGGCGATGCTGTTCCCGCTCCGTTTTTCTGCCCGCCCGGCTACCGGCTGCCTGCTGGTCTGGTTATTACTGACTCTTTGCTTTACGAGCCGGGCGCAGAATGCGCCGCCCGAGAAGCCCAAGGTCACGCGCATTCTGTTTTTGCTCGACGCCTCGGGCTCGATGATGGCGCCCTGGGAAGGCCAGCCGCGCTGGGATGTGGCCAAGCGCCTGCTGGCCAAAATGGCCGACTCGCTCAACGCCTACCCTAACCTGGAGCTGGGCCTGCGCGTGTATGGCCACCAGAGCCCCAACGCTGCCCAAAACTGCGAGGACTCGCGCCTCGAAGTGCCCTTTGCGCCCAAAAATGCCGCCGCCATCAAGGCGCGGCTCAAGACGCTGAAGGCGCAGGGCAACACGCCCATCACGTATTCGCTGGAGCAGTCGGCCAAGGACTTTCCGCTGGATAAAACCTCGCGCAACGTGCTGCTGCTCATCACCGACGGCGTGGAGTCGTGCAAGGGCGACCCCTGCGCGGCGTCGCTGGCCTTGCAGCGCAAGCGCGTATTTCTCAAGCCGTTTGTCATTGGCATTGGGGCGCAGAAGGACTTTGGCAAGGCGCTCGAATGCCTGGGGCAATACTACAACGCGGCCGAAGTCAAGACCTTTCAGACGGTGCTCAACGACGTGATTGCCCAGACGCTGGCCAAAACGACGGTAGCCATCAACCTCACCGACGAGGCCGGCCGGCCGGTCGAGTCGAACGTGAACATGACGTTTGTCAATAACGTGACCGGGCAGCCCGAGTACAACTACGTGCACTACCGCGATGCCCAGGGCAAGGCCGACGTGCTCGACATCGACGCCTTGCAGAGCTACGACCTGGTCATCAACACCGTGCCGGCCGTGCGCCAGGCCAACCTGGTTATTAAAGGCGGCAAGGCCAACGTGCTGACTTTCAAGACGCCGCAGGGCACGCTGGTGCTTCAGCCGGCCAATATCTCGCCCAACCCCTACGGCGGCGCGGTGCAGGCGGTAGTGCGGGCGCAGGGCAGCGCGGCCACCGGGCTGGCCCTGCCCTTCGGCGCCCGCCAGAAGCTACTGGCCGGCAATTACGAGGTGGAAATGCTGACGCTGCCGCGCACTACGCAGCGCGTGAGCATCCGCCAGGGCCAGGCCACCACCGTGACCTACGCCGTGCCGGGCACGCTCAACATCACCACCGACCTTAAGGGCTTCGGCAGCCTCTACAAGCTGAATGACGACGAGTCGCAGACCTGGATTTACAACCTACCCGAGGCCAGCAGCAAGGTTAACCTGGCTATGCAGCCGGGCGCCTACCGGTTGGTTTTCCGCACGGCCACGAGCAACGGCAGCAAGTTTACGGATGTGCGCAACTTCTCCATCCGCTCGGCCCAGACGACTTCGCTAAGCATTTTCGGGCGGTAATCTTCCCTGCCCGACGAGCTATTAAACCTCGGCGCACTCCTATCGTCCAATCCGCACCACTGCCTTTTTTCTGCGCTTGGAAGACCACGAAATCCTTGCCAAATTCTGTGAGCCAGCCAGCCGCAACCTGGCCTTCAACCAGTTGGTGCGCAAGTATCAGCAGAAGGTGTACTGGCACGTGCGCAAGATGGTGGTGGACCACGCCGATGCCGACGACCTCACGCAGGACGTGTTTGTGAAGGTGTGGAAAAACCTGGAGAATTTTCGGCAGGATGCGCAGCTTTTTACCTGGATTTACCGCATCGCCACCAACGAGTGCCTGAGCTTTTTACAGAGCAAGCGGCGCAAGTTCTTCTTGCCGCTCAACGACGTAGGGGCCGAGCTACTGGCCAAAATGGAGGCCGACCCCGCCATTGCCGGCGACGAGATTGAGCTGAAGCTGCAACGCGCCATCCTGCGCCTGCCCGACAAGCAGCGCCTCGTGTTCAACCTGCGCTACTACGACGAGATGCCCTACGAGCAGATGGCCGAGGTCACGGGCACCAGCGTGGGCGCGCTCAAGGCCAGCTACCACCACGCCGCCCGTAAAATTGAGGAATACGTGACCAAGGCCGACAACCCAGCTGCTTCGCCCGACGCCGCCGATTAAACTTTGCGCCCGCTTCTCCATCCAACGCACATGAAAACGCCTTTCCGCCTTGCCGAGCACCCGCGCCGGGCCCTGCCGCCGCTGAGCCGCCCACCGGCCGGCTACTTCGAGCAGATGCCCACGCGCCTGATGGCGCAGGTGGCCGCGCCGGCCCAGCGGCCGGGGCCGCTGGCCTGGCTGCTGCCCGCCCCGGCCAGCCTGCGCACGGGCCTGGCCTCGACGCTGCTGCTGGGCACGTTTGCGGCGTCGCTGTGGCTGGGCGGCGCACCACTGAGCCGCCCGGCAGCCCCGGTAACCTCCCTCGATGCCGTGCCCCAGGCGCAGCTGGTAGACTACCTCACCAACGGCGAAACGCACCTGGATATGCAGGACCTGGCCGAGCTACCCACCCGCCACCTGGGTCTTACCCGGCAGTACCTGCGGGCGTCCTCGGACGAGCTAACCGAGGCCCTTGATGCCCAGGCCGCCGAGGAGGCAGCCCTCTTATAACTCAGCTAGTACTTGCTCATGAATCAGTTACGACTTTTTATTTCTGCTGGGCTGTGCGCCATCGCGCTAGCGGCTGGCCAGCCGGCGCAGGCGCAGGGCCGGGGGCCATTGAGCCAGCCGGGCGGCAGGCGCATCAGCCAGCTCGATAACGCCAAAATTGCCTTCATCACCTCGCGCCTGACCCTAACCCAGGACCAGGCGCAGCGCTTCTGGCCGGCCTACAACGAGTTTATCGCCAAGCGCCGCGAGCTGGGCCGCACCGCCCGCCAGTTGCGCCGCGACGCCGAAAACGCGGGCCTGAGCGACGCCCAGTTGCGCGACAACTTCACCCAGGATTTTGCCATCCGCCAGCAGCAGCTCAATCTCGAAAAGGACTACTTCGACAAAGCCCAGAAGGTGCTTACTTTGCGCCAGGTAGCCCAGCTTTACCAGGCCGAGCGCGACTTTACCAAGGAAGTAATCCAGCGCGTGGCGGGCCGGGGCGCGCCCGCGCCGGCCCCCGGCGACTAGCGCCCCTACCCCGGCGGCGGTACCTTTGCGGGCGTTATGCTAACCCCCCGCCAGCTTTTTTTGCGCCACCAGGCCCAGACCTCCGAGTTTCCGCTGCTGCTCGAGATTGAGCGTGCCGAAGGCGTGTACATGTACACCCCCGAAGGCCGTGCCGTGCTGGACTTAATTTCCGGCATCGGCGTCAGCAACGTGGGGCACCGGCACCCGCGCGTGCTGCACGCCATCCGGGAGCAGCTCGATAAGTACCTGCACCTCATGGTGTATGGCGAGCTGGTGCAGGCCCCGCCCGCCCGGCTGGCCCAGGCCCTGGCCGCCACCCTGCCCGCCCCACTTGACACGGTATACTTCACCAACTCGGGCGCCGAGGCCATCGAGGGCGCCCTCAAGCTGGCCAAGCGCCACACCGGCCGCACGGGCTTGGTGTCGGCGCTCAATTCGTATCACGGCTCCACGCACGGTGCGCTATCTATCACCGGCTCCGAGGGGTTTAAGAACAGCTACCGCCCGCTGCTGCCCGATGTGACGCACCTGCGCTATAACGAGCTGGCCGACCTGGCTTTTATTACCGAAAACACCGCGGCTGTTATCCTCGAAACCGTGCAGGGCGAGGCGGGCGTGCGCTTGCCGCTGCCTGGCTACCTGCCCGCCGTGCGCCAGCGCTGCACCGAGGTGGGCGCGCTGCTCATCCTGGATGAGATTCAGTGCGGCTTCGGGCGCACGGGCACGCAGTGGGCGTTCGAGCAGTTTGGTGTGGTGCCCGATATTCTGGTGTGCGCCAAGGGCATGGGTGGCGGCATGCCGATTGGCGCCTTTATCTCGTCGCCCGAAATTATGGTGGGCTTCCAGACCAACCCCATCCTGGGGCACTGCACCACGTTTGGCGGGCACCCGGTGAGCTGCGCGGCCTCGCTGGCCACGCTCCAGGTTATTCAGGAAGAAAACCTGCTGGCCGGCGTGGCGGCTAAGGCCCAGCGCCTACGGGCAGCGCTGGTGCACCCGGCCATCCGCGAGGTGCGCAACTGCGGCCTGCTCATGGCCGTGGAGTTCGACTCCTTCGAGGTGCTTAAGCCGATTATCGACCGGGCGCTGGCCGAGGAAAGCATTCTCACCGACTGGTTTTTATTCTGCGACAACTCCCTGCGCATCGCCCCGCCCCTCACCATCACGGAAGCCGAAATCGACGCGGCCGTGGCCGGGCTGCTACGGGCCATTTGAGTAATGGGAGTAGTTAAAGTAATGAGAGTAATGTCGTTCTACCATTTTGAACGACAGTACTCCCATTATTTTAACTACTCAGTACTAGCGCACCGGCAAGTCGTTGTAATTCAGAAAGCTCAGGCTTTCTTCCTTGATGCGCTCGCGAGGCACGGCATCTTTCACGCCCTGCGAAATCTTGCGCACGAGTACCCCCACAATGGCTTTGCGGAAGCCTAGCTTCTCGGCCATCATGATGCAGAAGTCCATTTCGGTTTCGTCCACGATGCCGTCGGCAAGCATCATGTCCACGAGGTCAAAAATTTGGTCGAAGCGCTCGGAATCGGTGCCGGGCAGGTCGGCGAGGCAGTTGGTCTGGCCCGCCACGAGCTTACGTACCTCGCTGGCCGACACGCCGTTTTTCTTACCGACGGTGATGATGAAGCTCATCTCGCGGTCGTCCACATTGCCATCGGCTTTGGCCAGGGCGGCGAGGTTGCAGAGGTGGCCTTTTATTTTTTTAGCCTGCTCGTTTTCGAAAAAACCAAACATAAGAGTGCGGGTTAAGGGTGGGCGATGAGATAACGAAAAGTAGGCATAAAATGCCTAATAACCAATCCTCTGCTACCTGGTAATGGGTACTTCTACGTAAGCCAGGCAAAAATGTCAAGGTTAAATTTTCGCGCTTCTTTCGGCAAGTGCCCCCGGCGGCCGACCTTTGCGGGCTTACGGCCAACCCTGCTTCGGCAGCGGGCGCTTTAGCGGACTTTTACCATGAAGAGAATTGGAGTTTTTACCAGTGGCGGCGATGCGCCGGGCATGAATGCCTGCCTGCGGGCGGTGGTGCGGGCGGGCGTATACCACGGCATTGAGGTCTACGGCATTATGCGGGGCTACAGCGGCATGATTAAGGGCGAGTTTGTGCGCATGGATTCGGCCTCGGTGTCGAATAC
>Ga0160427_10002772_pt1 | contig 10457 bp, 15 predicted proteins | sample SolpanmetagenomL_FD_108194 | JGI IMG/M metagenome (GOLD analysis project Ga0160427, IMG submission 108194) | Solar panel surface microbial communities from Lawrence Berkeley National Laboratory, California, USA - L | ecosystem: Engineered > Built environment > Solar panel > Unclassified ...
AAAGTCATTCAAGCTGGTAAATTCGATAACAAGTCGACAGAAACGGAGAGAGATGCAATGCTTCGAGTGATGTTGGAAACTGCAGAAGCCACTGAAGATCCGGATCAAGAGGAAGAGATGGATGATGATGATCTCAATCTGGCCATGATGAGGAACGATGGAGAACTCGAAATCTTCCAGCAAATGGATCGTGATCGTGCAAAAGATCCTCTCTACGGAGCCGGCAAAAAGCTACCTCGTCTTCTTGGTGAATCTGAACTACCGGACATCTACCTCCAAGAGGATGACGAAAATCCAGCACCTGAAATCGAAGAGCCTATTGGTCGTGGCGCTCGTGAGCGCACAAGAGTCAAATACGATGATGGCCTCACCGAAGAACAATGGCTCGATGCTGTTGATAACGACGACGACACCATTGAAGCAGCAATCGCACGAAAACAAGAACGCATCAATCGTCGCAAGAAAGATGACTCGCCCATGCCGTCGAGAGATAGCTCTCAGTCTCCACCACCAACATCAGTGAAGAAGGGTCGTGGAGCGAAACGAGGAAAAGGCGAGAAGCGCAAAGCTGATGATGCTTCCCTGGATGGAGACTCTGTTGTGGCATCAGCAGCTGCGGCACCACCTCGCAAACGTGGCCGTCAGAACAAGATCATCGAGACCCTGGCTCCTGCTCAAAGAGATGTGGTGCAAGAAATCCTCGACAAGGCTTTTGAGGGCATTAACAACCTGGAAGAGACATCACCGGATCCGAATATCGAGCCCCGTCCCATTATAGATCCGTTCATCAAGCTGCCTGATCGCAGGCTATATGGGGATTACTACATGATCATCCGCGATCCTATCTGTATCGAGCAGATTGAAAAGAAGATCAACAGCAAAATCTACCAGAATCTGGATGCATTCTTTGCAGATGTCAAGTTGTTATGTGATAATTGCCGGACGTACAATGAGGACGGATCCATCTTGTACCAAGATGCCAACTTGATCGAGGTAAGCTTAAAGTTGATCTTGGAACCCTGTCTTCAGTGCTAACATACATTGACAGGAGACTGCGTCGTCGTTGCTACAGAAAGAGACTAGGGAACAAGCTGATGTGCTGGGTGGTGCTGGGTTCAGAAGTGGTGGAGATGGGACTAATGGACATGGATATGATCCTGGAACGAGTGCTTTCACCTCGGGGGTTGCTACTCCAGCGAGTGGCACAGGGATCAAGTTGAATCTGAGTCGTTGATAGAATGGAGTTGGTGACTGTATGCGAGATCCTAGATGATAAGGCGAATCATGGTGAAATGGGGTTCGCCCAGATTAGCAGACCTCCTGTCAGGTGGAACAAATGCAATAGATGTGTACATCTTCTGATCAACCAAAGACGAACGAATATTACCATTACCTTATGACTTTTCTACCTGCTGTCGTTCGTTGGTTGAGCCTGCGCAATCAAGCTTCGGGTCCGAACTTCGGGGTCTTGGCTGTCGACCTCGGATTCATCTCATTTCTTCTTCGCTTTCTCATTAGACATTCAACAGATCACACAAAAACGAGAAAAGATATCCTGATGCCGTGCTCAAATGTGCGCGAAGAATGACGAAACTAATTCCAGGATAACTTGGCTGTTTTGAAGTCCTGCCTCACGGGTTATGCTGAGCGAAAGCTTCATAGCAGCATCGAGCTAGCTACGCGCGATACCATCTCGAATACCTCTGACTTCTTTCTATATCAACAAGGAGATTGAATTATTTACGATTCATTTCATCCAGGCTTGAGTTCTGTCACAGCTGTGACACACCTGACTTCGATTTTCAAGGCAGTGGTTACACAACTTCCCGCAATATCTCGGCGAATCGCTGATGATACCATGGCAAACACTTCCCCGATGTTAGGCGATGCCCCCCAACCCCTGTCAAAAACGACCACAGTCGATACCAATGACAATCGTGACGGCCAAGGTCCGCAGAAATACTCTTGTGTCTTATGCAAAGAGCGTAAAATCAAATGTGATCGACACGACCCATGTGCCGCGTGCGTGAAGGCCCACGTTCCGTGTGTGTTCAAGAAGCCTGAGCCGCCGAAGAGGAGAAAGAGAGGTGGTGATGAGGTAAGTTTTATGATAGCAATGAGCTCCAAGGACGATGCATTGTTAATGTGCTTATTAGATGGACGAAGGTAGTGATGCTGCGAGAGACGGCAAGATCAAGGCGGTGACTGAGGGACAAAAGAGAAAGCAGAGGAAGTATGAGGATATGTTAAGGAGGGCTGGAGTGAATGTTGCGGCAAAGGATCTCAAAGAGACACTTGGTGAATATCTATCATGTGAGTCCTCTGTCCTTTCTAATTCTCCTGTCTTTGCCTCACTAATTTGGACAACTTCAGATCCTGCAGATGGTTTCTCCATTCCGCCAATGAATGCGGATAGATATGGGTTCTCGATCCCAGCAAAAAACGCTGATAGATATAAGATCACGAATGATGACCCATATCAAATCAGTAGTCTTCCATATGTGCATCTCAACAACGATCAGGTATGCGAGATGAAGCACTCGAGCGGCTTTATGCTTCTGCGAGCTTCTGAGCGTCCTTGAACGAATTATTGAATGAATGCTGATACATGTAAAGGCGCAGGAAAAACGAGAGACATACCCGGTCATTAACCCATATGCTGGAGAGCATGAGAAAGGCAGACTTGTCACTCGTGGCAACAAAGCGCGATACATGGATAGCAACCTGTGGAAAGTTGTTAGCGCAGAAGCTTCTCAGGCTGCCTTAGACGCTTCATCAGACGATTCAGACGACGATGCCATGGACAGAACACATCCAGTTGATCAGCCCTCACAAACATTCCACAGTGGTGGTTTACTTCTTGGTATTGCTGATACCAATGAGCTGCCTATAGAACATCCAGACGCAGCTACGATATTGCGACTATGGCAGATTTACTTGGATTATGTCAATCCTATCACAAAGCTGATTCATGCACCTACATTACAGCAAGAGATTATAGCGGCAATCTCCAACATGAAAAACATCACAAAATCGCTAGAAGCACTAATGTGTGGCTGCTATACACTGGCGATAATGTCTTTGGATCCGGAACAAGCTCAAAGTACATTCGGTGAATCGAAAGAGGTATTGTTCTTCAGGTATAGCAGCTTAACACGTCGAGCTTTGCTCAATTCAAACTTCTTGCGCACTTCAGACATTACAGTCTTGATCGCGTTTGTCTTATACATAATATCTCTCTCTAGTGGTGGTGACTTCGAGTCAAGGTGAGCAATTAAACGAACAGAAACCTTTGATGACACTAACAGAACCTAGATGGGAGTTATCAGGTGTGGCAATGCGAATAGCCCAACGGATCGGTCTACATCGAGACCCGGAGACTCTCGGGATCGATCCTTTCAATTGCGAAATGCGGCGTCGACTCTGGAATCAGATCTGGGTCCTCGACGTCCGTTCCGCCGAGTTCGCAGGGTGAGCAGAAAAGATTCCTGAGCCGCGAGCATTGTGCTGACATAGTCTAGCTGCAAAACCTCCTTGCCTCCAGACAGTGAAGGGGTCAAAGCACCTACGAACTGCTCCGATAGCAGCCTTTTTCCTGGCATGAAAGCTCTTCCTCCTGATCAAGAAGGTTTCACAGAAATGAGCTTCATTCTTCTCAGAGTTCGACTTGGCCAATTTTTGCGTAAGATTGGCCCTGACCTTAGCGCGGCACCCTCGGCTGGCAACTTTCTTAAAGGTTGGGACTGGATAGTATCGCCGGACGTACCTAGTGAAGACAAACGCGAGGCTATTGAGAAGTGTGAGGAGATTATGCTGGGCATCACTAAGCATTGTGATATGGATGTCCCTATCCAGGCAACTACTTGTCGTATGGCGAGTATCGTAATAAGCAAGTTGAAATGGCTGGCTCATCATCCTAGACGTGGAGCACAGGCCAAGGAGGATCAATTCAAGTACGCTACTGACTTGGTGGAAGTGGAGGTGGATACACGTCTGAATCCTCTGATCAAGAGGTTCATGTGGCATGCCGCGAGTAAGTCGCGCTACTCTTCTGCTTTGACAATCGCCAAGTTGACCATCAATAGATACGCTCCAGTTCGACTCGGTCTTCTTCATCCTCGCAGAGCTGCGACGCCGCTTCAAAGGTACAGATATCGATCGTGCTTGGTCGCTTCTCGAGCGTGTATATCAAGCCACGCCCATAACCAGCATCAAGAATTCGAAGATCTTCTCTGCTCTCCGCCACATGACTCTTTCAGCCTGGGAAGCTCGTGAAGCTGCAATCGGCTCTCAAGCAGTTACACCGATATTTATACAAGAGCTAAAGAGAGCGAGGAAGAGTAAAATGTCTAGGCGTGCCGGGACGAGCTCTGATCACTACCCGACACCACAGTCGCAAGTAAAAGGAGCAGGAAGTTCAGGTACAGGCACGAGTGAATTGGCAAACTTCATGACTTTGGAGAGTCCTGTATTGTTGAGCGAGAATGCGATAAGTCCGGCGTTATTCGCTAACGATGTGGAAGAGATTGATTGGCAGTTGTGGGACCAGATGTTTGCTCAAGGCAATGCTGATCATGGACCCCATGGTGAATGGAGTATGGGTTTTAGATCTACTGAGTGATGAATTTATTTTGCTAGTGTCAACAAGATGATTTCCACAATGCTCTCTTTGTAAAGGTGTATAGATATCCCTATAGATGTCATAAAAGATGCTTGTGATCTACTGGTATACTTTTAGTCTGGAAAAGCTCTGGCGCACTTCGCGCTCATACTCTGATGATAGGATTACATGTACATTCTTGCCCCTCAAGCCTCTTTGAAATCAAAGGACAAGCAACGCCAAGATCGACTAAGCTTCATGCCTTGAATCTGTATAATTACATGCAAGTCGGCGTAACTTTTGTAACAGCTCGTGAAGGAGACGGAGGAGGAGAGACTTGGAAGGAAGAAAGACGCGGGATTGGTTGAGAATTTTCGCTGACATCTCACAAAGCGTCCGAAGTTTTCGGGCCCGAGCGAAGACTCTCGGGTTGTTGTACTTGCTGTTCGCGGCACGATATAACACGCATCTTCTCTTTAAGAAGGAGCCATCCCTTCATCATGTTGCTTTCTTGCTAATAATACCAGCACAGTAGATTGAAGCCAGAAAGAAAGAGTATATTTGCTTTGAAACAGTGGTGTCTGACAATTGTTTCATCTCACACACATCACGATCTCCACAAAACATCCGCCATGACTTCAACCCCAGATCGTCGTCCGATCTCAAACCCTTCAACTTCATTCCTCTCCAACACATCAGTCAACAGTGACCACGACCACGACATCTCATCCACCGAAAAGGCCGCAGAAACCATCACCGTCGCTACTCCAAGTGCCCCAGATGCCGCACAAGTCGATGCTACTGCCGCCGCAACGGCCATTGAGCCAGAGCCAGTGGAAAGGAAGTATCCGGAGGGCATCAGGCTGTTTTTGATTATGGTACCCGTGTATATCTCGTTGTTCTTGGTTGCCTTGGATCGCATTATTATTGCTACTGCCATTCCGAGGATCACGGATGAATTCAAGAGTTTTGGTATGTTTTTGGTTATATTTGAGAATGGCCTTGTTGATTGAGCTGATTATGGTGCACAGGTGATATTGAGTGGTACGGCTCTGCTTATATGTTGACTACGGCCTCTTTTATGCTGCTGTTTGGTCGCATCTATACTTTCTTCAACGTCAAGGTTGGTAACTTCTTGATTACTCTGTCACATCAATCTGACATATCATAGTGGACCTACCTTAGCTGTGTTCTGCTCTTCGAGATCGGATCACTCATCTGTGCTGTCGCCAAGTCTTCGCCTGTCTTCATTGTCGGGAGAGCCATTGCTGGTCTGGGTTGTGCTGGAATCATGAATGGTGGTATCATCATCATTCTGCATGTCGTCCCCCTACACAAGCGCCCTCTTTTCCAAGCTAGTTTCGCTGCTGTCTTTGGCTTCTCGTCTGTTATTGGGCCATTACTTGGAGGGGTCTTCACTACCGAAGTCACATGGAGGTGGTGGTAAGCAATATTCTATCTGACAACTATGATTTGTGCTAATTCATCGCAGTTTCTGGATCAACTTACGTAAGTTTTATACAGTAAGAAAAGTCATTGTAACATTGCTAACAATACTGCAGCTTTTGGTGGAGCGTCCCTTGCCCTTCTCTTCTTCTTCCTCCAAATTCCCGCCAAACCACAACAAGTCAAAGTCCCACTTCTGAAACAACTCATGAAGCTCGACCTTGTAGGCACCCCTCTATTCGTCGGATCTATCTTCTGCCTCCTTCTCGCCATGCAATGGGGTGGATCAAAGTATTCCTGGTCCTCTGGTCGGATCATAGCCCTCTTCGTCATCTTCGCCATTACCTTCATTGCATTCCTGGCAGTTCAGTACTTCATGCCCAACTCAGCTCAGCTTCCGTTACGCCTCTTCAAGAATCGCACGGTGGTTTCTGGTACCTGGTTTGGATTCTGTGTGGGAGCTGCCATGAACATCCTCATCTACTACACAGCTGTATGGCTCCAAGCAATCAAGAACACCACCGCCATTCGCAGTGGTGTCCTCACGATTCCAATGGTGGCAAGCATGGTCGTCGGCTCCGTTACTGCTGGCGCAATTGCTCAACGTACTGGCTGGCTCAACCCTTGGGCTATCGGTGGTGCCTGTATCATGCCTGTGGGTGCTGGTCTGCTCGCTTTGCTTGAGCCCTCCTCAAACTTGGGTCTCTTTCAAGTCTTTGTCATTTTCGGACTTGGACTTGGCATGTGCATGCAGCAAAGCAATCTCGCCATTCAAGTCGTCCTGCCTATGAAGGATGTCTCTACTGGTATCTCCCTTGTCATGGTCACACAGATGCTTGGTGGTGCCATTGGCATCGCTATTGGTCAGACGGTACTCAACAACAAACTTTCCAGCGGACTTGCTGGGATCGCTGGTCTTGGTAACGCTGATGCGATCTTGAATATTGGTGCGACACAGTTCAGGAATGTGGTTTCATCGGAGTATTTGCCACAGGTGCTGAAAGCCTATAACGCAGCACTGATTGCGGTATTTTATGTTGGGATGGGCTGCAGTTTGGCGGTCATTCCTGGCGCGTTGGGTTTGGAGTGGAAGAACTTGAAAAAGGCAAAAGAGGAGAACGGCAAAATGGTGCAGCAGGCAAAGGCGGTGAAGGAGGAGAAGAGGCAGAAGGAAGCAGGAGAAGAAGTGAAGGAGGAAGTATGAGGAGGACTTGAAAGAATATGACGAAGTGATGACATGGTAATGGCGTCAAAGAAATCACCACTACAATACAGGAGCATGTTACGTGGATAATTGAATACCCCTCTCCCTTGAGCTCTAGAATGCAGCAATCTCTATCGTGCAACAACTATCTTGGAATTAATACTTCTCTCCTTCGCCACGTTGCATTTAGCCGCTCGCGCCGCTAGAACTACACCAATGACCCCGCACTCCTTCCTTTTCAGCTAACCACGGAGCTATTGATGCCGGAGGACAATCTGTTACTACGTAGCTTACGTAGCTATCTTTTGCTGACGATCTCACCTCATCCGCGTCCTTCCTCAACCCATCTCATCTTTCTATGAGTAAAGTGTTGACTTCTTCCTTCCACACCAGCAAAAGAACATTCGTGCTCGTCTATCACTATTTGCCTGCCACACTACCTTCCAATCACGCAAAATGTCTTCCGGAAAAGATGATATCGCCGAGTCTGCCGCCGCCACTCTTGTCGAGTACAAGCGTCTCGGTAACAGTGGATTGAGAGTTTCTATGCCAATCTTTGGCTGCATGAGCTTTGGATCTAGTAAATGGGCACCTTGGGTCATTGAGGAGGAAAAGGTGTGTTTGCATTGCTTGAGTACTTGCTGGAACTCGGTGAATGAGGCTGATATGTTGTGAATAGGCTCTTCCTTTGCTCAAGTATGCGTATGACCGTGGCTTGAACAGCTGGGATACTGCCAATATCTACAGTAACGGAGAGAGTGAGCGTGTCATTGCCAAGGCCATTGAAAAGTACCAGATTCCTCGTCAGAAGCTTGTTATCATGACGAAGTGGTGAGTTTGATCTCGCTATCCCCCGTCGTCGCTTGTCCTGTGCTGACGATGTCTTTCCAGCTTCGCCTACGTCGGAGAAACTCTTGACACCAAGGTAAGCTCCGATTAATCTTATATGCTCGAGACAAGCTGCTTATGCAAAATTCTCCCAGACATCCGGCAGAGACGCCATGGTAGCAAACACAAAGGACTACGTCAATCAAGGAGGTTTGAGCCGCAACGCCATCTTCGGTGCCGTAGAAGCCAGCTTGAAGAGACTCAAGATGGACTATGTCGATCTCCTACAGATCCACCGGTAAGGGATTCAATGAAGCAAAAGGACGTAAAGCTATTAACATCATGATAGTTTCGACAAAAGCACGCCAGTTGAGGAGACAATGAAGGCTCTTCATGATCTAGTCGAAAGTGGGAAGGTCCGCTACATTGGTGCCAGGTAAGCTTGGGCTTGTGATTCACGTTTGATTCAATTCTAAACAACTTCGTGTGTGCTCATTATTCTTCGTCTGCTAGTTCTATGTTCGCCTGGCAATTCGCCGTCATGCAAGCCACAGCCGAAAAGCACAACTGGACTAAATTCGTGTCCATGCAAAACCACTACTCCCTTCTCTACCGCGAAGAAGAGCGCGAAATGAACCCTTACTGCGTCTACTCCGGCGTCGGTTTGATTCCCTGGGGTAAGCCCGATCTCAGCTCATTCAATTCCACATTCATCCAATACTCATATGCATCATAGGCCCACTCAACGCCGGCCGTCTCGCCCGTCCCGCCTCGTCGCACAAATCGACCTCGCGCTCCGAAAGCCAGGATGAACTCACCAAGCCACAGGAGGAAACCATCAACCGTGTTGAGGAGTTGGCGAAGAAGAAGGGCTGGACGATGAGTCAGGTTGCGCTTGCTTGGATTAATCCACAGGTGTCTAGCCCCATTATTGGATTCAGTAGTGAGAAGAGGATTGATGAGGCAATTGAGGCGAGGGGAAAGGAGTTGACGAAGGAGGAGGTTGAGTATTTGAATGAGTTGTACGAGCCTGGTCCGATTCAGGGACATGCTTGAGTGTGGAGTATCAGGTGGAAAGGCGAGGGCGTTAGTGGATAGTGTTTACATGCTCGGCTGTAGTAGAAGCTTTTAGGGCGTGATCGATACAATGTTTCATGCGGCCTGGCATAGTGTTTGTCTAGAGCCATCAGTGACACAGTGACTATAGCGTCTCAAACTCTGCGGCTAATATAGATGAACTATTTCTCCGCATGAAACTGTGCCGATCCTGCCGAACATCCTTTGAACTCCGCGTGGAAAACCGTTGGGCCCTGAAAGCTAGTTCGTTTCAGATTTCATGTTCCACAAAGTCAAGTCCGAGACCTCGCTTCTGCCTTTGCAAAAACACAACAAGCTCCATTCATTCGTGTTTGGCCTGTGATCTTTGTCATATTGTTAGACTTGTCCTCTGTCTTGTGTTGCCGTTCAGCGCAACTTGCGTTCTGCTCGAAGCTTGCTCCAGCCCCACGCTTCGGAGTTTCACCGCCTCGTGCTTCAAACTAAGAGCATCTCAAGACAATTTACGAGGACACCACGTCGTCGCTCTTTGCGCTGCTAAAATCTTCTTGAGGGAAGGACTTCACATTATTACTATGGCGCAGGCGTCACATTAGGTTCATCTTGCATTCACATCGCTCATTAATACTGGTTTGATCGTACTACTCAACCACCGGACATGCTCAGAACAATACCGCCGTATGGCGAGCCTACGCCGTCACCACACACGCCGACATCACGGCAGTCTTCGCTACCATTAGGCAGACCTGCTCAAGGCGCAAACTCCGCGAGTCGTCGACCCTCTGATCGCGCATTTTCTTCTGGTGCGCCAATATCATCCTTCAGCCCATTTCCACGTCCTCCCACAGCAGTACCGTCTCAAAGTACGGTGCATGGCACTCCTTACAACCCAAAAAAGCGAACACTTCGAAATACTATCAGCATTGATGAATTTCCGAAACCACCTTCAGGCGCACCATTGTCACCTAGCGCAGAGTCCGTTTCATCCTTTGAGAACACACCAGCATCCTCAAGACAGACTTCAGATAGACATGCTGGTAGATTCGGCACTGCAATCAAAGACCTGAGCACAAGATCTTCAAGGTCACAGTTAGTGCCGCAGTCCTCTGCGAGCAGTCTAAATCGTGGTCGCACATCGTTAGGCCCACCGACATATGCTAGTCCAAACAAGACGTCAGTCGCACCTGCTGAGCTACCAGCTAGAAGTTCTCCAAGGGAGGCACCAGAAAAGCAGGCGAACGTGGTTATTAGCGTCCGAGTACGACCTGATGGTGATATCCTGGAAGAGACCGCTTCTTCAGCGGACAACTGGTATACAGACGG
>Ga0160427_10002773_pt1 | contig 10454 bp, 13 predicted proteins | sample SolpanmetagenomL_FD_108194 | JGI IMG/M metagenome (GOLD analysis project Ga0160427, IMG submission 108194) | Solar panel surface microbial communities from Lawrence Berkeley National Laboratory, California, USA - L | ecosystem: Engineered > Built environment > Solar panel > Unclassified ...
AGAAGTAAGAGGAAGGAATAACTGCACGCACAAAACTCTGATTATGCCAACGCAGGCATCCTTGTGATCAACATTTTATCATTTATAGAGAGTCTTTTCTGGTCACGTAATTATGCTCAATCCATTGCCTGTTCGTGAAATTATGAAACTTTAAGCTCATCGAAAAATTTTGAAAAACAACTTGCTTGTATCTTCATATGAGCGCAAAACGAGCATATTTTGAAAGACTCACCCACTTTTCGTAATTTCACAATGAAAAGTTTGCGCAGCTGGCATCTCTCTTTCAAATTTGATTAACTTGTGTTCTTCGTTCTAAGGTCTTTGTTCTTATTCCAACTTTCTTCTTGCAAGGTTAGTATTCGACTTTTATCAGCAAAGTTCAAACTCAAATCTCCGATCAACGATGGATACTATTCCCCCTGAGATCATGACAGTGATCTTCAAATATGTCGACAATAATTCACTTTATAATCTAAGCATGACTTCTGCTCAACTGGCGCCATATGTTCACGAAGAAGCAAAAAAGCGACAAAAGTCGCTGCCAATCAGGTTCACATCACTTGCTAGACTGTCCGGAAACATACGTAGAGGTGTTATTAGGGCTTTAGAGCCCAACTTGTTAGATATTGACGAGGTATCATACTTCCATCTTGTGGTAGTAATGCCGCATGATGTAAGGATGGCTGGACTCTTCATTGGCATGAGCTTCGTGCTCCATGCTTGGGCACTTGACAATATCAATAGGCTTGTGGACCAATCAGAGAGAATTCTCAAACTCGGAATTGGCAAACAAGAAAAGAATATTGCTAAACGTGAAAGATGGTACTTGGAATATGAAAATGTCGAGCAGTTAGTCGAAGCGATTCATCCAAAGATTCAAGGTAAGGAATGATAGCTCAAACTTGAACAATCATATTTTAGCCTTGACTGTCAAGAAGACTAAAATTTGCCTATTCACAGATGCTCCCTTGCTAGAAAGGACTGGATTGACGTACAATGTGTTTCAATACTTGCTGGGTATGGATGGCATGAGATTTAGAGGAAGCATAGCGCACTTAAGCTTTGCGCAACCCAAGATTGAGCATCTTTCCAGACACCATTGGTTCAGCGACAAGGTGTTCCTGGCGCTAACGTTTTGATCTAATCTTATCTCATCTAATCTATCTTATCAGCTAAATCGTTCCTAGCCTGGACCACGTTCGTGACAACATCGCGAAGGCTAGCTAGAGCTTCGCCTTCCAACAGGGCAGCAACACCATGATCCCATTCTCTCAATCAAACGCAATACAACCACCTCCCATCATGACACTCAATCAATAGTGTAGCTTGAAGAAGCACACCTATAACCATAACAAACAGGCCAGCCGTCGATACTGACACCGACTGGCATTTAATCTAACACATCTACGACAAACCCAGAACTCTTTAAGGATGTCGTCAATCATGCTTGAGGAAGAGGCTGCCGAGGTGGCAGTCCTTATGGACAAGTTGAAGAAGATGACAGAATTGACAGACAAAATATCTCGGAGTTTGGGAAATCTGTCTGGTAGCGCTCAGCTTGTCGAGAAATCCGTTCAGCCAATCTTGAATCAGACAGGGACTCTAACAATATTAGCTGCCAGTTAGTCTGTCTCTATTCATCCGAAGCATTTATGTATTAATATTTTTTCAGACATGGATTCTGGAATAAAAGAAATTGACGAAAACATGCGACTCTTCGATCTTGTTAAACAGGAAGGGACCACGATTCGTAAAGGGTATACTTGGTGGTTTCGATGTTGTAGATGCAGTTTGACTGACCGTGTAGACCGCAGACGTCTGGTGTTGCAGAATATCTGGGTTCTTTAAAGCGGTTGAGCGAAGGCCTGACTAAGCTAAGGACATATAATATGCGAAGTTCACATAAAGCGGTCAAAGATATGGTGAATAAAACTTGATTGGTTTCCCATACCAATATACTTACAATCTAGACATAGACTGCCCTACTCAAAACTGGTGCCATTCAACTCGAAGAATTGTTTCGAAATACCCTTGCAGCGGAGTCAGCCCCTGTTGAGCCTCTACACTACCTTACTAAACGTACGCACGAACCTTTGTTTGATGATGAAGCAAATCAAGCTAACCTGACTAGAACTTCAATTTCCTACCTTTTCACGAGAAAAGATTGCGACACTCTCGACACTTAACGGATTTCTGTCTTCAAATGTCGCACAAAGTTCCTTCTTTCAATCAAGTTCAGTCACAATCTATACGGATGTTCGAGGCCCTTACATAGCTTCGTCCCTTTCTTCATTGTCACAGGCGTCTATCAATGCGGCCTCGAAACGGGCAACGTCCACCTATGAAAAGGGTGAAAATGGCATTGTTTACTACTCACCAGCGATAGAGAAGATTTTCGAGGCCGAGTACGATAATATCTCGTCACTCTTCTCTGCCGAACTATGGACTAAGATTTATTCCGCCACTACACAACCAGCCATGTTATCGTTTGCAAACACCATCAGACAATTAAATCAACATGTCAAGGCGAACATGATGACAGACTGCTTTTTAGCCTACGATGTCATTGAATGTGTCACTGACGTTGCGAAGAGATTGGGCAACAAGACGGGAGAGAAGTCGGATTTTGCAGAGTCGTCGAAACCAATAAGACAAACTGCCCTATCCAGTTTTTACGAACTCATGGAGGACGTCAAGAGGAGAGGTCTAAATCTTGCAGTTCTTCCACCAGATCTTGGTGTTTGTGATTTGACTACAGTCGTTCGTCTCCCAGATTCATGACTAGAGCACAAGGCGTGCTGATGCTAATGAAAAACCAGGTTATGGGTCGTTTACGACGAATGACGGACTATCAATCTGCTGTCTCTGGTTTACTTATCACACTTGGTGACAAGAACTGGAACAACCCGTTCAACCCTACTGTAGTTAAAGAAACTATGCAGGGCTTTGATGTGGGAGCTGATGGCAGGATCATACTATGCAATTACTGTACGGAAATGATTGAACGAGCTTTCGACCTCCTGGAGTCGCGAGCAAAGGTTCTCGTGAAGAGGGAAACATCAACAGCTGTGTTTATGATCAACAATGTTGCCTATGTTGAGAGCAATATTAAACGTTCAGGATTATTTACAGTCCTGAATCTTGGAGGCGGTATGGCCAAGGTTGAGAAGTGGAGGAAAAAGGTTGTAGCAGATTATCTAAGAGGGTTCGTAATTCGTTTCCCCTTTCTTTGTCATTTTCGTAGTTGTTTGTGAATACTTTGAATCTCTTGTTTAACCACTAACATATTCTGTCCAAAAAACTAGTTGGAAAGAGTGTGCTCAAGTTCTCCTCGACACAACTTTCATCTCCAAAACTCCCTCTGCACCTAACGCAAAACCGAATCTTTCGTCTAAGGAGAAGGATTCCGTTAAAGAGAAGCTGAAAAAGTTTAACGAGATGTTTGATGAACTTGTAAAGGCGCATAAAGCTTACACATTTCCGGATAAAGAGGTGAAGCAAATGTTGTACAAAGAAGTGTGCTTTTTACTGCCGTTGTATGGGAGATTTTACGACAAGTACCATGATGTGGTTAAGGATAAACATATAAAGTACGACAAGGGTAGTTTAGAGCAAGTGTTGTTGAGTTTGCAATGACGGGGATTGACTTTGACGATTCAGTAGGTATGGGTATATACGCTTAGGTAAATTCTTAGCAACGTCGCACACCAACTGTACATTTCATGACTGCATCAATCAATTAGTACAGTTTCAAATCAAGATAATTCGTAATAGTAGATTGCCCCGTAGTTTCGACATTATATGCTGCTGTTTCTCGCTCATTTCAATCATGACCATGTCTTTTCTTTGAATACGCTATACTTATTGCCAATGTGACTGGCTGGAGTACAAAATAGAAAATATTGGATGAGCCGCAAAGGAGCTCTTCCTTCCACAGTGTTTAGAATCATCATATTATATATTTCCAGCCACTTTTCTACCCAGTTGGAAAATCTCGACCCGCAGCCCTCGCGTTTCCTGTCCGCTAAGCAAAAAGAGAGAGCGGAATACTTACTGGCAATACAAGAAAGAAGGCTTTCTTTTTGTTTTGCTTTTTTGTTTATTGGTTAATGCAGCGTTGTGTTCTTGTTCTGCATAGGGATTTTTTAGCGGGAGAAAGCGCAGATTGTCGACAGTTTTTTTTCTTCTTCCTCTTTTCTTTTTCTTTTCTCTCTCTTCCTTCAATCTTCAGTAGTGTACAGTCACTGACCTTTTTTTCATTTCCATCTCTCTCGAGTCATTCATTTATTTCCATCAATCGCATCTCTGTCGCACTTTCAAACAAAATACCACAGATTCTGGATCTTGATTGCTTACTCTTTTTTATGAATTGAGTTTGTACGCCGTTGCTTTTACTACATAGACCAAAATCCTTCCAGATATCCATTGTCTACGAACAACGGTTTAATAAAGAGTAACACGGAAAGAATAAAAATAAAAAAGAAGAAACAAAACAGCTTTAAAGTACACAATGTCAGAAGTCGAAGATAAATCAGCGATGGACGTAACTATCGAAGAACACCCTACTGAAGTATCGGCTCCTGCTGTTACTACTACCGAAGAAAGCAAGAATGATGGTGATAAACAAGAGGACTCGAGCGCAAATGCAAATGCACCTCGTAGGGGCATTGTATCGGATGCTTCTGTTTTACCTAAATCCGACGATCATGCAGAGATCATCAAGCAGGTATACTCATTTGCGCCTTCTTTTTCTCTTCACTTATCATATCCAATCTTTACTCGATCTTGGTTTTTTTTATAAATACTTTTGGATCTCAGAATTGGGGGACTGACTTCTTGAACCTTTTTTTTCTCTCGCATTTATAGGTAGAATTTTACTTTGCCGACGCAAATCTACGATTCGATAAATTCTTGTACAGCATGGTCACGGCAGAGAACAAATGGGTCGACATTGACATAGTCGCCAACTTTAACCGTATGCGACGGTTCAATCTGGAGGAAGTTTACAAAGCAATGGAAAAGTCCGAGTTTATGGAGTTGAATGAAGATAAGACCAAAATGCGACGAAAGAATGCGTTGGCGGCGGTGAAGGAGGGCAATAAGATTGTGGACCATTCGCTTGATAGAAGCTTGTATGCTGTACGGAAACCTACCTCATTTGTGAAGAAGTGTGGACTGTTTGCGGATAGCTGCATTTTTTTTCCCTTCGCTTTTTAACTATAGTGGGGGAGTTGCTGACCTTGTTTAATCTTTTGCCAATGGTCATTAGAAAGGATTTGGCATCGAGACGCCATCGTCGCAATTTGACATTGAGAAATTGTTTGAGTCTACTGGATTGAAGGTCAACGCTGTGCGTCTCCGACGTGACAACGACAAGGTATTTAAGGGATCTGTGTTTGTTGAGTTCAAAGATGTCCAAACTCTACAAGATTTTGTGGCACTGGAGTCAAAGCCGAAATGGAACGATCAGGAGATGCAGTTATTGGAACCTGGAAACACAGAGGCAAATGAAGATTCACCAGAAAAGGTACACAATCTCTGATATGTTCCCAGCATATGCCGCTTGGCTAGGTAAAGAATGTGCTGTGAAGCTAATGCGTATATGGCCAACTCAGGATGACTCACAAAAGAAGGAAGAACTCCCAACCGTCGAAAAGGCCACCAAAGAAGCTCAAGAAGGCATCCGATTCATGACTAAGCGCGCCTTTGTCGAGATGAAAATGGATGATATTAAGGCCGGGCGAATCAAGCCAAATCCTTCTCATCTGCAATCTCAAAAATTCGATGCATTCAAAGATGGTTCATCAGTATCCCACCGTGGAGGCCGTGGAGGTTTCCGAGGCGGTCGAGGCGGTAACAACAATAACCGATCCAACAGAGATAGAGACCACAGAGACCGAGATAATAGCGATAAAGACTGGAAAACACGACGAGAAGAAGACCGAAAGAGCGGATTTAGAGATAACCGAGATCGACGGGATAACCGTAGCGGCGGTGGTGGTAGAGATCGACGAAATGGCGACCGAGACAACAATAGAGATCGCAGACGATCACCTGGACCTCGGGATCGTGATGGAAACGGTATACCAAAGATCAAGTCGTCAGAAGCACCAGCGTCGGACAAAATGGAGACGACACAAACGAATGGAGGTATTGAGAGTAAGGGTGCTGGTGTGCCAAAGAGAGAACGGGAAGAGGATTCGGTGTCTGAGGCTAAGAAGGCCAAGGTTGATGAAACTGCTTAGACTTGTTTGAATAGAACAAACAAAACAAGAAGGAAAAAAACAGAGAGGAAAAGATGAGTAGAGGTATGAAAAAAAAGTGTTGGATTTGTATTCCATTGTAGCTCGTTGCGGGGTTTTTTCTTTATTTTGCTGCATGGTTTGTATACGATGATATAAGTGAAATGGATTGGATGGATGGAAGGAAGTTTTTCGTGATGATATGGAAGAACTCCCTTTTTCCATACTTTCAGGTCGAACATCAACCCTCATTTTAGTTTCTACTCAACTTGAGTCCATCTTTTCTTTATACATTACTTGTAGTCATATATGCTTTTTTCTTTGTTTTCTCCTTTACAATATCAATCACGGCTATAGGAGTTTTTTCTCTTTTCATTGTTAACGTTGTAGTTATGGTTACAGTCTTTGTACTCCTTCTTCTTTATTCCCCTGTTATTGTATGACCAACAAGTGTATGTGGGCTTATGTTTCTTTCTCTCTATCTAGCATATAGGGCCGACCAATAAAAGAATGGTGTTTCTTTGTTTTTGGAAGGTTTTGTTGTTTATAAACGTGATATTCGATAGTAATACAATCATGAATTGGGAAATTTGAAAATAACACATGATCGGTGGGGGGAATTAGTGATCTTAGGAGTATCAGAGGGAGTCCTAAGCTCATAAGTTGACATTGAACAAATTGATGCAATGACACTATACTAAGCAATTAATCAGACGAATGATATCATACAAAGTTCATCTAGAGTTCTACACAGTCTTTTTTACTCAGGAGATTGTAGCCATATATATGCATAATTTCACAAGTTATACTTGACCAATTAACCAATTAACCAATTGAGTAACATTTGTGTATCTTTCCGAGGGGTTTTATAAATTTATTGAATTCAATATATCTCAAAAACCATGGCACCTATCCTGGTAAGTCGGTGTCTAAATTACACAAACAGCAATTGATCGTATGGAAAACAAAAGGTTTCTGCAACATTTATGTTAAGTATCTAAATGAAGACACTGAATTGTGTAAGCAAGTACATTTAGTACACAAGTATGGTTGTACCTAATGCGTGTTGACTGAGTACACATGATAGAGAACAATGAACCAAGCACCTACCATATTCGCATCTTTTCAAGGTGCAGTATAGTAGTACAGTGAGTGCAGTGTGATTAAATGTACTGGGAAACCCGTGAAACCGACGGCTAGCCAGCCATATGCATGTACTTACTTGTTCTACCCGGGGATTTTCGCTCTCTTTCCTTCCTGCATGCTAATGAAAATTGATTGAATTCTGGATGATTATTGAAATTTGCGCCTCACCGCATCATGACTTTTCCCTCTCTTGCTTAGTCATACCCGCTGCTTCGGCCAAAGGGACTGAACTGCCACTACTGTACTGCGACCCCCAATCAGCCCAGCCAATCAGTCTGACCAGGTTTTAGGGAATTGAGCCATTCATCCAACATCTTCATATCCATTCAATTCTCGCCCTCTCCTCCTCTTCCTCTTTCTTTCTTGCATAATATACAATTTATACAAACACCAACAATACCACATCTCTCATAAATCCTTCTTACAATCCCTACACAATATGTTTGTCACACGTAAAGCATTAACATTCTCTCAGAGAAGAGCATTCTCCGCTTCTGCTGCTCAGGTTAGTTTCTGCCCTCTCTTTTATTTTAATCTTTATCTTCTGGCCCCGCCTCAGAAACATATCGTTGCATGCAATTCTTCTATTCTTAGACATGAACAATTCAATCTTCATTTTTTGCTAACTGTCTCTTTTTTTGAATATACATAGGCCGCAAAGGTAGCTGTTCTCGGTGCTGCTGGTGGTATCGGACAGCCATTGTCGTTGTTGCTCAAGTTGAGCCCAAAGATTGATGAGTTGGCCTTGTATGATGTGCGAGGTGGACCTGGTTAGTAGCAACAAATGATTCTCTTTATTTTTGTCCACTCGTTGTCCTCGCCTGGCTATTCTCACTCAATTCTTTTCGTTTTTCTCGATTGAATTTCTGTGCACTTTTTGTTTGCATATGTTCTTTTTTGGGGGTTGGCCATCTTTTCTACTGGAATTGGATTTTCTCTACATCTTCTTGTTCTCTATGAGCGGGGGCTTCGTTTCTGTTGAATCTGCTGGTTCGGGTCGAAGATTGCTCGTATCAGATGGAACGAGGGGTGAGAAGAGTCAGGCTTAAGAAGATACCTTTTCTTCTTCTTTTGTAATTTTTGCAACAAGGCAGAGGAACGAGTAATGGCTAACATGACTTTTTTGTTGCCTTTTAGGTGTCGCCGCTGATATCAGCCACTGCAACACAAAGTCTGTTGTATGTATACCTTGTCTTCGACACTTTTCAATGTTTGAGCATAACGTCTCTCGGGATTCAATGCAACAAAACAAAAGGAACAACATGGAGACAGAGCAGCAACTGATATGGTACAATTCGTTTTTAATAGGTCAAGGGATATGCCGCTGGTCCTGAGAACTTGAAGGAGGCCGTCGCTGGGTCTGACATTATTGTCATCCCAGCTGGTGTCCCACGAAAGCCAGGAATGACTCGTGATGGTTGGTAACATCCTTTTCCAACATGGGCGTTTTGCCATGCAAGTTTTTACATTTAATTCATCAAGACAAAATGGGCTAATATGAGATTTCATGTATATAGATTTGTTCAACACCAACGCTTCCATCGTCAGAGATCTTGCCAAGGCTTGCGCCGAGGCTGCTCCAAAGGCCAAACTATTGATCATCTCCAACCCAGTATGTGGAAAACATACCATCTACAGAAAATAGTGGCTTGTGTCATGCAAAAGAAAAGTCTCATACTAACTTCAATATCGTCATAGGTCAACTCCACCGTCCCAATCGCTGCTGAAGTTTACAAAGCCAAGGGTGTCTACGACCCAAAGCGTCTCTTTGGTGTCACTACCCTCGATGTCGTCCGTTCATCACGATTCGTCTCACAAATCAAGGGAACCGATCCTAAGGATGAGCACGTCACCGTTGTCGGTGGCCACTCCGGTGTCACTATCGTCCCACTCCTCTCCCAGACATCCCACTCCGACATCACCGGCGAAGCCCGTGACAAGCTCGTCAACCGTATCCAATTTGGTGGTGATGAGGTCGTCAAGGCCAAGGATGGTGCCGGTTCCGCTACATTGTCCATGGCTCTCGCTGGATTCAGAATGGCAGAGAGTCTGTTGAGAGCGGCTGAGGGTGAGAAGGGAGTCATTGAGCCAACATTTGTCGACAGTCCTCTATACAAGGACCAAGGTGTTGACTTCTTTGCCTCCAAGGTTGAGTTGGGACCAGATGGTGTCAAGGAGATTCACCCAGTTGGACCAGTTAACGAGTATGAGCAAAAGTTGATTGATGCTTGCTTGGTTGACTTGAAGAAGAACATTTCAGCCGGTGTCAAGTTTGTCAAGGAGAACCCATAGATTGTTGTTTTGACTCGCTTGGAGGGTGTTCCTTCCTCATCCGCAGCAGATTGAAGCTCTCAAGACCATTCTCCTTGAGCGACAGTATTCCTGTTTAAAAGTTCTCCTTCTCTTCTTCCTCCAACCCTCTCAAATCTCATCTTCTCATGATTCCTCCTGTATACTATGTCTAGGGTTTTACAATAGTGTAGTGCGGCGGGATGGACTATGGCATATGTGATCTAATTATATATATATAATCTTCATATAAAAAGAATTGCGATAATTTGGTGCAAAACACTTGAATCTCTTGGAACATGAATACAGGATATCGACGGAAAGCAATTCTACGATTGTGCAGAATCTTTCGACAATGATTGAATATTCTTTTGATTTATATAAATGCAGTGCTCGAGGGCCATGATCTTACACGTGACACTGGCAACCATCGAAATGATGATGCCAAGGAATAAATGAAGGAAGGAATGATGCACTCACCGTCTGTCTGTCTGTCTGATTATGCAAGCAGAGGCAAGGCGAGGCAAGGATCCATTCCATCATCTTGTCAAAACAACAACAACAACAATATCAGAAGAAGCACTACTGGATGCAACACCAAATCAATCCATTTACAACACATTCGTTTGCTGTAGTCTCCTGAGTTCCAGACACATTCATTCCCTTGGGGGCCTTGTACGTCCAACGATGTTCCGTCCAGTCACAAGAACTTTGATCTCTCGATCCTGTCAACACACACCCATACCGTCAATAGCAGCATCTCGAAGATCGCTTTTC
>Ga0160427_10002774_pt1 | contig 10454 bp, 12 predicted proteins | sample SolpanmetagenomL_FD_108194 | JGI IMG/M metagenome (GOLD analysis project Ga0160427, IMG submission 108194) | Solar panel surface microbial communities from Lawrence Berkeley National Laboratory, California, USA - L | ecosystem: Engineered > Built environment > Solar panel > Unclassified ...
AATCGCGAAGCAAGTCACTGACACTGAATGAGTCGCACAACCGAAAAGCAATTGGAGGTGTTGCAGTACGACTCCTTTCGATATAAGACTGGTGACCATTCTTGAGCAAGGAAAAGGCACTACTGTAGTGTTCCAGCTGTTATTCCAAAGTCGAAATAGCCCGTGGTTCAAGCAGAATGCAAATCTTGTTGATATACATTGGCGCCATAGCTCCATAACACAAAGAATCAACGCAATCATCCTCATCCCTCCCCTCTGTTTCCCAATGCGCTCCCTCCCATACCTTACACCGCATCCGCCAAAATAACATCCGCCGCCTTCTCACTAATCATCAAAATCGGCACCGTGACAAAAAATCCCGGAATCCTCGGAAACGCACTCGCATCCACAACTCTCAGCCCCTTCGTGCCCCTCACCCTAAACTGACTATCCAACACCGCCATCGCATCCCCATCCGCTCCAATCGGACAGGTGCAACTCGCATGATGTCCCCAACTCTGCGTATCGACCCAGTTGGCTAGACTTTCCTCGTCGTCCGCCGCGCCAGGACCAGGGACGACTTCAGTGGTGTCGGCGAGGCCAGGCTGGCCATTGAAGTTGCGGCCGATGGAGCGCACAAAATCCATAGCTTCCATGACCGCTTGTCTGTCGAGTGAAGCTGTGGCGTTGCCGCCAGAACCGGAAGCGAGGTAGTTGAATGAAATTGCGGGCGGGACTGTTGGGTCTGTGGAGATAAGCGTGACGGTACCAGCGCGGTTGCGCGAATGCGCTTTTAGTACGAGCCAAGTCCAGGAGTGGAGGTTGATGGCGTCGGTGTAGTTGGGGTGGTAACCATCGAAGTAGGTTGGACCCCCGAGCAGTAACAGGTCGTTTACGTTTGGGAACTCGGAGTTTTGTGTTGCAGTCGAACTTTTCATGGTGATGCCGACGGGGACGCCGTTGGAGGCGTAAGGGCCTTGAGCTAGTGAACCATTGCCGGTGTTGTTTGCCCATTGCTTATAGCATGCGTCTGGGATACCGGGGTAGCCGAAGGTGCAGTTTTGAAACTCGGTGAAGGGGTTGGTGGTATTTAGGATGATTCCGTTCTCATAGCGGTCCTGGAGGTTGGTGCCGACACCAGGAGAGTCGACGACGACCGAGATGTTGAACTGCTCGAGTTCGGCACGAGGACCTATACCGGAGAGTTTGAGAAGTTGTGGTGTGTTGAAGGCGCCTGGAGCGAGATTAGTGGGAGACTTGGGCGAAGGAGTCGAAAGACGTACCAGCTGAGATGATGACTTCACGAGTGGCTGTTGCGTAAGCTTTGACGCCGGTAGTGCCATTGTAACGAGAATCTGGAGAAGTGTTAGTCGGCAAGCTTGCAATTGGTGGTGTAATTGTTCTCAACATACCAGCTTGATACAAAGCCGTTCCTCGCATATACTCAACACCCTTTGCTGTTGGCACACTATCATTGTTACGATTGTCAAGCAAAATCTTGCTCACAAGCGCATTCGGCAAGAAAGTAAGTGGTGCACCGCTCGCAATAGTATTCAGCACGAACTCGCGTGGGCTCATTCTTACACCATTCAAAGTATGAATAGGAAATTGGTACATTCCAAGCGCAGCGTCTCGTTCCTGGGTATCTCTATTGAGATCCCCTTGGTTGTGAATGAGATTGGTCAATCCTTGGATAGTATTGACAATGGGTCCGACGACGGCTGAGCCAAGTGTTTGAGCAGTGGCGTACATCATTGCCAGGACTTTGGAGTCACTCAATGGTATCTGAAGGGAGGGCTCCTCGGTGTAAAACCAGCCGTTGTAACCATGGCCAGTGACATTGGGGGACAGGTAGTGATTGTTCTCGGCGCGGATGAAGTACTTCCTCATGTTATCAGCTGACCAAGAAACATCACCAGTCAGGTTCATTATGAAATTGAAATCGTCGTTGTGAGGATATACAGTGAAGAGAGCATTGTGCGAAGTGCAACCACCAAGAGATGCAGCTCGAGGGTACCTATAACCAACGTTAGCAAACTAGCTCCACAAAGTCACCTTTGTTTCACTCACCAGATGCCTTGGTAGACCGAGCCAGCAGGCGGTGACGTGCCCACATACTGACCACCACCAGGTGTCTTGTAAACAGCCTTCTGTGCTGCTTTAGCAAGCGTGTCGTTTTCATATTGGCGGATGTAAAAGTTCCAGTTCATCTGAGGCACTTCTGGTGCAAAAGAGTACATCAACGGAACTTGATATTGTTCAAGTGCACCATCATCACCGCCGGCATCGATGAGCAATGTTCTGTGACCAGCAAGCGCTAGCCGTGCGGCAAGAGGTCCTCCACCGGGACCGGCACCAACTACGATGTACTCATATGGTGCGGGACAGGAGTCGGAGGCAGCGAGGACTGCGCGCGTGAGGTGGAGGAGCGGTAGCAGTAATGATCGTGTATGTCTCATCTTGTGAGATCGAATTCGCGAAAAGTCGGCGTTGTTGCAGCTATATCGTAATTGTAGCTAATGAGAGGCCGCAATATAAGTGCAGCCTGTGCTGTTATAAGTCGAAAAAGAATGTCCAAAGCCTTCAAATGAGTGACGAGGGTAGGTGTTTCGTGCTTGCCACAGTCATCCCGAGGCTGGCGCCTTCTTGTTAAGTAAAAGAACAGAGCACGTGAATGCATTCTTCACACCGAGCATCGTCATACTGTTTACAGACGCTGGAATGTGGCAAAACAACAAATGCCAAGATCGAACACAATCGAGACACTGCTCTGCAACCACGATCTGACCAGTTTCCAGTGATCGGGTGCTCTCATTCGGATACACTTACCATGCGACAATGTAGAGGACTATCGCAGACTCTCATCCAGCCTCACAAACTCGTCGAGCTTCTCGAGGTACTGAGCTCGCTTACTAGCAGATATCCAAGCGATTTCGAAAGCATTTCGCGATAGTTGTACTAAATCTTTCTCAGTGAATGATGCATCACTGGCCATCTTCAGCATGTTCTCGTTCATGTAGCCTCTGAAGTAAGCTGGGTCATCTGAGTTGATGGTCACTTTGACGCCGTATTTTAGCAGGCCTGCTATTTCTTTGCCCTTGAAATCTGTCGTCACCACGCCGTTCGAGATGGGACACTGTTATGTATGTCAGCCTTGGCCTTGTTTGTAGATACACTGCATCAAGACTTACGCAAGTAAGGCCTAAGCCCTTCATTCGCACTACTCGCACCAGTTCTGCGTCCTCAACAATGTTGGTGCCATGGTCGATGCGGTCGACTTGGATGTTGTAGACGAGCTGTCGAATATGCTCGATCGAGTTTACCTAGCATGAACGTTAGACACTGTTTAGCTTTCATACCACGGCGAGGCAACCGGCAGCGTTTGCGTCGCCCATGTATTGCCCACTCACCTGATCGATATCCGCATGTGCAGTGACCAAGAATCCTTCCTGCTTCGCTCTCTCGAACACCTTCATGAACTTGATAGGCGGGTGACCTCTCTCATCACTATCCAACCCCACACCTACAATCCAGTCCTTATACGGCAAAGCCTCCATCAACGTCGCCATCGCATACTCACTCTGCCAGTCTCTCAAAAAGCACATAATCAAACTCCCACTCACGCTCAACTCTCTTTCCGCTTTCACAATCGCTCTTCTGTAGCCTCCAATGACAGTACTGAAAGACACTCCTCGTGATGTATGTGCTTGAGGATCGAAAAACATCTCAGTATGCAACACATTCTGCTCCTTACATTTGCACAGGTACGTCCATGCTAGTTCGTAAAAGTCTTCTGCAGTTTGCAGAACAGCCATATTGGGGTAGTATACTGCAAGGAATGAGGTAAGATCATGAAAATTATACCTGCCATCAGGATCAAGCGGTGATGCTGGAACGGGCACGTTGTTTCGTGCTGAAAATGTGGTAACAAGAGAAGGCTCGAGGCTTCCTTCCAAGTGCATGTGAAGTTCACATTTTGGCAGACGGACAATGAAGGAGGAGATGTCACGCTGACCAGGAGTAATTCCATGGTCAGGAGGATGATTGTGTACGTTACGTGCCGGCGAACAAGGTCTGATCTCCCATTCTCCAGCAACATTATTGATGTCGACTGCAGTGATAATGACACGCATGGGGCAATCCAATTTCTTCGACGTACGTATAGCGTTGGGACGAGGTTTGCCAGACCTGTTACACTCCCAATAATACTTGTATATCTCCCCCACTGAGTTCTTCCATGGCTTCGAGTACTTGAGGAGCTTGATACTATGCGCAAGACCCCACTCGTTGCCGTAATCGATCAAGGCCTGGAAATTGGCAAAGGTGGCAGCCAAAGGGGCGCAATCCCAGCTGTCGTCCATTTCGACTGGAGGAAAGCTGACGGTATCTTCAGAGTAGGTCTGTACAGCGATGATAGAGGTCGGGCTTGTTGATGTATGATAAGGGTGTGGTAGGGGGTGCAATGAGAACAGGAGGAGGGGTGCCGATAGATTCTGCGGATGAGTTTCCGGATGACTAGTTTAGTTAAATTCTTTAGGGAGGAACAGCAGGACTCTGACTTCGGTCCGACTAGTTGGAACGAATATCGCTAATCTAACGAGTCCTAAATATTGTTACTGCTATCCACAAGTATCATACAGATAGTATGGTATTATAGGCGTGACACTTTTCAGCTCTAGTACAAGTTAACATTATTGTGTTGTTCGATCCAGAAGCACTTCTATGAGGACTCAAGGTAAACTACAAGGCTGAGAAGTATTTTCAGGTGTTGTCCCCGAGAGAAGCGTGTCGACCAACTTGGTAGACAAGCACACAAGCACGAAAGATGTGTTCCCAGTGATCTGGATTTTGGTAATCTGGATAGAAAGTTCGCTTGGGCATGATAAGACATGCGACACTGTGATATCATAATAGAAAGAGGTGAAGAGTGTGCCATAAGGCTTCCGAACTTTGTCTTGCTGTCATATTTTCCGAATCCCTGTCGCCATGTTGCTGAGATCACTCTGGTCATGAAAAGAGAATAGAACAAGAAGTTGCTGTGAGAGGTATGCCAATCATGTTCCCAGTCTTCGATGTCCCTCATTCACCATGTTTCCTCGTTAACAATGAGAGTTTCATGGACTCGCATGAACTCCCGAATTCGGTCATAGGTATGATCGTTCCATGGCCTCGGTCTAATCTCATATTTCAACTCCTTGCTAAAAAACAGCTTGATCTGCCACGACTGCTGTTGTTCTACATCCTTGAGCCAGGCGTGAAGTGTCCAAGTCCCGGGAGATGACCATGCGAATGGATGCTTGTCGGGTTTCACAGAGTAGACGGTATCCATATCAAACATGATGCTGGTGCTGGGAGGCATGCTCCAATTCTGGAAGGACCGTAGAAAGCACTCTAAGGGACCGGCCCATTGTTTGTTGATGACATTGCCATCGTAGTCCTTGAAAATGGTGTAGATATAGAGCTTGCGCCACTTCTTGATTGCTTGCTGATACGGGCCTTCCACCGAGTCTTTGGTATCTGTGTTGACGCGTTCACGTAGTCCTATTGGTAACAGATCTCCTCGGCGATTCAAGTACTTTGGTACTGTCCACTTGTAACCAAATTCGTCATTCATCGCAGGTGTGTTCAATCGGACGGCGAGAGGGGTATGCTTGCGCATAAAGTCGAGAACTTCGTCACAGAGTTGACGATTAACGCGTAGGAGATTGTGCAGAGCGAAATGGTGGAGTGATGGCGCAATTGGCCGCGTAGATGACCTGAATTTTACCATTTCCTTTGTCTGCTTTCCCGTCATCCTCCTCTGCAGGCCTGACGAAAGGCGAACCAGTGGATAGAAGAGCTTGCCGTTGCGTTCGAATGATGCATAGTGGTAGATACGAGCTCGGATCTCAGCAGGCAAACGGAGGAGATGCAATGTGGTGTCGCTGCAAAATTGTCAAATTGAGTTGTGTGATGATTGCCGTCAAACTTACGCCTTGTCTTTGAGACTGAGAGCCTTGAGCTGCATCTCGGGAGCTGCGTCTTTGCTATCTTTGATCATTGCGGTGGCTTTAGTGGCTAAAGGTGCCCTTGTGGCTGGTGCTGGAGCTCTAAAAGATCGAATCAGCACGTCGCAATTGGCTTGAATCTCAATTGAGCTTACTTTGAGACTACCTGCTTGTTACTCGTGATGAACGAGATGAAGTAGTGGTGAGGAGCTTGCTGATGGTATTCGAGGTCAAGTTGATGTAAGAAGGATGAAGCAGATCTCTTGTGGGGCGTGTCTGAGACTGAACCTGAAACAGTGACAACAGGGTCCTAGGTACTGCCCCGTGAGTGGTTTGCTGGACCATTTCCAGTTCATAAAGCTTGATTGGATTGATCAAACTTCTCAAACTGTTCTTAATGGGGATTATAAGCTATATCAACTGAAGCAAACTGCGGAATTGGGCGTGGGTGGAGTGCTGGAGGTGTTCAGCTATTACGGTCCAAATGCGCTAATTCTGCTCGCTCCGCCCTTGCGAAGGTGACTAGCTAGCGCCTCTTCTAAGGCAGATTGTGTAAGACTTGTGTCTATTGTTTGTCATTAGCTTTTGAGCAGTTGAAATTAGTGGAAGTACTTACCACCAAGGTCGCTTACACTGCTTGCTGTACGTGGAGAGGCCGCAAGAGCAGTTGCTGGCTGTTGATGCCTACGTTCACCACGCAATGTATGCCCCGGCTCTCCTTGACGTGCTTTTCCTCCCTCATTATCATAGTCCTCGTCAGCAGTGTCTCCAGACTTCTCCGGGATATCGTCACCTCCAGCCAAGAATGGCAGAAACCTGGGCGATGAGCCACCTGACTGTTCTGATGGACTCAAAATTCGAGTAGCACGGAACAGGCTGCTGCGTCTAAATGTTCTGCGTCTGACACTTTCCACGTCGTCATCATCATCTCCTTCGTCTCCGTCCTCATCATCATCCTCATCATCGTCCTCATCATCGTTATTATCAGGAATAGCAGACTCAACATGCGTGCTAGAAGGTGGAGGTGGTCGAGCTCGAAAGGAACGTGCAGGCGGTTCTAGCTGCAAATAGGTCGGTCTTGGTGTAGCAACAGCCGAAGATGGTTGTGTCGCAGCTTGATCAAGTGGACTTCCAGCAACGTCAAGTCCAATGCGTACCTGACTCATACTGGAAGCCAAGTCTCTGAACGATCCTCGTCCTTGAGTAGATCTGCCTCCTCTCACAGTCATCGAGGTGCCTGAGCCAGAGCCAGAAGCAGAGGCCAGGCCACTAACATTATTGCCAGACAGTGAGCCAGAGCGATCTTGAGCTTGAATAGCAAGTGACAATTCATGTCCACCCACTATCGAAGTAGGTCTTGAATTGCCAATCCTGCGCATGTGAGCACGAACATCAGCTAGCTGTTTCTCATACAGCCAAGCCGCTTGTTTTAGTAGAAACGGCACAGGAACATTGAACCGCTCCGCAATATCTTGCCCTAGGTTTCATTAGATTAGCATGAAGCAAACAGTGCCAAGCAAGTAGACATACAATTCAAACCATTACTCTTCGGATTTTGGGAGATGATAGACCATAATGCTTGATCGTCTGAAGAGTTCCAGTCTACCTGTGGTGAAGAAGTCAACTTATGAGCATAGATACAGTTCTTCCAGGTACAGTAGCTTACCAATGGTGGGTCGACAAAGTCGCCGCGAGGGAATGGAAGGCGAATGAAGACTGTGTAATGCACACTATCGTTTACAGTGTTTGACTGCATAATGGCAAGAGCATATATTGGTCATTTCGTGGATATTGTTGACAGATGAGGACATTGATGGTCATTGAACAACAAGACGTTCGATGATCCACGAGTCATGTGCGCCAACTATTTTCTTGGTCGTGTTTCAGAATTTTGAAACAACATCTTGGCACTCTTCTTCTCAGAGAATACAACATCGCACAGTGGACATCAACAGCTGGATAGGATCATACAAGACCGCCAAGAACCACATCAAAAGGAATAGCAGTTACACAGTAAACCACCCACCATGGGCTCATCAACCTCACGCCCAGAAACCACCACAATCATCCCCTCGCCCTCCTGCCTCCCAAATCCACGATATTCCACCACGAACCTCCTCACTGCCGGCCTTCCACCCTCCTCACTCCACGCATCCTCCTCATCCTCCACGTCCATCACACCACCAGCAACACAAAAACCGCAATCAATCCTCCCCAACATCGTCCCCAAATCCTCCTCCTCCCGCACAATCCCAGACTCCACACTCGACCCCGCCACGCGCCTGCGCCGCCAAGCCGGTCTTTTCTTCGGCGGCTTCGCCTTCGTCGTCTTCAGCACCCTAATCACACGCCGCCGTCTCGCCGCCCGCTACAAAGCTCCCACACTCACACCACCAACCCTCCCAACCGCCCAAGCCAGCACCGGCATCAGCGCAACCTCCAACGCAATCGGTGCCAATAGCGTTGGCGCCGGCCCCAAACTAGCCACAGAAGCCGAAGCCGCCGCCACAGCCGCCGAGCTCGCCAACTCCGGTCCAATCGTCGCCCTGGAAGCGCTATATCTCGCGACATTGAATGTGTTTTCCTGGGGTCTGTTTGCGACGGGAGGCGTGCTCTGGTATGCGGATATAGCGAGTATGGACGATTTGCGGCGGAAGGTGCGTGGTGGGATGGGCGTGGATGGGAGTGGAAGGTCAGAGGCGGATGTTGAGGAGGAGATGGAGGAGTGGCTTGCGAGTGTGTTGAGTCGGAAGGAGGAGAAGCAGAGGGTGAGGGGGGAGGAGGATAGGGAGGGGAAGGGAAGGAGGGATCGGGATGAGTTTGAGGAGTTTAGGCGGTTTAAGAACGAAAGGGGGAGTGTGCGATGAGATGAACATGTGAATGTAATGTTGGAGGTGTACGAAAGTTATTGGTATGGTCCGGTGGTACAGTTTGGATTCATCCTCACCTTGCATCCATGTTCGACTCAATTCAGACGTGGATGATTCTTACAAAGACAAGAGGTAGATTCATCTCTAAAGCTGTACGCCACCAGTACAAGCAAACAAATCCTAGACAGAAACAGCTTCTGTATTGCTTCATTCATCACTATGCGTTAAGCGCAATCATACTGGGTGATCCTCGTCGGACATATATCGAAAAAGAAAACCAGTCAACAAACATAAAAGCCTCCCGCACATCCCAACCATGCAAAAGCACTTCCTTCTTCTTCTGCCGGCAGAACCGGCAGAAGTACCCTTTTCGTACTCGATTCCCTTTGTTTCTCATTTTCATTCCACACCATCCTTATCCATGCATAGCATTCGATTAAAGCCGTACCCAAACGCGCAAACACAAATATATCGAAAAGAAGAAAAGAACATAATTCCTGACGTTCGGAACAGGTAGAAAGTCATTCAGTGAGACACCAACATATCATCATCATGCACCGTGTCCAAGAAACCTCGCAGGACTGGCGCTCCTGCCACCGTTCGTGCCCTGAGATACGCCTAGCCCATGTGCATGCGCCTGGGCAGTAACATCCTCTCTACTACCCACATCGCCACCAGCAGGCTGTGCATAGAAACTACCAATGGGATTCCCATTGAGCATAGGTCTCGACGCACTAGCTTCGACTGCTCCACGCACTCCATGAGTGTTGTTGGAGTTAACGTTCGTGATTGATGGGTTCGAAGCTGGATGGATAATGGAAGTGCTGTTTTGATATGGCGAGCGAACTCCTGCGTTGTCGAGGGTTGAGGGAGGAGTCTGACGTATAGCGGGTGTGGTAGTATATTGGCTCAACTGCGGAAGTGTTGGGCTAGCGGAGACATTATCCAGGAAAGAAGATGTGACCCCAGCAGAATCTTGTGAACCATTGAAGTTGTTATTCGGAGCACTGGAAGTGCTGGCGGACGGTTTCCAGGAAGCGACGTCGGCATAACGTTTGAGGATTTCTTTCGTCGTGATATCTGCACTGCCACTGAAGAGAGAAGAATCATTCAGAATAGATTGAAGGTCTTCTGGTACCTGATCGCAAATACTGTCAGTATGCTTCATCTGATACAAATGTAGAACGGTTTATGAACATACCTCACACATATCCTCGTTACACTGGATCAAACAGTGCACCGCCTCGATTGCCAGAAAACTATCCTCCATGCTGTTATCGCCAGTGTTTACCTTCTCCTTGGAGAACAAAATATTTGGTGCAATAACAGTTGCCAGATTGTGAATGTCCATTTTACTACCAGACTCTTCATCAACGACCGAGAATGACGCTGCCCAATTGAGAAAGCAAAACAAGACCTCCATGGTATCGCGGTGTGCTTTTGGTAGAAGACAGCACGATAGATGCAGGATGCGACGACGTTTTTCTTCGTCTGTGATTTCTAGAATGAAATGTCAGTATTCAGATGTCCTTCAGGCTGTAGAAGAGGACTTACTCTGCGACGTTATGAATAATCTGTGCAGCTTAAAGGTCAACACTGGATCAGGAAGCTCTCGTAA
>Ga0160427_10002775_pt1 | contig 10451 bp, 10 predicted proteins | sample SolpanmetagenomL_FD_108194 | JGI IMG/M metagenome (GOLD analysis project Ga0160427, IMG submission 108194) | Solar panel surface microbial communities from Lawrence Berkeley National Laboratory, California, USA - L | ecosystem: Engineered > Built environment > Solar panel > Unclassified ...
AAGTTTCTTCAACTTCTGGTGTAACTGCTTTGGTAGCCTTTGTAGGAGTTTTGCGAGTAGCCTTTGTTACCGTCTTCTTCTTTGAGTCATTTTCCGGCTCTACAGAATCGGCCTTGTCCTTTACACTTCTCCTTGTCTTGTTTGTCGTTTCTTCCGCTGTTTTCTTGACTTGTTTGACACCAGCCATCCTTTGATCGCCGAGTGGTTTGACTAAAAGTACAGAGCTGATATCAGGATGATCTAAAATTGCTGTTAGCTTAAAGCTTTTGAATAATGTCGCTTTATGCGGAATTGGAATCGTAGTAATTGTGGGTGATGACAGCTCTAGGTTAATTGCAAAGCTTCAAAAATAAATTGTGAAACCTAATGCGACACCCGTGAAAAGAAAACGTCAGCACGCGTCGGTTGGCACGAGCGTCATACAGGAATGCAGGACTGACATCACTTTGTTTGTTTTTAAGTTACCGTATAAGTTACAGTATGTTTTACAATATAGTAACACTCTACGCATGCATTATTTAGGGATCATAAGTCACTTTTTAATTTAATATGACTGAGTTAATACAAAACAGGTTACTGAGACTTCTTGGTTTCATTCGGTGCTGCAGTCTTGATAAGTCTAGACCCAATTTCTATAGTCTCCCCCGGCGTTCGTTGACGTGCCCAAAAGTTATCCTTGCTAGAAGTAGACTTCAAACTTCTTCTCCGTGCATCTTCTTCAAGAGACTCCCGATTGAAGTGTTCTGTCTCTGATGTTGTTGTACTAATCTTCGACAATGATTTGACTGATTCCAGATTTTCGGTCAGGTATGCCTTTCGTACCAAATACCTGTCACGTCTCTCTTTGACCAGTCCGGGACTTTCGAGTTTACCAATGGTATATCTTACAGCCCATCTGACTAGGAGATATACATGCTCGCTCGACATGAGGCAAAGTAGTAGAACCCACGCTTTTAAATCATCTGGTCTTCCGCTCGGGCCGCCTTTCTCACCTTTGAAAAGATATAGAAGTGCAGTCGTGGTAACTGCTCCAGTCCAGCTCAAGAATCCTAACGAATCTAGCCAGGGACCTATAGTATCTCTTCGCTCAGGCGTTGGTCTTTGCATTTCTACGCATATTTTTATTGCATCGGCACGTAACTCTATCCAGTCGTTTACGAGAAAGCCCAAACCTGTGAGTGGCCAGACAATCGAAAACAATGACAGATAGCCAAACTGTAGCACCATCTCTCTTAGATCATCAGATACGTTATAAACGTCAAGCTCAGATTCTTGTCTGACACGAGCCAGAAACTCCGCTTCATCAGCGTTGTCATGGCTAGCAGGATCAAAATTGGCACCTCCAGCTTTCATAGCACGCTCTGCTTGAATCTGCTTATATTTGATAAAACCTTTGCGTTTGATATATGGTATAAATATTTCCATTGCGAAGTTGACCAATTGTGCGGTGACGGTAAAGTAGATGACCTGCTTTTGAAGTCTGCCAGGATTGATCCGAAAATGACCTGGCGTTGCAACCTTAATCTGTGATGAATTCTGAATCAGTGGCTTGACAGTAACACTGAATACATCAAGGTATGGGACAATGTTTGCTCCAAATGGTAGGTAAACAAATGCTGTGAGAAGGATGCCTAGGTATGAAGTGATAAAGTTGAGGATAAAGGTTTTTCGTGTCAAAGCTTCATCATGAGCGGCGTCAGTATCATGATTTTCATAATTAGTCAGACGAGTAGCAATCTTAGTGAATAAAGCCGTCAACATTGGCATGAAAGTGGTCATGATACCAGTCGGAAGGTATACAAGTACTGATTTTAATGGTCCATTGTATATTTCAGTCAAAAAGATCTCAATTGCAAAACTAGTCGCAATGAGTGATCCTAAAGCAACAAGAGCTGCCAATGCAAAGGGGATTTGTAATGCTTGCCGTTGCAATCGTTTCCACTCGGGGAATACCCGGACAGTCTCCCCTGTGATAGGATCGACGACTTCTTTCTCATGGGCATAGTCCTTTCTTTTAGTCTGTATCGATGAAACACCTTTGACTTCCCATCTTATGGCTAGATCCATTTCTTGATGTTTCCAATACTCTACAAAGATTGTAGTCCATAAAACCGTAACAGCCGCGTAAATATAGGAGAAACCACCAAAAAACATCCAGCTAGTAGCCCCAATGATGGCAGGGACAACTAGAAAGGCGAAATAAGCTTGAGTAAAGGCAAAGTATAGTGCAATCTAGTCGATGGTAAATCAGCTAATATATAGCACTCATCAGTAACGAAACATACACTCTCGCCCAGCCTATTTCTGATCTCGTCTAGATCCTGTACATTCAAAAGCCACTTGGTACTCCACCTCTTGACCCACGCTTTGTTGTAGGCGTGATCATGAAGGGCAAAAATTGACTCAACATTCTCCCATTCACCACGTTTGGCTGTGATGCCTGCGCCCCCTTCGTCCTCGGGGTTCGTTATAAGACGATTTACGATGCGCAGGCGCTCTGCTTCGCTCAATGGTTCACGTTCAAGAGATTGTTTGGTTTCTTTGTCTGGAGCCGCAGATCGTACTCCATGTACCCAATCATTCACCCTTTAATCTGTTCAGACGATTTGTTATGTTATAGATGACAACTATAAGCTTACCTTGATCTGTAGACCTCGGCATCCAGATGTTCATCGCTCGTCGCTCGTACAAAGATCAATAATGATTGTTGAGATCCAACACGAACTTCTGTCGTAAGCCCCACAGAAGATAGTTTTTCGACCAGTTTATTGAACCGAGAGATAGCGAGGTCCTTATCTAGATATGCTATGTCAGATCATGGGTTGCAATATTGGTGTATTATTTATATCCACCAACCTGTGGTAGAAAAGCGAAAGCTTATCACATAATCCACACCCATATTAGTCCCACCCTTCGGTGCCGTCTTTTCTAGGATTCTCGTAGCCATGTGAGCTGGACTTCGTTATTGTTTAGGTTAATAATGCTACGTGACAGGAAGAACTAAAGAATGAACATTGTTAATCAAATAAGAACTTGATTTAAACTGGTGACGTATGAGGATTGACGTCATCAAACTTTTTATATATCTACTGTACTTGCAATAGTTACTTCACATTCATCTATCGGCCTAATTTTTCGTCTATCTACTATATTCGAAGCCTGGCCCATGCCCTTTCGTCTTCATCCACTGAGCTCTTAGATAGCTTGTAACGATTTTTATCTTGATTACTAAGTATTAAACAATTCACAATGTGTTGTTTTCACCACACCAAGTGTGACATCGTTATTACTATCAGTCTTTTTGATTCTCCTGCGCGATAGTATTCTACTTGATCGCTGTAGGACTGGTATATATGTACTAGGAAGCACCTTGCGCCTCGTCTCACCGCCGCTGTGCGTGAGGTAATTGATAATCGGTCGATGTTAGGCTAGTTCAACCTTCTGTTCTATTGCGCGAAGCAAGACTGCCACCACGTCCGATTCCACTAGTAAATGCGCCACGCGCTCGATTCGTGGCAGCGGTAGGCTTAGACTCGGTTTTGTTTGTTGCTGATGTTGTACGGGTTGGCAGAGATCGCTGCCCGTAACCCGAGCTTTTTGCTCTTCCAGTGAATCCTCCCCTGACATTTGTTGATGTAGCAGTGGTTGGTCGTGGCTTCTGGCTTTCTGCTAATAATCTCGCAGCTTGCTCATCCTTACGAGCTTTTTCCGCTGCTAGCCTTTCAGCTTCTTGTCGCTGTAGTGTAAAGTCGTTCTCGGCTTCCTCGTCAGCATGCGCTGAACCTTTCCAAGCAGGATGTAAAATCAATCTTTGGTTGTGTTGCGTTTGACTTAATATCTTCGTCCATATATCCAACAAGTTTGATGAGTTTGAGACCGCATTTTGTACCAATTGCATATTATTGCGCGATACTTGAAGACTATCAATGATTCCTTCGACCATGGCATTGACCTTTTGTAAATTCTCTAGTTCAGCCTGTAAGGCAGTTTCTCTCAAGTGCTCCTGTTCAGCAGTAGATTGTGCGATATCTTGACCTTGTTGAGGCGCAGAAGCAGAATTGCGACCGCTCTCCCTTTTTCGCATCTGAATATCTTCATTTTCAGCTTCAAGACCTGTCGCCGTGGACCTGTTCCTATCGTTGACAGGCATATCCGAGATTCTAGGCTTGATAATTCCAAACCATGATAGTCATGATGTTTTTTTCGATTAATTACCCTGACCAAAGTACGCGTCAAAACGCGACGTGTTTTCCGTTCGCGTCATAGATTTGCTTCCGAGCTTATTCCATGTGGTCCAACCTCTTGGCAATGGTTTTCCATCCAGCCACTTTTCTATGATTGCAGTAAGCAGATGTCGCCTAACCCTTCTTTATTCATATCCATCAATTCGACTGCAGCAGCATTTATCTTCAAGACCATATGTTAAATTGAGAAGGATTTGCATAACACATAATATAAACATATAAGATAGCAATCACTCAAGCGAAAGCGCCAAATTCTGTTCTGGCTGGTTGCGATTTTTAGTCCTCCACACTGATTGCCGGGCATCACAAAGACTTCACTTCAAGTCGGGCAGTGTCGCTCTCCACAGAGAGTTGGATCTTGTCGCAATAGTTCCAGACTGCAGATAAGAACAATGATGCCGACGACACCATCTCCGCATGATCGGCCAAGTACTCCTCCCGCACCATTGCACGGCGCGAAATTCGACGATTGGCAACCATATGTAAGCAGACGCATAACTAGACGAACAAACCAGTCTATAGATCAGCACTCTCCCACTCAATCTGCCGAAGTTGGCCTCTTATCAAAACCTCGAAGCACAATTAAGATTCAAAGTCCTAGCTTCCATAGATATCCATCTTCACAAACGTTATCCCCACCATCTTCACCCGAAGCAACATCTTTACGGGCATCTCGTGACTGCCTAAATATATTCGAAGATTCACATCAGTCAGAACCTACGCGAGGTGAAGATAACTTCATGCAAATGTTGCCCACACCGCGAAAAACTCCACGTAAAACTCTGATTCACCCCTCGAGCTCAGCTGCCAGAATCTTGAATTTCAAATCAATTCTACCCCAGGATATACTACCAACACCAAAGAAACGTAAGCTTCGTATGACGCTTGAAAGTCCTCCTGGTTCGAACGAAGAAGTTCAAATTTATACCGACTCTCAGGATAGAATCCCAACGATGGAAGATACAAACGACAATCCTTTTTTTGGAAAGAGAAATAATACTACCGCACGCAAAAGCCAAGAAGTCACAAAAGCACGCAATGCAGATGAGGTAATGATGGAGGAAGCTGTCAGAAATGGAGAGGGTTTGATCTATACCTTGTAAGTGATCACATCTTCTTTCACATACTCTGTATCAGTGTCATATACTAATTTAACCTCAGTCGCGGCCGTAAAATGCTACGAAGGTTCACTGATTCAGAAGATCCATTAGACGACGAGCCTGATTTACATCGCTTGGACAATCAGACTCGACAGATTCGTCATTCCGCGGGTGATGTAGCTAAAAAACCTATCACACGATCTACATTGAAACCGAGATTGCTATTCGCTCAGAGTGATAATGTTACGAAGACAGCAGAATTAACGGTGGATGAAGATGAGGAGGAAGCTGAAACAGATATTGAGCACGACATTACTATGGGTTTCAACAGCGAAATTGATCAAAGCGCGAAAACTGTGATTTCTTCATCAAACATGCCAATACCAGCAATCGATGTTATTATTGATCAGCCGACAAGAAGATCGAGTCCTTTTGATTCGTGGCCTAGACAGAAAAGAGGCCTCCGAGGCGCTCCCCACGGGATCAAACGTAGTGCTCCAATCAGTGACGGAGATGTTACGGAAAGTGCCGAGAAGAGAACAAGAAGCGGAGCTATACATTGATGTTTTGGGGTATTAGGTGTATTAATTCACATGCTTTTTAGCGGAAAAGAATTCAATGAATCATGTATTGCTAACCTAAACTACTTTATAAATTAATCAGCATAATAATAATAACATTTGCCAATCAGTATAGGTCAAATTTATCTTGGTGAAGAAGTTTATGCCTTTTTCATTCACATCTGATATCTAATGTTGGAAAGCTTGTTTTACTTTTTTGTACAATTCATTCTTCTTTCATTGAAGTGCAAAGAAGCCCTTTGAAACATCTTTATCTTGCTGGGAAGTACTCCTCGAATATATTCCGTTATTCTACCTTGCTCGTGTTAGGGTTTCGTAGCCGTTCCCAAAGCCGTTGACTGTTCTTACGGAAGTTCGAACGTCTAAAAATTGGCTTGATTGTCTACAAATCCCATCTGGAATTTCGATACATGATCATTTACAACCCGTTTAGGTAGGCAGTGATATCTGTAAGTCTATATCGAGATCATGAATATGCTTCGACTCTCCTGCTTTTCAGTTCACTCTCGTTGGAGTCTCGATACATCTGACTTTTGTGAAAATTATGCGTGCTCTGATATTTCTTCTATGTGTCTTTGGGACTATGACCCCCGTAGTCAATGATCAACATATCGATATGTTTCCGGTCTTGAAAGCACATTCTATACCTGTAACTAGAAAGGTCTCAAAGTCTACGACTGCCTCGATCAATACTGATGCGAAAAGTGGCTTCGATCATTCCAAGTCTCAAATCGGTTGGATCAGCGACACGGATAACCGCCCATTCTAGTCCCACAGTCAGAATATCATCGAAGATGACTCATAAATCTACCAGATCATCCACGAACCACATGTCGGCTACCAAATCCGCGCATAAATCTACCAAAACGTCGTCGAAATCGATTAGCAGGGATAAAACAAGTAATACCAGAAAATCTTCCAAGTCCAGTAAGCACAAAGGTGTGTCGAAACGTCAGGCTACCGTAGTCCCCTCTGGTTGCTCGTCGCCCATTTCAGTCTCTTATTCATATGTACCATCCAATAATTCGGCAGCGGGCTTTATGCTGGATTCTGTACTACTCGACAACTCGACAAGCAATTGGTTACCCACCAGCAGGATATTCGACAAGTTTCACTGGACAGTTTTCATCAGCAACCACAACAAACTACCTCGGTCCTTTCATGCTCGAATCTTATGATGTTACTGCCTGTACAGCGTATTGTGACGCAGCCGCTAGCTGCGTTGCATTCAATATATATTTCGAGCGAACTCCGACCTATACTCCCAGCTCAGCATGCTCAAACAGCAGCTCAAGTTGCAGTTGGATGTACGCTTTGGGGAAGTCCAATATCAACAAATGTCACTACCAATTACGGTCAATTCAAGAATGATTTTGCAGTTGTTATCACCGGGAGTTCTGGATATGTTTTGAATAACATTCCAGCACAAGTTCAGAACTATACGGCGTCCGTAGAGCTATTTGGTGCTGTGTCCTTTGACTCGATTGGATTTCTATCTTCTCGGTATTCGACATTACCTTACAACAATTCGCTTTGTGCGTTTCTATGCACGAATTATACTCAAACACAACGTTCTTTAGCAATAAATCGTGGTAATACCACATATCAAGCATGCAATTTCTTCAATACTTTCAATCTTACTTATCAAAGCCAGTATCAAGGACAACATTGCGTTCTTTACAAGTCAAGTCCATTGGCGACTTTCGCTGCTCGAAATGCAGTCACTTATAGTACAAGCAATGCAACGGGTACCACTTATATATATAACATCACGAATTCGTTTGGCACGACTTTATCTCCAGCTGACCCTGGTATCGTCAAAACGACTTGGACCTATACGCCTTCAGGTAATGCTGCAACTTGTACAGCTTTCAACAAGACGGCAAATTCTCTATTAAGTCAGAACAAGGTTCAGTATAATATTGCTTGTGGTTATGATCTCTATAACGTCGCAGAAATTGGCTCCACGCCTAACGTGGCTGATTTTTATACATGCACTAGACTTTGTGATGCATTTGCTGGCTGCACTGCTTTTACATATTTTGGAAAAACGTGCTTCTTCAAGAACTTGAATGGAATTGGTACTAATCAATTACCACAACCGGTCACGAATGGAGTCGACTTTGCTTGGCAGCCTGCAGATTGGCAGTCTGGTAAGACAGTCGCATATCCTTGGACCACAGTTTCAACAGCATGGCCGTCTACAGTCACTTCTATTACCACATCTTTCATATCCGGCACAGGTTTTGTGATTGTACAAACTCCTGCAAGAACTACTTCTGGAGTTGGCAGTATTACAACAACGTACATCACTATTGGAATAGATAGCGGCACCGCCACGACCATCGCTACAAACACAATCACTCCCACAAACGGGGGTACAGTAGGGACTGTGCAAGTCATCTATCCCACACCTGCATGCACAAACAAAGGCTTCAACGTCGCTTTCTACGATCTACTCAAAGTCGGAAACGGACCGAGCGGCTATCCCTGGGATCAATACAAAACCGTCCAACCAACTTATACAGCCACCGCATCGAATTACATAGCATTCCAAGATGCGAATTACATGTATGGCAGACCCAACACCAGCCTCGTTGTCTCCACCGACGCACATTTTACATTCTATCTATTCGCAGGGAGAGGATCAGGGAATTACACCATCAACATGAGTCTAGTCGATGACTACGAAGCGATTTGGATAGGCCAAACTGCCATCTCGGGATGGAATAATAGCAACATAGCATATCTAGGTGCCTATTATACCACGTCTACCGTTGCAGTGACGTTTTATCTCCATTTCGGAACGTACACGCCTATAAGAATAGGGTTCGTCAATGGTAAATCCACCGCGGCTTTGGCGTTGGATATGTGGGCGCCAGATGGGACTTTGATCTCTCACACGGGGTATTCGAGTACAAACACTAGTTATTTCGTGGATCATGGTTGGATCTCACCGAATTTTATATCGAAGCCTTGTAATGACGGGATCGTCAGTCCGTTTCCTCCCTGGGGAATAGAGACTTGAATTATATAGATGCACGACATGATATATAAGCGGTTGGTAGAAATTCACAGTGAGTTTAGATTACACGATTTCATCTTGTAAGATATTAGATTATAAGAAACTTTTTCATATATTCTGTTGTATTATATACAATTAACACGAATCTATTTCATGTCACCATACCGTCAAAGCCCATACCCATGATTCATAACTCGACTAAAGAACCGTAAATCTAAAGCATAACAAAGATCATCAAGATCATATTATTAAAAATGATTAAAAAAGAAAAAATTGTGAATGATTAGATAAACACCCTTGAAGGGATGTTCGTAAAGATGAAGATCACTGAATGGTTATTAAGATCAAAGCAAGATTGCGAGAACGGCCATCATTCCTCCTAGAACAGAAGTAATTCCAAAGATTTGTAGATGAGCTCCAGCGCCTACTTGTACAGCGTTTGCAGTCGAAGAAGGCCTTGATGTGACTGACGAGGTCAACGTCGAAGTTGAAGAAATTGTGATTGTAGCAGTACCTGTATTTGAAGAGACGAACGCTGGGTCTGCAGTGACTGGATTTGTGGTCGACGCAGTAGATGACAAGATGACAACCGTGTTGGTCGAGTTGGAGTAAGGTGCTAAAGTGGAGAATGTTGAATTACTATATGACACTGGAAGAACAACCGGGGGATTTGCAGTGGGTGTAGTAGTTATCGATGAACGAGTGTTGTTACTAATTGATGTTGAAGTGGCTTCGGGACAAAATGTTGTATATACACTATCGGTTTCTGTCACAATGACTGTTCCGTTTGTTGAAGAAGATGAGGCACCACTTGTTGAAGACGGTGTGGCATTGGCACTTGCGCTAGCGAGACATCCTTGGAAATATGCAACACATGTGGCTAGATTAGGATCCTCTGCAGCTTTGCATTCATAGTATTGACCTAGACAGGCTGCGTAGGCTGCCGAGTCGACATTGTTATAGCCAGTTGGTGATTGCGCAGGCGGCATGGTCAATGATGTAGAGGAAGGAGCTGTAGTTGTACTAGAAACCGAGGTTGGCGAGGTAAGAGAAGATGTAGATTGCGCCAAGGTCAGTGTGGTGAAGCTGAGAACAGCTGCAAAGGATATTTGATATTTCATCTTTGCTAGAATCGTCTTGTTCAAGGACTTTAGATAGATCTTCTGAAAAGTGGATTTTTGGGAGCTTCTTGAAACTATGTATGAGTTTGAGGGGATGAATGGAAGGATAGATCTTAAAAAGCAGGAAGAAAGTTCAAGTTATATAGACATTACGATGAAAAGACAAGGCTGGACACGTTGACGCTAATTGCTGCATCGCCAAGTACTTCTAACTTACAGACATGCATGATGGTTGGTGAAGATAAGTGAAACCAATTGTTTGTGGCAGGAATTTTCCACGTCTCTTCATGTTAGCCTTTCCAACGGCTCTCACCCTCACAAATGCAGAAATTTTTTGACAGCGCGTGCGTGTTTTTTCTCGTGTTTGCAAGTCATGCTCC
>Ga0160427_10002776_pt1 | contig 10448 bp, 9 predicted proteins | sample SolpanmetagenomL_FD_108194 | JGI IMG/M metagenome (GOLD analysis project Ga0160427, IMG submission 108194) | Solar panel surface microbial communities from Lawrence Berkeley National Laboratory, California, USA - L | ecosystem: Engineered > Built environment > Solar panel > Unclassified ...
CTCATTTAACCCATTGTTTTATAATGTAAGAAGACATAGTATGTTGTATAGACACCATTTGTCAAAAAATAAATCAAGCATGTCATATGCCATAAGAACGTAGATGCACAACATGGTCTCATGTTGTCAAGTTTGACATACAAGAGCTAAAATGGCATTCTCGCTCGCAATACGTCTTACCATCTCACCGTCGGTAATTTGACATTGGGGCTTCACACCACAACGCGTCAGCCTTATTACCTACGGGAAGACAACGTCTAGAAATAGAAACTTCACCGAAGGCGCCAGCGGAGTCGGCATAACGATCCGCGCGAGGCTAGCAGCGTATATAAGTTCATGTTATCGCACCCAACATCAACTCTCATCATAGCTCATATCCTACCTTCAGCCACAACAAAAACCTACCCTGCCAATGCCTCTTCCGTTTTCGGGATGGAGGAAGGACAAGAAGGTAGGCGGATATAGAACGCAGCAACAGCAGTATGAGCAGACTTTGAACGCGTTGCAATTGCAGACTATTGATAATCAGTTCCAATTCATTTTCCAATGCGCAATCAAGGAGTCATGAACGCATTCGAAAGTGCACTGCCGTACCTGACTGAAAAAGCTGGAAAGAGCAGTCGAGCTAGACTATTGGAGGCCGTATTGATTGCCTACAATGTGGATTTGCGCCGAGAAGAACTTGAAAATCGAATAAAGTACAATGACAGCAATCGAGAGAACCCGAGCCAAATAGTCCATAAAGAAACATTTGATTATGGACATATGATCACCGACATGGAGGATGCGGTAAAAAGCGTTAATCGGGACAAGTTGATTAATTTTATATGCAGTCACTATCGGCACGATATAAAGCGTTGGAATCACTTCATGTCTGTATTGGCTAGAAATTTCGCCTCTTTTGATCAACTCACTGCAGGGGAGGGATTGGCCACTTCGTGTCAAATGAAACTATCAGAGATGGGGGAAACAAAATTGCCGGCTGGGGTGCCACAAGATCGCGAGTTTGTTTATTTTCAAGCTAAAGCTCCAAATATGCCTGCAGAGTCTATCATACAGCCCGCAAATCATTCGCTTTACGCAAGACAAGCTACTGACTTGGCAACATATAAGGACAAGTTATCTTCCTCTGGTCAACGGTTTCATAACACGTAATTGGGTAGTATATGTGATGGTATGGCACGCTGCGCATTCTGTATTTATGATGTATTGATAAATTAACGCCATTTACTAGTTTCTCACAAGAATCTATAGCGTGACTTTCGTGACTATCGGGTCTTGTTAATTTCTTTATTAAGACATCAGCAAGTTAAAAATCACCACACGGTCTTTCGTGATACATGACTTTGACAACACTTGCAGTACAAGAAACCGTAAAGTCGTAGATTAAGATACAAGAGAAGAGTACATGACGCAATCGTGCACTTTTTGAATTTGTATTTCTTTTCCTAAAACTGTATTCAATGACACATCGAGGTATCAATACTTGAATAGCATGTATGACATGACTATGACTTCTAGCAAGCTTCGTTCAGAATATATCCCTACATATTTACGTATCATGTGGTCATTTTCATCACTACATCTTGATCATTCCCAGCGCATTCCCAATTCTCGGATCTATCATTAGTCATGTCTTCACCATTGACGACTGTTTCAACTGCTGCGTCTCTGACCTTTGCATCAACACTTCCCATAGAGCTTGCACATTCTTCGTCCAAGACGTTCCACATGTGTTCGTGGTTATATCTCATTTCACACTTGACACTTTTCGCAAATGCCTGTCGTAACGTTGCTATAAGTGTTGGTTGCTGTGCTTCACCGGTGACGGCGTGAGGAAGTTGGCGTGCTGGCATATTCACCACTTCTTTCTTCAACAATCTATAATTGTAAGCGATTAGTTTCATCATTAATGGTCAACAGATTTGAAGGATGTTATGACATACAAGACAGCGTCTTTATCATGATGCATAAGTCTTAGTAGAAACTCTGGTCCACCATCTAAAATGAGTTCCTCTGATGCTAAAAGTGTATCTGAGAGTAGTTCCACCGGTGTCATATTTGCTCTCTCTGAATCTAAAATCCTAATCGTTGGTCCCATCACTCGCAACAGATTGACTGCGAAAAGAAGTGCGAAATGTAGAATCGCAAGTGATGTACGTGGTAGGGATTGTAAGAGCGAGGACTTGAGGTCATATGTAGCTTATGAATCTTGTTAATCCAATGTATTCAACATATATTTTTTGTATTATCAACTTACAAGCATCTGCCAATCTATACAACAAAAGCAGACCAGCATGTTGATATGCAAGATTGAGGCCCGTCAACCAAGCGTTATGACCACATCTTTCATGTCTTAAAACACTGCACCTAGCTTTGATATTTGCCAAGACTGCTGTTCGCCTGAATATCTGTTTCAAGATATGCCAATCAGATGTTGTCGTATGACTCGTCATTGGTGGAACTAGTCCAGGATATTGTCCAAGTGCCCAGCTGAATTGTGAATGTAACATATGCTTTGATATCGACGACTGGTAGTTGTCTATGATTGTTTTTATTCGACGATTAATCAATCGTAGATCTGATTGTAGTCTAGGAGTATATTCTACATGTGAAAGGACTGCGACTAGAAGTTCTGTTGGTAAGCGATGAATTAGACTGCTCTCCATCGTGGTCACTATAATATGAAAGAGATATGGATATGTAATAATGATAAAGATATGAAAACCAATATTGATGAGAAGTAACTTGTGCAAACCGACTTAGCTATACATTTACTTATAACAAATATTTATGATGCAACAAGACCCTGATGGACGAGGACATATCAGTTTGGGATGTTACATTGTGGGTCGCGACAGCTTGCTAATCAAGTATCTGCAAATATTGTATTGCATGTCATCGTATTTCAGCTTCTTGACAGGCTTGTGTTCACGACTGCGCAATCGTCGCGGTTATATCGTAACATATCTGATTATATACACCGACTTCGTTGCACTGGCTATGCGATCGCGCAGATAATTGATGAGAGCTCATGACCCTGATGGACTGGTTGTTGCTATGTTGCTTTGGTGATCATGACGTCAGCCAGATTTCCAAACCATTGCCTCCACGTGATCTCTCAGCGGAAATTATTCCATCGAAATGGTAGTTCACATTGCCAGCTATCTCACGCTAGGCACTCGATATATCTCATTGACCGATTTCGAGAATCATGGACGAACTCAAAGGTATACCTTTTCCGCCGTATTTCACTTCCTTTTCCCGATTCTTTCCCACTGTCTCACCTCTACGACATTCCACATTCCACTAACTTGGTACTAGATCTCTTCCCAATCTTTGGAAACATTACCTCCCTCCTCCCTTCTGATCTATCTTCTCTCACTTCTCTCTCAACCTTGTCTTTGCTTTTCAAACTCTACCGCGGCTCCTCGCTCTATCTCCTTCGAAACATCTATCCTTCCATCCGCACCTTTTCTTCCCTCATCCCCGCGTCTTCAGCATCATCCACACCATCTGTCGTATCGGTAATAATCCTCGCCGTCGTTCTTTTCATATCCTTGAAAATCCTAGGGTATTTATACAATTGGGTCATGTTCTGGGTGCGAATGGTCTTTCGTCTCGTTTTCTGGGCCGGAGTGATAGTGTTGTCTACGTGGATAATAGCGAGGGGTCCAGAGGGGGCGTTATCTGATTTGCAACAAGTGTGGAGAGTGTGGACCGGGGAGTGGGAGCGGTTCAGTACCGACCAGATTAATAGTGCAAGAAATGGAATTGGTGGAAAGGATAGGGAAAGTGCGGGATATTTCAAGCATGGCCGACCGGGTTATTATGACCAGGCAAGGGAGGATCAGAGAAGAGCACAAGGGCAAAGGAATTGGTGGGGTGCTTAGATCAAACTCGTCAAGTCGATACACATGCTGTGATTGGAACATCGAACACAAGCTATGGGTGCGAAATTGAATAAAAAAGCGGTAGGGATTATGACGAGATATGATGTTATGGAATATATAAACGAGAGATGCACCGCGAATCTTGAGCTTGTCGGTAATGATGAAACATTTTGCATATGTAATCTATGTATATTCTAGAAGTTTAAGTATTTTTGCTTTATGATCCATCCTCATTCTGACCATATCTATCTGACAACACGGAGTCGACCCCAACCTCTACACTCTACTTGTTCTTCTGAGAATTATAATACCGTTGCCAAATAATGTTCTGTCTTTAAAACAACAAGTCTGGTTTTACAGTCGACAGATCGTGTCAGACGGCAAGTAAATCTTATAATATGAATGACAAGTGTTGATCTTATATGGTCATCGACATCTTCCACAACCACTTCTTCCAGATTCAGCTCTTGATCAACCCAACCATGTCTTCCACGACCATGGTGCCTGACACGACGCTGGTAATGACATGCTGCACGACGTGAGCATCTCCGCAAAGGCAATTGATAATCTCTGCCATGCAGGCCTTTTAGCTTTCATCTTCCAAAAAGTAATAGTTCCCAGCAGACTTTTGTTCTTGATCAAGTTGACTGCCTTCCTTGTTGATTCTAGGACGATAACTATTTGGATCACGACGGAATGTAACGTCAAGATTCTTCAAGAATTTATTACATCCTGTCAACAGACTTTCTGGACTTTCGGCATTTGCATCGATAGATGGCTGACCTTCGAATACGATGACACGATCGGCCAAATAAGTAGCCATGATCATATCGTGCTCAACGACTGGTGATAAAAGTTAGTGATAAGTAGATAACAATGAACAATAATGACTTACCGAAAGCGGTCTTCTTTGTATGCATAATAAAACGCTTAATAACACGAGATGCAATGATACGTTGTTCAGAGTCAAGATACGCCGAAGGTTCATCAATCAAATAGATATCAGCAGGGATACCAAGTGCTAAGACAATAGCAACACGTTGCAATTCTCCTCCTGACAAGTTTTGGACTTCTTGATCGATAAAATCGTCCAGATGTAGAGGCTTGTATACATCGGTCTGAAACTGTGGATTGAGAAAAGCTGCTTTGATTTTCTTGAAGAATAATTGGCGAACAGTTCCTTGGAATTTAGGAGTAATGGTCTGCGGCTTCATAGATATATTCATAGCAGGAACCTTTTGATCACCGTCCGGTGGAATTGCGCCGGCAAGCATTTTACAGAAAGTCGTTTTGCCCGTTCCGTTTTCACCCATCATTACAATGATCTCAGAATCAGTAAAGTCACCTTCCTTGACAGAGAGATGAAAGTCTCCCTGAGTTCTTTCCATTGAAGGGTAACTGTAAGCTCTTGTCCTGTCCACCAGAAATTCATCGCCAGCTTCTCCGAGACGGAATTGTAGAGACTCTTCTCTAAATCGTAAATTTTCGGATGGAATAAATCCATCCAGGAAGATATTAATACCTTCACGGACAGATGACGGAAGCGTTACCACACCGTAGACTGCAGGTTTTCCGTAAAGTAAACAAATGTAATCTGAAAGATAATCGAGTACTGACAAATCATGCTCGACGACGATTACGTAAGAATCTGATCGAAGCAGACTACGAATCATACGAGCAGCTGCCAAACGTTGTTTAACATCAAGAAATGATGATGGTTCGTCAAACATGTAAACATCTGCCTTTTGAACACAAGTCATTGCAATTGCAAATCTTTGCATTTCTCCTCCTGACAGTTTATCAATCTCACGGTCTTCCAAGTGATCCAATTCCAACGTTTTTAGAATTTCCGCGTATCTATCTTCACTAATTCGATCTTTATCACTATCCTTGTCCATTCGTTTTTTTAGAAGATCTCCGACAGCTCTTGACTCTCCTGGCTCAGTCTTTAACGCTTTTGGAATTTGATCAACATATTGTGGTTTAATGACAGCTTTCAAATCATCTTCCAACACTTTTGTAAAGTAGTTTTGCAGTTCAGATCCTCTAAAATATCTGAGAATTTCTTCCCAATCTGGTGGATTGTCAAATCTTCCCAAGTTAGGCTTCAGTTTTCCACTCAGAATCTTCAAAGCAGTACTCTTTCCAATACCGTTTGTTCCGACGAGACCGAGAACCTGGCCTGGACGAGGCATCGGCAATCTGTGAAGTTTGAAGCTGTTTGCCGAATAACGATGTGTGACTTGTGTCTCCAAGTTGGTAGGCAAATTGATGACAGTGATTGCGTCAAAAGGACACTTCTTGGGGCAAATACCACAACCGATGCACAATCTTTCGGAAATAAAGGCAATTTTCGAGTCTGGTGCAACTTCGATACATAATTTGCCAGTCCTTACGACCGGGCACGATTTTTTACACTCTTGTCGGCATTTTTTCGGTTTGCACTGACTTCTGATCAGCATGTTCTGTCTGTAGCTTTTGTGGGAAATATCATTCTCACCTTGTCAGAATTGACAATAGCGATACGTGTCAATTTGTCCGACATCTTGCTCACACCCTTCCAATGGACAAGATTCGACTGTTTACTGACCAACGAAGACGTGGACTGGAGTCGATTGACAAGAAAGGTGTAAATAGAACCGCAAAAAAAAGATGATTTTCGGATTCTGGCTTCATGTGATTGGCTATTCGTGTTGTCTTGGGTTCTGATCGTGGTTGCCAAGACTTTTGGTTAACCCTATGCGTTCTTTTGAACATCATCTTTACAATTAATTCAGCTGACTTCTCAAGACAAAGTAACAATCGAGAACTTGCCCAATGATCGAAGAATGGTTTGTTCTGGGCCACGAGCAGACGTTCGGGACTAATTGTTACTGTTCAATATTCATCCAATAAAGCATGGCCTGTAAGTATTTAACATTTGATTTCATATAAAATTTCCGGCCTTCTGGCACAGAGCGGTATCACCCATAGATACTTCTATACGTACCAGCATATTTGAGGTCGGAGCAATCGCCATCCTATCAAGTATCATGAATAGAGTGTGTCGGTCTTCATCACCTCTGACTGGATGCGGCCACCTACACTTATCTCTAACATCAAATCAATCACTGTTATCGATAATAACCATCAATAAACAATTGATTTCATCAAATTCAACTCTACACCCTACATACTACGTTGATCGATGCGCAAACATGATGGAACTTCATTATAATGATCCCAAATACCACCTACACTTTTGCATTCTTCTTGTTATACAAATACTCAATAATGACTTTGTTACTGATTTTTGTATCAAATAGCCGGTCAGGTCCTCAGTCGTCCAATACATGATTACACTCCTTCATACCCACTCCAAGACACTCGGTCGAGTCACATCGAAGGCATCTCATACTCGCATCCCGGTGTCGCTTCACCATCCCATAGCGCTGTCTCTGATGTTCCATTCGAGGCTGATCAGATTCTAGAAACTGGTCATTCTATGATCGAAGATGCACCAGTAGTTCAGGACAACAATTCTTCTCCCTCCATGTCAGACGATGAGCAAGATGCAGAAGGTGAAGAAGATGAAGATTATGATGTCGAAAGCCAAGCTCCGGAAGATGAAGATGATGAAGAACCTGCCCGCAAAAACATACCAGCACATAGCACAACAAGACCTGGCAAAAGGAAAGCAAGTATGGACGAGGATCACTATATGAAGCAAAATCCTGAGCTTTATGGTCTGAGGCGAAGTGTAAGTCAACTCCGGAGCTACTCCGCAGCTGTTTCACTGACTACTACTAGCATCGCGTCAAGCCAGCACGACATGTGGTAATTTTGTTCTAGATCTCAAATTTTGCACACATTCTGACCCTGACATCAGATTGACGACAGTTTAGAAGAGGACGATAACGACGCTTATGGTGCATCCAAATCTCGTCATCCGCGAAAGAAGCACAAGTCTAGCTCCTCGTCAAAGCCAGGTCAGTTATACTTGAACCATACGTCTGTCAAAATCCCTAACGTCTATCAGTGTCACTCATATCGACTGCTGCACAATCAAGATCAGACTCTGGTTCGGATGATATTTATGGTGGACCTCGTGGTAGAGATCTTGCTAAAAAACATCGTCGGCTCAAAACTGCCACTGCTAGAGATAGCCCTGCCCTCGCCGACGTCCGTTTTTCAAGTCGACGTGCTGCAAAAGTTTCCAATTATAATGAAGATGAAAACGATGACGATGATATATTTGAAGATAATGTCGATAACATGACACCGAGTTACTGGGTCAACACTGAAGAGACCGGTCCAGCTATCGATGTTGTCCTGCAACATCGAGTCAAAGAAGACGCCCCGGAAGGAACTGAAGATAAATACGATTACGAATTCTACGTTAAGTGGCAGGGAAAAGCACATTATCATGCAACTTGGGCAGATTGGTCTACACTATCATCAACTCGAGGGTTCCGAAGGGTCGAAAATTATTTTCGAAAAGTCATCGTCGCTGAGCAAATCTTACTCACCGACCCTAATGTGCCTTTGGAAGAAAGAGAGAAGTATTATCTCGAACGTGAGACACAAGTCGACGCTCTTGCAGATTATACAAAAGTAGAAAGGGTGATCGGAGCTAGAGAAGGTGACGAGGAAGACACTGAATACTTTGTGAAATGGAAAGGCTTGACGTATGACTCATGTACGTGGGAGGTCGCGTCTATTGTCAGCGAACTTGCTCAAACAGAAATCGACCGATATCTTGACCGTACTTCCATGCTTCCCGTATCTGATAAGAAAGAAGCAAACCCTGCAACCCGTTCGGTATATAAACCCTTTCGTGTACAGCCTGACTACATCAAACATGGACAATTACGAGAGTTTCAGATTACTGGTATCAACTTTTTGGCCCACAATTGGTGTAATGGTAATAATGTTGTACTCGCCGACGAGATGGGTTTAGGAAAAACGGTACAGACTGTTTCTTTTATGAATTGGCTTCGCCATGATCGTGGACAACAAGGCCCTTTTCTTGCCATTGTTCCTCTTTCTACAATGCCAGCATGGCAAGATACGTTTAATAATTGGACGCCAGATATTAATTATGTCGTCTATAATGGTAATGAAACCTCAAGAAAGATAATCCAAGACTACGAATTGCTTGTCGACGGTAGCCCTCGCAAACCACGGTTCCATGTACTGCTTACAACTTACGAGTATATATTGCTGGATGCAAACTTTCTATCTCAAATCAAATGGCAATTCCTGGCTGTTGATGAAGCTCATAGGTTGAAAAACCGTGAATCACAGTTATATGTTAAGCTAATGGATTTTGGAATTCCTAGCCGTTTGTTGATCACCGGAACCCCACTACAAAACAATCTAACAGAACTGTCCGCGCTCATGAACTTTCTCATGCCCGGTATGGTCGCATTGGACGATGAAATCGACTTGTTCTCCGATACTGCTAAACAGAAGCTTGATGACTTGAACAAGACTATACAACCGTATATGATTCGGCGGACTAAACAAAAGGTCGAAAGTGATCTGCCGCCAAAGACTGAAAAGATCATTCGAGTTGAACTTGCTGACGTACAATTGGAATATTATAAGAACATTCTTACCCGTAATTACGCTGCTTTGAACGCCGGTGCCAAAGGTCAAAAACAATCTCTTCTCAACATTATGATGGAATTGAAAAAAGCCAGTAATCATCCGTTCATGTTTCCCAATGCCGAAGACCGTATTTTGGGATCAAGTGATAGTAGAGAAGATCAACTTAAAGCAATAATATCCAGTAGCGGTAAAATGATGTTACTTGATCAACTCTTGACCAAAATGAAACGGGACGGGCATAGAGTATTAATATTCAGTCAAATGGTCAAAATGTTGGACATTCTAGGCGATTATTTACATCTTCGTGGTTATCAATTCCAACGTCTTGATGGTACAGTGCCTTCTGCTGCTCGTCGTCAAGCTATAGAACATTTTAATGCGCCAGATAGCAAAGACTTTTGCTTTTGTCTATCGACAAGAGCTGGTGGATTAGGTATTAATTTGATGACTGCTGATACGGTGATATTATTTGATTCTGATTGGAATCCACAAGCTGATTTACAAGCAATGGCAAGAGCACATCGTATCGGCCAAAAGAATCCCGTCACGATATATAGATTAGTTTCCAAAGATACAATCGAAGAAGAAGTATTGGAACGAGCACGGAATAAATTGATGCTCGAATATATTACGATTCATCGTGCTATTACTGACAAAGATGCAAAACAATTGTCTGAATCTCTCTCCAAAGCAGGTGCAAGTACAGCAGAACCAAGTTCATCCGATGATATTTCTCATATTTTAAAGCGGCGTGGACAGAAAATGTTTGAGCAGACTGGGAATCAGAAGAAACTCGAAGAATTAGATATCGATGCTGTTTTGGCAAATGCTGAGGAACATAATACTGAACAAGATGAAGGAATGACTGCAGATGGTGGAGCCGACTTTCTCAAAAGTTTTGAATATACTGACGTCAAAGTTGATCTAGAATGGGACGATATCATTCCGAAAGATCAACTAGAC
>Ga0160427_10002777_pt1 | contig 10446 bp, 8 predicted proteins | sample SolpanmetagenomL_FD_108194 | JGI IMG/M metagenome (GOLD analysis project Ga0160427, IMG submission 108194) | Solar panel surface microbial communities from Lawrence Berkeley National Laboratory, California, USA - L | ecosystem: Engineered > Built environment > Solar panel > Unclassified ...
TCGGTTCAAGGATTTTCGGGCGTTGGCGACTCGCTACGAAAAGCGTGGACACCAGTTTTTAGCCGCTCTACACGTCGCTTGCATCATCCTCTGGCTCTGAAATGTCAGCCAGACAGACCCTAGAGCCTCTGTGCGTTTCTACTTTTATCTGCTCTGGCAGGTCGTTCGCTCGCTTCGTCCAGCCATGAAAGTCTTGCACCTTTTACGGCAAATGCTCCAGGTCAAGATCTTCGCTGGGTTTTGAACTTCCTTCCCATTGCTTGACACTTCAGAGGCGACAGGTCTAATGTGAGGATGTAACCCAAAGTCAACGTTTCATTCTTCGTTTCATTCTTCGGAAACGTTTCCGGTCTGTGGTCTGGCCCGGTCTGGTTGCCAGCAGATCGTTCAGAGGAGGTCAATGTCCAGCAGCGCCGCGCTTCAACAGCATGCCAGTGCCAAGCCTCAGCGTGTCAGTATCCGCGACGTGGCCGAGCGGGCCGGGGTCAGCATCGCCACGGTGTCGCGGGCGCTCAACAGCGGTGTGGAGATCAACCCTGACACCCGCGCCCAGGTGGTGCAGGTGGCGCGTGACCTGGGATACGTTGCCAGCGCACGCGGGCGCGGCCTGGTCAGCGGGCGCACCGATAGCGTCGGCGTGATTATTGGCCGCGAGCACCTGCCGGTCTTTCTCAACCCCTTTTACGGCGAGGTGCTGGGCGGCATTGAGCTGGAACTGGAAGCGCGGGGGCTGAATCTGGTGCTGACCAGCCTCAAGCGCGATCACCAACTGCTTGCCTTCGCCGCCGCGCAGCGGGTGGACGGCCTGCTGGTGATCGGCCACGATTTGCCAGTGTCGACCCTGCGCGACATGCAGCGCCACCTGCCGCTGGTTCTGATTGACCGCCACGAGGAGGGGCTGAGCGCCGTAACCAGCGAACACCGCACTGCCTGTGCTCAGATCACCCGCCACCTGATTGTGCAGGGCTCCACCCGACTGGCTTTTCTGGCTGAGGACCTGGGGAATCCCAATTTTCAGCAGCGCTTTTTGGGCTTTCAAGACGCCCTGAAGGAAATGGGCTTGTCGCTGCGCCCTGACTGGGTACAGGAAGCCTCGCCCAGACTCGGCGGGGGTTACACGGCGATAACGCGCGTGCTTGAGGCGGGCGACGGTGTGCCGGACGGCGTGGTGGGCGCGAACGACCCGGTGGCGCTGGAAGCCATTCGCGCCCTGCTGGACGCGGGACTCAAAGTGCCAGATGACGTGCAGGTGGTCGGGTTTGATGGCCTACCGAGCCGCCTGCACCTGATGGAGTTGACGACCATGCAGATTGACCGCCAGGAGCTGGGCCGCCGCGCCGCCCACTTGCTGCTGGAGACGCCGGACTCGCCGCAGCACCTGGAACTTCAGCCCCACTTTGTCAAAGGAGACAGCAGCCGATGACTGAACTCAGCGCCGCGCCGCTCCTGCCGCTCGTGATGCGCCGCAAGCGCTCCAATCCGTGGGGCTACCTGTTCGCCCTGCCGTATGTGGCGCACTTTCTGGTCTTTACCGCCTATCCGCTGGGCTTCGCGCTTTACCTGACGGCTCATCGCTGGGACATCGTGGGCAACGATCAACCCTTTGTGGGAGCCAGAAATTTCCAGAAACTCCTGCGCGATGATCTCTTTTTCACGGCGCTCAAGAATACGCTGATTTTTCTGGCGGTGCATGTGCCGCTGCAAATCGTGGTAGCGCTGGCACTGGCGGTGGTTCTGAATGGCCCAATCCGCTTCAGGACTTTTTTCCGCACCGCTTTTTTCCTGCCTTATGTGACCTCCGGGGCCGTTATCGCCATTATCTGGACGCAGCTTTACGCCGGAGACGGCCTGCTCAACGGCTTCCTCAAGGTGCTGCACCTGCCCCCGCAGGGATGGCTGACCAGCACCACGCTGGCGATGCCCTCTATTGCCATTATGGCGACCTGGAAGAACGTCGGCTACTATTTGATGATTTTCCTGGCAGGCTTGCAGAACATTCCCCCCAGCCTCTATGAGGAGGCCAATCTCAACGGGGCGACGGGCTGGCAAAGATTCTGGTACATCACTCTGCCGCTGCTCAATCCGGCCATGCTGCTGGTGTTGGTGCTTTCCACGATTGGGGCCTTCAGCTTGTTCGTGGAGCCGTTCGTGATGACCGGCGGCGGCCCAGTGGATTCCACGCTCTCTGTGGTGCTGCTGCTCTACCGCAACGCTTTTCAGTTCCTGAACATGGGCTACGCCTCCACCATCGGCGTGGTGCTGGCGCTGATCATCTTCCTGGTGACGTATCTGCAGCGCCGTGTGGTGGAGCAGGAGTTGACGTACTGATGGCCGTCATGACGCCGCGAAGCCGTCTCAACTCGCTCAGCGAACCGGCCCGCCAGGTCTTGTTTTACGGCCTCCTGCTACTGGCGGCCTTCACTTTCATTCTGCCGTTCATCTTTATGACCGGCACCGCCTTCAAGCCGCCCCGTGAGGTGTATCAGCTCAATCTGATTCCCCGCCAGCCCACCACCGACAACTTCAAGGCCGTCTTCACCCAGATTCCAATTGGCCGCGCCGTGCTCAACAGCGTTCTGGCTTACGGTTCCATCACGGTGTCGGTGCTGCTGTTCAGCTCCATCGTGGGGTATGCGCTCTCACGGCTGGAATTTCGGGGCCGCGAGTTTATTTTCAACGTCATTCTGCTCACCATGATGATTCCCGGCCAGCTTCTGCTGATTCCGCTGTATCTCTTGATCGTCCGCTTTCACCTGACCGACAACCTGCTGGGCCTGATCTTACCGGGCATGATGAGCGCCTTCGGCATCTTCATGTTCCGGCAGACCTTCAAAACGGTGCCGCAGGACCTGATCGACGCCGCCCGGATTGACGGGGCCAGCGAATTCACCATTCTGACGCGGGTGCTCTGGCCGCTCTCGCTCCCGACCATCATCACGGTCGGCATCTTTACCTTCATGGGCGGTTGGAACGACTTCCTGTGGCCAGCCATCGTCATCCGCGAGCAGAGCCTGATGACCCTCACGCAACTCGTCACGGTTTACGCCATCGGTGGACAGTCCGGCGGTCAATTCGGCGCAGTGATGGCCTCCAGCTTGCTGGGCGTCTTGCCGATGGTCCTCGTCTTTATCGTCTTTCAGCGGTACTACTTACAAGGCATCGTCTCTACCGGTATCAAGGGGTGAATCGTGACAAGAACGGCAATTTTTGCAGTTTTTATCTCGCCTTCTCTGACAAAGGAACCAACATGATCAGACGATCTCTGCTTTTACTGCTCGCCCTCAGCACGGCGGCCAGCGCCCAGCAGGCCCTCACGTTCTGGCCGTCAAGCAACCCGGAGGAAATTGACTTTGCCAAGGCCATCACCGCCGCCTGGAACAAAGCCAACCCCACGCAGCAGGTCAAGATGCAGCCGCTGCCCGCCAGCCGCAGCACTGAGGAAGTTTTGCTGGCCGCCATCGCCGCCAAGACCACGCCGGACGTGGCCGCCAACATCTACCCCGGCGCGATCTCGCAGTTCGTGGCGGCGGGCGGACTGTATCCGCACAACAAACTGGCCGATTTCAAGAGCTTCATGACGGCCCGCAGCGGCGCGGACGTGCTGGAGGCCTATACCAGCGCTGACGGCAACGTCTACCAGATTCCCTGGAAGTCCAACCCCACCATGTACGCCTACAACGTGACCCTGCTCGCCCAGGCGGGCGTCAAACCCGGCGACCTCGCGACCTACAGCGGCTTTCTGGACGCGGCCCGCAAGGTCAAAGCCAAGTGGGGCGGCAAGAAGTACCTCTACGCGCCGAACATTGACCCGACCTGGTGGCAGCGCTTTTTTGATTTCTACACCCTTTACATCGCCGCTTCGGGGGGCAAAACGCTGCTGGACAAAAATGGCAAGGTTATCTTCGACAATGAAGCCGGGCAGCAGGTCTTTACGTTCCTCGCCAGTCTGTTTAAGGAGGGCCTCGCGCCGACGAGCAGCACCGCCGCCAACCGTTTCTTTCAGGGCGAGGCCTTGATCGAACCCGCCGGACCCTTTACCGTGCCGTTTTATCAGCAAAACGCCCCCAAAGGCTTCAAGTTTGACTTCGTGCCGCCGCCGATGCCCGACGTCATGAAGGGCAAGCCGGTCTACACCTACGGCGACCCCAAGAATATCGCTGTGTTCACGACGGCCAAGGACCCGGCAGTGGCCTGGAAGTTCGTCAAATTTGTGTTGAGCAAAGAAAACGACGCCCTCTTCATGAAATCCACCGGGCAGATTCCCTACCGCTTAAATATCGGCAAAGACCCCACGTTCGCGCCGATCCTCAAGGCGCGGCCCTACCTCAAGAAGTTTCTGGCCCAGGGCGCTTATACCCGGGGCGTGGACGACAGCAAGAACCTGATTGAGATCTTCGACGCCATCTCACGGCAATACGACGCGGCGGTGGTGCATGGTCAGGGCGATCCGGTCAGCGCCATCAAGAAAGCCGCGCAGAATGCCAGGGACATCATTGACGGCTTCTGAACCGTTCCGAACAAGTGCAACCATCCAATCAACTGCGTCCCATCCTTCAAGGAGGAACACCATGTCCAAACGCAACCTGTCCACCCTCGCGGCCGCTACCCTCATCAGTGCCCTCTTAGGCAGTGCCAGCGCCGCCGAGAAGAGTGTGATGATCAGCGTACCCAAGAGCAGCGCCGCCGTGCCGGTCAGCTACACTTTGCTGCAACTGCGCGACGCCATCGGCGCGGACTTTCCCACCCAGTGGACCAGCCTCAAAGTGATGGTGGGCGGCAAAGAAGTGCCCTACCAGATTGACGATATCGACGGCAACGGGCGTGTCAGCGGCCCCGACGAACTGGCCTTCTGGGCCAATGGCGACGCCACCCTGACCGTCAGTGACGCGGCTCCCGCCACCGCCGTCAGCTACCCGGCCATGATGACGGCCACCACCAAAGACGACGCCACCACCGTGACCAGCCAGAGCAGCGATGTCAGCGCGGTGGTCAGCAAGCAGGGCCTGGTCAAGCTGCTGGACAAAAGCGGCACGGTGATCGCCGACGAGCTGGGCAACCTGCGGCTGGAAGGCTACAACCAGAGCACCTTCTACAAAGACAAGAACCTCGGCGCGTACCTGGAAGGCAAAACCACTGTCAGCGGCCTGAACCTGACGAGCCTCAAGGTGCTTGCGGCGGGTCCAGTGCGCACCACCGTCGTCGCCAGATACATGAGTCCGGACTTCGTGGGTGTGGAGCAGACCCTGATTTCGCGCATCTACAGTGACGGCAGCGTGGACGTGAGCGACACCTTCCTGAGCCGGGGCTACGCCGATCTGATGAAGGTGGAGCATCAGGCCTCGCGGCTGATGACCGAGGTCGATCCCGACGCCTACCACCTCGCGCCGCTACCGCGCCTGGTGGCTTTCAGCGACGTGACCAAGCAAACGCCGCAGGAGTATTTCGCCTCGGCAGACCGCAGCGCCTTGAAGGTGGTCGGCGGCAAGCCGTACTTGGCCTTCAAGGTCAGCCAGAACATCAAGCCAGCCTTCTGGGGTGCGCCGTACCTGTTCGTGTCGCCCGAAGCCTGGCGCAGCAACTACAGCGAGAAAGCCGGGATGGGCGTCGCCGAAATCGCCCACATGACGCCCGACGCCCCCGCCGACTTCACGGCGCTGGTGGGCGGGAACCAGTGGCAATTTGAATCCGGCGAGCTGCGAACCGGCGTGTTCCGCTGGCTGCCCGACGAGTTCAAGGGCGGCGCGAACACGGCGGCGGTGCTGACTCAGCCCAACCCCTTCGCCGCCCACTATTACCCCGGCGACAGCGTCACCTGGCACTACCTGTATCAGCCGTACGCGGCGGGCAGCGTGGACGCGGCGGTGACCTACCTGAATGACCGTCAGCTGGCCCTGAGTGGGATTGAACTCAAGAAGTGAGCAGCCCGAGATGACGACGCGCTTCGGGTGGGTCCTGGGGCTGGCCCTGCTGGGTAGCGTCCACGCCAGAGAAGTCAATCTGAGTTACCTGAACAGCTTGCTGACGCCTATCACCGTGGAGGGCAAGGCATACACCGGCTTGGCCATCTACGCCGACCCCGACCCAAAAACGCCCGGTCAGTACCTGCTCAAGGACGCCCCCGGCGAGGGCTTCGTCGATCTGGACGACGTGGCCCGCGCAGTGGTGGTCTACGCCCGCGACGGCTCGCCGGAGAGCCTGAAGCACGCCCGCGACCTCCTAGAGATCGTGCTGCTGCTGCAGACGCCGGACGGCGAGTTCTACAACTTCATTACCCGCGAGGGGCGCGTCAACACCGACGGTCAGACCTCCTTCAAGTCGGCGGGCTTCTGGGCGGCGCGGGCGGTGTGGGGCCTGGCCGAGGCGCTGCCCGCCTTCGAGAAGACCGACCCCGCCTTCGCTGCCAGGATGCAGGCCAGCCTGGACAGAGCGGTGACGGCTTTTGCCAGAAATGTGGACGCCAAGTACAGCCAGTTCCGCGACGTGGACGGCGTCAAGGCCCCCACTTGGCTACCAATGGACGGCAGCGACGTAGGTAGCATTCTGGTGGTGGGACTCAGCACTTACTTGAAAACGCACCCGCAGGACAAAGCCGCCGCGCAACTGGCAGACCGGGTGGCCGAGGGGATCGCCGCCTTCGCTCCCGGAGACGCCACGACCTACCCGTTTGGCTTGCCGCTGCCCGATACCAAGAGCCGGGTCGGCTGGCACGCCTGGGGAGCGAGACAGGTGCAGGCGCTGGCGCTGGCTGGAAAGGTCCTGAATCGCCCGGAATTCATCGAGGTGGCCCGCAAAGCCGCCCATCCGCTCATTCAGCTGCTGATCTCGGACGGGCCGATTGAAAAACTGACGCCCGCACCGACGCTCTACCCGCAGATCGCTTACGGCATGGAGGCCATCGCCAGCAGCTTTTTCGCGTTGAGTGACGCCGCCGGGGAAGACGTCTGGAACGAGCTGGGCGGTCTGACGACGGCCTGGTTGTTCGGACTCAACAATCAGCGCCTGCCGCTCTACGACGCCGCGACGGGCCGCACCTATGACGGCCTGGAGCAGGGCTTCGTCAACGTCAGCGCTGGAGCTGAGAGCAACGTCACCGCGCTGCTGGCCTTGCAGCAGGCCGAGGCGCGGCCTACTGCGGCGCAGTACCTCCGCGCCCAAGAAGTGGAGCGCCGCGCCGACATCCTGCTGGAAGCCGAGAACGGCCAGGATTTCGGCAGCCCGCCGACCGCCCGGAGCTTTGCCGATGCCAGCGGGCGCAAGCTGGCGGTGCTATCCGGGGGCGGCAGCCTGACCTTAAAGGGGCCGCAGGCAGGCACCTACTCGGCACAACTCCTGGCGCTGGGCCGCCCGGCTGCCGCTACTTTGCGGCTGGACGCCAGCGGCCAGAACAAGACGGTGACGCTGGCCGCCTCTCCCGAGGGCCTGCGGGCCTACCCACTCGGCACCCTCAAGTTGCCCCCCGGTGCGCCGATTGCTCTCACCCAGACCGCAGGCGGCGACGCTCTGCCGGACGCCGTGTGGCTCTTTCCCGAATTGGAAGCCAAGCAGGTGGCGGCGGGCAAGACGCGTACGCTGCTGCTCAAGAGCTGGTCGGACCAAGCGCAGTCTGCGGGGAGCTTGCCCGCCGGGGCCAGCCTCAGGATCTACCGCATGACCGGCCAGCGGGCAGAGGGCGATCAGATTCCACCGTACGGCTTCGCGCTGGCGCAGTGGTCGGGTGAGGTCTACAGCGGGCCGGAAACCTCCACAGCGCAGCAAGTCAGCCTCAGCGCGGCGCAGACCATCGGCAAGAACGAACTGCTTGACCTCGCGCCGGTCTTCAACGGGGACGCTTTCAGCACCTCGTCCGACCCCCGGCGCGGCAATCTGGACAACCCTGGCGGCGCAGCGGGAGCGACCCTGCCCGCCGAACGTGCGCCCAAAGCGGGGCCGCTGACGGCTGCAGGCGTGCAGTTGCTGTTTCCCAATCCGCTGACCTGGCCCAACGTCTACACGCCCAGCCAGGCGCTGCGCCTCAACCTGCCGCCCGGCCCCGCCAAAGCCCTGTACCTGTTGATCACCGCCGATCACGGCGCGGCACAGACCAGCCTGACCCTGCACTTCAGCGAGGGCGAAGCCCTCAGCGCGGCGCTCAAAGTCTCGGACTGGTGCCAGTCGCCGCAGTTTGGCGAGACGGTGGTCGCCGCCTTCAATGCCCGGCGCATCAGCAATGGCACGCTGGAAAGCCTGAACTGCAACCTCTACGCCGTGACGCTGGCCGTGCCCGCAGGCCGCACGCTGACGGCGGTGACCTTCCCCAGCCGCCCGACGCTGCATCTGTTCGGGCTGACGATTGAGCGGCCCTGAGTGCCGGGCTGTCGCCCAACCCCTTCCCCGGAGTTCTCCATGACCAAACCTGCCCACGTCTTTGACCCCACCGCCACCCTCCGCAGCGACGACGGCAGCCGCCCGATGCTCCAGCGCCATCCGAAGAGTCCGGTGCTCTACCCCAACCCGCTGCACCGCTGGGAGGCCATGAACGTCTTCAATGCCGCTGTCGTGCAGCACGCGGGCCTGTTTCACATGCACTTCCGGGCGCAGGGCGTGGACTTTATTTCCAGCATCGGCTACGCGGTGTCGAGTGACGGCGTGAACTGGAACAAGCTCGAACACCCGGTTCTTTTTCCGCAGGAAGACTACGAAACGCGCGGCGTGGAAGACCCCCGCGTGACCTGGCACGAGGACGACCAGTGCTTTTATATGGCCTACACCGCCTACTCACCGCACGGAATCATGCCGTGTCTGGCGAGGTCACACAACCTGATTGGGTGGGAGCGCCTCGGCCCAGTCATTCGCGGCGAGGACAACAAGGACCACGTGGTGTTTCCGCGTAAGATCGGCGGGCGCTACGTGATGTTTCACCGCCGTCCGCCCAACATCTGGGTGGCCTTCTCGGACGACCTGCTGACCTGGACGGATGACCGGGTGGTGATGGGGCCGCGCCCGGACCTCGGCGGCTGGGACGAGAAACGGGTGGGCGCGGGCGGCGTGCCGATTGAGACACCGCACGGCTGGCTGATTTTGTATCACGCCTACGACAACCAGCACGTCTACCGCCTGTCTGCCGCGCTGCTGGACCTGGACGACCCCAGCAAAGTGCTCAGCCGCCCGCAGGGATTTCTGATGGAACCCACCGAGACCTGGGAAATTCGCGGCGACGTGCCGAATGTCTGTTTCTCGTGCGCCAACCCGCTGGTGGAGAGTGAGGTGTGGGTCTACTACGGCGGCGCGGACCGGGTGGTGGGGCTGGCGACCTGCAAGTACGACGATCTGCTGGCCTTCGTGCTGGCGGGCCGGGGAGAAGCTGAAGCGGTGGTGTTGCCTTAACTTGGCCCACGGCAGTGTTCGTTGCCGGCGTGCTGACACTATTGATCAAGCACCTGGTCAACGATTCGCGACCCTTCACGGTCGAGCATTACGTTACGCTGACGCACGTGTCGAGCGACAACGGGTTTCCCACTGACCACACCTTGGTCGCGGCTCTGCTCGTGGCTTGGACGTGGCTGATTGATCGCCGCTGGACGGTGCCGTTCGTCGTCGGCCTGCTCGCCGTGCTGCTCGGACGGCTGCGCATCGGAGCCCATCACACCCTCGACGTGCTGGCCAGCGTTGCATTCGCGGCTCTCGGGTTGCTGGCCGCTTCGTTGGTCCGGTGGCCCCAGGGATGGCACGAACGCACGATCAGTCCACAAAAATAAAGTGCACCGTACAGCAGAGCTTCAATCCTACCTCAACCTCACACGTGCCGAGGAATAGGAAAAGGTCGAGCGGACCTGAAATGGCTTAGCGCCGTCTCTCGTTCCAACTCTTGTGGAACCCCAGCTTGCGCCGCATCCGCAATCGACGGTTCAGGAGAGGGACGACAGGACCGCATCGAATCGTTCTTGACTAAGTCAGGCATTTCAGCGCCGCAAGGGAGGCACTTCCCGTTCGGCCACGACCGTCAGGGCCTGCAGATCGCGGCTGGCCGTGACAAGCGCCGTTCCTCAACGCGAAAAGTGTCCCCCAACGGGGACACGTTCTGGAACCTTGAGGGCGTTGCGAAGCTGCGCTCATTTCATGCTCTTGGGCGTGAAGGTGAATTTCTTCTGTCCCCGACTGTCAACCACAGTAAAGCTGTAGTCGTTCTGCGGGTTCTGTCAGGTTAACTGCATGTTATGTGAATCATGAGGGACATTGGTCGAGGGGCCTGGAACAGAACTCAACTTGAGTGTCAGAAACGTCCTCAAGTTACGTATATGCTTAAACAACCCTCACTCATTCAACTTTAAAACAACAAAAGTAAAGTAACATGAGTTACCAAGCACTTAACCTGACAGAACCACTGGTAGTCCTCGCGCTTCACCTGGCCAGGTTGACCCGGCACCGGGTCAACCACATCAGAGAGCAACTCTTTTCGCGCTTCATCCA
>Ga0160427_10002778_pt1 | contig 10446 bp, 8 predicted proteins | sample SolpanmetagenomL_FD_108194 | JGI IMG/M metagenome (GOLD analysis project Ga0160427, IMG submission 108194) | Solar panel surface microbial communities from Lawrence Berkeley National Laboratory, California, USA - L | ecosystem: Engineered > Built environment > Solar panel > Unclassified ...
AAGGAGAGGCCCTAGTTCCGTTACCGCCAAAGACTATCGAGGTCGAGCAAGTCGAGCTATCGAAGAACGAACGAGAGGTGTACCAGCACATCTTTGCCCGCGCAAAGCGAACTTTCAACTCAAACGTTGAAGCCGGTACACTGATGAAATCATATACGACCATCTTTGCACAGATTCTACGGTTAAGACAGTCTTGCGATCATCCTATACTCATTCGCAATAAAGAAATTGTTGCTGATGAAGAAGATGCAGCTGCAGCTGTAGACATCGTCAACGGTCTCTGTGATGACATGGATCTGCAGAGTCTGATCGACCGTTTCACCATGGACGAAGTTGAGCAAGAGGCCAACAAATTTGGTGCACATGCCCTGAAGCAAATTCAGGACGAAGCCGAAGCGGAATGTCCGATTTGCGCCGAGGAGCCTATGTTGCGACAGACGGTGACAGGGTGCTGGCATAGTGCATGCCTCAAATGTCTGACCGATTACATTGAACACCAGGAGGAGAATAACGAACTTCCGCGCTGCTTCAATTGTCGTGAACCTATCAACTCTCGGGACATGTTCGAAGTCGTTCGGGATGACGACGAGGAACAGTCAACAACAATTGTGGAGGGTCCTCGCATCTCACTCAAGAGGGTGAATAGCTCTTCATCAGCCAAGATCTCCGCTCTTCTCGGTCATCTCGCGAATCTGCGCAGAACCAACCCCGGAGCAAAGTCAGTCGTCTTCAGCCAATTTACGAGTTTCTTAGACCTCATCGAACCGTATCTGCGTTCCGCAGGCATTCCCTTCCTCCGCCTTGACGGTAGTATGTCTCAAAAACAGCGCGTTACGGTATTGACGGCCTTTTCGTCAACAGAGGGTAAGAATGCAAACAAGGGCATCGTGTTTTTGTTGAGCTTACGCGCTGGTGGTGTCGGTCTTAACCTGACAGCTGCTCAAAACGTTTTTATGATGGATCCGTGGTGGAGTTGGGCTGTCGAGGCGCAGGCTATTGACAGGGTACACCGCATGGGCCAAGAGAAGAGCGTGAAAGTGATTCGATTCGTGTGCCGTGACAGTATAGAGGAAAAGATGCTACGAATTCAGGAGCGAAAGAAGTTCATGTGAGTCATCGTGCCGCCTTGGGGCATCTGGTTGCCTTTGCTAACATTGACATCCATAGTGCCTCGTCGTTAGGGATGATGTCCGAAGACGAAAAGAAGGTCCAGCGCATTGAGGACATCAGAGAGTTGCTCAGTTAGAACGGGCGACGAGTGTCCGTTTGCTTGTAAGGAAATACCGAGCTTGGCTCCTCGCGACGTTATAAGTACATAGCTTCAAACATTAAGTTTTCTGCATCATGTTCCCGGAGCAGATGAACAGTGCGCGATGTCATTCCACCAACCTCCTAAGTGGCGTGTAGACGACTGAGGGACACTACTGTAGGTTTGTAGACTGGCTCGGACAAGGTGTGTGTGGACATGAATGCCATCTTCTTGGTACACCCTTATCTGGAAACCCCATTCTTTGGGGTTAGAATTCAATAACTCAAGACGTTCGATATCCTGTCACCGTAAGCAGAGCAGCGCCCCTTCGCCAAACTCACGCTTGATGGTGCCTTCAATGCTGAGCATCGTACGCAACCACTTCCGGGCTCCTTGAGTTTGACATGCGCCAAACTTGACAACCACAAAGCCGCGTGTTGCTGCGGCGCTCCATAAAACGCCGTCCTCGCGCTCCTGTTCGAGACGTTCGTTGCGGTTTCTCTCCATGGCTGTTTCTTGGTAACTATCAGGATTCGGATCCCACTGCCTGTTACCTATGCGCGGCATCAACCTGAACTCTTCCATAAAGAACTTGGCCAACGAGCTGAAAAGCGCTCCGTATAGAATTAAAGTACCAAACACCCCATTGCCATCCATGCGTTCTACAACGGTTTGGCTCGCAGCCATTGCGTTGCTGAGAACAACGTTGTCGCGTAATAAGAGCTTTTTAGCACCGCTTGTCGGTGCCCACCAGAACTCGTTACGAGAGGCGTATGAAGAAAGCGTCCACTTCTCTTTTCGGGCGGTCCTACCTTCGCAAACCCAGTCGCAGACGCAAAGACTACTTTTCAGCCCCAACAGGTTGTAAGTCTGCCGTTGTTCAAAGACACTATCCTCGAAAGGTTGCACAGGATCAGGCAGGTAGCAAATTGCGGCCTTCTCTGCGACATCCACTGTCATGACTTGACGGCTTATGACCTGGGGATTGGGAGACTTGAATATCTTTGTGCTTCCTTGAGTAAGAAGAACTAGTTTGGTCGTGGGTTCTAGCGACACCTGGAGGTTGATAGTGTCGCCAGCTACGATCCCGCCTCCGTACGTGAGGAGGAAGATGGTGTGAATGCGCTCTGAAACACGCTCCGAATCGTGATACGAAACGATAGTTGGTGTGGGTGCGATGAGTTTAAGGGGGTACTGATATGCAAGGTCCTGTAGGACAGGCGTAGACGGAGGTAAGAGGCCAACGACAATGCTGCCATGGCCTGGAATAGAGGCCGATTTGGCGAACGGACTTGAGACCATCGGATGGCCACAAGCAACGACACAAGACGATCAAGCAAGAAGTCAAGTCGCCCAACTCAACCAGCACATGATCATGTCATCACGTGACCAACGTCGCGTCCCTTTCGCGCGTGTCTCTCTCGCGATCTCATCGCCGCCCCGCCGTCATCGTCGTCGCATTCAACGCGCATTCTAGTATCGACAAACTAACTTCTAGCAGCGCGTCGTCCTTGTTGGCGTCCGATCTCGTTGACTCGAATCCGCTTGAACAGCTCACTATCCGCCCACAGTGACCGAAGAGAACCACTTGGAAGCCGGCGCGCGTGTCAGGCATGGATTCTTCACCCGCGTCTGACGCAGATGCGACTCCAAGACCTAGCCGTCGGAAATCGTCGCGTGTTGCGAAGCCACCGGCATTTCTTAGTGCTTCGGTTGCTACTTCCCGAGCAAAGCGAAAGCGATCGCCAGTCGCAATCGATGATGCAGACGAGGCCTGGGATGGGGCATTGCCCGACGAAGACGATGACGAAGATTCGAGTGAGGGGGAGCCAGATGAGGAAGAGTTGCGGGAGGCGCGTCGAAAAACGAAAGGAAAGGCTGTGGCAAGAGGGAAGCCTACTGCGAAGCGTGTAAGGACCAATGGAACCGCTATGAGTCTTCCACTTCGGCCAGCTGCGCCCAAAGCCAAGAAGAATGCAGTTGCGCAGGGCCGGGTACTTGTAAACACAGATGCCGCTGAGATTGGTGGTCTATACGGCGAGCTCCCTTCGTACTCTCCCGATAAATCGCAATTATTAATGATCATGTAGGCGAGGTCTTCTCAAACGAAGATACTCCGGAGAGCATCGCCAGCGAATGGCTCGGAAGATTCAAATCTCATGAGTCAAATGCGCTCACCGAGATCGTCAACCTGGTCTTGCGTTGTACTGGCTGCGAAATTGAAGTCACCGCGCTCGATATCGAAGATCCGGATAATTGCACATATAGATTGATGGAGATACAGGAACAATTCCAAGCTGTAAGTGATCAAGCAGTCTTGTACATGGTGTTCTGCTCACATCTGCAGGGTGCGCCTAGCGATTATCCGCTGAACAGCAAGACCAAGACTGCCTTGGACTTTCGTCATAGTCTGACAGCGTTCTTCCGGGCCCTTTATCGCACCGTTGCTTCTACGGATCTGCTCTTCTCAGAACCACTTTTGAATGACAACGTCCAAGTCTGGATCTCAACGTTGTCCGGTGCTGCAAGCAGACCTTTTCGACATACTGCTACTGTCGTTGCGCTCACGATAACGAGTGCGCTGTGTGAAATTGGCAAGGGACTCGCAGAAAAGAAAGCTACAAATCTCCGTCAAATTGAAGGAGAAGCAAAGAACAAGCGGCCAAATAAGGGCAGGATCGCTGACTGGAACAAGGAAGCCGATGCATCTTCCGCGAAGATCGCACAGCTGGAGGCCATGATACAGGATTGGTTCGATACCGTCTTCGTTCATCGCTACCGTGACGTTGACCCAAAAATCCGTCATGACTCCATCGCACATCTGGGCGACTGGGTCATGACGTATCCGGACAAATTCTTCGATAGTCAGCACCAGCGATATCTCGGGTGGGTGTTATCAGACTCAGCCGCCGCCACTCGTGTGGAGGCACTGAAGCAGCTCCACAGGTTTTTCAAGGACAACTCTAAGCTTGGTGGACTCAGGCAATTCACCGAGCGGTTTAGGCCTAGGATCATCGAAATTGCTAGTAGGGACAACGACATTACTGCTCGCATTGCGGCACTGGAGCTGTTGAATACTCTACGAAGCAAGGGTCTTCTCGAGCCGAACGATATCGATACGATCGGCAAGCTCATATTTGATAGTGAATCAAGAGTGCGAAAAGTGGTCGTCGATTTCTTCGCCGCCAGCGTAGAAGAGACATATGCGGCCAAGGTCGAGGAACTTGGAGGTTTGGAGGTTCTTGAAGAGACTTTGCCCCCAGCAGCAGATGGTGACACTGAGAGCCCCCGACTTGCCTGGCTGCGTATAAAGTGCTTGGCAGAGCTTCTTTTGTCATATGATGCAGATGAAGGCAACACAGTGCCGCTTCCGCACATCGCAGGTGATTTGCAGGATGTTCATTACTTCAACAACGTGGAATCAAGGTTGTCTCTGGCTGCGCAGTCTTTGATTGAAAAGATTCCAGATCTGAAGAAATGGGATGTGCTTGCGGGCTATCTTCTTCATGACCATTCATCACTCGCTAGCAACGATGCTTCCGATGACCTGTTTGCACAGGCACAATCCGCTTACAAACTGGAGGACAAGGAGGAAGTCATCCTGCTGGATGTTCTCAATGCGTCTGTTATAGTCTGCTTGGCACAGGTCGCCGAGAACACAGCTACCGGAAAAGCCAAGATGACTAAGAGACAATTGAGTGAACTTCATGAAGAACAGGAGGCCGCTGCGCAGAGACTCGCAGCCACCATTCCCAAGCTTCTCAAAAAGTTCGGTGCATCTCCTGAATCAGCGCGAGCGGTGCTTCGCCTTGAGCGTGTACTCAATCTTGACATTTTCGAACAGCTGCGCCAGGATTCGACTACCTACTCGACTCTGTTGGACGACATCAACAAGCAGTTCTTGACGCACGAGAACCTAGGGGTGCTTGCCGAAGCGCGCACCGCCTTGCTCCATGCAAGATCTTTCGAGGAGCTTGAAGAAGTCACTGACAGCAAACTAGCAGCACTTTGGGACGACACGACTCATGCTCTGACAACTTTGTGTCGGGGAGAAGATATGGGCGCTCGCGGTACAATTCATCAATCTGCCCTGGCCATTATCGCAAGCACAGTGCTTCGTATATCCAACCTCGCAAGTATATCTGACTGCAGAGAAACGCTTGAAACGCCTCGTTCGGCGTCTGCAGATCAGCCCCGACGCAAGCAACGCGTCAATGCGACGCCGATAATACCCATTGATGCGTTGATTGCTTCCGTCGGGCGCGGTGTCCCTGTAGCAGGTATTGAAACAGAGCGAGCGGGGACGGAAGACTTGCTCGCATTGAAAGCTTGTGAAAGTGCTACGTTTTATTTCCTGTGGAGTGTACAGAACATGCAATCCAAGGAAAAAGGCTTCATCAACCCTTCAGAGGCCGCAACGCTTGCGGAAAGGAAGAGCGCTTTCACATCCCGCCTAAAAGATGTCATGGTTCTTCGCCATGGTGCCGATGACTTGAGAATTGCGGCGGCGGGTGCGTTGCTTGACCTGCACATTCCATTTGCGACTCTTCGTGGCATTAAAGGACTGGAGGACCTGGTGAGGCCTATCGATGCGGCCACAGAGGCTCAACTCCTTCGCGTCTTTGTCGCTGCTGAAGCCGACTTCGCAAAAAAGACGGGCAAGGCGCTCAACCTTGCGGAAGCAGCTGCTGACGAGGAGCCCGAGCGGCCCAAAACTGATGATGTTCCACCGGCAGAAATTCGCGAACGTATTTCAATGTCGCCGGCATCATCAGTTGATAGTGAACTCGAAGAAACTGAAGATGATGAAGCCGACGAAACAGCCGAGCTTCGCAAGCAACACGCGGCGCTCATATCGGAACAACGTCTTTGCGAGTTTACTGCAAAGTGCGTGCTAGCTGTCATTGCAGGTGTCGTTGATGCCGCTCAAGACAGCCACGAATCTTCCAACGGCGTCAAAGTACGTAAGAGTAAGAAAGCGGCTATCAATACTGGTAGACTAAGGAAGCGGATTATGCGGAACGCGGGAAAGCTTGGTGCGAACTTCAAGGCAATTGTAGGCGCGATGCAGACGGGAGGCGCAGTGGCTTCGAGAAACAAAAAGAGGGGCGGTGCTGCTGCGGCTACCACTCCCTCCAGAAAGGCAGCAAGGAGCAAGGAGGTTGTAATCAATGATGAAGATGAGGAAGAGGAAGAGGCGAGCGGAAGTGCGGTGGAGGACGAAGAGGCTATGCAAAGAGGACAACCGGTCGAGGAGCCCCGGCGTCAAACTGTAGCTTCCAGTGTAAATCAGGGCGAGGACAGTGAAGTGAGCGATTAGCTCTAGGGCATGGTGCATGGTTTGTTTATAGCGTTATCATATGAGCATATAGTAGTCCCATTCAGATTCTTCCCCGGATCGTACGATATTGTAATGTTTAGCACGGATACCGAAGCTCCCTTAGGTTGATCTCTACGTGCACGTCTTGACAAGAGTGGGACGCCTAGTAACCCTGGGCATACAAGCGGTCATCGTGGAGCTGTTGTCGACACGACCAAGAGGTTGATGCCCTAGCGATGGACTGGTGGTAGTACTGGTGGCTAACTGGTTGCAGACTGATGGATGGGATGGGATGGGATGGGACGGATGACTGCTGAGTGGTGGCCATCACGACATGCCTGATATGCAAGCGCCTCGGCTGTCGGGGATGCCTCGCACTTGTGCTCCATCTCTCCGCTTTCCAGTCCGGTGCACGTGGCTGGTTGGCTGTTTGAGCAAGTGTGTGTGCGTGTACTGTATCTGTGTGTATGGTGCATGCGCGCATGACCCTACTTCCTACTACTACTACTACTACTGCTACTGCTGCTATTACTACACTGTTTACTCCAGTAACAGGCCGCTACAACAGCCATCGGCTTTGCACAGTACAGGCAAGCCGCGAGCTGGAGTGTGCAGCACATGAAAGAGACACCAACACATTGTGACATCAGCACCAACGACTTTGCCGGGAAGCCACCCATGCTTCATTTACGCCTCTTTCGGCGGGCGGCGTTGATCAAGCTTCTTCGAGATGTGCTTGATCGACCTGCGCCAAGCGGTGCCGGTCGCGGGTACATACAATCGAGAGTAAAGCTAACCCTCCTCGCAGGACGGTGGTGAAAACAACAATAATAATAATATGGAGAAAAGAACCAAGGGCGTTTTCTAGCCAGGAATTGTTGTTCCATCGGTCCATCGCTTTGCAGGTGCGCGCTCTAGTAGGCACTGCGGGTAAATGTTAGATACCTCTCGCCTCTTCTGCCTATTTGTGAGTTACACACGTACTGTGCAAACAAACGTACACGAGCTTGGGGGCGACTTGAAGACGAGATGGAATGCTTCAATCACGACAACCTACTACTACCATGTGTGTGTTTGATTACTGGTCGTGTGTCTGGGATGTACGTAAGTGGGACGTCCTGTATGTACGTACCGTCGCACGACAAAGTCCGGCCATGCCATACCCGCGGTATTGTTCTGGGGGAAATAACAATGGACGGACTCTCTTGACTCAGATGATATTTTCTTTGCGCTTTTCTAAGGTACGCTGGAGACGAAGCGTTTCCCTGCTAGCCTGGACGGCTCTTGACAAATGTGTCTCGTTTGCGGTGGCATGTCTTGTTCGCCGGCCGGTCTCGCGGACTGACTGACTGACTAGACTTCTGGAACCCAGCAAAAGGTGACATCCAGGAAAACAGTGCCCGGCGAGACAAACGACGGGAGAGAGGTACAAGCACATGCGCACACCCACAACTGTTACCCGCGTGACTCTCTCTCCATCGCTTTCTCCGCAATTTTTCTTTTTGGGTTTGGCTAATCCGATCTGCATCTGGAGGAGGTGCTGCTGCTGAAGAGGCATACAAATATCCCCATCCCCTCCCCCCATTCCTCCTCCACATTCCGCTCCTTTTCTTCCACTTTGTGCCACCGCTCGTCTTTCCTCTCTTCCCTCCAGTCTCACCTAACAAGAAATGTCTTCCTCTGAGGATATCGTCTCCGAGGAGAAGGACTACGGCGGCTCTGCCCACTACAACCAGACCCAAAACAACATGGTTGACCATGCCCAGCTTGCTCAGCACCACTACGCTCAGGCGCAGATCCAACAGGGCACCCAGAACCCCCGCGTTCGCAAGCCATTCGACTATGGAGGCAACCCACTGGCGCGCATCGACACTGCCGAATCCTTGAGGCTCCCCGCCTTCGGTGGTGAGTTCCAGCCCGGTCTTTACAAGGGGACCAAGGACCGGAAGTTTGCCAACCCGGCGCCGCTTGGCCTTTGCGCTTTCGCTCTGACAACGTTCGTTCTGTCTCTCATCAACCTGAACACCCGAGGTGTCAGCGCGCCCAACATCGTAGTCGCTCTCGCCTACGGCTATGGCGGCTTGGTCCAGCTGCTCGCAGGCATGTGGTATGGAAATTTGTCCCGCTCGCTCTATAAGTTTCTAGAAAATGCGACTAACGGTTTTGGTTTAGGGAGATGGCCGTTGGAAACACATTTGGTGCCACAGCTCTCTCTTCCTACGGTGGCTTCTGGCTCTCTCTTGCCATCGTCTTGACCCCTGGTGGCTTCCAGATCGTGGCGTCCTACAAGACTGGCTTCAACGATGCCTTCGGTTTCTTCCTCTTTGTATGTCATGGCGCCTGTTCCAGGGTCTCGTTCGGAGCTTCTAGCTAACCGTTGCCACCTCATTAGGGCTGGTTCATATTTACAACGCTATTACTGATTGTAAGTTTCCTAACGAAGTCCCGGCTTTACCCCGCACTAGCAGATTGGCTAACATGTTGTTTTTGTTCCACAGGCGACCCTCAAGTCAACGGTGGCCTTCTTCCTCTTGTTCCTTACCCTTGACATGGCCTTCTTGTTCCTTGCGCTTGGCCACATCCTCCCAGTTGCCGGCGCCCCCAGGCCATCCCTTATCCACGCTGGAGGCGGTTTCGGCTTGGCTGCGGCCTTCTTGGCTTGGTACAACGCCCTCGCTGGTATACTCGACCACGGCAATTCCTTCTTCCTCATCCCCGTCGCTCACTTCCCGTGGTCGGAGAAGGGCCGTGAAATGCGCGCCAAGGCGCACGGGCTCGACAACAGCGGCATCCACAATGAGCGTTCCGAGACTGTTTGAGTGGTTGCCAAGGAATCGGAGTTGCTTAAAGAGCACACAATGTCATTTTCATTGTTACGCTGGTTATAGAGTTTTTAAATATACGGTCCATTCAAAAGGACGTATGGTATACGGAGGGACCTCCTCACAATATATGATGTCCACCCACTACACATGTCTTTGTTTCATTGCGTCTTGAGATGGTGTTGCCTACCATCCGATGAATTGTGTCCTTTCGTAAGCACAACCATTATGGAAAATTGGTTCCTGGTGTTCAGTCTCATCTCGATGTCATGACGTGGACAAGGTAAACACACTGCAACGCTTGACTCTCCAGATCATCTTCTTCGCAACTTAGCATTGGAGATTGTCAATTTGGTGCGCACAACAACAGGAACATGTCAGGTACGGGACAGTTGGGGATTGACTAAGCACAGACGGGGTTTGATGGTTGTTGAGCTGGGGAAGAACAGACAAGACAAGACAAGCGCCGCCCTGGCTTCAACCACCCACCTACTGAAACACGACCTACCGACCGTGATAACAACAATAATAACAATCAATAATCACAGCGATAACAACAACAACAACAACCAGGGGAGATTTGCTATGGTGGTTGTGCAGTGGATGCAGAAGGAGTTGTCAGGGGCAACACACACACACACAATGATCAAATCTGGATGGATGATGATGATGCCCGTCATTCCGACACCATTTGCTGGATGCAATGCAATAATCAACGAACGAGACGGGCGGGGCGTGGCAGGCAGGAATGTAGACCAGGCTAGACCACCGAAGAGAGAGAGAGAGAGAGAGAGAGATACTCTAGTAGTCATATAGATGGAGAGAGAGAGGATGTTGTATCCTGCATGTATGGGAAACAACAAATAATACCGATAACAATCATCACAGAATCACAGACACACAGCCAAGTCACAGACACAACACACACACAACACAGACACAACACAGAGAGAGGCTCTCGCTCACTCGCCCGCTCCCTTTCTCGGCCCTCTCCCCTTCCCCTTTCCCCTTGGCTTCGCTTGCCGCTTTGCCCTGCCCTGTCCTGTCCTGTCCTG
>Ga0160427_10002779_pt1 | contig 10441 bp, 14 predicted proteins | sample SolpanmetagenomL_FD_108194 | JGI IMG/M metagenome (GOLD analysis project Ga0160427, IMG submission 108194) | Solar panel surface microbial communities from Lawrence Berkeley National Laboratory, California, USA - L | ecosystem: Engineered > Built environment > Solar panel > Unclassified ...
ACGATAAGGAGAAAGAGGCTGAAGGGAAGGATCCAGATAAGATGAAATCAATGGACTCCGGTGAAGGGCAAGGTACTTACGCCAACCAGAAGCCTTCGAAGAAGCCTATCTTGAAACATGGTGGTGAGAAACTAGATCTGAGGAAGAATAGACTGTTCCGACGGTTTGCCCAAATGATTCCGACTGGTCTTGCGATTCTGGACAAAGAAGCTGAAGCCTTGTGAGTAGATATTGTGTTTGTTAGTCAAATGTTCTCCTGGCTTACATGGATCTAGGTTTGTCAACGATAATTTCTTCAGTCTTACTACGAACAGGTCATATAAGGACTACAGAGCTTGGCCAGAAACGATTTCAGCAGAAGACTTAGAACGCGTGATGTCTGAATACAGAAAAGCGTTTTCGAACCGAGAGGAGATGCGCACAGAATTTAGGTGTGTTGCACCTGAAGGCCAGGAACAACATAAGGAGCCATGGAGGCTCTTCTTGATGAAGCCACTCAACGACGAGCCTGAAGTAGGAGGCTTCATCGTCGCAATCGTTGATATCTCGGAGATGAAGGCCGCAGAGCTATCACAGCAAAAAGCAGCACAAGAAGCCAAGGACCGCAAAGAACAACAAGAACGGTTCGTTGACAACAAGAGATGATGAGAACCTTTGCTAATGATATCTTAGCTTTGTCGACATGATATCACATGAGATCAGGAATCCATTATCAGCTATTTTACACAGCTCGGAAGAGATTCGAGATTCAGTCAAGCAGCTCGATAAGAACAGCCAGATTGCCACAGAGCTCATGGACGCCACTGACACTATTCTGCTATGTGTGGCACATCAATCTTCACTAGTGGATGAGATTCTCCAATTTTCTAAGCTAGACGCGGCAATGTTGACCCTGATGCCAAAGATCTATCAGCCTAAGTGGGACTTCTCTGAGACGCTGAAGCTTTTCCAGCCTGAACTTCGAGCAAAGTCAATCACCTTCTCTTATGCTATGGACGTTTCATTTGATGAGTTAAAGGTTGGCTATGTTTTAGCAGATCTGAAAAGGATAAAACAAGTGCTTGTAAACTTGATGACAAAGTATGTGGGACAGCTGGAGAGAAAGTTGATGCGTGACCGGCTGACAAACTTCTAGTGCTATCAAGTTCACGGCGAAAGCCAAAGGGAAGAAACATATATCTGTCGCGGTGGGGGCGAGCAAGGAGAGACCCGATAGCTATCCGCCATCAGTGTGCTTTTTTGCAAGCAACGCCGCAACAGCAATCGATGGTACCCTTGATTCAGCTTGGGGCGACGCCGAAGCATTTTACATCATGGTGAGCTAAGTATTATTGGATGTACAATTATCAAGCTAATGTAGGTAAAGGTGGCCGTCAAAGATAGTGGTATTGGTATTACAGAAGAAGGCCAAGCAAAGCTGTTCGAACGATTCAACCAAGCGACTCCCAAAACTCAAGAGAAGTATGGCGGAAGTGGTAAGAAGCATGCATAGTACCCTCCACGGATAAAACTAATCGATGCAAACCCAGGTCTCGGTCTATTCATCAGCAGGAAGCTCTGCCAACTACACGGCGGAGATATTGGTGTCGCATCAAAATACGGCATTGGCTCCACCTTCGGATTCTTCTTTCGAGTCAAGCGTAGCAACAAGCCCGAAGGCGTAGGATCCGACGACGAATCCGACAACGAGTCGCTTGCTGACAGTGCCTCGAGAGAAGTCGCAGCACGAGACAGGGCATCATCTTTGCAATCAGACAGTAACAACCAAGAATTTGATCAGCCGCAAAAGATTGACGTCAAGCCGCCAAAGAAAGTCGATAATAAGAATATGCCTGATTCTCTCATCAATCCTCCAACCGAGTTCAGAGAAGAGGCGCATCCTGGCATATCAACGAATGAGAGGCACGATGTCACTGAGAAGGTTGCTGAACGCGTGCGAAGTAGTGATCGCGAAGACAGCCCGGAAAGAGACTGTGCGGAGAAAGCGCGTAAGAGTGCTCCAGGAGGGGATCGGAATGAAAAGGAAGACCTTAAGCAGGAAGCGAACCCTCCGCCTAAATCAGCAGAAAGCACGATTGCCACACGACCGAAAGCACCTTCGACACTTCACTCTTACGGTAATGGCAAGAACGTATTGTAAGCTGGCCTATCCCTTTCACTACATCAATCATGTTGGCAAGCGATACTAACCACTTTTTGATACCCAGATTAGCCGAGGACAATATTGTAAGTCTGCTGATTTTCGTAGAAACTGCCACCACTCCCACTCAAGCAATCCTAATCGATTCTCAACACTTTAGATCAATCAAAAAGTCCTTCGCCGACAACTGCAAGCAAAAGGCTACGTCGTCACTCCCGCAAACAACGGCAGAGAAGCCGTAGCAGCAGTAGAAAGCGCCGTCAAAGAACACAACGATCAGTCCACATCTGGAGAAAACACCATGCTATCACCCGCACCATTCGACATTATCCTAATGGATCAGGTACTCCACTCACTCACTTACACCAAAGTCTCTGAATCGCCACAATTCGCTAACGCATCAATCTAGGAAATGCCATATCTAACCGGCAACCAAGCAACGCGCAAGATACGACAACTAGAAGAGGATGGCAAGGTCGAACGTAGTTCCATCTTGGGGGTCAGCGCAAACGTAAGAGAGGAGCAGCAGAAAGAGATGATTGAGGCTGGCATGGATGATGTTATCACGAAACCTTTCAAAGTCGACGAATTGGTTGCGAAGATAAGAGGCTTGATTGAAAGGATCGATGATGGTGATGTATAAATGGTTTGGACACTACCAAGTCTTTTTGGTGAATCAATCGACGATGTATGATTGCGGACCGCGTGTCACTTACCACACTAAGCTCAATTTGGGAGAAGCAACTTTGTATTGTGCTTTACTCAGGTGAGTATAAACACAAGTAACTCGCACATACTGCCTGACAGTGGTATGTTGGCTGGCTGATTAGCATATCTTGCGAGAAACAGGGCATTCACAAAGATCAGGGTGATAGTAGTATTGGAGCTTACCACTGTCTTGTATAGCTAAAAATCATGCTACGACAGACGGAATTGTTAAATCTGTGTATTGAACAGAAGGCTTAATGCTGATGAGTCTTTGAGAGCGTTATGTAGTCAATAGAAGATCAAGATTTATACACGTGTAACAGGATAGAGATATGAATATAGTACACCAGGTATGTTGTTGAGATGTTCGAGGTGGTCAAGCCAAGCAGCTTGATCATGTATCCTGGCTTAAGTGAAGAAGAGATATATCTAACTTCACCTGCACAACCATCTAACGTCTAGAGATCAGCTCTATTGCACCCACGAGAAATGCTCCATATGCATATAAACCTCACTCCTACCGACTCCTTGCAGGATTCTCTGCTGTTCATCTGCTACAGCCGTGCGAACATCTTGCTGCATGCTCGCTGGACAACACACAACCACTCCTACTTTCTCCCTATCACCATTGCTTGTACTGTCCGTTGCGATGATCCTCATCAAATCTGGTCGACCATAGTATAGCCGTGTTTCGGACGACATCCGACTCTTGGCATGCTCGTTAGGATACACCTTCACTTCCTGCTGCTGCATGCTGGGTGACAGGGAGGGCGTGTCCAGATCACCTTTGCCGGCACTCGTGTAGTAGGTCCTGATATCCAGGCATGATGGCGAAGTACGAAAAGAGGTAGGATAGCGATCAAGCAGGTCCTTGATGGCTTCGTGGTACCATATACAAGATGCGCGATCCCGCGTGGCGAGGATGACCGTCATGCTAGGCAGGTTCTTCTGTTGCTGTGATTGGAGTCGCTCGACTCGCCGCAGGAAGTGCTCGACAAGCGGTAGAGTCCATCCAGCACCGGAGCCACCCGCAATGACTAAGAGTTTCGTGCTGACTTCCAGATGGGTACAATCGACACCACCATAGGGTCCTTCTAGCACCACAGTCATGTTGAAACCAGGATTTGCTGCGACATGGTTCGCAAGATGTGTGGTGAAGCCTCCTTGTGGACGAATGTAAAAGGTGAGTACGGAGGTGATCTTTCCCTTTGTGTTTGTATTTGGAAGCGAGCATATCGTAGGGAGCGAGCATATCGTAAAGGGATGGGTCGTAGAAGCATGCGCGGAGGCGAACGAAGCGAACGAAGCAGTGCTGGCCTGGAGTCCATACCATCTTGTTGGACGGTGCATGAACTTCAACAATGCCACTTGGCAAAACAGACATGGTGGCGCGAGTGTGCTGCAACAGAAGCGTCCGTCCCAGCGATGCAAAGAAGCAACAAAATAAATCACTGCCGACGCGATGAAGTAGTCCCAAGACGATAGACGAAAGTCGCAGTGAATGAAGAAGAAGACGACAAAGACGACCGCAGCGATAATATGTGATATCTTGAAGAATTCATAGGACCATTTGCGAAAAGGTCCAAAAGACGCAAAGGTGAGCCACGTCTGACCGAGCAAGGCTACCACTCCAGTCCAGTATACAACAGAAGTGTTCCACTGCAGCACCATGTCGCCTTTCCAGATGTGGAAGACAATGAAGGGAAGGGTATGGATCAGCGCGAGGACGTACATGGCGTACGCGATCCAGCGGTGGAAAACTTGCAGTCTCTCGTGGGAGACGCTAGTCAGCACAGTAATGAGATTGACTTTTGTTGAACTTGCCATGACAAAAGGTAAACATGCCAATGACATCCAGCCAGCTCGTGTTGCAAGTGGCGGTGAGTTGCCATAGCTGATCTTCCTAGTGTGGGGCCAATAGTATGGACGAGGACCAAAGGTCATGGCGAAGAAAAAGATTGTGCCGATAAGCCCAAGCAGCATGACTCCAAGAGGTGGTGATGACCAGCCCAGCGCTTTGATGTGATAGCCACGGTACGAAAGCAACCTCCAAGCTGCAAGTGGTTTCTTCAATACCGGTGAAGTCTGAGTACGGCGGCCGAAAGCCTTGAACATCAAGTTCATGAAGCAGAAGAGAGCAATGGTTGCGAGGAAGAAGCCGAGAGTAGGTAGTCTAAAGCGGTGATCGGCCTAGTACCTGTGATATGGAGTAGTCAGAAGTAAGACAACAACTGCTTTGTGTGGAAATTCTGCCAGATGAGGTATGCAACTCACCAGAACCTCGAAATTCCCTGCTGGAACTTGCACATTGCTGGTGTAAATGACGCCTTGCACGTATAAGCGCGACTAGAGTGTAGCCGCACTGGCTGATCTAACCATGCGACCATTGCTACAGACTCGTGAGATGATGTGTTGCTGAGGAAAGAGTTGTAGTCGTATATCCAGGTAATCAGGTAATCACTTGGGTATAGTTTTAGGTCAAGCATTTGTTATGAGGCTGTGGCAGCGAAGATATATGAGCTTGTAGTACCTCACCAACAAACGCTATGTAAAGCGCAACGTTTCCGAGAAAACTTGCTCAAAAGGGACTAACTTGCTCAAAATGCTCAAAGGCCAACCTAGCCACAAATGGAAGTTGTGGCGGCACAAGAATCTCCAGAGTTGGGGCCACTCACAAAGCAATGTTTCTCATACAGTACAACAGAGTTGGACTGATCAAGCCATAATTCATCAGGCGGGTAACCTTGATATATGAAAATCGAAAAAAACCAAGCTCGTAAATTAATCGTATCCTAGTAGAGTCATTGCTTACCCCTTCTGAAGCCCTTTCCTATAAGCCACGCTACAAATATCGCCGTCGCAAGCTCTTTGCCCCGAAGTATATGCCAACTAATGCGAGACTGCCAACTACAGCTCCTGTCCCTTTGAGGACGTACTCAACCTGCTTGAAGAAGTCGATTCTACCCCCTGGGTGTTCCGGTTTTAAAGGAGATATCTTTCCGAGATAAGACTGGCGAATCTCCTCAACAGACGAAGCTGAGATCGCGTGTTTACCTGAAGCCAACAAGCGATAGCGCGAGAAGAAAGACGTGGAAAATGATGTGCCTGGGGAAGTTCTGTCTGTCATGCCAGGCAGATGCACGGCTGTAGCTGTATTAGTGCGTGGAAGTTTGATGGTGCTTGAGCTTCAAACTTACAGCTTGGCGTCATGGGAAGGAAACCCTCAGTTGAGAACACTGCAGATCTCGTCCACCGTTGAAAGTATGCTGCCAGTTTTGGAGAAGCTGGGTTCAAAAGTGCGAGTTGATTGATCTTGCCAATCTTTCGAGCAGAGTCAATGATTTGATCCAGCGATGTAGCTTCGATGATAAGGAGTGCTCGTGCTTCTCTAGCAAGCGTCAATATGTTTGCCAGGTCTGTCGGCTTTGTAGATGCAAGCTCAAGAGTGTAAATCAGCGACAGTAGGCTGGAAAGTCCTACAGTACTGTCCAGTCGCGTCGTGGTCTTGTCAGACGCGTTTCTGAGAGCATTACTTATCGCTGTTATGTTTTCAACGTGGACAAATACTGCAGTAAGTACATCTGCCTTGTGCTGGCTTCTGTCGTTCGTCGTAGCCAGCAACTGAGCAAGCTTTTCGGGTGCAATAGGTCCTTCCCCAACAACAGCGAGGTTCAGACCATCCACGACTGGACAAAAGGAAGCTTTCGGACTTGCTAGTACTTTGGACCATTTCGACCTGTCTTCGTCTATAATCGTCGTAAGTATGATTGTATTGTATTTGACTTACATACCAGATGGACATGACAATTCAAACTCACCAATAACCATTATATGATCAACATCTGCCTCATCAACCTCATGCTGAGCTACCTCCACAACATGAAGCGCTGAAGCATCCAAAGACTCTTGTGCACGTTGCTGAAACAGCTCGAAAAACCCTGCAAACTTCGTTGTTGCTAAAATGACCGTGTTCCGAGCAGCGATAGAAGCACCAAAAGGTGCCACTGCATGTCTCAAAGGAGTATCTGTTTCAGACACAATCAACGAAACACCACAAGGATCAAGAGTGCCGGACAGGTCGCCGAAACGGGTGCTGTCTACTTGGGCCGCAGATGGTTTGGCTTCGACCTGCTTGATGAGTGCGGAAATGTCGTCTACCACAAACGCAAGCTCACGCTCGTGAAATAGTGAAGGTAGTCGTTCTGTATCATGTATCAGATTGTATGCGTCTTAAGTAACTTTTCTGTGACTTCTCACCAGTCACAAGGGCATTGACGAGCTCTTCTCGGTGTTCGATAAGCAGATTGTATAGTGCATGTAGCTGCCGTAAAGGCCATCTAGCGTCCGCCGTAGTTTCATTGGCGAGCCATGAAGCATGGGCTTCTTCTACGGCGTTCTGATAAGCCGTCATTTCTATAATTGTGCAGCACTGAGACAAAGTAAATTTACTTAGAGAGGTGAGTATCAAGATTGATGTCTTGTTCATGACCTCAACTGCCGTGGACGCCAAGCTAATGTAAGTTTGCGCCATCGGCTCTCCACTCCAATGGCGCATTTTATCCCCACAAACCCCACTTCTCTCAGTTCCGTTTCAACTTCATCTGTTTCATCTTTCGTCTCATCTCGCCTCGATTTGTTTCATCTTTTGACATTGAGCTCTGCAAGAATTTCCAGAGGTTTAGTCCTTCAAACGTGCTCTCATATAGTGGTTTGGCAAACCTCATCGTCATGGCTCCCTCTCTCACTCCTGTCGTGTTTGCATCTCATGGCTCGCCGCTAATGTGCTGCAAAGAGTCTGAATCGTCCAAATGGTGGTCGGAAGTGCGTTTTCCTTCTTCTTCGTCTATGTGCTCTTGTAACTTACACGTGAACAGTTCGGAGCAGAGGCTACCAAAAATGGTGTAAAAGGCGTGGTATTCATTGGTGCACATTGGGAAGAGCTAGGCGACCGGATACGAGTAGCTACGAAATTCAATCCCGATCGTGTACAGATGGATATGGTGCCTGAGGAGTACTGGAGGGAGTTTCCAATCAACGTAGATAAGGACCTTGCAGAACGAGTAATGAAACTTTTGCGAGAAAAGCAGTTTCGAGACGTCGAGGCGGATCCGAACTTTGATTGGCATGACGATACTATCACCCCGGCGAGGTGGATGTTTCCTGACGGCACTCCACCAGCCACGGTGATAAGTTTGAATGGTCGCTTCCAGCCATCCTTTCACACTCGCATAGGTAAAGCATTAGCTTCACTTCGTGAGGAAGGCATCCTGATTGTCGGGACCGGTGGTGAGTCGAAGATACGTCAAACCTGCCCCCACAAGACGCTGATAGAGTTCGCTCAGGGGCTGTACACAATCTCTACCGTAACAACTTCCCAAAAATGATCGCGGCCAAAATTCGAACTGGCGAGTTCAACAACTTCCAGCCTGGTTCTGTGCCCGCCAAATGGGCCACCGACTTCGAGCAATCCGTCTCAGATTGTATCAAGTTCAATAATGTGAATATACACTATCTAGATCAGTAAGCATCAACTACTGACAAGAGTATAGGGACCTGATCTGGCTGGCGCATTGGTACGCCTGACGAGCAGCCCACAATACAAGGAAGCTCATCCAACTGACGATCACTACTTCCCTTTGCTTGTCGCTGCTGGAGTTGTCTCTCGTGGGCAAGACTTTGGAAGGAAAGCAGCACAGACGTGGGAGCTTCAGCATATGTGTAACAACCAGTTCGTCTGGGGCGAGTGGGAGGCATCTTCGAGCGTGGCAGCGAATTGAAGAGTGCGCACATCTCGCTCTTTTAGTTATCTTGGCTGTCGTCGATAAATTCTGAAACCTTCTATGTGACATGACTTTTGAATATATAATGATTACCATTTGCTTCTCCTCTGCTATGCAATCCTTTGACTCGACTACTGGACTCGCACACGGAGGGTTGCTTTCGGGCATCTCGAGCACGGTCCTATGCACAAGCCGTCTCCTTGTTAGCCGACATGAAGCCTCGTACCCCAGAAACGCCACCGTCGGCTTTGCGGGGTAAATGCCGAAGCTTGTTTACACTCCTGTGTGTTCAGCATAAGCATCCACTCCTCACATCACCTAGAAACACAGCAGATATCATGGTAAATCATGCAGTGCTCGATGTCGCAGTGGTCGGCGCAGGTATAGCTGGTCTCTCGGCTGCGGTAGCCATTGCTCGTGCTGGACATAATGTCGAGGTATGTCGGCTTTCCCTTGGAGCATACAAGGACGTGCCCATATTGATCTTGCCATAGATATTTGAGCGATCTCAATTCTCCAACGAGGTCGGTGCAGGTATGTCAGCTCTTCGAGATTGTATAGTCCTTTTGGCTCACATGAGTCAGCGATTAACTGTTGTCCTAATGCTTCTTCCGTCCTTGCCTCATGGGGTTTTGACTTTGATGACGCGAAAGCGGTCGTGGTCAAGAAGGTGAGCTTGATACTGACAGAACGAATTGTGCATTATATCAATACGAAAACTGTCTAGGGCATGGTCATTGACGGAAAAACTCTTGACATCCAATACAACGCTCGCTACCCTCAGGATGTGTGGGTGACTCCATGGTACCTCTTGCACCGTGTAGACTTGCACAGCGGTATCCGCAAGTTGGCGGTCGATACACACAAGATTCCTGCGCACTTGTCCCCTCAGGTCGTAGAAGCAGATTGTGAAACTGGCAAGATTACATTTTCAGATGGCACGACGACACAAAAGGACCTGATCATTGCAGCTGACGGGATACACGTGAGTCTTCGCCCAGACTTCGTTGCGAATCCTACAGGCTGACAACAAGTACAGTCGAGATTCACGGAAGCTGTCACAGGCTCGAAATCTGAGCCAGTCGAAACAGGTCATTCTGCCTTTAGGTTTCTGATCCCCACGGAAAAGGTGGAAAAGTTGAACATCCCGAGCTGGCTGTATGAAGCAGATCCAGCTGGTCTTGTTATTGCAACTGATGGTATACGACGACTTGTCACTTATCCATGTCGAGGGTATGTAATTCGTCCCGACAGGTATATTGGGGGCTGACACCATGATGTAGAGGAGAACTACAAAATCTAGTAGCGATCCATCCAGACAGACACCGCAAAGGCGAACGAGAAGGCGAGTCAAACATACTGGAGCTAACGGGCACCAGAAGTTAACCTTCTGCCTAGCATGGAACCTGAAAGCCGATGTTCAAGACTTACTCGACGAATACAAAGACTTTCACCCTGATCTGGTCAAACTATGCTCGTAAGCTTGTAACCAGCCGCCGTTCTGCAGATTCTAATGACGCATCCACAGAATAGCAGAAGATCTCAATCTATGGCGCCTGCTCTACAGATCTCCAAATCCAACATGGTTCAGAGGCAAAGTCGCTTTGGCTGGCGATGCTGCACATCCTATGCTACCACGTAAGTGCTTCTCTTGTCTCCTCATCTCGAATGCCACCTAATAATTGATCATAGATCAAGGCCAGGGCGGTGCCCAGGCTATCGAAGATGGCGCGGCAATTGGCGCTCTTCTTGTTGACCTGCCATCGAAAGAAGCCTTGCACGAAAGGCTTGTGAAGTACCAAGAAGTACGAGC
>Ga0160427_10002780_pt1 | contig 10441 bp, 11 predicted proteins | sample SolpanmetagenomL_FD_108194 | JGI IMG/M metagenome (GOLD analysis project Ga0160427, IMG submission 108194) | Solar panel surface microbial communities from Lawrence Berkeley National Laboratory, California, USA - L | ecosystem: Engineered > Built environment > Solar panel > Unclassified ...
AGAATGTTGCAACAAAGGAGTCTTACTTTGCCAAATAACAAGTGGAATAAGTCCTGCCATGAGCACTCGGAAAGTTGCGGCTGCTGTCAGCGCTGACAAAGTTCCTCGGGGAGGATATGCGTCAAACAAGTATGAAATGAAGGATATCTACGAAAATGAAGAGGTTGAGGTTAGTCCATATGTCAAAACGTTGTGTACACAATATATCCAAGCACTTACCAAAATAGACAGATTTCCCCAGACATAAAGCACGGTTCCAGCAATCGGACTTAAGGGTGAGATGTTTGGCGAAGCAGTGAAACCGATCCAAAACATGGAGATAGTGACTCCAAACGCTCCAATAATTGCTGGCCAGAGTCTGTATTCGATATTCACGATTTTTCCATGATGTTGGTTCAATTCTCGTTTTGCGGCTACCTTATCTATGAGAATACTGGTAATAGCAGCAAGACCCGCTCCAATTATCGGTGAGTTGAATACCAGTGCTACTTCTTCGGAGTGGAAACCGTAAACTCCCTTCATGACCATCGGAATGAATATAAAGGATCCGAAAATGACACCAAAATTGAGGCCAAGAAAGATTGTGATGAACATGACTAGTGGTTCAGAGACTAGCATAATGATCGGAGTTACCAATGTGACGCCAATGATGTCTCCCAGGGTGTCTCCACTCAAAATTGGCCCTTGGTCGATAAGTTTCTTGAGACGTTTTGCTTGAACTTTTGCTAATTGTCTGGGAAATGTTTCTGGCATACCGAAGCCAAAGAGTAAGGCACCGGCAAAAAAGAGTGCTGTCACGTATTGTGTGTATCGCCAACTCTGTGGTGGAATGATAAAACCGAGAATCAGCGGACCTATATAACAAATGAAGCTTGTCAGCCATAGAATGATACGTTTCATTGGATAACCATAACTAACCCGCCGCAGCTCCAAAATATGACGATATTCCAAGAATTGAGTAGTAAGAATTTGTCCTATCGGCAGACCAAACATCTGCAAAAGTTCCCTCAATAAGGATCAAACTTGGCCCAGCGAAAAAGCCTGCAAAAAATCTACAGATTGCCAACGTGGTGAAATTTTGTGACAATCCTGCACCAAGTACAAACCACCCTGATATGAATATGCCGATAAAGTATAAAGGTCGTCGACCAATCCTTGGAGTCATATGTGGTACCCAAATAGGTGCCAATGCAATACCCCACAAGTACAGAGAGAATCCTAAAATCGATATTTGGCTTGAGACTTTGAACTGCTCTTGAACTCCTGCAATGTCCGTAGTGTATGCTGTTGCTCCGAAGGCACTAATTAAACGTTAGTCTACCTTCACTGACTTTCGAAGTAGCCATAGCTGAACATACGCAACAAAGCTAAAAACCCATGCTACAGCTGACACGTGCATCTTGCGCGATAATGGCCATTCTTGTGGACGATCGATTGTGATTGCAGTGTTCTTCATCGGACTTTCAGTGACATGTGCATTTTGGTTTTCAACATTGGCTCCTATGTACGGGTTATCACTGTATCGTGTCGGCTGCATCATTGTTTGGTGCTCTATCGGTAACGTTGGTCAAGAGTTGACGCTTCAAGAGTATATATGTTGTGAGAACGACGTAAGTTGCAACTATAAATTCTTGTTTGTCGTCCCTTGTATGACCCAATGTATTATTGTTGCTACAGCTTTTGTGATTAGTAGACCTGTTTTGATTTTGATTCGAAGCTGGTGAGTTTTTCTCCGAGAATCCATACAAGTTATATAACATCCATCTTCGAGTACTAGATCTCGAAAGACCCTTTTGCTGCGGTTGGTCGAAATGTCAAGAAAAAGGAAATCTCCCTGCCAATCCCTCATTTACTTGTCTAATCTTTGTAATGGTTGTAGATATTGAGCCAGAGGCTTCCAAACGTGCATTTTGTCTGAGGGAGAAGGGCCTAAAATCCCTACCCATCAAGCTTAGATTGAAAGCTTCCTCTTAGCTTGGTCATCCATCCTTACCATACAAGGAACATATTCACTACTTAGTAAGTTGACCAATGTATCTAGCATAAGCATGTCAGTTTGTCCGTAATGAAAGGACAGTCTTCCCACTGGTCTGATGTGGTAGAATTCAATTTACATAACAATCATCACATCAAATTAACGCCTTGCAAACAACTAGGCGGTTCCATTACTTTTATTCCAAATACAAAAATAGTCCTCGTCATATGGACCTGTGAAAAAGATTTAGGCAAAGCAGTAAGGCACCTACCGGTAGTTACACAAAAGTCTGATTAAATAACCTCTCATCTCTAAACACACTTGCTTCGCCCATAACAAACGCGCAGATATCAAGTTTGGTAGTTAGAGCGTGTAATATGTGTCGTCGCATTCGCTAAGCTCATTGCATTCATCCAGGAGGCAACAGACTTGACCTAAAAGAGCATGTAAACAAGGGCTTGGAAACACTTTACCCATGATACCCAACAGCTTTTTTGATAGTTTCAACGGGCGATGCCATATGGTATCGTTTGCTGCCTAAGAGTGTATGAGCGCGCTTTTGTACTGTGTTTCGGGTATTTTATCCTTAGGGTCATATTAAATTTATTGGATGAATACTAAGTATGCGGTTCTTGTCCTTGTCTTACAAAACTTTTGCATGTAAGGACAAACAAAAACAAGACAAAACAAAACAAAACAAAACAAAACAAAACAAAACAAAACAAAACAAAACAAAACAAAACAAAACAAAACAAAATGAACAAATACCACTCACCACAGCATCGGATTTTCCAAGTACCAGGTTCCAATCCCCAGTTCAAGTCTATCATTTATTCACCAAGCAATTATCATTAAGCGTCACTTGTTATAGAGGTCAGAGCACTGTATCAACCTTTGAGGCACACAGCAAAAACTACTCACTTCTAGCACAATACTGATAATCGTACACAAGCTACGACGACCAGGATGCTTGTCAATCATGTCTTCAAGTTTGACCCTAGTCGCACGAAATGGTTTAGTATTCGAAGCAGTGATCTAGTGAAAATGGACCAATGTGCATTCTTGATTTCATCACATGTAAAATGCATGTTTAATGAGAAAGAATTGCTGAACCATGTCTACGAAATTAACTTGATCATGATACCAAAAGTAAATGACGTCTATCAATGTGACTTTGAACGAGAGAATCTAGGATTGTGATAGCGAATCAATCTCATGAAGAAAGTGTCCTACAATTGTTGTCTGTTCTTGACAAATGTGATTGAAGAAAGTATTAGAAAAGACCAGAGGATCTTGGTGGAATATGCATGATCTCGATTGCTTGTGGGTGTCATCCAACACGACTAGAGCAGGCTATGGATGCATTGCCACAAGTCAGATCGAATGTTGACCCTGGTCGGATTGCAACATATTTACGCAAGCTTTCACAAGTCTTGGATCATATACACCAGCATATATACATATTTTGCAGTTGGGCAAGGCACTATGAGCACTATATACACTATGGTCTTTAGTGCACTTGTCAGAGACCAGTAGAAACAATTCAACAATTTTCCTCTTCTCAAACATCAAATTGAGCTTCCACAGACCATGTCGTCGAGCTCAGCCCCTTTTCACCAGTCGCACCACCATGACTCTTATTACCTGACTGTAATTCAATCTCATGATATGTCGGCATCGGGCTCATAAGGTTATCAAATGTTCCACGTTTCGGCGATGCCTGGCTTTGTGGAGGCTTGTACACACAACTTGGTCCTGTACGGGGTGTTACACCATCCCTAAGAGGAGAAGTAGACTTTGATGCGTGTGTCGAATTTTTCCCACGCAGTCTTGAAAAGTTTGAGCGTATGTAATGATTCAATGCGGGGAGAGAAGCTACTGTAAGTGCGAGGGAGTTGCCAAAGATGCCACAGAATCCGATGGCAACAGAATCATCTATACATTGATTGTCAGCGAAAGGGCTCAGGAAAGGCACATACATGCACTGCACTTAGCTGCTGATAGAGGCACAATACTTACATGTAGGGTCATAATTATTCACCAAAATGTCGCCAAACACAAAGATTCTTATGCCAGACATGACAACAGATAAGAACCCAAGGCTAAGCAACATGTACAAGTTAATCTTCTTTGCTCTCGTCATGGTAAGTTTTGCAATGACAAAAAACGGCGGTACAATCGTAAGTAGATCCAAAATCATGTGTCCAGCACACAAACCAGCATAAGTCGCAAAATTTGTTGTATCAGGACACCGTCCAGGCAGATATCGTATCTCGATATCGAAAGAACCTTTCAATGGACGACATTCGAACATTAGAAAGTAGATGTTGACCAGAATGAAAAGGTAGGATAGGACAAGCATCACGCGCAGGTATATTCTTGGCCATTTATAAGATATAGCGACGATCCGGAGAAAAAGATGCAAAACAGAACATCGAGTTAGATGCTCACTGATAACCCAGAAGAGTTCATGTAGATATTGTATCTGAAGCAAGTTAGTACGCATGGAATATGAACGTTGGCTCTTGGCGCCAGAAGTTAGAGGAGCGACTGACTAGGAGGTATGAATTGATGTCCGCTATTGTCAGATCATATATATGGTAGCCGATACCCGTTGTCAAACAACCTGTTAAGAGATCATCGTTAGACATTCGTTATATCCATGATTTTTCCAGAGGATCGTTGTCAAAAAGCAGAACTCACCAATAAGATTTGTGCATGTGAAAAGAATGTAACACAACTATGGCATAAAGATTAGTAAAAGCGTCAATATTTTGCGACTACTTGATTGGAATACACTCACAAAAGCGACAGAGATAACCCAATCATCAGTTCCGAATTTACTCTGTCTTCGAAGATGTAAACGCAACAAGACTGTAAAAAACGTTATAACGGCCAAAATTGGTGCGATAATAAGGAGATATGTTGTATTTGCTCGTGGTCGATAATTTGGATCAAGTGTTGGAAATGTAAAATCGTTTGGCCAATTGGGAAGATATTGACTAATTTCGAGCAACCTTGTGCGATCAGATGCTTGTTGTGGATGATTTAATAAGAGAGGCATCGTGAATGTTTAAACAATTCGAAACTTCGTAAGCAGATATCTGCAATTAATTAATCTGAAAAGATATCTGTTTGTTGCAATTGATCAATTGTGGATTCCGAGCGTATAAACAAATCTGCAAAAGTACCATCATCCATCACTCTGTTCCAAATGACATCCTAGACTTAACAACAAGAATGACACTCATGTGTTATATATACACAAGATGTCATTGCAACTATAGCTAGCTTGTCCTGCAGCTGGCAGCTTTTGGAGTTTCATTTCAACGCAACGTGCTAAAACTCTTACAGAATTCACAACCCAATTGCAAACGTGAAGCATTATTGCCCATGCCAGCTGCAGCCACAGAAGCCAGGAAGGAATGCGAGTCCATGATGATGCCAGCCAAAAAGGTTCGAGAACCCTGTTTGTCAAAAAGAGCGAGAAGTACCTGTCGCGTCTAATGCCCTGAAACAGGTAAAGACCACCCGCATCATGCCTCGTTCGGCCATATCCTTCTGCGCCACAACACACACACATCATGATCATATGCAGGCCAAGACTTGTGGAAGGAATCACAATGCGCGCCCCCTCCATGGTTGAGTTAACCTTAATCTTATGTTTGATGAGAAAGTTGAGCATACACCTATAGTAGTACGCTTACATACGACCATTATGATCTTATAAGCACGATATGCTGGCGTTCAGAACACTTGTATGGGTTAGACCTACTTGACACGATCATGATAGATCAGGAGCCTCTCTCGATTTCCTTACCCGGTAGCCTTTTTGTTCCCCTCCTTTTGGATAAGCCAGAATCAGGATGTCTTAACTTCGTTTGTGCTCAGGCATTAGAATCAACGTTCATTTGGCGCAGACTCTAATACCAATTGCAAGACGATGAATTTGTGCAACCGTGACCCGAATATCCTAGTGCAATTGATCCCTGACATGAGTGTTCTTGCTCGCACTCAATCAACTTAGAGATCTTCGGAGAATTATTCGGCAGGTACCATTAGACTAAGGCAAAAGCATCACTAGTCTTGACTGTATCTCATAATCATAATCATAATCATAACCTTTTGCAACTTGCATCCGTGACCGTGACCAAAAAAGACGAGCATTTTATCTAGGTTTTTTTCCCCTGCAGTTGAAAACAATTTCTTGAATGACAATACTGCAATACTGGGGGGAACGCGGTAGACATGAAACTCCAAAAGCAAACGTACAGGATGTCAGTCGGATATATCTTCCGCATATGCATACAACGCCAATCTTGGTTACAACAAGAACAAAAATTCCTTCCCATCCATTGTACGTAAATGCAAGATTTTAAGAATGGAAAGACCAATACTCCCTCGTCTTGCAAATGATCGTCTCGTGAGACAGGGGGAGTACGACCGACTAACTTGATGGGACGAACATACTTCTGAATACCCGTCTCAAATTGAATTCACATACTTAGCTTTGGTGTAGCGAGCTGTCTGCTTTTTATGTCTGTATCAGCCACTTCCAAATCGCGATTCGTCAACCAGGGAGCGACTTCATGAATTCAGCTTGCATTTTGGTCAATCCTACTTCAGCTTACACTAGTTATATGACAAAACGCTTGAAAAGCTACATGGTTTGTCAAGATTTTAGCATCAGTGATGGGATGATCTAATGACAAGATTGAAGCACCACATGAATCAGAGAGATAGTGCCAAATCAAAATTGTTCAACATCCATGTTTAGTGGAATGGTTTTGCAGCACAGCGATACGTATGGCACGGAAGTGGCTAGTGGTGATAGATAGCGATGGATTAATCATGATAGATGATCTGAACTTTATTCGATCGTAAAAGATCATACATTCACACATCTACACCATCTTTCAAAAAGTGGAATAAAATGTTATTACTATACACAGATATATACCTCCAGAAAGAACGGCCCGAAGCTTCACGAATGCCCGTTCGTCGTCGATACACCATTTTGGCTGCTTTTCGTCTCCCTTCTTGCTCTTACACCTTTAGCAAAGACCTCTAGTATTCTTTCCGTCTCCTCCCAGCCGACACAGCTATCTGTTATACTGACGCCGTACTTCAGGCCCTCTTTGCCTTCTTTTGGTACTTTTTGTGCTCCTGTGATTGAGAAAAAGTGGTCAGAGTTAGCATAATAGCAAACCAAATGTGAAGGGTAAGGGTGAAGAAGTAAAAGAGGTGGTTGGATGTAGGTGAAGACTAGAAAGAGCAAGGATTTTTCAAGATTACCTTCGTTGATATGACTCTCGATCATGACACCCATGATATATTGCTCGCCAGCACTAAGTTGCTCTGCGACACTGTTTGCTACTTTGTGTTGGTTTCGGTAATCTTTGAGGGAGTTACCTGTGTTTTCCAAAACGTATTTCATGGTGTTAGTGACATCTCCTCTCGTGAAGTTCGTACACTCTATCAGTCGACAGGGTGGAGAGTGGCTACGGACCATGGCTGCAATCTACCATAAGGTTAGGTTGTACGTTCGCCTTCTTCAACTTCTCCTTTGCAAATGCAATGTGTTCCGCATCATAGTTTGGACCGGTTTTACCACCACGTAGAATGACGAAACAATCTTCATTGCCTGTAGTTCCAACAATAGCGACAACACCTGGTTTGGTGACTGAAAGGAAATGATGTTCGCCTTTAGCACTATAATCATTATCGTACATTAGCACATGGTTCACTGCACAATATTTGTATGGCCCAGTTTAATGTAAGGGAAAGTAGAGGGTGCTGATAACTTACGCCCCAATAGCGTCGATAGCGATATCCAAGCTACCATCCGTTCCATTCTTGAAACCGACAGGGAAACTCAACCCACTAGCCAGCTCCCTGTGCAGCTGACTCTCTGTCGTCCTCGCACCAATTGCACCCACACTCAACAAATCTGCCAAGAATTGCGGACTAATCGTATCCAACATTTCACTCGCAATCGGCATACCCTTCCCTGTCAAATTGACGAAAAGTTCTCTCGATATACGTAACCCCTTGTTAATCTTGAAACTGCCATCAATATCGGGATCGTTGATGAGTCCTTTCCAGCCAACCGTTGTTCGTGGTTTCTCGAGGTAGGCTCGCATGACGATGAGCAAATCTGAGGCATGCTTTTCTTTTAGTGTGACGAGGCGACCACAATATTCGAGAGCGGCTGATGGGTCGTGTATCGAGCATGGACCGACAATGACAAGAAGACGGTCGTCGCGGCCATGTAGAATTTCGACAGCTTCGTTACGGCCTTTAATCACAGTGTCTTTCGATGCATCGGTCTGTCGTTTGTCCATAAGTGTTAGGAAATTATTTGACGGACAGGGCGAATGGCAGAGTTATTGTCGGGGTGAGAGAAAAGCAACTCACTTGTGAAATTTCATGTTGAAGTAGATCCGGAGGTGTCAATGGATTGTCTGAATGGTAACGGCGCAATTTGTCAGTCCTCATTCTTTGATTGTCCTACTGCCGACAATGCCCCCTTCACTCATTCGTCGAACTGTCGAGTGAAATTTGTAAAGTCGTAGTCATAAATCGCATGTTTTCGAAATCTTGTTGGGCATCGTATTTGATATGTATAGGATTCCATGAAGATAATATATGCTTTGAAAACTTACATCCTCGAACTGTAGCTTGTGAATTAGCACATGCCTAATCTTGTCGTTCTGATGATAATTGCTTCTGAAGATATCCATAGGCCCAGGATAGAGTACAGCTTGAAAGGAAGATGCGGAAAACCAATGACTAACCTCTCCAATCCTCAGATCTATTGTTGTCACCGACAGACTTGTTCTCAATGTAAAACTGCAGTTGTTGAAATTATCAGCTAATGTACGAGTCCCAGCAAGAATGCAGTGAAGGTCACCTTACAGTCGACATGGTATAATCTTGAGCGAGTGCTGCAATTAGAAATTGTGAATCTGTGATAAAGGTGCAATGGGGCTGGTGGAAGAGGAAGGAGGGAGTACTTAGTTGAGTTGAACCTCTAGAGAAGAGAAAATGTGGGTGAGGGATGAGTGAACAAACGAATGAATAAAAAACTTTCCCTGTTGATCTTGCTTGCTTGCTTGCTTGCTCATTCAATCGTCAATTGTTTTTCACTTCAGTGCGACCAAATGACGCATACCTTACTAGGTGAGTTGTTCTGTATGCCATGATGCACAACTTGCCACAACTCAATCATTCGTTCATCGGCCAATCAGTCACTGAATACATCAAGCAGGTTTCACAATGCGCTAAGAAGTTCTTCCTCAAGATCTTCTGCTCGCCGACTACTTACATAATTGGTGCCTGAATTGAAAATACAATCAAATTCTTGGCGGGTCTCATGAATCTCAACGCGCAACAAGTTACATACTTCAAAATCGTATCAATATATTATTAATATGAACTAAGTAAGTAAACAAATACAGGTACAAAATGGAAAGGAAAAAATTCATCAAATGCGTTGTTATAAAACAAATCAATAGAGCCGAAGGCGTTTAGTTGATGGTTGCGAAATCCCGTACACTCATCAATCATTTTGCACACCAAGATTTCGAGTATAACCACAAAATCCATTCGACACGGTGTATCCAAAACCAACTGCCACGAATGGATTCTCCACATAATCAAACACATGAAAATTCTGATTGCACTTCTTATTATCTTTTCTGACTATCAGGTTACACCCGTTTGGTCCTGGTGCAAAAAATGAAGCCCCACAGTGGTAAGTAACAGCACATGTCATGCAGCAAGCCAATGGATCGCTTGCGTTTGTTTGCTGGATCACGGCACCATTGAGTGCAGGTCGACCTCCATCTATTCCATGCTTGCTGCCTTGGTACAGATTATCAGGGCCGCATATATCATTTGGAATTATTGTGGGATCGACAACAAGAGTGGAACTTGTGATTGCCGGTCCTGTACACTTTGAAATGGTTGATGTCGTTTGTATAGTGGTAATCACAGTGCCCGTGCTAGTGCTCTCAACATTGATGGAGCCAGGAAAAGCGGTCACGGTCGAAGTGATGGTACTGCTTATCGTGACAGTAGTATAATAGTCATCTACGGTAACGGTACCAGTGGCGTAATATGAGGTTGAGGTAATAGTGATAGGAGTACTTTTGTCCGTGCTCGCAGCATTGATAGAGCTCGATATTGCAGTACTACATGTGCTCTTAGCGTCAATAGAGTTAGGAGACGCGGACATGGCCGAAGTAGTAGCACTCTGTGTGGTGTCAGTACTACACGTGCTCTTACTGTACATAAAGCTAGTTGTCGCAGTACTATGTGTGCTTCCAACGTTAACGGAGCTAGGAAACGTAGACGTGGTCGAAACAGTAGCACTATGTAAGCTGGTAGAAGTAGAAGATTCATGTACGGTAACAGGGCGATAGGTGTGATGTGGGGTTGGGATACGAGTGGAAGGTTTATTTG
>Ga0160427_10002781_pt1 | contig 10440 bp, 7 predicted proteins | sample SolpanmetagenomL_FD_108194 | JGI IMG/M metagenome (GOLD analysis project Ga0160427, IMG submission 108194) | Solar panel surface microbial communities from Lawrence Berkeley National Laboratory, California, USA - L | ecosystem: Engineered > Built environment > Solar panel > Unclassified ...
CCTGGACAGCGTTGCCGACAGCCTAAATGGTCGGCCTCGAAAGACACTCGACTACGCGACGCCGAGCGAACAATTCAACACGTTGCTGGCCAGCCGGGCCGGTGTAAACAATGTCTCCGGTGTGGATGTTCGTTCCGGACTTTGAATCCGCCGCTGCTACGGCAGTATTTCCCGAAGGGCACACAGTTGGGCGCTCACGGCCCGGATAACTTGGCAGCAGTAGCGGCCGGGCTTAACGGCAGGCCACGCAAGACCCTGGGGTGGAAAACACCTGCAGAACCCTCGACGAGCTGCTAAAATCAGGTCAGGCTGGCGTTGCGACGACCAGTTGAGACCGGGTTGCGACCCGCGGTCGTCGCCATGATGGACCAGGCCGCCATGGTGAACCGGTTGACGATCGTGTAGCGCCTGCTCGAGCGCATCCAGGACGAAGCTGGCATGTGCCGTCCTGCTGGCCCGCCAGCTGACGATCGGCCTGGCATAGGTATCGGCCTCGGGTCAGAGTTGAGTTTCGCACCTCGACCCTACCCAGCACTGCTGCGGTGACCACCACCGTGGATAAGTCACCCGCCTACGCCAGACTTTCGACGGTCGCTCCGGCGGCGACTTACTTACCGCTCCTACACCACCACTTGGGGGGCACGACCTTTACACTGTGCTTACGCGTGCGATTGCGGACAGGCTGGTTCAGTTACCTTCCACAAGAAGCCTCGCCCGGTGACCAATCGTCTGTTCGGGCTCGCGGTGGAGAGCAACAGCTCCGGGTGGAGACAAGCCAAAATGGGCGGCGAAGTCACTGGCCGGCATGGGGCGGCCGAAGAGATACCCCTGTGCTTCCTCACAACCCTTATAACGGAGCCGGTCGGCCTGCTCTGTGGTTTCCACGCCCTCCGCAATAACGGAGAAGCCGAACGCATTTCCAAGCAGCAGCACCGCGCGAATGACCGCTGCATCCTGGTGGCTGCCACACATAGCCTGCACGAAGCTCTTGTCGATCTTGAGCCTGGTCAAGGGAAAGCGCTTGAGCATGGAAAGGGAAGCATAGCCGGTGCCGTAATCGTCGAAGGCGACTTGGACACCCTCCTGCCTAAGTTGGCGCAGTGGCGCGATGATGCCCTCGTCATGACGGAGCATGATGTTCTCCGTGATTTCGAGTTCCAGCGCGCTCGGCGGCAGTCCGACCGTTTGCGTAGCGGCACGCACCTTGTCGACCAAGTTGCCAGAACGGAACTGCGAGCCGAACAGGTTCACTCCCATGCGGAACTCGGGCGCGCCAGCGTTCCGCCAACGGGCGGCCTGTAAGCACGCTTCCTGCAGCACCCATTGTCCGACGTCTGCCGAGATCGGCCGGTTTTCCAATCCCGGCATGAAGGCCGCCGGCGACAGCAATCCGTCTCGCGGGTGGCGCCAGCGCAGCAGTGCTTCGGCGCCGACCAGCAGGCCATCGGTTAGGCGGACCTGAGGCTGGTAGAACACCTCGAACTCACCGTGTTCGTGGGCACGGCGCAACTCGGTGTCGTAAGCGCGGGCGCGATTGGTGGCCTGGCGCAGCGCGGGTGAGTAGTGACGGTAGCAGTGCCGGCCGTGGTTCTTGGCTTCATAGAGCGCGAGGTCGGCGCTGGACAGCAGCTCGTCACTGCTTGAGCCGTCCTGGACGTAGAGGGCGATGCCAACACTGGCGCCAACGCTGACCGTCTCGCCATCCAATTCGATCGGCTGCGACAAGGCATGGATCACGCTTTGTGCGACGTCGCCTGCATTATCAATATCGCTGACGCCTGGCAGCAGTAGGGCGAATTCGTCGCCGCCCAGGCGGGCAACCGTGTCGGTGCTTCGAACGCAGCCGATCAGGCGGCGCGAGATCTGGCGCAGGACGGCATCGCCGGCGGCATGACCCAGATCATCGTTTACAGTCTTGAAGCCGTCGAGATCGATAATCAGGAGGGCAGCGGGGTCCGCACCGCCGTTGAGCTGCTCGACACGCCGATGAAGGACGAAGCGGTTCGGTAGTTCGGTCAACGCGTCATGATGAGCAAGGCGGAACAGTTGCTCCTCCTTGATGCGCCGGTCCGTGATGTCGCGCAGGATGGCCCCGAAATTAGCGCCGTTTTCTTCCTGCCACATGGACAGGGATAGCTCGATCGGAAACTCGTGGCCGTCCGCATGCTGGGCGGCTAGTTCAACCACTTTACCGACCAGACGGGGCGGCGCACCGCCGGCCGCTCGCTTCAGGCCGCCTTTGTGACCCTGTCGCAGCCGTGAGGGCACGATGAGGTCGAGGTTTTGTCCGATCGCCTTCTCCCTCGAGTAGCCGAACAGCCGCTCGGCTGCGCCGTTCCAAAACGTGATGACGCTGTCTTTGTTGGCGCAGATGATGCTGTCCGGCGAGGTAGCTGCGATATTCTCGAACCGCCGTTGCCCGGCCTCGCTGGCCAGGAGTAGGCGTCGGACCTCCAGCCTCTCGACCACCATGGCAGCCAAGTGGCGCAGCTGGCTACGTTTTACGTCACCGAAGCTGTTATGCGGCTTCACATCAGCGACGCACAGAGTGCCGACGGCATGTCCCGTCGGAGACCGAAGCGGGGTGCCGACATAGAAGCGGATCGCAGGATCGCCGGTGACAAGGGGATTGTCATGGAAACGGGGGTCCAGGCTGGCGTCGAGCACCACCAGCATGTCGTCCTGGGCCACGGCATGGGCGCAGAACGATATGTCGCGGTCGGTCCTGCACAAGGCCAAGCCGCGGCGCGCCGCGAAGATCTGCTCGTGCCGGTCTAGAAGTGACACGAAGGCGGTTGGCGCGTTGAAGAGCTCGCGCGCCAGGTCCAAAATCGGCGTGTAAGGCGCTTCATCGAACGCGCTATGCGGCTCGTATTCCGCCACTGCCTCAAGCCTGAGTTCCTCATGCACCAAGCCGGGAGCGGAAAGCATTCCAACCTCTGGAAAACCACCACAGGATATCAGCAACTAGTTAACAAGACTTTTCCAACACGCTCGAATCTAAACTGGCTTGTTTGGCCTATCCGTGTTGAAGGCCAGCGCTAGGATGGTGCAGACCGCGCCGGAGAGCAGGTAGGCTCCGACCGAGAGCAATCCGAAGCGGCTTGACAGCACCAACGCCGCCAATGGCGCGAACCCGGCGCCGATTAGCCAAGCAAGGTCGGATGTGATTGCCGCACCCGTGTAGCGGTGCCGCACTGAGAAGGCGGCGTTGACCGCACCCGAGGACTGTCCAAAGGCAAGGCCGAGGAGCAGGAAGCCCAGAAACATGTAAACGGTCTCGCCGCCGCTGCCTTGCCCGAGCAGTTGCGGCGCGAAGCCGCTATAGGCCCCGATTAGCACCGCCGAGCCGCCCAGCAGCATCTTGCGGCCGAAACGGTCGGCGAGCGGCCCAGAGGCGATAATTGCCAACAGCCCTATGATCGCCCCGATCATCTCGATCGCCAAGAAGCGCTCCGGTGCCTCATGGTTATACAGGACGGCCCAGGAGAGCGGAAAGACCGTGACTAGGTGGAACATGGCAAAGCTCGCCAATGGCGCAAATGCCCCGAGCACAATGGTGCCTCCCGCCGAGCGAAGGGTCTCGAGGACCGGGGCCGGCTGCAATTCTCGCGACTCGTATAAATGCGCGAACTCCGGCGTTGCCACTAAGCGTAGCCGAGCGAACAAAGCCACGGCGTTAATGGCGAAGGCGACGTAGAACGGGTAGCGCCAGCCCCAGTCCAGGAAGTCTGCCGTCGACAGCGTTCCGAGGAAGAACATGAACAATCCGCATGCTACCAGCAGCCCGAGTGGGGCCCCGAGCTGCGGGATCATGGCATACCAGCCGCGCCGCTGCTCCGGCGCGTTCAGCGCCAGCAGGGAGGGCAGCCCGTCCCACACGCCGCCCCAGGCGACGCCCTGGCCGGCCCGAAACAGCGCGAGCAGCAGGACGCCGCCCGTGCCGATCTGCGTATACCCCGGCAGAAAGGCGATCGACATCGTCGAGCCGCCGAGCAGGAACAAGGCGATGGTGAGCTTGACGCCACGACCGTGCTTGCGATCGATCGCCATGAAGATCAGCGACCCAACCGGGCGGGCGAGAAAGGCCAGCGGGAAGATCGCAAAGGAATACAGCGTGCCTGTGAGCGCATCCACGTAGGGGAAAACCAACGAGGGAAACACCAGCACGGACGCAATGGCGTAGACGAAGAAGTCGAAGAACTCGCTCGTGCGGCCGATGATCACGCCGATGGCGATCTCGCCGGGGGCGATGCGGTGGTCGCGAGCCGTAATCAGCCGCGCGTCGCGCTCCAGCGATGTCGAGCTTGCAGCGGCAATGCGTTCACTCATCTCCAGACTCCCATCCCAGACGTTGCGCCAGCGCCCCGTCCACACATCCGCGCTCTCCTGCCCGAACTACCGGTCTGCGGGGATTGGACAAAATGTCCAATGTCCTGCCGGGGCAAGCAACCGGTAAGAGACCTGCCATGCGCGAACAACTCTTGGCGGCGTGCAAGCGCCTTGCCCGTGCGGGCTTCATCCCTCTCACCCTCTTGTTAGCAGGGTGCGACATGGTCGTGTTGAACCCGACGGGCGACATCGCCGTCCAGCAACGCAACCTGATCCTGATCGCTACTGGGCTAATGCTGCTGATCATCGTACCGGTGATGGTGCTCACGGTCCTGTTCGCGTGGCGCTACCGGGCGAGCAATCCCAAAGCCAACTACGACCCGAATTTCGACCATTCGACCTCGCTGGAATTGGTGATCTGGTCGTGCCCTCTGCTGATCATCATCTGCCTGGGCGCGGTGACCTGGTCGAGCACGCACCTGCTGGATCCGTTCCGTCCGCTGGACCGCATCTCCGCGGGCAAGCCGGTCCCGCCGGGCATGAAGCCGCTCGAGGTGCAGGTGGTGGCGATGGATTGGAAGTGGCTGTTCATCTATCCCAAGCAGGGGATCGCGGCGGTGAATGAGCTAGCTTTGCCGGTGGACGTGCCGGTGCGGTTCACCATCACCTCCAGCACGCAGATGAATACCTTTTACGCGCCGACGCTGGCGGGGATGATCTACGCCATGCCCGGCATGCAATCGGTGCTGAACGCCGTGCTGAACAAGCCCGGCGACTCCTGGGGCTACTCCGGCAACTACACCGGGCTGGGCTTTTCGGACATGCGGTTCATCCTGCGTGGCGTGGACCAGGCGGGGTTTGAGCGCTGGGTGGCGCAGGTGAAGGAGGGCCGCACGCTGGCGACCCCGGACTACCTGGCGCTCGATCGCCCGAGCGAGAAAGTTCCGGTCATGCATTTCGGCGCGGTCGCCCCGGACTTGTTCCAGCGCGCGGTCAACCACTGCGTCGAGCCCGGAAAGGTCTGCGACGCCGACCTGATGGCCCAAGACCAGCAGCGCGGCACGGCAGGCGGGGCGCACGGATCGCACATGGGCATGACGCCCTCGCATGAGGGCATGCCGGCCTCCGAACAGAGACCCACGCCCGCCTTGCTGAAATCGCCGGAAGAGCGGGGCTCCGGGCCCAACGTGACCGCGCCGGTCGGCCCGACCGTGCCCGGCCAGCCACCGACCAACAACTAACCGCCGGCCTAGAGCGGCGGACGACGTGACCCTCTCAGTGTTCTTTACCGCCTCAAGCGGCAAACGGGCCTAAGCCTCGGATCGGATCATGCACGAGCAAAGTTTCCTCAAGACGGTTTTTGGCCGTCTCACCATCGACTCTCTCCCTATCCACGAGCCGATTCTGTTCACCACCTTCATCGTTGTGGCAGCGCTCGGCCTCGTGATCCTGGCCGCGATCACCTACTTCCGGCTGTGGGGTTATCTTTGGCACGAATGGTTCACCAGTGTGGACCACAAGCGGATTGGCATCATGTATGTCGTGCTCGGCATCGTCATGCTGGTGCGCGGCTTTTCCGATGCTTTGATGATGCGAGCGCAGCAGGCGATCGCGTTCGGGGCCAACGAGGGCTACCTGCCGGCGCACCATTACGACCAGATCTTCACCGCACATGGCACGATCATGATCTTCTTCGTCGCCATTCCACTGGTGGTCGGGCTCATCAACTTCGTCATGCCACTGCAGATTGGCGCGCGTGACGTGGCCTTCCCGTTCCTCAACAACCTCAGTTTCTGGTTGACCGTCGCCGGCGCTGCACTGGTCATGCTGTCGCTGTTCGTCGGCGAGTTCGCGCGGACCGGTTGGCTGTCCTACGCGCCCCTGGCCGAGCTGGCCTACAGCCCGGACACCGGGGTGGACTACTATCTTTGGTCGCTGGAGATCGCTGGCGTCGGCACCACGCTGTCTGCGATCAACATGGTCGCGACGGTCCTGAAGATGCGCGCGCCGGGTATGACCATGATGAAGATGCCGGTGTTCTGCTGGACCGCGCTGTGCAGCAACGTGCTAGCGGTCGCCATCTTCCCGGCCCTGACGGCCGCTTTCTTTTTGCTGCTGCTTGACCGCTATGTTGGCACGAACTTCTTCACCAACGAGGGCGGTGGCAGCCCGATGATGTATTGGAACCTGGTGTGGATCTGGGGTCACCCGGAAGTATACGTCCTGGTCCTACCAGCGTTTGGCATCTACTCGGAGATCACTTCCACTTTCACCGGCAAGCGCCTGTTCGGCTACTCGTCGATGGTCTACGCGACGGTGGTCATCACTATCCTGTCCTACATTGTCTGGTTGCACCATTTCTTCACCATGGGGTCCGGTGCCAGCGTCAATTCCTTCTTCGGTATTGCTACGATGGTGATCTCCATCCCTACCGGCGCCAAGGTCTTCAACTGGCTGTTCACCATGTATCGTGGCCAGATCCGGTTCGAGCTGCCGATGATGTGGGTGCTCGCCTTCATGCTCACTTTCGTGGTGGGCGGGATGACCGGCGTGCTGCTGGCGATACCGCCGGCGGATTTCGTGCTGCACAACTCGCTGTTCTTAGTGGCGCACTTCCACAACGTCATCATTGGCGGTGTAGTGTTCGGGCTGCTAGCGGGAATCACCTACTGGTTCCCGAAAGCATTTGGCTTCAAGCTTGATCCGTTCTGGGGCAAGGTGTCGTTCTGGGGCTGGGTGATTGGCTACTGGATCGCCTGGACGCCGATTTACGTGGTCGGCCTAATGGGCGTGACCCGGCGAATCCACCACATCGACGACGTCAGCCTGCAGCCTTACTTCGTGGTCGCGGCCTTCGGCGCTCTGATCATCCTGGTCGGCATCGTCGGCACGGTGATGAGCATCGTCATGGGCATCGTCCATCGCGAGAAGCTGCGCGACGTCACGGGCGATCCCTGGAACGGACGCACGCTGGAATGGTCGACCTCGTCGCCGCCGGCGGCCTATAATTTCGCCTTCACCCCAGTGGTGCATGAGCTGGACACCTGGTACGACATGAAGTCGCGCGGTTACGAGCGGCCCGCCGCCGGCTACCGGCCGATCCACATGCCCAAGAATACGGGCACCGGAGTCTGTCTCTCGGCCCTGGCCTTCCTGCTCGGCTTCGGCATGATCTGGTACATCTGGTGGCTGACCGCGATCAGCGCCGTGGGCCTGCTCGCCGTCGCGGTCGGCCACACCTTCAACTACAGCCGCGATTACTTCATCCGAGCGGAGGCCGTTGCGCGTGTTGAACGCGAGCGCACGCGGCTCATGGCACCGGGAGCCTGAGATGACGGCACAGGCCACAAACGCTGCGGCGGCGGAGCAGCGCGTGTTCCATCTCGCGGAAGCGGAGGACCATGACCACGCCGGCGGCAACGGTGCGACGATATTGGGCTTCTGGATCTACTTGATGAGCGACGCGCTCATTTTCGCGGCCCTGTTTGCCACTTTCGGCGTGCTAAGCGCCAGTTATGCCGGCGGCCCGGCACCGCGCGAGATCTTCGAACTGCCGCTCGTCGCGCTGAACACCGCCTTGCTGCTCATCTCTTCCCTCACCTTCGGCTTCGGCATGATCGAAATGGAAGCGGGCCGGGCGCGCGGTACCCAGCTCTGGCTGGTTGTCACCGCCCTGTTCGGAGCGGCCTTCGTCGGGATCGAGCTGTATGAGTTCGCCAGCCTGTTCGCCGAAGGCGCCACGCCGCAGCGCAGTGCATTCCTGTCCGCCTTCTTTACGCTGGTCAGCACGCACGGGCTGCACGTCACGTTCGGGCTGATCTGGATCGTGACCATGCTCGTGCAGATCGGCCAGCGCGGCTTGGTGATCGAGAACAGGCGCCGCCTGCTGTGCCTCAGCATGTTCTGGCACTTCCTGGACATCATCTGGATCGGCGTCTTCACCTTTGTCTATTTGTTCGGAGTGCTCCGTTGACTGCGCACGATCTTTCCGCGTCCCGTCTGCACGACCACGGCGACACGCTTGGCCACGGCACGCGTCGCGGCTATCTGATCGGCTTCGTTCTCTCGGTCATCCTGACCGCCGTCCCGTTCTGGCTGGTGATGACCGGGGCGCTGCATGACGCGCAAACGACCGCGCTGCTCATCTTCGGCCTGGCGCTGGTGCAGATCATGGTGCACGTCATCTACTTCCTCCACCTCGACACCCGTGCCGAGGGCGGATGGATTTTGATGGCATTCGTGTTCACCATCGTGATCGTCGGCATCACCATCGGCGGCTCCATCTGGGTGATGTACCACCTCAATACCAACATGATGCCACCGATGCCCATGCCGATGCCGCCTCGGTAGAGGCAGTGGCGCGCGGGTCGAGTGCGAAGCGGGGAGCCCTCGCCACCCTGCTGGTTACGGCCACGGTGCTGTTCGTCGCCCTGGGCGTCTGGCAGGTGCAGCGCCGCGCCTGGAAGCTGGACCTGATCGCGGGCGTCGAGCAGCGCATCCATGCTCGAGCGCAGCCCGCGCCGGGACCCGCGTCCTGGTGTGACTTTTCCGTCGAGACGGCAGCCTACACTCATGTGGACGTGTCGGGAACGCTGCTGAACGACCGCGAGATCCTGGTGCAGGCCGTGACGGAATTCGGCGCCGGGTTCTGGGTCATGACCCCGCTCCGCACGGATGACGGTTGGACCGTCCTGATCAATCGCGGTTTCGTTCCGCAGGATCGCCGCGTCGCTGAGAGCGGCCGAAATGGCGAGGCTAGCCGGGCGACCGTCACCGGGCTGCTCCGTCCGTCCGAACCCGGTGGCGCCTTTCTGCGCAGCAATGACCCAGCCAATGATCGCTGGTTCTCCCGCGACGTGGAAGCGATCGCCGCCTCTCGCGATCTCGGCGTGGTCGCTCCGTACTTCATCGATGCGGACTCGACGCCGAACCCGAGCGGTTTTCCAGTCGGCGGGCTGACCGTGGTCGCGTTCCGCAACACGCATCTTGTCTACGCGCTGACCTGGTTCAGCCTGGCCGTGCTCAGCGGAGCCGGGTTATGGATAATGCGGCGTCACCACGCCGGGAGGGGCGGGAACTGATGGACGCTCCACTGCTCGCGCTGACCCGTCGCCGGCGCGCGTCAGCGCCACTGGGCTCGGCGCCGGACGCGATCGCGACCGACAACATGCGGCAGCTCATCCAGCTCCGATGGCTGGCCGTCATCGGCCAGTTCGTGACCATCACGGTTGTACGCTTCGGATTGGACGTATCGCTGCCAACCGTGGCGTTGCTCGAGCTGGTCGCGCTGCTCGCCCTCGCCAACCTGATTAGCGCGCTGATGCTGCGCCACCATCGCGTGACACATACCGAGTTCCTGTCCGCGCTGCTGTTCGACGTCGGCATGCTGACGGCGCAGCTCTACTTCAGTGGCGGGGCCGACAACCCATTCATCGCGCTCTACTTGGTGCAAGTCGTCCTGGGCGCGATCCTGCTACGGCCCGCGCTAATCTGGATCCTTCTCGTCGTTACGACTTGCTGCTACGCGTTCCTGAGCTTGCAGCACTGGCCGTTGCTGTTCCCGCCGGGTCTCGTGCACGATATTGCCGACCTGTATACGCTAGGTCACTGGATCAGCTACGCGCTGGTCGCGATGTTGCTGGTGTTGTTCATCGCCCGCATCAGCCGCAACCTGCGGGCGCGCGACACTTATCTTGCGGATATGCGCCAGCACGCGGCGGAAGAGGACAATATTGTCCGGATGGGCTTGTTCGCCTCCGGCGCCGCGCACGAGCTCGGCACGCCGCTGGCCTCGCTGTCCGTAATTCTCAGCGATTGGCAACGCATGCCGAAGCTCGCCTCTGATCCGGAACTGATCGGGGAATTGCGCGAGATGCAGTCGGAGGTGCAGCGCTGCAAATCGATCGTGACCGACATCCTGCATTCGGCGGGCGAACCACGGAGTGAGGCGCTCGGGAGCATCGACGCCCGTACTTTCATCGACGACCTGACGAAAGCCTGGCAAGACGCCCATCCCTCCGCCAGGCTCGAAAGCCGCAGCGATGCGGTCGGGGGCGTTGCGGTGCTGGCCGATCCGGCGCTGCGCCAGGCGATCTGGAACCTGCTCGA
>Ga0160427_10002782_pt1 | contig 10439 bp, 5 predicted proteins | sample SolpanmetagenomL_FD_108194 | JGI IMG/M metagenome (GOLD analysis project Ga0160427, IMG submission 108194) | Solar panel surface microbial communities from Lawrence Berkeley National Laboratory, California, USA - L | ecosystem: Engineered > Built environment > Solar panel > Unclassified ...
ATCGCAAGACTCAGCGCGGCGACCCTATTGATGTCCCCTACCGTGGTACTCTCGAGAACGGCAAGGAGTTCGATGCCAGCTACAACCGTGGCCAACCTCTGACCTTTACCGTTGGCAAGGGTGAGTGATTATGATATACTGCTATACGCAACTCCTGCTGACAATATACAATTAGGTCAGGTCATCAAGGGATGGGATGAGGGACTCTTGGAGATGGGTGTTGGCGAGAAGCGTAAATTGACAATCCAGCCCGCATTGGGTTACGGTTCGCGCTCAATGGGTGCTGCCATCCCTGCCAACTCTGTTCTCAGTAAGAATCAACGTTCGTGCCTCACGGAGCCTTTCACGACTAACACCAAATCCAGTCTTCGAGACCGAGCTTGTCAACATCCAGGGCGTCCCAAAGAACGAGCTATAGAGCGCTAAAGAGCATGGATAACGCTATTTGTTGCCGACAAGGTGTTCAAAAAAATAAGCCATGAGGATATCACAAAAGGATTTATACAATCCGCCATCTACAATAACGCTGCTGAGCATTGACCAGTCTGACCTGAGTTTGCTTGATCATAATGCTACTGAATGTCTTGTCCTCTGTACTCGTTGATGTCGGATGTGTGTGACCTACTTATGTCTAGTCGGACACGCTTGCATGAACCATTTTGGTATTGCACCAGCCTAAGGCATTGCAACATTGCTTTCGACCTGCACAATACAATCCTCCTGACGTCAAGGGCGTACCTGATGATACAACACCATCTTCACCATTGTCTGATCTAATCCTGATTCATTGCCATGTCCTCCATATTCTCTATGGCAGTCTGCAATTCCCGTATGCGTCCTCCTACTCTCCTTTTGATCTCCTCTGCTAGCTCCTTGTCCGGTCCTGCTATTATGTTTGTATACATCTCATTCAGCTTATCCAGCTCTTCTCTTGCTGCTTTCCTATCGTCCTCTGCGTAGACTGTCATTTTTTCCGTCTCTTCCATGGCTATTTCGAACTATATTTTGAATCAGTATGGTTGATGTGAGGTTCCAGAGACTTGGAAGTGCCTAATACTTCGTCCTTTGCAGTAGCATACCTGGGTTGATATTAGCATAGTGAACGATATTAAAACACAAAAGCCTACAAACATACTGTTCTGTCAACTCCTCAACCACCTCATCCGCAGCCGTACCGCCAGGCATTTGCCGTAACGTAGATGCTGAGAATAGTCTTACAGGTGTCCTCGTTATGACGATCTTCGAGTGTGTATGTTGTCGTATGGTAGGGCGAGAGATTAGCGCAGTGCGGCGCGCAGCCAGGGCGAGACATCGAGTAAACATATCACTATGCGCTTATCAGGTGTGGTGCTGGAATGCAAGGGTTGTGTAGCAGTGTGTTCAGTGGGCGTGTTGATGACGTCCCTCCGAAATTCTGAAACTTGGTTCGCCACACCTTATCGCTTGTTTTGTCGATCTTCTAAATCTGAAACAATCCTCCTACAACACACACGGAATGGCACTAATTGGCATATCAATCGTTATTGTAACACTATCGTATATTTTGTATAGAGCGAACCTTCGGACATGGCTTCCCATGAGTGCGCCGCAATTGAAGGAGCAAGTTTTCCAGCAGGAAGAGCCCAATACTCAAGAAAAGAGGCGGGAAAGCGATGACATTGCTGTACATGACGAAAAGACCGCATCAGAACAAGAATCATCGAGCGCACTAGATGTCCCATCTGTAGGGATACAGGTAAACAAGGAGGAGGAAAAGGAGGAAAGTGAGGAAGAAGATGACCCAACGACGCCCACGGCCACCACAACATCGAAGCCATTCATAATACCCAGAGGCTCTCTAGCGGTATCTAATGGGATGGCCGCGCCATCGGTGATGCGCTCTGCAGAACTCACAACGCAAGAAACAGCAAGAGCTCAATCCAAGCAGAAGCCGTCCTCGAACGCAACACTGCCATCTAATTTAATGCCTCCTCCACCTCGTCCCAAACCTGTAGCTCCATCACCAGCAGTCCCACAGCGTACACCTGCATCTGCGGCTTCTACGCTACGCGTCCCAGGTAGCGGGCCGGTACCTTCTCGTATTCCTGGATCCACCTCATCATCCTCACTGATGCCGCCACCCTCCTCCGCCTCATTGAAACGTTCCCTGCCTCGAGCCAGTCCCAATACCAGCACTCTCAATCCTTCATCTCCCACAGCTTCCACACTTCCCACCCAAAAGCGCAAGAAAGTCATACTATCTCCAGGTCACTCTCCGATAGATTGGGCTCATCTCATACGCACTGCTCCTTCGACCACGCTTACTGGTTTACCACCTGGTCGACAGCTACGGATTGCGCCATCACAGCTGGCACTGTATAATGGCCGGAAAGGCGCGCCTGCTTGGTCAGCATGGCAGGGAAAAGTGTATAACCTTGGCCCATATCTGCCGTTTCATCCTGGAGGCCAAGGAGAATTATTGCGCGGTGCAGGCAAGGAAGGGAGTGTGGTGGAGAAAATGTTTATGGAAGTGCATCCGTGGGTGAATTGGGAGAATATGCTTAAGGATTGTGTTGTGGGGGTGTTGGTAGCAGAGGGTGAAGGCGACGAATTGGTTGTCGAGGGTAAGCAAGGAGGAGAAGTGAAAGGCAAGGCCAGCGCAGTGGAGAGTGAGCTGGACGATATGGATTGAGGGGAAAAAGACGCTGCTCAGAATCAGATGTTATCATGATATCAAGCACGCACACGAAAACGTTTCTCGGTAACTGTTCGAGGACCGAGTTACATGTCATAACAAAAGGAGGGACATAACGCCACAGCAGAACTTGAGGAAGAACTTCAATCACGTAAGTATGGAAACACCTGCAACGACAATACTCCGAACGAGACAAAACCGAAAAGTGCTCTTGGAGCTTGAAAGCAAGGATTCATTAGCCTTGATCTCCAATACATCGAAACAGCAGATAGCACAAGGATGACTGAATGTGCCATAATACGCTGCTTACGTTCCGGTTCTCTACTCCAGGCTGGTAAGCGAGGGGAGTAGACAGATGAGCTAAGACGCCTCACTACGGGCCAAGAACATAAACATAGATATAGAACGCCACTAGCATGGCTAGATGCGCGTGGGAAGAATGGAGGATTGCATTTGAGCGAAAGCTGTGATGGAAGTACGCTTGTGAGAAGCAGAATAGACACAGCGGGTGCTGGAAGCATTATGGAGCATATCATTCGCTATATGAACAGCTAATGTCAGGCTTCTAATAGATTAATACAAACTCCGGGATCATTCGAAAGCCATATGAATGATCATGTTGCCTTGCTCAAGTATTTTTTGAGCAGCATGTTTCACATAAGTTTCAGTATCGTGCTCAGGCTTAATCAAAAACATATGTGGTCTGCCCCGGAAAATGTCAAAACGAACAAGAGCGTTCGTGTCTCATCAACTCCACAGTACTTCGTAAGTGTGTATTGAGGGTTTCCAGGAGTTCAAAAAGCAAAAGCATGAAATACTTCCATCGGGGATCGAACCCTGGTGCAATGTTAGTCAAAGATCATTATCTTTTATAAGGTGTTTGTCTTACCGAGACCTTGTCCGTGTAAAGGAGACGTCATACCACTAGACCATAGAAGCTCGAATTGTGGTCAGGCACCATTTTGGGCAGTAAATATACCATAAAATAATTTTTAGCCTCATGCTCGACGCGTAACTTCGCTGCCGCCCTGCTTCACTTCAACATAAAACATCAATGCCTGAAAAGCGCAAACACTCTGCAATGGCCAACCTAGATGCTTCCCAGGCGCAAACCTCATCATCCCCCTTCCTGCCCATCTTTGAAACCTTCCGTGCCGAGCTCGACGAACACCACGATCGCAGAGAACGCATAATCAAGGCCTCTCGTGACATTACTGCTGCCAGCAAGAAGATGTGAGCTATCAAAGACACAGGATCCGCCCCTACGTCGAGTGCTGACGACGTCGCAATAGTATCTTCGCACTACAACGGTACATCACCCCAATCACATTATCCATGAGATTCTCAACGAGACTGACAATCTCTTGCTAGCGTCCGCAAACTAGCCTTGCCCATCCCTCAAAACATCCTGAAGTCCACGGAATCACATCAAGCTATCATTCACGAACGCTTCAGCTCCATCACGTCAGACCTGCAATCTATCAATGCATACCGCTATTACCGCCAAGTATCAGGTGGAATCCAAGAGTGGATGGAATCCTTGTTGTTTCAACATTACCTAGCTACGCAGACACTACTGTCGTTCACGGATGCGCTCAAAGAACTGCACAGGTTATCAGCAGCACCTGTCGAAAGAGCTCCACCACCCACAGACGTCCAGGGCGGTAGCGAGACGACTGGCACAGATGGCATGGAGATAGACACCGGGAACAAAACCGAGGACTCACCACCACAAACAATCGACCTGACTCCCGAAGACTACCTCCTCGGTGTCTTTGACATGACGGGCGAACTCATGCGCTTCGCCATCACCTCAATAGCTACATCTGGCTCTTTGCCCACATCCAGTTCAGACACACAGCGCACACCACTCACAGACCTTCAATCGTTCCGTCGTCTTCTCAGCATGTTCGATTATGGTGAAAGAGCTGGAGGCTTTGCGCGGGATTCGAGTAAGAAGCTGGAGGTTACGTTGCAGAGTGTGGAGAAAGTTGAGAGGGCGATGTATGGGCTTGTTGTTAGAGGAAGTGAGAGGCCGAAGGGGTGGGTGCCGCCGGATATGGAGGTTAGAGGCCGTGGGGAGGAGATTGAGGGCTATTAAGTAGTCGCAGAATAGGGCAGGGATGCTCATGTGGACAGTACGAAACGGTCAAGGGATTTGCGTGATGGGACGAGAGCCGGAAGTTTACCTAGAAGAGTGGAGGATGACTTGTGAGATGGCAATAGCAATACAGCATATGTGTCACGAGTAGACAAGACATCTTCTTGGGATGAAGATGGAGGCTCGACAACAGTCATGGGAAGAAAGCAGCCTCGACAAGTGTTGGTTGATCTTGGCACAGATATCTCAAGAAGCTGATGGAGGATGGATATTAGCAATAGCACTTTGACTTGGAGCGTTCAGATCAGACACTCGACTAATGCAATATACCAAGGTCATTAATCATGATACTCATTATCTAGCCATCCAAACTCCTTTCCCGACTTCCAAAATTACCACTTTTGCTACAGCTATTACTCACCCTCCCCACCCTCCTCGCCTTCCTCTTCCTCATCAATCGTCTCCTCACCCCTCGCTCCAAGCATCCCAACTCCACCGTCCCCATCTCCTTCCAGTCTGTTCAACGCACCATTCCCGAATACCTGCCAGGGACTCGGCACAAGAGGAAAGTACCTCGGAATACTCTTCCTAAACCGCGTTCGATAATCCTTCGGACTCATCACAGTCGGCTTGTGCTTTCCTCTATCCTTGATCCAACTCTCAATCTTCTTATCCCACGTATACGTCCTGATGTAGTCGATGATGCCTACAGTGAGCTCGTTCCTAGGTGCATCGTGCAATGCTGCTATAAGTGAATAATCCATCACATTCTGCTTGGAGCAGAAGAGCGTGTCATTTCTGATGCTGCTATCGAGAAGAGAGTCGCTATGAGCGCGTACGTATACAGGGTTGGCGGAGATGTAATCGAGCAGGTTTTCGTCAAGCAGTACTTCATCAGCTTCGCCTGTCGCCTGAATGCGGCGGTTACGCATGCTTCCTTTGAGGTCAAAGACGCGCGTTGGTTGAGGCCCTTCATAGAAGACGTTTTCCATGACTTGGAGGTAGTAGTTCAGATCGGTACCTGTAGCAGGATTTCTGATAACGACTTGGTAAAAGCCCAGCATCTTGGCGATGGCAGATGGAAGACCGTGGAACAGGCATTTGGACATGTAGTCAAAGTAGTCAGGGGCGAACTTGACGAAAGCCTGTGTCTCGATCGTGCTGAGTGATTTGAGGACGAAGCGTTCGTCCAGCGTCTTCAGGAAAAGTGACTTTGTCTTGCCGCCTTTGGAGTCCCACTTCACGCTGCGAGAGAGTGATTCTACGAAGCGGTCTTCGACACCGCATTTGCGTCTGATGGCGTCGAAGGATTCAGCATAGAAGACTTTGACGTGGATGCGAGCGCTGCCGTGCTGGAACTTGTAATTGATGTGGGTCGCAGTTTTACCGAGCATGACACGCTCGACGTCAATATCGGCCTGGGTCTTGGGCATTTCTACACCGGCTGGTGCCGTCTGTGCTTGGATCATGTCGACAGTCATAGCACGTCTACGGAATGTTTGTAGCTTGTTGTAGTAGTCTTCTGAGGCAAGGGTAAAGGCTATAAGGGAGGATGGCTCGTCTTCGCGGACGATGATATCTGAGTTCTCAAAGATATGGTCGGTGGATGCTAATGGGTAGTCAAGCGGTGACCATCCACTAGCGGAGCGCTCTGACCAGAAGCTTGTCAGCATTTTGAGCAGAGAGGTTCTCTCGTGTTTCGGAAGCTCGATTGACTCGTCCTGTTGCTGCTCGAAAATGGAGAGAATGCTTTTGTCTGACAAGTCAAGTGATCCTTTCAAGTCCGTGACACTCGGTTCCTCAGTATCACTCATGTCTATTTCTGCCTCGGAGGCGGTGTAGCTGGCGACAGTGTTTTGATCCTCCTCTCCCTCCCTACGAGGCTCTGATTCCATTTGCGCGGACTTTGGCTCAATATCAACTTCCTTGGCGCGATCTCTGTTCATTGGAAGAGCGTCACGAAATGGGTCGTCATCAAAATCTTCGTCTTGTTGATCTGTTGGATGAAGTGGCTCCCTGAAATCTTCTTCAGGGGCATCTCTTTCTTGCACAGCCTCATGAGCATCTCGAAACACTTCAACAATTGGACGCGACACAATCATAGGATATGCCCTGGATTCTCTGTTCTTAGCAGCACGTTGTCGTCGTTCACGAAGCCTCTCCTTTTCGAATTCTCGACTCATTTCTTCAAAGTGCTTAGCAAGAGCAGACACTTTTGATTCCTGTCTTTTTACAGCTCGAGGTATCATTGAATGTAGAGCACCCTTGCCGGTCCTGATTGCAGCGTTATTTGCAATACGATCAGCGAGGAGTGCTGTTGGTGCCACAGGTATCCGGGACGTGAAGGACACCAAAGGAAATTGCGAGATCTGGGTAGCTTCTGGACTCGTGCTAACTTTTACAGGTGTATCTGGATCGGGCCACGTAACAAATTCCGGCTGAGTCTTCGAACGTAACATAGGTGGCATTGCTGGAGCCCCAGCATCAGTCTTGCCATCTTGACTATCATCTTCACCTTCATGTTGCTTTTCTGGCGTGACTGGCGTGAGCGGCTCTCCATCTTGCTGTTCATTGGAGGTGACCTGCATCTGCTCGATCTTCTCGATAAGATCCTGTTCAAGTGGCTGGGGTTTGGGCGGTTGAGCAACTGAGTCCTTCCTTACAACAGTACTCAACGTAGACCCGACCTTAGTGCCATCCAATGACTCTTCTCGCACAATAGGCTTGGTCAGCACAGCTGAAGAAGGTACGGCGAGGTCCAGAGTCTGCACAAGCTGGTCGTGTTCTTGCAATGTCGCCGAGGTCGTTTCACGGAATAATGACTCGGTAGGCATGTCGCCAATCGCCGGGATGTTGTCATTGTTGTTCGCCTTCCCGGAACTTGGTGCTGAGAAGGTGGTAAGGGGTATATCGATAGCCAGAGTCTCTGCTCTAGCACGTGGCTTCTCAGTTTCTGAGCCTCCCAAGTGGCTCATATGCTGATCTGGAAGAGGCTTCTCCTCAATATCTCCTGCTTCGCTATCTTCTCTATCCAAAAAGGCCTTCTTAATCTGCAAGGCAGCGAGACGCCTGATGTCTCGTTCTGAAGGGAAGTAATCGCGCTCGAAATCAGCAAAGGCAATGTCCCATTCGTTTACTTTCTGCTCGACAAATCGGACAGCCTGATTCATCGGGACTAGTTCGAAGTACTTCGAGCTGATATACTTCTCATGAAGTCGCTCGAGAAGCCACTCGGATTCCTCGTTGGCTTTCTTCGTCAACCTTTCGATTTCAACCTTGGAAGCTTCGACTTTTTCTGTAGCAATGCTATCAATGTTGATACTCGTAATCCTCTGCCGAACAGACGCCATGAACCGAACAATTCGTTCCTCAGCTTTCGCATATTGACTGTTCTTCAGCAACAAGTCTTTTTCGACCATCCAAGTGATTGTAGTTCGGGGCACTGCAATCTCAACAATGTTAATCTTGTCGTACTGAACTCGAATCGCTAGACCTTTGAACCCGAAGTATCGGATGTGATCGTGATGGAGGTCGTGGTCACAGAAGCCGTTTCGTGGCTTTAGTGGTATAGCCCAGAACGACAGCTCGAGATACTTACCGAAAGAGTACTTCCAGGTATTTGCAGACATTGATGTCGGAGGGGTCTCATGTTGACACTTTCTGCATTGGCTCCACATGAGGATGGTGTTCTCCATACCCTTGTAGCGCGAAGGATATCGCTGTACGTATATGCTGACCTGACCATCACCATGCACGTACTGACGATGATGGTCCAGCATGCGCTTGTCACAGCGCCGTGCTATACAAGGAAGCTCAGCCTGATTACATAGTCGTTCCACATATTCTCCTAAGGGCACATCCTGTTCCAGATTCTCGTCAATATCGTGCTCCTGATAGTAATCCAGTCCGAGTAAGTCTGGCCCATCACACGCGTCCAGAGTCGGGGTCGATACTATACTAAATGATACCATGATTCTTTGATGATTCAAAGGACTGAGGAAATCAGGTGCTGCCGACGTAAATCTTTCCCAGCTGCGCTTAATGTTCCCGTAATGGTACGAAGCTCGGTCGTGTTCTGCCTCGCGCATTGCGTGCAGTACGTCGTGTGCTAGAGGAGAAGACTTAGGCCCCGCATGACGAGCCATATCAAGCTTGATTAACTCGAACTTTGGAGCAGGACGTTTCTCGTCAAACTCCTCGCCATTCACCTTTTGATGCATCTGTTGCCATTTACGTATCCGCCCCATCCTTTGTTCACAATCCCTTCCACGAACAACCAGCCAGGGTTCCGCAAGCTTGACAAAGGGTGATGCAGTGAGTTGACGGATTGCAAGCTTGCGGACGAGAGCATCGAATGGTCCAGCAGGAGTGTCCTTAAATAGACTTTCCTGGTCGATAGAATGTCCTCGGGCATGAGTACCCTTGCTGTGAGCTTCCTCGGCAGCATCTTGCCGCACTTCTTCCACCTCTGTGGCTGTTGTCGGACGGGATGCAGGCAGTCGCGAGACCGCTGCTAAAGTGCGGTCGAGCTTATGTTCCGGTGTAATACTCTCAGGCAAGGTTGCACATTCGTCGCTCATAAGGCAAGTTTCGAGTTTAAGGCTGTACGTGACATAGCACATGAATTCTGTGATCCACTTCAACTTTGCTAGACAATCAGGAGAACCACCTCTTAGCACAATAGTGCAACCCAAATCTCTTGGGCAACCAGAGAAGGACATCACTGTCTTCTTAATCTTATGGCTGACGTACGTCTTCACTTCGAAGCTGCCACAGGTACCAAGAGCATTAAAACTCGTATTCAGACGTTCAGCAGAAGTGACAATACGTGTTTGGGTACAGCGTGCCATGGCCTGGAGGACTGAGCCCTTTACGTTATATGCAACCACTATTTTAGCTTCGTGCAAAAATTCCAGAGCCAGACCAGATACGTCCTTCTGCACGAGTAGGATAGACGGGCGCAAGGCTTTGATACGTCCGACGAGATTGCGCAAGTATTCCCGCTCTTGCGCGATGACTGGCTCTAAGCTCATGAAGTGCTGCTGTTGTCGAGCATAGACTAGTGGGAAGGATATAAGCAGGATCCGAGGCTCAACCAAGCGCCGTGGCATATTCCTAAGTGCTACGTTCTTAGTGAAGACGACCCCAGAAACATAATATGTATCAGAAGGTGAACCTCCAGCAGCCTTTTTGAGCTTTACGTAGTGACGAATGTCGATATCATCTCCGTGATGAATGTTAGGGTCCACGTACTCGGCGCACTTGAGGAGAACCGGCATCAGAGCCTTCTCCCATTGTCGTACATGTTCAATCTGTGTATCCACGAGGAATTGCTTCAAAAGAGTCTTGATGTAGTTAAGGCCAGCAGGGTTTAGACCAGCATCGGGGACTTTCGTCCTGTCTTCGAATGAGTTGTTACTTGGCTGCAACAGGGTCTGGTCGAAGGGGAAGGATCCGCGCAAAGCCATTGCTTGAAGATTGTCGGAGCTGGCAAGAAAAGTATCTGCCCTGGACGCACGAGGTGATGAGCTGATGGTGGTCAGTTCTCCTTCGTCAATACGAATGAGTAGCTTTGAGAGCACAACGAACATACCTCTGGAGGTTAAAGCTTGCCACGCTGACAGATCTTGACCCCATTTGTCGTCTGATACGTGCTGGCCGACC
>Ga0160427_10002783_pt1 | contig 10438 bp, 10 predicted proteins | sample SolpanmetagenomL_FD_108194 | JGI IMG/M metagenome (GOLD analysis project Ga0160427, IMG submission 108194) | Solar panel surface microbial communities from Lawrence Berkeley National Laboratory, California, USA - L | ecosystem: Engineered > Built environment > Solar panel > Unclassified ...
CAGGCGGTCCCAGAGGCCCTTGAAGGCGTTCAGGCTCAGGTCGTCCACGAAGGCCTGCGGCGTCTGCCCGGCCTTGGCCGCCGCCTTGGCGATCTTCTCGCCGTGCTCGTCGGTGCCGGTCTGGAAGTACACCTCGTACCCGGCGAGGCGGTGGTAGCGGGCCAGCGTGTCGGTCAGGATCTTCTCGAAGACGTGCCCGATGTGCGGCGAGCCGTTGGCGTAGTCGATGGCGGTGGTGACGTAAAAAGGCTCTCTGGTGTGGGACATGGCGCGGCTTCCTCCTGATGCTCCGGGCTGAGGCTCGGTCTGGACGGCAAAAAAACGGGGGCGCAGCTCAGGCGCCCCGGCGTGACCTCATGGGTCAGGCGTTCGGGAACATTCGCTCCAGCATTCGGCCAAGACCGGGCAGCTTCATCGGGACAGTTTAACATGCGCCCGCCCGGGAACGTCCGGCGCAGTATGCTGCCCGAAATGGACCTGTCGTTCAGCGGCGAGATGTGGGAATGGCGCGGTCCGGCGCCCTATTTCTTCGTGACGGTGCCGCCCGAGCAGAGCGCCGACCTGCGGGCCGCTGCCCGCCTGCTCACCTACGGCTGGGGCGTGATTCCCGTGCGCGTCCAGCTCGGAACGACCGCGTGGAAGACCTCGCTCGTTCCGAAGGGTGAACTGTACCTCGTGCCGATCCGCAAGGCGGTGCGGCTGGCCGAGGGCGTGGAGAAAGGCGACACCGTGGCCCTGCGGCTGACCGCCGGCTGACCCGACCCGGGCCGCCGCGCCCCGCTATCATCGCCCCGATGCCCGCCCGCGAGTCTGCCCTCAGCACGCACGTCCTGCGCCCGGCCCATCTGGCCCTGACCTTCCTGACCACCTTTCCGCTGCCGCATGTCCGTGAAGTTAAAGACGGCGACTTCGCCCGGGCCAGCGGCTTCTATCCGCTGGCGGGCTGGGCGGTGGGCGGGCTGGCCGCCCTGCTGCTGTGGCTGCCGCTGCCCGCTCCGCCGGGCGTGCACGCCGCGCTGGCCCTGTCCGGCTGGCTCGCGGCCACGGGACTGCTGCACTTCGACGGGCTGGTCGACTGCGCCGACGCGGTGTTCACCATGAAGGCTCCCGAGCGGCGGCAGGCGATCCTGAAAGACGTGCACGTCGGGGCCTTCGGGCTGGCGACGGGAGCGCTCACGGTGCTCACTTTCTGGAGCCTGCTGAGCGCGGCCCACCCGCTCGACGCGCTGACGGCGGCGGTGCTGGCCCGCGCCGTGCTGCTGCTGCCGATGAACCTGTTTCCGCCGATCTCCGAGGGCTCGCTGGGAGGGCAGGCCCGCGCCGGGGCCGGCGGCGCCCCCTGGCTGGCCCTGTTGCTCACCGCCCCGCTGCTGCTGCCTCTCCCCTGGCCGCACCTGCTGGCGGCGCTGGCGGCGGCGCTGGTCGCCTCGCTGCTCACCGCCCGCTTCTGCGCCTCGCGGCTGGGCGGCGGCATCAACGGCGACGTGTACGGGGCCTGCATCACCCTGGCCGAAATCGCCGCGCTGCTGGCCCTGCAGTGGGGCCGCTGAACCGGTGGGTACCTCCGTGCTCGACCTGTACCTGATCCGGCACGGGCAGACGCCGCCCAACGCCGAGCGCCGCTACCCCTCGCCCGGCCAGGACGCGCCGCTGAGCGAGGCAGGAGCACGGCAGGCCGCCGCGCTGAAGCTGCCCGACGGCACGGCCTGCTGCTCGCCCACCCGCCGCGCCGAGCAGACCGCGCGGCTGGCCGGATACACCGACGTGCAGGTGGTAGCCGCGCTGCGTGAGGCCGACTTCGGGGTGATGGCGGGCCACACCTGGGCCGAACTGGAGGCCGAGTACGGCGACGCCCCGGCGGGCTGGATCCGCGCCCTGAGCGACCCCGGCAGCCCGCACGGCCCGCCCAGAGGCGAGACCGGGACCGAAGTGCACGCGCGCGTCGGCGGCTGGCTGGCGTCGCTGCCCCCGACGGGCACGGTGCTGGCCTTCAGCCACCTGGGGCCGGTGCTGGCCGCCCTGCGCCACACGGTGGGCCTGAGCGCCGCCGAACTGCCGCCGTGCAGCGTGGCCCACCTGAGGCGCGCCGCCTCCGACTGGTGGCTGGTGGGTCTTACCCCCGGCCGCGCCTGAGTGGCCTGGGTCTGACCCTGAAACAGACCCTTATGCTAGCCTTCCGCGTATCTGAACCCTGCCGAGCGCGGGGCCGGAGGCGACCACGCTTCCGGACGGGGAAGTCCGGTGCGATTCCGGCGCTGTTCCGCAGCGGTATTTGCAGCCCGGCCCACCACCCGAGCTGCATCAGCCCGAATGCCACTCAGGTCTGGTCGCCCGCCCTGGGCGTCCTCCTCTCGCAGAAAGAGGGCCGTCTCGACGCCGAGACATCGGGGGAATCCGGACGCCGGTCTTCACGACCCCTTCCGCCCTGGCCCGCGCCTGGGCGGTTTTTCGTGCGCCGTGCCCGGCGAGTTTGTCCGCACGCCGGAGTTCCGCCATGTCCAGCTTCCGAATGTCCACCCTGTCCAGACCCGTCCTGCTCGCCGCCCTGCTGCTCGCGGGCGCGGCCCAGGCCACCCGTTATCCGCTGAGCGTCACCGACGACCTGGGCCGCACCGTCACGCTCACCCACAAGCCGCTGCGCATCGTGGCGATGCTGCCGAGCCACACCGAGACGCTGTTCGCAATCGGGGCCGGGGCGCAGCTGGTGGGGACCGACCGCTTCAGCACCTACCCGGCGCAGGCCGCCGCGCTGCCGAAGCTGGGCAGCGCGTATGCCCCGAACGTCGAGGCGATCGTGGCCCTCAAGCCCGATCTGGTGCTGGCCGACGAGTCGGGCGGCTCGCGCCTGACCGAGAAGCTGGCGGCGGCGGGCCTGACCGTGTACGGCGGCACCGCGCAGAGTTACACCGAGGTCTTCGAGAAGATCGGCGTCCTCGGCCTGCTCACCGACCACGAGGCCGGGGCCACCCGCCTGACCACCGCCATGCGCCGCGACATGAACGCGCTCGCCGCGCAGCTCAGAGGCGTGCCGAAGGTGAGCGCCTACTACGAGGTCGATGCCACGCCCTACGCGGCCGGGCCGAACAGTTTCATCGGCACGCTGCTCGGCAAGGCGGGCGGCGTGAACATCATTCCGCCCGGCCTGGGCGACTTTCCCAAGATCTCGCCGGAACTCGTCGTGAAGACCGACCCGGCGGTGATGATCGGCCTGAGCCTGCAAGACGCCCGCAGCCGCCCCGGCTGGAACACGCTACAGGCGGTGGCGGCGGGCAAGGTCTACAAGCCCACCCCCGAGGAGACCGACGCCCTCTCGCGCCCCGGCCCCCGCCTGCCGGTGGCTCTGCGCGTGCTGGCGAAGCTGCTGCACCCGGAGCGCTTCTAAAAGGAGCGGCAGATCCGGACCGCGCCCGGACGAGTAAACTGTCGCCTTTCCGGCCCCGAGCCGGTGCCCAGACCACCCGAGACCAAACAGCCCCAGAGGAGAACCGATGTCGGAAGACTCGACCGCCCGCCTGAAAGAAGAAGCCATGAAGCAGCTGGCAGCCCAGCGCGACGCCCACACCAAGAAGGAAGGCCTGAGCCGGGGCCGGCGCGGGCTGGTGATCGTGAACACCGGGGACGGCAAGGGCAAGACCACCGCCGCCCTGGGCCTGATGCTGCGCGCACACGGGCGCGGCCTGAGACCGGGCCTGTTTCAGTTCATCAAGCACGAGAACGCCAAGTTCGGCGAGCACCGCGCCCTCGAAGCGCTGGGGGTGCCGTTCGCGGGCCTGGGCGACGGGTTCACCTGGCGCTCGAAAGACCTGGAGAGCAGCGCGGCGATGGCGGCGGCCGGCTGGGAGGTGGCGCGGGCGGCGATTCTGGGCGGCGAGTACGATCTGGTGGTGCTCGACGAGTTCACCTACGCGCTGAAGTACGGCTGGGTCGGCTGGCCCGAGGTGCAGGCCACCCTCGACGCCCGCGACCCCGGCCTGCATGTGGTCATCACCGGCCGGGGAGCGCTGCCCGAGCTGACCGAGTATGCCGACACCGTGACCGAGATGGTGATGGTCAAGCACGCCTACACGGCCGGAATCGGGGCGCAGGCGGGCATCGAACACTGATGGAGAAGCGCTGATGCCCCGGACGGCCGCCATCCTGCTGGCGCTGGCACTCGACGCGCTGGGCGAGCCGCCCGTGCGCCTGCACCCGGTGGTCTGGATGGGCACGCTGCTCGGCTGGGTGCGGCGGCAGTGGCGGGCGCAGACGCCGGCCGGGCAACTCGCGCAGGGCGCCGTCGGCTGGAGCCTGGGGACCGGGCTGGCGACCGGCGCGGGACTCCTCGCCTCCCGGTGGCCCTCATGGGTGGTGCACGGCGCCCTGCTCAAGCCGCTGCTGAGCCGCCGGGCGCTGTTCGGAGCGGTGGCCGAGGTCGGCGCGGCCCTCGAAGTGGGCGACCTGCCGGAAGCGCGGCGGCTGCTCTCGTGGCATCTGGTCAGCCGGGAAACGGGCGACCTGAGCGCTTCCGAGGTGGCGGCCGCCGCCATCGAGAGCCTGTCCGAGAACCTGTCCGACAGCGTGGTGGCCCCGCTGCTGGCCTTCCGGCTGGGCGGGCTGCCGCTCTGCGCCGCCTACCGGCTGACCAACACCGCCGACGCCATGTGGGGCTACCGCACCGCCGAGCTGGAGTACTCGGGCAAGGTGGCCGCCCGCGCCGACGACCTGCTGAACCTCGTTCCGGCGCGGCTGACGGCGATCTGCGCGGTGGCCGCGAGCGGGTTGGCGGGCCTGGACGTCCAAGCGGCCTGGAGCACCTGGAGGCGCGACGCCCGCCTGACCTCCAGCCCCAATGCCGGACACCCGATGAGCGCCTTCGCCGGGGCGCTGGGCGTCCGGCTGGAGAAACGCGGCCTGTACGCCCTGAACCCCGGCGGGCGCGACCCGCAGACCGGCGACCTGGAGCGGGCGTTGCGCCTCGCCCGCTGGACGCTGGCGCTGGCCGTGCCGCCCCTGCTGCTCCGGCGGAGGCGGACACGCCATGCCTGAACCGGTCCACCCGCAGCTCGGCCGCGTGCCGCACGGCGGCCCCGGCGCTCAGCCATTCGGCGGCCTCGACTTCAGCGTGAACACCAACCCCCTCGGTCCCAACCCGGCACTGTTGCGGGCGGTGCTGGAGGCCGACCACGCCCACTACCCCGACCCGCACTACCACGCGCCCAGGGAAAGTCTGGCCCGCTGGCACGGCACCGAGGCCGCCTGCGTGGTGCCGGCGGCGGGCGCGTCCGAGCTGCTGCACCGGCTGGCGCGCGCCTATCTGCGTCCCGGCGACGCCGTGCTGAGCGTGCTCGCCCCTTTCGGGGAATTCGCACGGGCGGCACAGCTTCAGGGCGGGCGGCTCGAGGTGGCGCGCCCCGAGGGGGCGGCCTCGGCGGTACGGCCCGGCGTGCGGCTCGTCTACCTCGGACACCCGCACAACCCGACCGGCCATCACCTCGGCCCGGACGGCCTGGAGGCGCTGCACCTCGCCTGCCGGGAGGCCGACGCCCTGCTGATTCTCGACCTGGCGTACGCGCCGTTCGTGGGTCTCCCCTGTCCGCCCGCCTCCGACCACCTCGTGCTGCTGCACTCGCCTGGCAAGGCACACGGGCTGGTGGGCGCGCGCCCCGCCTACGCGCTGGCCTCGCCTCCAGTGGCCGCCGCCCTGCACAACCTCGCCCCCGCCTGGGCGGTGCCGGCGGGCACGGCGGCGCTGCTGGAGGCGCTGCCGGAAGCGCAGACCTTCCTGCACGCCACGCTGCCACAGGTGGCCGGGTACGCCGCCGAGCTGGTCCGCAACCTTGCCCGAACCTTCGAGGTTGGGCATCACGGCACGCCGTACCTGACCGTGCAGGTGGCAGACGCGGCGGGCGTCTCGGCCCGGCTGCTCTCGCAAGGCGTCCGGGTGCGCGACTGCGCGAGCTACGGGCTGCCCGGCACCCTCCGGGTCTCGGCGCGGCTTCCGGACGAGAACGCCCGGCTCGTGCGGGTACTGGAGGAACTGCATGTCTGAACCGTCTCTCCGCACTTCCGGGAACAGCACCGCCAGGGGCCGGGCCATCATGGTGCAGGGCTGCACCAGCAACGCGGGCAAGAGCTACCTCGTGGCGGCCCTGTGCCGCGCCCTGAGCACCCAGGGCTACCGGGTCGCTCCCTTCAAGGCCCAGAACATGAGCAACAACGCGGGCGTGACGCCGGACGGCCTGGAGATGGGCCGCGCCCAGATCGTGCAGGCAATCGCCGCCAGAGTGCAGCCCGACGTGCGGATGAACCCGGTGCTGCTCAAGCCCGAGGCCGACACCCGCAGTCAGGTGGTCCTGATGGGCCGCGCCGACCCCGAACTCACCGCCCTGCCCTGGCGCGAGCGCAAGCCGAGGCTGTGGCCGCACGTCCAGGCAGCCCTGCACAGCCTGATGGCCGAGTACGACGTGGTGGTGATCGAGGGCGCGGGCAGCCCGGCCGAGGTGAACCTGCGCTCCTCTGACATCGTCAACATGCGGGTGGCGAAGGAGGCGCAGGCCGGGGTGCTGCTCGCCTGCGACATCGACCGGGGCGGGGCCTTCGCGCACCTGCTCGGCACCTGGCACTGCCTGGACCAGGGCGAACGGGCACTGCTGAGGGGCTTCCTGCTCAACCGCTTCCGGGGCGACGCCCGCCTGCTGGCCCCGGCCCCCGAATGGCTGGAGCAGCAGACCGGCGTGCCGACCGTCGGCGTGGTTCCCTGGCTGCCCTACACGCTGCCCGAGGAGGACGGATTCTGGGCGGGCGAGCATGCAGCGGCAGCAGGGGGCGGCTTCGTGGCCATTCCCCGCCTGCCGCGCGTGAGCAACCTCGACGAGTTCGCGCCGCTGGGCGCACTCGCCCGCTGGGTGACCACCCCCGCCGAACTGGAGGGCGCCCGCGCGGTCATCCTGCCGGGCAGCAAGGCCACCCTGTCCGACCTCGGCTGGCTGCGGCAGACCGGGCTGGCGGCGGGCGTGTCGCGGGCGGCGGCGGCCGGAACCCCAGTGCTGGGCGTGTGCGGCGGCCTGCAGATGCTCGGGCGCGCCGTGAGTGACCCGGGCGGCGTTGAGGGCGGTGGCAGCGAGGCGGGCCTGGGACTGCTCGACCTGGAAACCGTCCTGGCCCCGGACAAGACCACCCGTCAGACGGCGCTGCACGACCCGGAGACGGGCGCGGCCCTGGACGGTTACGAGATTCACCATGGCGTGACCGAGGCCGGGCCGGGGGTGCAAACGCTCGCGCCGGGGCTGCTGTGGCGGCAGGGCAACGTGCGCGGCACCTACCTGCACGGGCTGCTGGAGAACCCGGCTTTCCTGCACGCCTTTCTCGGCTGGGCCGGACTGGAGACCCCCGACCCGCTGCCCGCCCTCGACGCCCGCCTGGACGCCATCGCGGCGGCGGTGAAAGCCAACATCGACTGGAGCCTGATCGAGGAACTGGCCGGGAACAGGCATGGCTGAGGCCCGCCTGATCTACGTGACCGGCGGCGCCCGCAGCGGCAAGAGCCGGTTCGCCGAGGCGAGAGCGGCCGAACTGGGCGGCGAACGGGTGACCTACCTCGCCACCGCGCAGGCCTTCGACACCGAGATGGAGGAGCGCATCGGGCGACACCGCGCCGACCGACCCGCCGCCTGGGCCACCGTGGAAGAACCGCTGGACGTGTCCGGAGCGCTCGCCAGTGTGGAAGGCGTGGCGCTGCTCGACTGCCTGAGCCTGTGGGTCAGCAACCTGCTGCTGCGCGGGGACAGCGAGGCGCAGATGTTGGAGGCCGCCGCGCAGGTGCTCTCGGTTCAGACCCGCCGGACCGCGCCGCTGATCGTGGTCAGCAACGAGGTGGGCCTGGGCATCGTGCCCGACAACGCGCTCGCCCGGCAGTACCGCGACGCGCTGGGCCGGGTGAACCAGGCGTTCGCCGCCGAGAGTGACGAGGCGTGGCTGCTGGTGAGCGGCCTGCCGCTGAAACTGAAGTGAATACAGAAACGCGGCGACCTCCAGTCCGGAGCGCCGACCGTTCGCCCGAATTGTTTCCCGACTCCCACCCCCAGCAGAGGTACGCATGCACTCAGACCCAATCGCCGCCCTTCAGACCCTGATCGCCTCCGTCCGGCCCGTCGATACGGCCGCCATGGCCGCCGCCCACGCGCGGCAGGCGCAGCTCACCAAACCCAGCGGGGCGCTCGGCCTGCTCGAACCCCTCGGCGAGCGGCTCGCGGGGGTGTTCGGCAGCGAGCGGCCCCACCCGCGCGGCGTGGCCGTGATCGTGGCCGCCGGAGACCACGGCGTGGTGCAGGAGGGCGTGAGCGCCTATCCGGCCGAGGTGACGCCCGCGATGGTCGCCAACTTCACCGCCCACACGCCGGCCGGCCAGGGCGGCGCCGCCGTGAACGCCATCGCCCGCACCATCGGCGCGAAAGTCTACGTGGCCGACGTGGGCGTGAACGCCGAGTTGCCCGCGCACCCGGCGCTGGTGAACGCCAAAGTCCGGATGGGCACCCGCAACCTGCGCCGCGAGAGCGCCCTGACGCCCGAGGAAACCGTGCAGGCCATCCTGGCCGGGGCCGCGCTGGCCGGACAGGCGATCGCCGAGGGCGCCGACCTGCTGGTTCCCGGCGAGATGGGCATCGGCAACACCACCCCGGCGGCGGCCATCACCGCTCGGATGCTCGGGGCCGAGGTGAAGGCCGTCACCGGGCGCGGCACCGGCGTGGACGACGCGGCCCTGACGCGCAAGCAGGAGGTGATCGCCGACGCCCTGGCGAGGCGGGCCAGCAGCGCCGCCGACCCGCTGGGCGTGCTGACCGACCTGGGCGGCCTGGAGATCGCCTTCATGCTGGGCGTGATGCTCCGGGCGGCCTCGGAGCACCGCGCGGTGATTCTCGACGGCTTCGTGGAGGGCAGCGCCGCGCTCGTCGGGGTGGCCCTGGCCCCCGACCTGAAAGACTACCTGTTTCCGGCCGGCGAGTGCGCCGAGACCGGGCATGCCGCGCAGCTGAAGGCCCTCGGCCTGACCCCGATGTTCAGCCTCGGCCTGCGTCTGGGCGAGGGCAGCGGCGGCGTGCTGGCCGCTCCGCTGCTGCTGAGCGCGGCGGCCACCCTGAGAGAAATGCAGACCTTCGCCGAGGCGAGTGTGCCCGACAAAAAGGAGTAGGCACACTCCTGCCGGCGCCCGCGCCTCCCTGATCGACAGCGAAGCGGCCCGCCTTCCACTCTCGGAAGGCGGGCCGCTCGCGTCTCGGGCGCCCGTTACACGCTCGTCAGCGCCAGCGCCTGCATCAACCTGCCAGCAGCATCGAGTTCGTCCTGCACGATGGTGTGCGGCATTCCCGGGTACACGCGGGCGTCCACATGGCCGTTCAGCCCGGCCAGCACCGTCGCCGTCTGCTCGAAGCGGGCGTGCGGTACGTGCGTGTCATGGTCACTGTTGCCCATGAAGATCGGCGTGCCTTCCAGGTCGCCTTGGTGGTTCAGGGTGATCAGGCCGCCGCTGAACAGGGCCACGCCGCCGTAGCGCCGGGGGTTGCGGGCCACGTATTCGCTCAGCAGGCAGGCGCCCTGCGAGAAGCCGACCAGCATCACGCGCTCGGGCGGAATGCCGGCGGCCGCCAGTTCGTCAATCACCGCGCCGAGGCGGGCGAGGGCGGCGTCGAGGTACGGCTGGTTCTGCTCGACCGGGGCCAGAAAGCTCTGCGGATACCAGGTGTTGCCCGCGCCGCTCACGCCCGGGGCCTGCGGAGCGACGTAGGCGTACGCCGACTGGTTCCACTGGTCGCTCAGCGTGAGGATGTCGGCGGCGGTGCTTCCGCGCCCGTGGACGAGCAGCATCGCGACGCGGGCCTCGGAAAGCGGGCGACCGGCGTGCAGCAGGTCGGGGTCGTTCGGCGTGGCCTGGGCCGCCGTTCCCGAGGTTCCGCCGCCGATCTCGGTGCCGTACTCGCGGTTCATGATGCGTGGCACGCGGCGCTCGATCTCGGCCCGCTTGGGCTCAAACCACTCGGGCAGCTTCAGGCTGCTGCCCAGGCGGTCGACCGGCTCGTCGTCGTCGAAGCCGGGCGCGTCGGTGGCGATCTCGAACAGCACACCGTTCGGCTCGCGGAAGTAGATGCTGTGGAAGTACTGGCGGTCCTGCACCGGCGTCGCGCCGTAGCCCGCCGCCCGCAGCTGCGTCAGGTACTCGGCCTGCTCGGCGTCGTTCACGGTGCGCAGCGCGACGTGATGGATGCTGCCCGCCCCGAACGTGCCCTTCGGCTGCCCCTTGCGCTCGACCGCGTCGACGTACAGGCCCACGCCCGCCCCGGCCCCCTGGTAGCGGTAGCGCACGCCGCCCACGGCGGCCGTCAGCTCGTCGGGCTCGCTGCCCACCGCCACGAAGCCCAGCTGACCGACGAGCAGGTCGTGAATCGGCTGGTGGTCGTTCACCCAC
>Ga0160427_10002784_pt1 | contig 10437 bp, 8 predicted proteins | sample SolpanmetagenomL_FD_108194 | JGI IMG/M metagenome (GOLD analysis project Ga0160427, IMG submission 108194) | Solar panel surface microbial communities from Lawrence Berkeley National Laboratory, California, USA - L | ecosystem: Engineered > Built environment > Solar panel > Unclassified ...
CAACTAGCAACCTCCTTCTCCCCCCGCAAGAAATGGTTCATCCTCTCCGTCATCTTCCTCGTCCAAGTCTCCCTCAATTTTAACGCCAGTTTATACTCCAATGCTGTATCTGGAATATCGAAAGAGTTTGACATTTCGAGTCAGAAAGCTAGACAGGGTGCTATGATCTTTTTGATCATGTATGCGTTTGGCTGTGAGCTGTGGGCGCCGTGGAGTGAAGAATTAGGAAGACGGCCTGTGTTGCAGGGGAGTATGATGTTGGTTAATTTATGTCAGTTGCCGGTGGCGTTGGCGAAGGGGTTCAAGGGGATTATGTGGGGGAGGGCATTGGGGGGGTTGTCGTCGGCGGGAGGGTCGGTGACGTTGGGTATGTTTTTTGATCCTTCTTCTTCTTCCTCAAGTTTTAGTCTTTGGATTGTGATTGTGATTGTAGTTGGTACAGTAACTGATAATAAATAGGAATGGTACCTGATTTGTTTGAAAAAGATGATCAACAATATGCAGTCGCTTTTGTTGTATTCTCATCAGTCGCTGGATCAGTGTTTGGACCCATGGTGGGAGGATACATCGAGGAGTATTACAACTGGAGGTGGAATATATGGGTGCAATTAATTGTTGGGGTATTTGTACAACTTGTACATTTGTTCTTTGTGCCAGAGACGAGGTCGTCCATCATGGTAGATCGGATTGCGAAATCGAGAAGAGAAAGTGGAGAGGATGAGAATATCTATGGACCGAATGAGATGACTTCTTGGAAAGAACGCTTTGCACCGAAAAAGATATTGACCATTTGGGTCAGACCGTTCAAGATGTTTCTTACCGAACCTATTGTTTTGTCTTTGTCTCTACTATCTGGATTTAGTGATGCGCTTATCTTTATCTTTTTACAATCATTTCCGATTGTTTATAAGCAGTGGGAATTTTCCCCATATCAGGTTGGGCTGGCTTTTACACCAATATTTATTGGTTATCTTCTAGGCTATCTTTCCTTCTTTCCCAACATCAAGCGCAATATTCGCGAGCGAAAGGAGCATCCAGACGACGAGCATATTCAGAATGAGTCGCGGTTGTGGTGGTTACTCTATGCAGCGCCGTGTCTTCCAATAGGTCTTTTGGGCTTTGCATGGACTAGCAGTGGTCCACCTCTACACTGGGCTGGTTCGATGGTCTTCTCAGCAATTATTGGTATTGCAAATTACAGTATATACATGGCGACAATCGACTATATGATTGCAGCGTATGGGCCGTATGCAGCATCGGCGACGGGTGGAAATGGGTGGGCTAGAGATTTCTTGGCTGGTGTGTTGACTTTACCTGCTGTTCCGTTTTATCAAAGTATTGGTGGAGAGAAACATTTAGAGTGGGCTTCGACCATTCTGGCTGGCGTGTCGTTAGTTCTTGTGGCAGCAGTGTATGTGGTGTACAATAAAGGACAGACGTTACGTGAGAGATCTGCGTTTGCTCAGGAGTTGAAGGGGTAATTTTTTTACATTTGATATTGGCAGCTTGACGAATACTTTGTTTTCGAGAAACATATTTGTATACACGTCTGTCGTAATTGGAATTACAAGATTTGCAATTAAAGATACCCAAGTTATTGGCAATTTCCTCACTCCTCCATGTCAGCTACTGGTAAGAAGAAGAAAGTGCAGTGGACAATTCCAAAAATTATATATGATATTGGGCAGCATCATGAAGTGATGCTTAACCAACAGCAACAACTCCGTGCTCTTGATATATCGTTCAACCCATTCAAATCTGCTTACCACCACCTGTATAAAGCAGAGCTGCACTTTCCAATACTTCATCTTCCTCCATACTTTGCTCTCTGTTATTGGTTTCAGGAAATACACAACGTTCCGCAGGTTCTCCATCCGCATCTACTGCTGCCTCCAGCTCTATTTGATCTAAATCCTGCAGCCTCTCCGGACAATATTTCTTCTGTGAGATTTCAATAACTTTGACACAATAGTACAATGGGACGAGTATCGGTGATAGAATAACCAAAGTTATTGCAAGTATGATACCGTGTTCGGGAATAACTACTTGTATGTTTTTTGAGGGCCGTTTCCATAGGAAGATCAACATGTTTATCCATAGACAAATTGCTGTGCTGTCGATTAATGCCAGAATAGTGAAGAGGATCCAGAGAATGATGTTCGTGACTCTCGATACCGATTCATCTGGCTTGCTTTTGTCGCAATAGCGGACATGTTGTATGCTTAGAATGAAGAGGAAGGCAATGAAGGCGAGACATATGAGGATGGTCGTTCCGATCACAAATATGAGAGCGCTATTGTTTCTAATTGTGTACTTGTGTGTTGCAGGAGGAGGTGGTGATGGTGTCGAATTTGTTTCGGTTGTCTCTGCGTAGGCAGGTGGTAGTGTACTGAGATTATCGTTATTAGTTTCTTGAGATGTTGCAACTGCGAGCGTCGTTTCTGCCTGTAAGAGTTGATCTGGGACTATGCATGATTCCTTCATGAAACCTTTGTAGAAAAGATCGTGCGCAAAGATAACAAGGAATACCGAACCTATGGGAATAAACACGAAGAAGAGGGCTGGATATGCTACTGGAAGAGGAGAGATGAAGAGAGCGTTGTTGATACAATTTTGATCTATCGGAAGCTGTTCTGTCTGTAAGGATGTGGCTTGTGCTGTGTTTTGCGAGTTTGCATCCATAATGAACAAAGATTATCGCTGCTGAAGTTTCACGATACGATGACATCAGTTGTAGTTTGAATTTATTTATAGCAGTCCTGGCATTACTGAAGTACTTATCTAGCATACATGATTGACAACGAAGTTGCGATGTTTTGAGCTAGTGAGAGTGTTGTTGAGCAGAGAGAGTAGATATGAGAAGGAGAATGCGTTGATTCGTTCACCAGTTGACCTTGTGAGCTCACAGTCTTTTTTTTCTTTTTCTTTCGAGCTTCGTGTTTTGTGTGTATCATGATTATTGATATATGGTGATTGATAAATAAATATTCATCTGTAGTAGTCGTTGGCCGAATGATTTCTGATGATATGGCAAATGAAACAATTGTGGGGGCCATGAATTTCAAATACAGTGGCACCTCACAATCATAAATTTTATTGATCTATTATTTGTTGGCAAAGACGTTAAGGCAATGCGCAATCCTTGATATGTGACCAATATTTGAACGGACGAGAAGTTATACCAGACTCAAGTCGGTATTTAGTGCTGTGATGGGCGTGCACGTGCCAGATTATCAAAATCATTTGCTGCTGATTACAATTATTCGTAAAAGCCATTTGCGAAGATTGTCGTCCATGAAAGTTATAAGATTGCGATATGCATGTAGTACCGACGACTGTGACCTTCATGTTGATTCGTGAAGTAGGTATCTTCATCATCTTGTCTTACACCATGTGCATGCGTAAAGTAAATTTTTCAACCGCTGAGGTTTTGTGATTGATTCACGTCGTGCAACTCTCAATTCAGCGCGTCCTGTCGAGTCGAGTCAATCTCAGTGATAAGCTCGAGCATGCAATACTATTCATTTACATAGATCAATTCTTGTATCATAGGCTCTGATGATTGCCTATAAGATTACATCTGATTGACTTAGGATGAACTAAGCATGCCGTGTGCTTTTTGGAATTTTTTAAGAAATGATGTTCCATCTTAAGCTTCCATCATATATGCATCTGCAGCTGCATTTGTATACTCATGACTGTTGGTGTATGTTCATTCATCCACACAACATAGCTATGAAAAGACTCATCTTATTTTTCCAAAATGGGTTTGTACAATTATTGTTAGGTTGAAGTCAAAAGGAGCATGTTGTCGAGAGTATAAACGTGGAAATGCCCATGTCGTGCTCTTTATGCTAGTGAACTTGGTCTTACAAAGGAATTAGAATAGACATTTCAAAACATCAACTGAGTGTACATACATCGTTTCAGCCCAGAAATCGAGACTTGCACTTCAGGGAGAGCTATCGATATTTATGCAAAAAAGTATATCACACAAGATATGTTGTCTGACTATTTGATTACAACATGTTCTGATGACATGACTTGTTCGCTTTGCTTGTACCATCACATATATTTGCAATTTGCTACCTTTTCCCCATATATGACCTAACGCCTAATCAGAGCGCTTGAGGGAATGTTCAAACACTTAAAATATAGAGTTTACAAGATCCGCCCCTATGAGAGTGAGCTATTTGCACATTATTTTCGTAAGGAAAAAAGATTAACTTACCAGCCGTCGCCCCTGCGCCAAACACGAAAGCATTACCCAAATTTCCTGCGATGTTTTTCGCCAACCCCCGTCTCGGCGGAGGTTGAAAAGCCTGTGTCGGCATAGGTTGGTATGCCTGAGCTGGGTTAGGCTGATATACCTGTGCTGGAACAGGCGCAGGCATCATTGGAGGTCGGTAGCTAGGTTGAACTGGGACCATAGCTTGAGGTTGCTCATAATATGTTGGTGCGCTGACGGGCGCTATTGTTCTTGGTGCCTCTGGTGGCGGAACTGGTCGTATAGCTTTCTCTGGCTTGTAGATTGACTTTTCTTGTGTCTTTTCCTTGACATATCTTCGTGGAAATGTTCCGGATTGATGTGTGATTACATTCTTGCCTTTGAGCCAATCTGCGTTGACTTCTTTGGTAATTTCCAGGACGTCGCCGGCGTGGAGTGATAAATCTCCTGATGATGTTCCTGAGAACGCATAGATGGCCGTTGCGACATATAAAACCTTTCGCGAACGGTCTTTGTCTTTACTTTCGTCTTTTCGGTGGTGATGATGATGGCGAGTTTTTGATGGTTGTAGTTGGACATCTGGCACAGATTGTGAACGACTTCTTTGTGACTTTTCGCGGTCGTGTTCACGTGAAGAACTAGACGATCTTTGCTTGTCGCGATAAACAACTAGAGCCTTGGGAATCTCTACATCTCGAGATCGTAATGGAGGACTTCGATTTCCTAGACATTTTGCATGATTTTGCATGTGTAAGATTGCATTCTTGGATTATGGAATTTTGAACCGCACCGTGACGTACTACTTTTCTCACGGACTCTTATATGCCGTGAAGTATCTCGTGGATCGACTATAAACTTGTAATCGGACATTATTATGAATTAAGAGTGATGCACCTTATCCGAATAGTTGGGCAGTTGACATGTTCATGCCTTCTGTGCAAAGTTCAAATTCGTGGAGTTGAATGGCTGTAGCATTATTTGTTGTTTGTGAGTGAGTGTTTAGCGCATAATGACGTATCTGTTCTTCACAAACATTTCAAGTTTATCACAAGTTTTGGTTAGCGACACATGTATCGCACGCAATTGATGATGGCTGGACCACGATATACACCATAAATTCATACGCTTGCATTCATAGACCACAGTAGTTTGGACTGGAAATCATGTAGGCGATCTTGATGAACTACGTACATAAGCTATAGCTAACAGGGTTCTTCAAGTTGACGCACTAATTAAGTGAATGGCATGTGTTCAAAGTACAACGTGCCTGCGAAAGATTCAGCACGTTAAGCGACAGAGATGATCTAGAAAGAGGCTTGCAGGTCGCAAATAATAGGATCGTCTCTAGTTTTCAAAATCTCCAATGAAAAGAGTATTTTTTGAGTTGGGGTTAGTTTAAGGACTAAACACTCATCAACCTGTTTATATTTATGGCCATAAGTGTGTCTTTTACCCGTTTCATAGTTTTTATTTCCTTGATTTTCTCGGAGTGCTACTGCCAATAGACCTAAAAAATCCATCAAGAAGCCTGTTAGAACAGTGCATGACATCTTTAAAATGACTTATCCAACCCATTCATCCCATTCATCCCACAGTTGTTAAAATGTAAATTTACCTTCAAAATATGATAAATTGACCATTCTAATTCAGAATGATGATGTCCGTGGAGGTTCTACAAAGAAAGCACACTCCCCACTTGGAAAACATATTGTGAAACTGAATACCAACTTTTTTTTTTGTGTGAAATAGTGTTCAGAAAAACGTTAGATTATCTTTCGAAACTTAATGATTTGCCATTTCACATAATTTATGACATCTGAAGACTTATACGTCCATCCAGCTTGTAGTAATTCATTGCATGATACATCTCCGCTCGAAAGGACCCGTAATCTGGTGAAAAGAGGATCCAGTATCAATACAAACCTGCTTTACGAAAAGCCTCAGCAATATGTTATGCACGAGTTTTGCTGGAAATATCTGTCGCGTCATGTATCATACAGCTATAGTTGTTAAGCATGCTCCATTGTGTTAAGTGTATAAACACAATCTGGTTTCCGACGCATCTGAGAGTCTATATTAGGTTGTGTATAGACGAGTCGCACAGGAATATAGCTACAGTACGCTGATTTACAGCTGATTTACTAAGCTTAGGAGTATGATTCGCTACACCCACATCATCGTGATGCTCGGCTCCACAAAGTTGTGTACTATTATAAAATTTAAGCTCGTGGTGAAACTCCCCGCTTATCTTGATTGAGAGATTACCGACGTTTGCCAATGTTTGCCAAGGAAGGCAAAATGCTTTGACAACATGATTAAGGTTTGCCTTCGCAGGACTTGGCAGGCTGTCTTGAAATTCTTGCTACAGTAGGTCCTCCACGTCTGAACAAAGATCATGTAAACTGGATGTTCATTGCGCAGAAGGATGATGATGATGATTTCGTTAATCGGCTCCATCAATATACGCTCGTCCCTTTGTCTAGATCTATTCGGTCGACATTTCCGCCCCACTATTCCCATCAGATAGAAGCACAAAAACACGAGCCTCAATATAGTGGTCGTCGTGAGAGCTTATGTATATAAGGTCCAAGTTTCGCGATGTGTATTGTCATTTTAATAATCATACTCAACATCATTCATTCTTTCTTTCTTTCTTCTATTCTTTCTTACATTCATTCACTCGTTCTTTTCATACAATAATTTGACAAGTTCAAACACTCTCTTTAAGAACACTTTTTCAAATTTTAACTTTTTTATTTTCACCATTTTAACGACTTGTATAAATTTCGTACAAATCAACATACCAATTCAGCCTATCTCATCATGTATATGTCAATTACTACCATCCTTGGAACTGCTGCATCACTCCTCGTAGTTGTTTCAGCTGCCCCTCTGACAGAAAGAGGAACAACCAAAGCCTATTTCCTTCTGGCTGGTGACTCAACCACAGCACCAGTCCAAACTGGCGCTGGAGGTTGGGGTGACGGCTTTCAAAACTATGCTATCAACAGAGATACTGCTGCTGTATGGAACGCTGGTGTGCCAGGTGCAAGTTCCTTCAGCTATATCTCGACCGGAAAATGGAGTGACCTTGTAAGTATAAAGTGCACTAAATTAATTTGAGCACAATCTAACAAAATATTACAGATGGGCACTTGCAAGAACTACAAAAAGTCAAACTTTAAGGTATTCGTCACTATACAGTTTGGTCACAACGATGAGAACCAAAATCTTGGCACCAGCGGCTTCAGCACCAACATCAAGAAGATGATCAGCGACGTCAATGACTGCGGTGCTATTCCAATCGTTGTGTCACCACTCAGCCGGAGATTTTTTAGATCCGACGGAACAATCAGTGATTCTCTCAAGCCATACCGTGACGCAGCTCTTTCCGTCGCAAAGTCATCTGGAGCCAAGAGCATCGATCTCTGGCAAAGCAGTGTCACTTATTTGCAGAAGATTGGTCCTACGTCTGCACACAAACTTGACTTGACCAGCGGTGACAGCACTCACATCAACTCTCACGGTAGCGTCGTCTTTGGACGAATGGTGGCTGATCTCATCTACAACGCTGTCAGCGAGAGCGCTCCTTATATCTCAAGCGATAAAGCACTCAGCAAGCAAATCTCTGACGGAACACCAACATACTAAATTTCCGGACGGGATTACCTGACGACAAGTTTTTACAATTTTCCGGTGGAGAAATGGAACTCTAGACACACAAGCATATCTATCAGGATATATTACGAATTTAAAGGTTTACGACATTTTTGTTTTTGGCATACATGGATGGGCATAGATAGCATTGTTTATAGAATTGGTTTTGTTTTGGTCAAAATTTATCATAGGTTGCGATTTTTTATCTTGTTTTTCTGTTTCTTGTATGTTCTCAATTTATAAATGAATGAAACAATATCATTCTTATTTCCAAAATTCAATCGAGGAACAGACAACCATCAGTCATTGTGAAGATTAACAATATTGTAACTAGCTATCGTTGGATATCGCATCCTGATCAGAAAGATCATTGGTTTAAAATATTGGACCTCGGGTACTTCAGATTCAAACACGACCATCAGTTGTATATTCTGTCAACGGCTTGACAATATTTATGTTTCAAACCTATGAATTGTAGAGCATACCGGTAACAATTTCAATCGATTGCTAAAAAGCACAGTTACAGTTACAGTATCAAGACGATGTGGCCGAACTTTTCAAGATGTTATTACCTATATATAAACGTCGTGATATCGTGTTATATCCCAGCCCACACTATCGGTTGTCGTTACAGCGTGAGCGACTTATATAAATTAAGAGGACGCTACAACACGTCCAAGTATCTACCTCTATTGTTCGTTACATGATATGCACTAGCTATAACGTTCAACGATGGCCTCATATATGTGAATGCATTAGACGATACATGATGCTCACAAGTAGTATAATGAATCGATTTGAGACCTAAATAAGGTAAATGACCAAGCGGTTGAACTCTTTGAGACGTTCACTTATATCTTTCAACGATATTTGTCATTTGCTCGCGATTGCTTGTGGATTCTTACGCATCCTTTTCAGCCGTAGCTGAAGTGTCATAGGCAGTGGTGTGTTCTCTTCGGGCCGACCCTTACGCCTTATGACTATTCCGTCTGGCTCATTCTAAAAGCATAACACGGAGATGAAATTCATCAGCTTCAATCAATACGTTGCTCCGTTCTTGTAAGTAGTGACGACATCACTGGAAAGTACAGAATGTTTTGCAATCCTGATAAATTGTTTAGTTAGGATGGTAGAAAATCAACATGCATCTGATTTGGCTAATACAGCCTAGCTAATTTGCGGGAATTTAAGCCGAACTTTGCGGAACAGTAAACACCAAAGATTATTGTCAGACATGTTATTAAATTCGCTACTTGGAAGAGAATTTGTCTGTTTATGGTGTGTTGGAAGAAATCGCATCCCTTTTGCTACAGCCTTTGAATGTATTTGCAATTAATTGGGCGACTTTATTCTCATACGCATCACGATCGCGCGCCGTGAGCTATTACTGTACCTATCGTAAGTGCTAATGGATCATTCACCAAGTGATTCAGTATGTGCATGTGCAGCCACGCGTACAACAGTTGAACAATTCAGGTGTTGACTTTTGCAATTGACTCAGATGCAGCTTTCGCTGCGCGAGTTACGTTACATTCGCAATTGCAACTCCGATCGATTTTTGGGAATCGTCAACCCCTCTCAACTATACATTGGTGACATTAAATTCGAATTTGTGACTGATGTTTGACACTAAATTGGCACTTTCGATTTTTACCTGCAAACTTCATCACAGGCTTACTGAGAACCTACATACGCCACGAATCTGAGTTTACACACAATCGGATTGAATTCGAAGCTGATTTCTACTCGAAGTCTTTACTATTGAAATTCTACACAAGACAAAGTATTACACTATGACTACCACAGTTTCTCCATCATCCAATGCTCTTATCATCCTTTTTCCTGGGTATAATACCCTAGACGTCAATGGTCCTTTAGAGGTCTTTCGCAAGTCAGGGCAGAGTCAGCATTTTAGTGTCAAAATCGCTTCTGAGACCGAGCACACCACTTCGATTGAAGGTGCAATTCTGAAACGTCATATTGATCTTGCGGATGTGTTGGAAGATCCGTCGGCTCTTGCGAAATATGATCTTCTGATAGTGCCAGGCGGAGCTGATGCGTCTGTGGGAGCTCAAGCTGCGAAAATCGACGGGGCTTTCATGACATTGATAAAACAGTTCGCGGCGCTCGATTCAAATATTACGAATAAGGACAAACAACACAGAATTCTGCTGTGAGAGCATGATCTATCCTGTTGAGACAAAAAGCTTCATGTCATCCCGTGCATGTGCGAACTAACATGGATATCTCAATAGGTCTATATGTACCGGTGCGATTTTTCTTGGAACCCTTGGAGTTTTCTCCGGCTTACATTGTACTACGCATTGGGGGGACTATACCAAACTTAATACAGCAATGCAAATTGCTGCAAAGTCCTCTGGTCAACAATCAGGTGTTGTTTTACCTGCACGATTTGTTGATGCTGGCGATAATGAGTGTGGAGTCAATATTATATCAAGTGGAGGCATCAGTTGTGGAATGGATGCAAGCCTCCATGTGGTAAAAAAGCGATATGGACCACAGGAGGCTTTGGACACAGCGAACCTGCTGGA
>Ga0160427_10002785_pt1 | contig 10436 bp, 8 predicted proteins | sample SolpanmetagenomL_FD_108194 | JGI IMG/M metagenome (GOLD analysis project Ga0160427, IMG submission 108194) | Solar panel surface microbial communities from Lawrence Berkeley National Laboratory, California, USA - L | ecosystem: Engineered > Built environment > Solar panel > Unclassified ...
AGTCGAGAACGACTCTACAATAAGCGTCATTCACTCGAACGGGTATGAACCGGTGTCAACCGTGGCGACAGCAGTCACTGGGCAGGGCACGATCGAGATCGGCGCCTATGGTGCGATCTCGTTCGGATCAAGCGTGGCCGCCGGCCAATTGATCCGATTCAATGGTGGGGCTGGTCAGTATGAAGAGGCAGATTTCGGCCGTGTGAACGCGATGGCGGCGACAATTGCCGGATTTTCAAGCAGCGATCTGATACGCCTCTCTAGCACTCCGTATACCAGTGCGACCTATACGAGCACGGGCTCAAATGCAGGAACGCTCACCATTTTCAATGGAACGCTGCAAACAGCACAATTACTGTTTAGCGGCCGTTACTCCATCGCTGATTTCACGTTCGACAATCGGACGCTTAGCGGTGACCGATCGGAGTTGCGGATCGGCACGTCGGCGAACGAAGCACAATACGGCGTGTTGCCCGCTGGCTATGGCTACACGACGAGGCCGATTTACCGGTTCTTCGATAAGACCGACGGCACCCAATTTTTGACCTCGAGCACGAACGAGCGCAATTCCGTAGAAGCAACTCGTCCCAACCTAGTCCAAGAAGACGGCGCCTTCTCGGCTGTCGCCTATAACGACACGAATGCAGCGCCGGTTTACCGCTTCTTCAATACGAAGTTTGGTACCCATTTCTTCACTGTCAGTGCAACGGAACGGGACAGCATTATCGCCCAACGACCCGACCTGACGTATGAGTCAAGCAGCACATTCTTTGAACATGCGACGCAGCAAACTAACGACGTTGCAGTCCACCGCTTCTATGAAACTGAGACAGGAACGCATTTTTACACCGGTAGTCAAAACGAGTATCAAGCCCTCACTACGCCGGGCAGTAGCTTCTACCGTAGCGATTTTATCTCTGAAGGTATCGCATTTTACGCGCCAAATACCTCAAATTCGTGAGAAGTCGACTTAAGTCTGTTAATGTTACGTTCGATGCTATTCCTGTGACGTCGGCGACATCTGCTGAATTTTTGTTGTCGACTGGTCGGCTTTGGAGCGAGTTGCATAACGTCTTTCAACGGCAGCAATGAGGTCGATAACAGAACTGTTGAGCCTGGGCGGACAGTCCGGAACCACCAATCCTGCCACTTTGGCTGCAGCAGGGAATGTTTGCAAATGGCGGACCCGGCGAGAGCGATCCCGGCCGAGGCTACCGCCGAGTTGGGTGGTGAGACGACGCTTGATCGCCTAGCCGCAGCAAAGCCCTGCAGCCTTTAAAGCGTCGGAGAGAGCAGCCCCTCCAACGCTTGAGCCATGACTACTCGGCCGGGCTGGCAACCAAGACCGGGCGCTTTGCATGACCGATCCACAAAACGACTAGGGCGCCGACGCCGGTCAACACGCAAAGCGGAAGCAACGACACCGAATAACTGCCCGTTTGCTGCTTCAGCACACCAATCAATGACGTCACCGCACCAGTACCGAGATGAGCCAGCGTGTTGATCGCCGCAATACCGGCAGCTGCTGCTGCGGGCGTCAGGGTCTCGGTCACGAGCGCGAAGAACGGTCCCTTGATGGCGTAGTTGCCCATCAGCACGAGCGACAGCAGCACCAGAGTGACCGTCAGCGAGCCGGTGAGCAACGTGAGTGCGAAGCAAGTCGACGTTACCGCCAGCGGCAACGCCGTGCTCCAGATTCGCTCGCCGGTCTTGTCGGCCCGCAAGCCCCAGAAGATCATGAACACCGAGGCGATCCCGAAGGGGATCATGTTCAGCAAGCCGGTTTCGAAGTTGCTTAGACCGAACCCCTTGAGGATCTGCGGCATCCACAAGGACAAAGCGTTGCTGGTGGCCGAGCTGCCCATATAGACTACAGCCAACAGCCAGACCTGCTTGTTCTTCAGCACCGACCAAATCGAGCCATGAGCGCTGTCATGGCCGGCGGAGGCAGCATTGCGCTCCGTTTCCAGCGTTTCTTGCAGCCATTGCTTCTCTGACCTGGTGAGGAACTTGGCCTCGCTCGGTCGGCTGGGAAGCATGACCAGGGCAGCAATGCCCAGCATGATCGCTGGAATGGACTCCATGATAAGCAGCCACTGCCATCCATGTAGCCCGGACATTCCTTCCAGGGTCAGCAAGGCCGCAGAAATCGGTGACCCGAAGAAGCTCGATAACGGAATGGCAACCATGAACATCGCAACCATGCGAGCCCGATATGCTTTTGGAAACCAGTACGTCAGGTAGAGTATCACGCCCGGAAAGAAGCCTGCCTCGGCGGCTCCGAGGAAGAAGCGAGCGACCGAAAACGAGACCGCGCCAGTCACGAACGCGGAGGCGAAGCCGACCAGTCCCCACGTGATCATGATACGAGCGATCCAAAGCCGGGCGCCCACCTTCTCCATCGCCAAATTGCTTGGCACCTCGAACAAGACGTAGGCGACGAAAAACAGCCCGCCGCCAACACCGAATGCTGCGGCGGATAGCCCCAGATCCTTGTTCATCGTCAACGCCGCAAAGCCGACATTCACTCGATCGACATAAGCGATGAAATAACAAATTATAAGAAACGGGATTAGGCGAAATCCTACTTTTCGCATTGTTGCCACTTCGATGGCGTCTCTAGGCGAAACACTTGACGACATTAGTCTTTCCTCCCGCTTATTGTTAAAGTTTCAGCAAACAATCAGAGTAGATCCATCGGCCAGGTTTAAATCACTCAGGCAGACGATGAGACGTACTTTAGCTATCGTCTAAGCGGTCCAGCAAGTGAGGAGAACATTGCTGCATCAACCTGCCCAACCGCGCGATTGAAGAAAATCAGCAGCCTTGTGCGCCTTGTCGGTCCAGGAGTTTGGCCAGCGTCTGCTTTGGAGCATGCAATGTAAGTACTGTATGTCTGGGATGAGGTCGAAAGCGGAAGGTGCTGCTCGTCGCATACACCTCAAGAGACGGGAGCTGCTGTCGAGAAGCTACCGCTGCCCTCGAAACTTAGCTGTCCTGCCGGCATGGCGGACTCTGGTGGTTTGCCGCTAGTCCGCTTACGGCCTATCTGTCGGAAGCGATCGCAATGACATAACCCTGCCGCGGTAGGACAATAAGCGTCCGTCCTCCTCCGGTTTTGTAGTAGCCGCCTGGCCGACGTAACGCCTCGAGTATTCCACCCGGCCAACGTCCGCTATCCTCCATTGCACAATACATATTGCCCAACGGATCAGGAAAAGGCGTTGGTTTCCACTCGCCATAAAAGTATGCACGACGCGCAGCGTTGATTGACGTCTCGATGTCGTCAAAGAAGTGCTGATCATTCTTGTTTAAATCTTCGATCGTTTCGCGTTTTAAATCGAAGATGTAAGCGCCCTGGTAGCTAAATTTGTCTCTGCAGCTTCCCTCGGCATAGAATGACCCGAGTTTCAATTTGGGCTGGAATGAAGCCCTTTTTGTACTCCATGTCGGCAGCGGCGCAACCTCCGCGCAGGATGAGGACGCAGCCAACAACGACACCGGCAATCGTTGCCGCTCGACCTATTCGCATCGCGAGACCTTCTCGCGCCTGTTTGAATTGAAAGACGACTGCAAGCTTAAGGGGAAAACCAAGCCTCTTGTAAGACCGGCATTAGGCGATAGCGTATCTGATGAATTTTGAGGAAAGTCTGCAATCCACACGTTCCGGCGATAGCATCGGCTTAGGGCATCTTGTCCCAATTGAACTACTCGCACCCGACGACCAGCGGTAAGCTGCTGATCCTGAAAGGCACCGAACCGGGGCAATCTATCTCTAGTTCGACTGGGACAGACCGCGCCCATTCCGGGACGGTGCTCAGCGGCGTTGGGGCTACAGTCGTGCATCCGCTCATGAGAAGGACGCTCGGGATCATGGCAGGATGTCCCACCATGCCTTGGTCGCGCCCGTCCCTTGTTGTCGGCGGCGCCCGAACGCCGCCCATGCCATCGCGATCATCCATCCCACGACGCCATGGCCGACCATGGCTGGCACCACGTTGGCCGCCATGATCGGCAGGATGCTTTCGCGCCTTCGGATGATCGCCAATAGGGTTGGCGCGAGCCAGCCTATGGCCATGAGCGTTGGCGCGGCGATCATCACCATGGCCGCGCCGAAGTAGATTGCGATGGCTGCAAGGACAAATTCGACGCCGGCGCCGGGGTTTTCCATCCGCGTCAGCCCGCCGCGCGGGTGGGTTTCGGCAGGTCCCGGAGGCGCAGTCCTGCGTCGTACAGCTTGCGATGGGATACGTTGCGGCCCACCGGCCAGCTCCCATCGTGGCCTGGCAGCGCCTCGACGCGGGCTTCGAACCGCGCGAGCAACGCGTAGGCTGGCGAGCCGAACCAGACGTCCGGCCCGACCCTCACCAAGCGGATCAGCGGCTGCCGTTCCCCCGGCGACTCGCGCATCTCGACGGAGGGCACCGCGCCGGCCGCGATGGCCGCCAGACGGGAGTTCGGCTGCGCCGGCCGGATCATGACGCGCTTGGCGAAGCCGTCGACCGTCACGGCACTTTTCGCCCATCTGTCTTGGATGGCTTCGCGCTGCATGGTTCTGCCCCGACGATCTTCAGCACACGGTTCATCTCGTCCGGCGGGAGTGCCAGGTTGCCGAAGGGCGGCGCCCAGACCTTGACGGTGCGGCAAGTCATGCGCGTGATCGGGCCGGCGAACGGTTTGGCCTCCGGGCCTGCTGCCGCCAGCGCGTAGGCCAACTCGTAAAAGCGCATCCACGCATGGTCCGGAATCGGATCTGTCGGGTACTGCGCCAGCAGCCCGTCGAGCAACTGCTCCGTCCTTTCCATCGCGCCCGGATGCCGGGTGGCCACGGCGAGCTGCGCCGCCGTCGTCCCAAGTTCGTCACGCGATCCCATCGCCGCGAATGCCTGTTCGGACCAGGGCATGGCGGCGGTGCCGTACTCCGCCAGTATGACGCGGGCTAATGCCCTGATGTCCTGTGGCAACGATAGCCTTTCGCCCGCGACGGGCCTTTCGGCGAATGCCGTTTCCGAGACGATGGATAGGATCTCCGGTCGCCTGGGTCCGACGTTGCGGGCAACCCGCAGGTGCTGGACGTCGTGGTCGCCGGGAAATCCTCCCACACGCCAGAATGGCGTCCCCGCCGTGAGTTGCGCGATGCCTTCTGATGCTTCGTCGTTCGGGCAAATCCGCATGATCTCCTTGCCGTCCTGACGGTGCTTGTCTTGTGCGAAGTACGCGAATGCCGCCCTCGACAGCCCGCCTCCGTTCTGGTTGTGGAAGTCACGGAAGACCTGCAGTGCCTTCTGGTCCAGTCCGCGGTCCTCGTCAGTGGCCTCAACGCAGGCCTTGCCCACCCAGCGTGGGATGTCTTCGGGCGGCGTGTATTCCCCCGTCGACTGCGACCTGGCGTATTGCGGCAGCACGAACGCCATGTATCCGACGACGGCGACGCCGACGAAAGCCAGTATGAAGCCCGGACTGAGGAGTTTCCTGGTCATGTTGGATCATCCATGAGGCTAGCTACCGTCCGGCTCGTCGAAAGCGTCTTGGCGGCATGCGTAATCCTGATCGTTCTGGATCGATCCTGACGACGTCGGTCGCGCGACCGTCCCCGATCGCCATTCGATTTTCATTAGGAGACGGTACAAATCCTCCGATGATCTCCCTAACCAGCTAATCCCTGGGGAGGCCGTCCCATCATCTCAGGCAAAAGTTAATGGAGCACGAATAACCATACATAACCGAATACGCCATGGCCGGCGTCTAAAAAGAAGATCGAGCCGTTCTTCATGGTCTCGCCGCCCAGCTGATCCCCCAACGTCCAGAACAACGGTGCTGTCATCGAACGGGCAGAACCTAGGACTATCTGACCAAGCAGCATCCCGATCTCCGCCATTTGAGCCTCTGACGGTGGATCGTTTGGGGATTCACTCGTCATCCTATTCCATTTCTCGTGTTGCACCCTTATCGTTCCACAACTTGGAATGGTGTTGGATCGGCTTACCGTCACAGTAACTCATGTTACTTCCGTCTTCACGATCCACCCTGACCAAAGAGTTTGACCACAAACCAGAACGAAACTAGACGCGAGACAAGGCTTCATGCCGTTTTGAATTCGTCCGCTTTCAGGGATGCCGGATGAGGAGTTCAAGTTCTGCAATGAGGTCGATAGCTGCCAACCGGAGTCCGGGAAAACTGATGGTTAGCGGACTGTCTGCTTCGCGATAGGGGAGAGGCGAAAGCGGATACAGGAATTGCGATGGCAACATATCGTCGAGGTTGCGAGAATGCTGCAGAAAGTATGCGTCTTGCGAGAGAGCTCTACGACAGATTGCTGCTCGAGTTTTCTGCCAAGCAGGACTGTATCGGCTATCACTAATTCAGCGACAAGCGTTAGCGAATGCCTACCCAATCAGGTCATTGTCACGACGCACTGCATCAGCCGCCTTTATGGTGCCGATGACCTGCTTGTATCAAAACCGCTCCTGCTTCATCAGTCTGCCCTCTCGTAGGCCAGACTCTAGCTCCAACCGGAGGAGGCAACAGGGGTCATGTCACTGGCTGCCCACTTGGCCAGCGTGCCAGCAGCCAATCAAGGCCAACGTTCCGGGGCGAACGATGTTCGATCGTGAACTCCGATCCGGCCATCCAGTGCTTACCGTCAATCACAAGCTGGAAGGCTTCTCCGCAAACCTTCTGCCCGGGCGCTGAGCCGTCCTCATTCAAAGTCCTACCCGCCAGCCGCATAGAGAACGTAGTAGTCTCGCCGGGTCTGACGGGCTGCGGATTTGCGGCAACCCGGTTGACCCACAGCCAGCCTTGCGTATGCAACGGGCTGGCCCGGTCCTGCGGGCGTACAGTTCCGACGGCGACTTCACCGGCCCGCCACATAGCGCGCCCTGCGTTCCTCACCGTCAGCACCACATCCTGCTCCACTCCCGGGCTCAGGGCAGCGGGCTGGGACAGGATCTCTGCTCGGTACTCATGCAACTGGTGTAGCCCTAACGGCTGGATCGTGCAGTTGCGACACGCTTCGGGCAGCTCCTCCGCGGCCAGGAAACGCCGTCTGACGTCCTGAAAACGTTCATTGTGCCAGATATCCATGAAAGCGGCGTCGTGCAGGGAGCCGAGAACCTCGGAGTCACGTCCCGTCGCGTTGCTGCACAGGAAGACGTTCCCGTCCTTGTCGATGAACGGAAACTCCCAGGGGAGCAGGCAGCGCCGGGTCAGGCCATCCCGCGGCGCATCGGTGTAGGTTGCCCGATACGCCGCGGCATCGTTCACGTTGAGGTCGAGCCGCCCGGGAACATCGACCACGAGCTGCACCGCGCTGGCCGCGCAGGCGAACTTCAGCCGCGCCAGTGCGGCACGTGCATCCGGGCCGAGCTCTCCGCCGAAATGCTTGCCCTTGTGCTCGTGCAGGACATTGATCTGATACTTGCTTAGGCCGAGGCTTGCGATGTGCCGGGGCAACCCGTCCAGGCTCTCTACATTGTCCGCCATGATGACGGAGCCTACCGTGATCTTCCGCTTGTCGACATGCTGGACCAGCCGCTGCAACCCGTCCAGCACAGGGGCGAGCGGCGTCTTGCGAATGCTGCGATACACGTTCGGGTCGAGAGAATCGACGGAGACCGTGACATGCACCAGATGTTGCAGCCGGCCGAGCGCGGCGCACGTCTGCTCCGTCAGCCTCGTGCCGTTGGTGGCCAGACTGCTCCACACGCCATGCCGGTCAGCCTCGCCCATATACTCCAGCGCCCATGGGTGCAGCAGCGTCTCGCCATAGCCGATCCACTGAACCTGGCCGATCATCCGCAAGGCTGGCAGGACCTTTGCCCAGATTTTGGAAGTCATGTGGCCGCGGTTCTGGCTCGACAGGGTATTGCCGGCCGTCAGCGGGCACATGACGCATTTCTGGTTGCACATGCTGGTCAGCTCGACGTTCGTGCAGAACGGCGGCGGAGGCTTCAGGAGAGTGTTGCGGCTTCGACGCTGCTGCACTGTCGCGGCGCAGAGGCCCGCAACCTGGCGCGCGACCGCACCTGTCGACCGCACCGCATTAGACAGCCAGAGTTCAACGGTGCTGCCGTATCCCGCTTCAGGCTCCAAGCCGCCACCACGCACGCCCATAAAGGTCGTTCCTTTTGACTATCAGCGCGGCCGTTCCTTGGCGGCGGATCGGATACCAGGATGCCGTTACCCCTGATCCGGCGATGGCGCGCCGGTCGGCACCGAGGAGATGCCCAGGAGCCCGGCCGGGCCAGTCCCGGCCAGGTTCCGTCCCATCGCGATCATCCTTACCTCCACGATGATGTGGAGCAGCCACGCGAGCGCGAACAGGACGAGCAAGGTGATCCCGAGCGCGGGAAAGTAGCCTAGGCCGGCCCGCAGCATCAGGAACTTTAACAGAGATATGCCTAGCAGGAAGTGAAGGACATAGAGGTCGAAACTGATTTTCGCGAGAAAGTCGAGCATGCCGACGGGACGAAAGCGGGCTCGGAAGGCATAGGCCGTTCCGAAAATCGCCAGAGCGTAAAAGTAATTGGCCGGAATGAACCAGAACTGGAAGCGAAGAACGGAATGCCACCAGCAGGCCAGGAATAACGCCAGCATCCCCACGATGGCGCTGGCCAGGATGGGCGAGCCGATCAGCCCGCGCCAATGAAAATTGAACAGCACGCCAACAATCATGAACACCAGGAACACGGTGTCGGACCCGGTCGTGATGGGAAGTCGTAGCCACGGCATCAGCAGGTTGCCCACCAGCAGCGCGGCGGTCAAGGCGAACAGGGTTGTCACCGAGCCGCGCCGAATCAGTGGTGCCAGCAGCATCATCAGGACATAGAACTTCAACTCGACGACCAGCGACCAACTCACGAAATCGATGGCGGGCGTCCCAGCCACGCTCTGGATCAACAGGGCGTTCGCAATGACGGCGCCCACCGAGAGCGGGGATGAAATGCCCCAATACGATGCCGCCGCAGCCACGATGCCGACCTGGAAGAGTAGCGCCACGATGTACGTCGGATAAATGCGGAGCAGCCGCGCGAACATGAACGAGACCCGGCCATGCGCTGCAAGCGAGAACGGAATGACGAAGCCGCTGATCAGGAAGAATATCGCGAGCCCGAGCGGACCAAAGTTCAAGTAGCGATGAGTGAAGAGCCCGAGTAGGGCGGCCGGAGGGTCATTCGTCAGTATTGGGGAGGCCGTTGCCGTGCTGGTGAGGTCACGTTCGATCCAGAACACGCCGACTAGGTGCGTCAGCACTACGCACAGGACAGCAAGTCCGCGCAGTTGGTTCGCAAAGATCAGCCGCGGCATGTTGCCAGGTTGGTTTGAGCGCGCATTTAACTTGCTAGTAGCTCGGAGCCTGCCCTTTCGCAATCAGCTACTTGGGACGTGATACCACGGCCCACAGAGCGCATTAGGATGGCTGATTGGTCCTGGCCAACAATATCTTTGTTGTTACTTCTACATTAAAGGTGATAGCTATGCTGATCACGTCAGGCAAAAAAAATTAAGCGACCGCTATTTGGGCTGAGCGTTTTATTTTATAGGTCAGTAGAGGTGAAGATGGTGTCTAGCCTTGATTTGCCTATCCAATAGACACGCCAGATAACCACATTTCAAGTATTTCAAAAATGCACATGTGTGGCAGGCAAAAGATTGCGCGTGGTGCGACATACTTTCCAGTTAGGAACTTAGCTAGCGTCTACTTCGGAGCGTCCAAGCTAAGTAGCTAAACGTCCAAGTTGAGGTCGATTGTGTTGAAAAGGCCGGTTCGGCGGTTTTACCGCCGCAAATTGCCACATGCGCAACAATATTCGCGAGCCCATGCAATGACTTAAGCGTTCCGATATCAGATCAGTTATGGCTTCAGGACGTCACATCGGCCTTTTTCAACATAACTAGGTCGATAGCAGCCACGGTGACATTCGAAGCTCGATGTTGACGGAAATGCGCTGCGCTCTTCCGCTATGCCGGCCATGCCGTTCATGAAAGATTCTTGGAAGGCAGCGAGCCAGGTGCCAAGTTCGCGGCGAGGGTTGCCTAATGCAGCGCTGCATGATGTCTAACACGCCAAGAGGGTGGTCGCGGTGTCGCTCTCTAGGGAGAGTAATGAATGTTCCTAGTTTGGTCGGGCTGGGGCATTCTTGTGCTTCCCATCGTGCTTGCCACTTCCGTAGCGGTCGGCGGGCTTTTGCAGGGGCTGTTCACGGCCGCCAATCGGCCCGATCTGGCTTTTTTGGCTTTCAGCGCCGGGCTGTTCGCAGCGGCGGCTGTGAACTGGCTGGTTGGTCGCCGCTTGAACAACCAGCCAGGGCGGGAACTGCTGGACCCGAAGACACAGCAGCGTGTCATACTCCGGCGCGTGCATCGCCTGTTTTGGATCCGGATGGAATACTGGTCCGTGCCGGTCGCCCTAGCCGCGCTAGTTCCATTGCTCG
>Ga0160427_10002787_pt1 | contig 10434 bp, 4 predicted proteins | sample SolpanmetagenomL_FD_108194 | JGI IMG/M metagenome (GOLD analysis project Ga0160427, IMG submission 108194) | Solar panel surface microbial communities from Lawrence Berkeley National Laboratory, California, USA - L | ecosystem: Engineered > Built environment > Solar panel > Unclassified ...
ACTAAAGCTCGCCGATTGACACGAACTTACCTCCTATAGCGCTAGGACGCCCGATCCGACCTATCTTTTACGCGAGCTCTACTATAGGCGCTCTACCCTTCTAAACCACCTACTTAACGTCGTGAGGGTTAATACTAAAGCTAAAAGCGATGGTTGCAATAATAAATAGGATCTCTCCGTTCTGAAAAGCGTCGAAAACTATAGCCTTTATCGCCGTTAATAGAGGCGCGTTGTACATCGCCGTAAGGCTCTTTACCCTCTCTCTTAGAAGCTCCGTTAACTCAACTAATAGCCACTCTATTAGTAGCGCCTTTAGCTTATCTCCTTAGATTACCGTTTTTATATACTATATTGTTTTTGGCCACTTACCGGCACGGATGTCTCTAGTAATCGACACCAACATACGCCGTAACGTGTCAGTAGACCTTCTCGCCACCTCCGCGTAGATAAAGATATCCGCGCGATTAATTAGTATATATAAGAGAGAGGTACCTTATTTAAAGCTAGCGCTAACCTAAATCTCTTACTATATCGCCGTGGTAAGTGTAGCGGTAGTATCAAATATTACTACCTTATCTAGCAGCGCCTCTATTAAAAGCCCGAACGGGGGTCAACACAATCGTAGGTCGCTTGAGTGAAATAAACAATCGTGTATGGAAAATCTAATAGATAGCTCTCTCTAGAGGGACGACGCTAATATAGGCGTCGTACGGATGGTCTATACGGCGCCCTGCCCGCAATATGTCCCCCCACCGAAAAAGGAGGAACACCGTCCTCGGTGTCTATCTAACTATATAATATAAGCTTAATTGAGCTAGCAGTTGGAGCAAGTTTGAGTAAACGCGAGAAAAAACGGATGAAAAAAAAGAAAAGGTAAAGAAAGAAAACGACCCCAACCTTGCATCTACGGCCCGATCCTCCCTAGCTAATTATGCCGTCCTAGTTCTGAAGTACTAGTCGATGTTCGCATTCACCGGCCTCCTAAAGTCCTGCTCCCGGCCCTATATAATTGCCCATGCGACGCTCGGCGTTTTATTAACGTAGTAGGTGAATTTGTACTCTACGAGTATCGTTCGGAGGACTTAGGGATTTCTATCGTCAATAATGTAGTCGAATATAGCTCTTTCCTTCGGGTTATAAGTTCGTATTATGTCTAATTGAACTCTAAGATGGAAGTCCGGTATGCGTTCGACGTATGCATATACGTCGTTCTAGGTTGGTAAGTCTATACGATCGGCGTCGTCGCCGCCTCTATCGTCCGTCTATTTTGGCGTCGGGGTAAATCTTATTATAGCCGGCCGGTCTAAATTAGATAGTTCCATCGGTTCCAACTATGGCGCGTCTATCCAACTATCTCCGGTGCCTACGTTAGTTTACCTAACGTTAGGCCTGCGCTCGGTTGGGTTTTATTAAAGATTGCTTCCGGATTTCTAGAGTAGTTCTTTATCGTCGGAAATCCGGATCGGTCGTTTAATGCTGTTGAGTTTCACTCTCTTTATTAGGAGGGTCGTTGCTTTATATAGCTGTTCTAGCGCCTTTAAAACTTTTACGGCGTGGCGCGTTTAACGTTTATCTATAAGCGGTGTTGTACGGCTTCGCGTAGTGGTATTGGCCTTAGATAGTAAAGCCGCTATTGTCGCTCGTGTTGCCTTAGAATGCGCTTTAGACTAAGCTTTAGATTGCGTGGAGATGCCGGCCGTTATTTCCTTACTATCTAGACTATAAGCTATCCCTACGTTGATAGTCTCCGTAGTATAGGAATGGTATAACGGAGTAACCTTAGTCTATCGTAGTAGGAGTGGTATAGCGGCTACGGCTAGCGGCGTTACCTACGCGTTGAACGTTGCAGCGAAGTTAGCTAGTAGTATATTCGCGATAGATAGTAACACAACGTTAGCGAGATATCCTACGCGCCTATAGAACGGTGATGCGTTATTGATTACTTGTGCCTCGTGGGCGGGGAGAGGTAGAACAACGTTGGTTGGCTGTTCCCCTTACGCGTGGAAAGGCGCTATATTGTTAGCCGTTTATATCGTGTTCGCGGGGAGTAATAGAGCTAAGCTGGCTGGCTATGCTGTTTGCATGTGGAATGGTATAGCACTGCTAGCTAGCTGCGTTGTATTCGTAGAGACTAGTAGAACGAGGTTGGTTCGCTATACTGTCGGGGCGTTAAACGGCTATATACTGCTAGTCGGCGTCGTTGTGTTTCCGAATAGTAAGGAAACACGGTTGGCTACCTATACTACCGGTATATAAGACGGCTAAGTATTAGTTGTTGGCTTCGTTGCGCTTAGGAAGAGTGGCGAAACAACGTTGGCTACCCGAGCGTCGTTTACGACTTATATACCGTTAGCCGTGTTATTCTTACTAGATATTAGGGTAACGCTCAATCCTCGTGTGTTTGTAAATGCCGGACGGCTTTTGAAGAATCTAGGGGCGAACGTTAGTATTAGTGTTACGTCCGCGTTCTGTTATATATAGGCCTCGATTCGTTCTAACGTAGCCGTGTAACGGTCTTTAGCTAGGATGTTATTCGCTAAATCGTCCAAGCTATCGGCTTATACCCTAAGCGTGGCCGCTATCGCTCTTACTTACGATACTAAATCCCTAGGCCCGATACCTAATAATTTATTCGACGTCGTAAGTGCGTTCTCGAACGTGCTATCGGAGATTTAAAACCTCCGCTACGTGCCCGAGGGAGTGACTATCGCTAGGTCAACGTTGTAACTATAAACGCTTACTATTTCGTTGTTTCCGTCCGCGTCCGCATTAATAATATCGTTAAGACCTAACTTTACGGGCGGCGCCTTTACGACCGACGTCTTCGGCTCGTCTCTCTTACGCTTCCTATCCTTAGTAGCCTACTTAGATCCCTTATACTTCCCGAGCTCTACTTCGATACTTAGTAGCGCGTTCGTTACACCGTCGATCTTACCGCTAAATAGCGCGATTAGGTCATCCGGTTATAGGAAGTAGAAAACCAATATATCGTCTATCTAGTACTCTAGAGGCGTGACGGGATAGTTTACGATTGAGAGCTAGGCTCCGTTGGACGTCTTCCTAGCCTCTCGACCGTTTGTCGTAGCGATTTAGACCGTCTAAGGAACCTCTATATTGCCTATAAAGGCTCTTATCCCGGAAATCACTAGAACGTAGTAAAGGCCGTTTAGCTTAATAAGCCCTAGTGTTCCTCGTAGAGGACCGATCTTCGTGGGGTTACCCTAGGTATCTATAATAACCTATCCTAGAAAGAATTTGGCGATTGTTCTACTAGGTAAGGCTCCTATCCTCCAATTGGCATAGAGCCTATAGGTGTTTCGATCGGAGGGCACCTCTTTATCTTCCTTGCGTGGAAATTCCCTCTCGTCGGTATAGCTAATATTTAAGTCCTAGACCTCGGTGCCGTCGTCGGCGGGGAAAGCGTTTCCTATTCCTATAATAACATTAACGAAACTATAGGTGATGGCGTTAATACCGGGGAAAGGGTTCGCAGCTATAGGAGTCGTAGTATAGCATTTGCCCCGTTATTACTTTTTATCCGACATGGTTGCTGCGTTGCTAGAAAGGTGAAATTTGTTGTTAATATTGATCGGAAGATGGAGGTTGTAGAAGTATTGGGAGTGAAAGGATAATGTAAAAGGAGGGAGGCTGATTGTTAATGTTTACTTGTTTGGGCCGAACGCGAAAATAGATTCCGCCGCGCACGTGATATTATTTCTATAGGGATCCTTAAGATGCTATAAGGCACGTTGCGCGGTTTTCTCTCGTTATTATAATCGCTACTTGCGTTTTCCTTAGTTGTTTAGCGTTTGTGCTTCTTGAATCTCCAACCTAGCCTCGAACTCTTATATAAGGTCAAGGCTTGATGCTAGGTCTTCGAGTCCCATCCATTGGTTCTCTAAATCTAGATAGCCCTTCTATTTGATTCTCTATTCTAGCACGAGCTTACCGGCGACTTTCCTATAGCGTTTGGTAACGATCCGCTCGACCTCGTAGGATTGGAGTTCTTCCGTGTCGCCTTCTATATTGAGAGGGCTAGGTTTAGTAGGTTCCCTATTGTAGGGATCGCGACCCTAAGGAGCCGGTTCGAGGTGCGTAACGCTAATTATAGGGTGGATCTTCTACTCCTCGGGTAGTTCTAGTTCGTACGCTAAACGGCCGACCCGCCGTATAATTTTGAAAGGCCCTGCCCGCCTGGCAGCCATTTTGCCTTTGGCTTCTAGGGTATAATAGCCTTTATATAGGTTGATGAAAGCCTAGTCGCCGGGGTTTATAATTAGTGGCTTGTATCGAGCGTCGTAGTAGATCTTGCTAAAAGCGTTAGCTATTACGATCGCGTAGATGGCTTCGTTCTTATATAGGAATCGCTCTACTAATAGCGGAGCGTCCGGACGAAGGGTATTATCGAAAACTTCTCGTAGCTTTATACCGGTTATGATTTCGTTAGCGGAGGAGCCTATAGAGTTTATTGAGTTGTTTATAAAGAATTGGAGAGTAGGAATGAATTTAGTCCAATCAACCTGTGGAAATTCTACTATTACCATCCGAATGCCGATCTCGATCGTCTAGTTGGTCCGTTCGGACTAACCATCCACGTAAGGGTTATACGCTACTATTATTAGTAGATAGGTGTTCATTTGGGAGAATATTGCTTTCTATAGGTCTAATAAAAACTTCGTATCTCGATCGGATATAATCTAGTAAGGAATGCCCTAATTAGAGTCTAATAGCCTTCGCAATATCGCTGTTGCCTATTGTCCTACTATCTAGTTCGACTTCCCTAGTACAATTAGGACTCGCTTTGAGAACTTGTATGTAATTGTTATTACGGCGTCGAAGCCTAATGCGTTCTAAGGGAGGGCGACGATAAAATTAATATAGATCGTGTGTATCGGAATTAGGGGACTTTAAATAGGGTTAAGGATTCCGAATGGCTTATATCGTATTGTTTAAGCTATCGCGCAAGTGGGGTAATATACGATATAAGCCTTTAACTTTCATTTTAATAATAGGATAAATATTGTAGTAACGATACGTTCGTACGTCCTATAAAATCTACCGTAGAATTACCTATTGTGTATTAGGTCGAAGATGTCTTTCTCGAGGTTAGATGGTATATATAGTCGGAATCGATCGTCCTAGGGGTCGACGAAGTATATTAGGTCTTCCTTCTTACGAAATTGAAGCACCTTTGCGAACTCGGGGTTCGTGCCTGTCTTTAACGCTTCTTTATCGATTCTTAACTACTCGTTGAGTAGGGTCGCAATCTATCGCCATTTGTCGTTATGCTTATACCCCTCGACCAATTTTACTTTAAATTCTTCCGATAGCTCAACGAGCGTGAGGCTATACGTATTAACGATATTAGGAGGAAGCGTGGTTCGGATCCCGATTTTGGTTATAGCGTATACTACGGCGTAGAGATCGTCTAAAACGTTGGACGTTACTTCGGTAAATGTCGGGTTTTGGGCGATTGGGAGCCTAGATAGAGCATCCGGAACGACATTCTACTTTCCTAGCTTATATCTTATATCGAGGTCGAAACCGCTAAGATACTATCCTACGCGTACCAAGCGTAGGTTTAACTTGTCGGTGCTGGAAGTAGATAAGGAGGTGGCTTTCACGATATTGAGGGCGGCGTTATAGTTAGTGAGGATTACTGTTAGAGTTTTTAACGAATGTATTATGTGGTGGACCTTCTTTATAGTCCACACTAGTACTCCAACTTCTAGTTCCGTCGGCTAGTAGTGGGATTCGGCTATACTCAAACCCTTACTTAGGAACAAAATCGGTTCGATGTCCGATCGAAGCATGGCTTCTAGTTCCTTATCGCCTTTATAGTAATAAACGTGGGCCCCGAAGCCTTTTCTAGATGCGTTAATGTCGATATACAATCGACGATCCTCCTAGAAGTGAATAAGGAATTTTACTACTATAAATTCCGCTTATAACTTTTCAAATACTTCCTTCGCCGCCGGTGTACTTTCGATTAGTATTTTGGCAGCGTATAAACGGCGTGCCTGGCCTCCCTTAGAGGAGCCCTTTAGGGCGTCGGTCTTAACTTTCTAAAGTGGTTCGACGATTTGAGCGTAGTTTTTGACGTAGTTACGAAGCCAACCCGTTAAATCAAGGTAGTGTTCTAAGGATTTAACGGTTGTAGGGAAGCTAAGGTTTATAATAGCTAAAATCTTCTCGGCCGGCGTTGTAAGACCTAAAGCGGACACGTGTTGGCCGAGTAGGGACAACGATGGGTAGCTGATTCTTAACTTCGTCGGGCTAAGAGAGACGTTAACCGAGTTAAGAACTATAAATACCTTTCGAAGGTGAATGATATACTCGTATATTATTACGGAGTAGATTACAATATCGTCGATATAAGCCCTTATGAATTCGCGAAAATCTCTAAGTAGCTTGTTAGTTTAGCGTTAGGTATGTGAAACGCTATTTTTATCCCCTATAATCGTAACGTTAAACCGTTCCTATTCGCGGTGTGATATAACGACGAGGTTTTCCCTATCTTCCTCTTTTATCTAAAACTAATGGAACCATGCCGTTCCATTAATAATAGTAATGAATTTGTAATTGGAAAGTAATGCGATAATCTCGCCAACAAGCGGTAGAGGGTAATGATCGGTTTCTATAACGCTGTTCAAACCCCTAACGTCTATTACGGCGCGTCCTTTTCGTTTTATCACGCCATTAACGACGACATCTCTATATACGATAAAGACCGGGCAACCGTGTCAAACGGGTTGTGTTACCTAGGATATTTTTCCCTATTTGTAGAGGTTGTCGTATGTTTCGTCTAGTAGTCGTTTAGCTGGTCCGCTTAACGGGTAAACTTTTACGTACGGTAGGATTGCGCCTAGCTTTAGTTGAACTCTTATATGGTCTTTCGGGTCGATGTTGACTATAAGGCCTTTATTAACGAAAAGGGTCAGGAATTCGTCTAAGAGGGCCAGGATTTTTGCCTTGTTAGCTGCTATTTCGGCATAAATATAGATTCCGTTTATTAGTTTAAACTTATACTACCCTAATTTAGGTGGAGTGGTCGGGGAGATTTGATTGTTGCCTGCGGAAAGTAGTTCTCTAATCTTCTCTACTAGATCGCGGCCTCTCCTTAGTCGTTTTATAACGTCGACGTTGTCGCTTATACTTACTTGGAAAATTTCCGCGTCCTAAATATTAGTTAAGATTCCGATACGAGCGTTCCTAGTAATTATAATTAGGTGGTTGGAAGCGTTGCGTACTTATATAATAGCTAGATTTCCGTCGGTGATGTAGGCGGTGAAACCCCCGTCCTTACCAAGTGCGTAAGTGTCCGATAGATCAAATATGTAGTCTCGATCGTTTGGGACTACCGCGAATTCTACCTAAATTAACGCTTAGGTGAAAGGCGGTATAATGGTTTAAGCCTTAGATTTAACGATCCTTCTAGTTAGAGAACCTTTCGCGCGGACGTCGATTGGGATTTTTACACCTTTATAAGTGCCAAACGTGATACAACGGTCTTTTGTGTCTATAGTTGCTTCTTAAGGGCCAAGGATGTCGAGCCCGACGAGCATTTTCGCCGCCGGTAGGGAATTGACGATGTGAACCTCGCCTCTAAAGTGCACTTACACCTAACGCCCGTCCATTTGTCCGGGAAGGTAGAAGTCTAATACTATATACTCGGTTGAATTATGTTCGCTCCCGATTCCGCGGATTTTAACGCTATTCCCTTATATTTTTACGATCTAAGCTATAGGAACTATAGTCCGGAGGAAGTCCTTATCTACGATCGATATAGTATAACCGGTGTCGTAGATTATCCTATAAAGAACGCCTGATTATGTGAACGAAGTTACCGCTATAATATAGATCTATAATCGAAAGGCCAAGCCGTCGAAGGTGGTTGAGGTCGATGTGGATTCCACTATAGGGACTGTTCCTGTTGACGGTTTAACTGACTTTCTTTTACGTAGCGTACATTCTTTAATATGTTTATAGAGGGCATTGTTCGATAAAAAGGTCTCCTAGCATTTGCGGTATTTGTGTACTTTCATCTTGGGACCTACGATTACTAGGTGAGCTCCGGCCTAGTATAGCTTATTTTCATCGCCGTTATAGCTATCGGCGCTTTAGGGGCATCTATACTTATCGTCTTAAGGAATGTTCGTGATCTTATCGGGGTTCGAAGCCTAGTATACTTCTTCGTAGTTGGCCTCGCCTACGGCTATCTCATCAACTACCGGATCTTCGAAGTAACCGGTTTGCTATAGGGGAGCCTACTAGTTGCTGCGTGGTTGAAAAGGTTGTCGACCTCTAAATGGCATAACGGTAGTTGAAGTACCTATATTCCCATTGTCGTTGGTTCCGGGGGTTTTACTATCGTTGAGTTGTCGCTATAGCTAGTTGGTCTTAGAGACGTCCGGGTTAGTATTCTTACGATTCTATACACCGTTTCTATATAGGTTGTTTGAACGCTGCTTATTATTCTAATTGTTATATAGGCGTTAGTTGTATAGTCGGCGGGCGTCTTGAGGGTACTATTACTAATAACTTTACTAAGGCGATTGGCGGTAACCCTATTGATTGGACTGCTAATAGCTCTGTTAGTACTATTACTAGTAAGGATATTGGTGCGATTAGTAAGATTGCTAGTATGGTTGCTAATAAGATTGTTGTGATTGCTATCTATTGTTAGCGTTGGGTCGTAAAGCTCGTTGATCTATAGTTAAGTAGTTAACGCTACGATTGCCTCGCATACCGAAATTGCGTATAGTAGGCGTGTATTTGTTGCGATGTTCTTACTAGTCCGATCGGTCTTTAAAACGTTGGGAGCGAGTTGTGAATAACTCCTTCCACATTTCCAACTTCGATTCTATATACTTAATTAGCTAGGTGATTGTTATATCGTCCGAGGGTATATCGATATTAATACGAAGCTTAACGTTAACTTATCGATATATTATTCCGACTAGTACTCCTTAGTTAATTCCGAGAGCCTTGCCTACGCGGTTTATATACTAAATCTAAGCGGCGGGAGATTTCCCTTCGCGTGTATCTTAAATACTATACTTAGATTCCGCTATAATTCTAGTAGCGGCGATCTTCTCCGAGGGAAACCGGATTTGTAATACTTCTATAAAATCGTCTAACGAGCGTCGGGTGCTCCTCTATTCTACTGCTAAGAGCTCGCCAGTATACTAGTCGCGAGCGGTTCTACGAAGGCATAGCTAGGCGTTATTACAAACGACCCTATCGCCTTTGATTTCGGCTACGTTACGTAGTATATTAATAAAGACCGCTGCGTTGCGGTAATAGTAGTCCTAGCCGATCTGTGTTATATTAGTTCCACCGTAGGATTCGTCTAGACCGGGGTCGAAGAATCCGACGTCCTATGCTCGGAAACGCTCGCTTCCGCCGCCCGCTACGCCGTTATACGGATATAGTAGGCCAGGCGGTCCTAGGGGTCCCGGTTCGAGGTCCTATTACTAGATATCTTATAAAGCTGATTGCAGCTTCTCGATATCGTCGCGGATCCTACGGATCTCCCGAAGCTATTCGTCCTAAGTTATAGCGGATAACGACCTAGAGTTATCTATTGTGATTGATGGCGTTTGGAAAGGCGGTGTTTCGAGAGGTGGTTGGAAAGAGTAGTTAGTTGGTTTATGTGGGGCTCTTAGTGTCACTTATAGTAGCCTAAATGCGGCTGTGTGGTCGAACGTCCTGCGGCGTGGGTTTTTTAGTTTGGCTAGGACTTCGTAGTTGACGTTCGGTAGTAGAGGTGGTTTAGACACGTTCGGAACGGGCTATAGAGAGTTTACTTGTGGCGAATCAACTTTGAAGGACCCTAGAAACCGCAGATCCTCGATTCGCTTGTCTATAACCGGCTTAGGTAGGGTGCCCGCGTCGTGCTCAATTGACTCAACCGGGATATCCTTCGATGCTTCTTTTTCTGTTCCGGTCATTGTAGGGAAAACGAGGGCGTTAAGGGGAATCTCTAACCTAAAATCGCCGTCGGAACCGGGGTCGATGCCTCTTAATGCAGCGTTCACGTTAAGGATGAATTTCTATGCAGCCTTCTTGAAAATTGCTGGCGTTGTAAGCCACTCCGGTGGGTATTCGTTCTAGCCTAGGTTTACTAGTCCTTGGGAACGTGAGCGGCGGGGCTATGGAGCCGGCTTATAAGTTTTGGAGAACCACCATAACGCTTCGTTTAGGGTTATATTCGCCTAGGTTGACTGTGTTTAAGTGAACGCTATAAGGTGAAAACTAGTAAGGACGCAATCGGGAGAGAGCGATTGGTAGGAGGTTATAGGAGTTGTAGTTTATAAAGAAAGGTCGGAAGGAGAGCGAGAAAGAAGAGGAGCGGATACGATAAAGCTTTAACGCTAAGGAGGGAGTCGCGATACTAGTTGTTAAAGGACTCGAGGGAAGCCGCAAGCGACT
>Ga0160427_10002789_pt1 | contig 10429 bp, 10 predicted proteins | sample SolpanmetagenomL_FD_108194 | JGI IMG/M metagenome (GOLD analysis project Ga0160427, IMG submission 108194) | Solar panel surface microbial communities from Lawrence Berkeley National Laboratory, California, USA - L | ecosystem: Engineered > Built environment > Solar panel > Unclassified ...
CTCATCTGCATCATCGACCACCCTAGCAGCATCCTCCCCACCACCATTCAACCCATCAAGCTCCATCTTCACCTCCTCCTCTTCCTGCCCCGGCCCCGGAAACACCTTCGCCGCCTCCCTCAACACCGTCTCCTGCACCGCCAACTTCCTCTGCCAAACCCGCCTCCACCTAACACCCCAGCCTTTTGCAAACTCCAAATCGCTCTTGGCATCCTCGCCCTCCTTGCCATCAGCAGTCGTGTCTGCATCTTCCAGCATACCCTCTCCAGCTCCCTCGGCGATACCAGCCAACGCGTCGTCAATTTCCGCAAAGAGGCCACGCATCCTCTGGACCTCCTCCGACAAGGCCGCGTCAAGCATGGTGATTTGATCCGCCGGCAAGTCGTGGTGCATACGTGCTGCGACAATCTGGCCGACTCGTCCAACGACCTTGTTTAGCGTGCGCTCCACCATTTCATACACCCACGACTCGGACAGGGCTCTTCCTCCATCGAGTCTTTGTGCATCTAGTGCCCATTGAACGACACTGCTGGGTGTCAAGATGGTGTAGTTGAGCAACTTATCCACAATGTTCAGCGCGCTGCCGACTTGGACGTCTTGCCAGTAAGCGACGACAGAGGAGATGATCTGGTAGCGTGAGGCAGGAGAGGACTGGCCGAGGCTGGTAAGACGGCCTTTGCAGCGTTCGATGATGGATAGGACGTGGCTGAGTGATTTGGCGCCGATGCTGCAAATCGTGGTGACGTAGGCATCTGTGGCTGCCAGTGTAGGGTCAGAAGCGGCGTTGGAGGTCTCGAGCTCTTCGATCTCGTCGAAAACGGCTTGGATATCGGAGTCGGGCGCTCTAGCTCTGAGGAGGCTCACGAATTTCTTTGCTGAACTGGCATGTGGTGTGACTGTTAGTGTGCATTAGTACAGGTATAGTTATGTGGCACAGGCTTTTTTATCAGACATACGTTCGTCATCATATTTATACTTTGGTTCATCCAGATCTTTTGCTGCTGGAATCAGGATATGGTAGGGCTCTGGAAGAGTATCTCTGATACGCTTGGCAAAGCTGAGCCGTATTTCTTTGTCAAGCGAACCAATGATGAAAGCCTTTTTGGGATTGAGGTTGCTGAGTCCGGTATCACCACTCCTATGATACTGTCAGTACGTAGATTTCGCACGGGCATCGACATAACATACCATTCAGCCCACTTCCATCGGAAATCGAAGTTGCTCAGATGATGTGCGAACCACGTTTGAAAGCGATCATGCAATTCTTCATCCATCACACTCGCGCTCCTGTAGATGAATCGAATGGCTCTACCAAGACTAGGCGCGATCGAGCCTGGCGCAAGCTTACAGGTTTCGGTAATAATTGAGTGATAGTAAACCAGCTTATGTTCGGGGCTTGGTAAAGTCGCAATTTGTGAAAAGACAGCGTCAATGGCCAAGTCTTCAGGCTTCCAGGTAGACCTGCCGTCTTCTGCTGCGTCTCTGACTTTGTCGAATGGCGTTGCTCGCTTTATGAATGTGTTCGGTGCCCAGTAGCAATCAAGATCTATGAGGAATTTTGCCGTAACATTGCGGTTGATGTGCAGAGTGTTAATGGTATCTACAAGAGCGTCACGAATGACGCAGGCAGCTAACTTAGTTGTCGCAGGAACAGTCTTCCAATCGTTAGCTATATTATCACTTCAAAATTGCTAAGAAGACTCACCTCAACATCCTGATCGGCATACAACGAAAAGTAGACTTCGGGGAAAGGCACTTTTGCTCCAGCGTTCATATCTGCCGGGAGGGTGATAGATGGAAATGCATGTTTTGACGTCGACGCAGCACCTTCAATGTCCATGAGATCAGACTTAGGCTTGAACAGCCTAGGAATGAATACAAGAGGCCACCCTGCATCTGATTCGGCTTGTAGCTGTCTCTGTAGAAGCGCAACGACACTTTGTGTTTGCGGAGCTTCTTGACCGCCGACAGGTACGTAGGGTCCGAAAGTCTCCTCGACAGTCGAAGGCGCCAATGCAATGATCTCTGTCTTGCCTAAGAGCTCATTTGCTTGCTGTTTTGTGTCTTCTGCGGATGTTATAAGTAGATAGGGTATTGTAAGCATGATGATTTTGACGAGTTCAAGACCAAGTGCCTGCAATGATTAGCTTCAGAAGTGCTCACATTCCTTGATGACCTTACATCGTCATTATCCGCGGTCTGTAGGTCTGCGGCCTTGTTGAAGAGGTCATCCAACAAAGGAAGAGCACCAGTACTCTCAAACAGCCCATGCATACAAGCCAGGAAGCGTAGCAATAGCTTAAAGCTGCGCCACTCTCTGGCTTCGAGCGCAGATTGTAGAGCCTCACCAGTCTTGTCGATGAAGACTTTCGCAATATCTGGTTTTTGCTCATTGAGGTATAGGATGATGGCAGAAACGTATGGTGTCTTTAGAGGCTGTTGTGTGACACTAGGAGCGTTAGCGCTGCCATGGAGTTCCATAGATATGCATTGTTACTCACAGCTGCACAACCAGTTCGGTCACAATCTCCCTGAACTTATCGTCCTCCCAAGCATTCTCAATGTTCTTCGCGATGGCAGCACAGTCTTCTATAGGATCTCGGAGGGGCTGCGAGTGGTATTAGAAGAGCGAATGGTGCTGCATATGCACTGTATATGAACTTACTGTCTCAGCAATGGTCAAGATCTGTGTGCGCACTCTTTGTGCAGGTCGCTCTTCCCGCCGTCTTTGTGGTCGGCGATCATCGTATCGTTCCTCGTCATCCTCTGTGAGCAGTCCGTTGTATTAGCCTTCAGCGCCAGTTCAAGCATCTTGCAGCAAAACCCACCTCTGTAACGTCTCTTGTAGCCTCCACCACCACGTCCACGACCTCCATATCTTCCACCACCTCTTCGATCATAATCATCCCTGCGATCAACGTCCGCCATTATGATATCTCCTTCTCTTGCAGCCCACTGGGACTTCAAAAGTTCTGCTTGGACAGCTCTTTCTCGCTCCGCTTCCTTGAATCTTGCTCGTTGTGCAGCAGCAAAGTGATCGATCGGCGCTTTGTGGACTTGGATCAAAGGATTGTCTAATACAGGTCAGTATTACTGCTCTATAGAATGCACACAAAAGCAGGCAGAATTGAGGTCGTACATCGAGCTCTTGGTTGAATCTTTGGACGATCTGAATGTTGTTGCGCGCCCTTGTCTCCGATGCTAACTCCATTGGCCCCTGAAAGTCTTGGCGCTCGGGGAGCACCATCGACTGACAACTTTTGTAATTGAAGACGTGAGATCAAAATATCAGGATCTTCATGTTGAGGTCTCTTCTTTGGCAGGTATGTCTCAATGTGACTGCTCGCATGTCGTGAGATGTGTGGCTCGTCCAAGGCCATTGGCATGGTGCTTGAGAGCAAGGTGGGAGGCATCTTTGTAGCAAGTCAGACGGCGCTGAAAGGTGTAAATCTGGCAACTGAATGTCTTTGGGCATCAATGACCTGGGTTGCTACGATCCTTCCTACACTGTAGACCAGATGCCAAGGACGAAGGTTCGTAAGGAAGCAGCAATAAGTCCTTTGAGTTCCGATTGTGAAGATTCCAGGCAGAGGGGAGATTCCAGGCAAATATAAGCACGGGAAAGAGGAACCAAGGTGAGGGAAGGTACAGCGAATCCAATGCTGGCTGGAGATTGAGCGAAAGGACAGAGAGGATGGGATGAGAAGGAAGAACGAGGAAGAGAAGGACGAGAATGGATGATGTAATGATATAGCTAGAGAGTTTCATCGTAGCCATATGAAGTGAGATGTGATGTGAATGAGAGTGAGAGTACAACTTGCCAAGTGACCCGAGAATGAGATCTAAAGTCACAACGAACACGATGAGATCTTGATATAGAACAATAATGTGATTGAATCTGATATACTCAGAAAGCACCTTCGCCAATAACAAACTGCCTATGCAGGTTTGCAGATTCTTTTGGAAAAGAAGTCGTCACTTTTAGGCGTAACAAGATTGTTATCCACTTTCACTGATCAATTCCCCTATGACGGCGCCAGGCCATTGACATTTATACATGATCAGACTGTTCCTGCATTATTGGCACTTTGAATATTTCGCAGGATTGACAGCGTGGCATCCAGCAGGTTCCGCCGTCCTGCGAGACTGTCCGAAACAGGGTATCGTGTGCAAGTGCAGTAGCAAAGGCATTGGTGACCTTTTTGATGCTTGTTTGGTTTTCAGTGATGGATCAGGATTCTCAATCCAGCTTCGCCATCATCTGCTCCTTCGTCAAGGGCCGGAAATCAGGTGAGTCGATGTCTAAGCCTTGACCGGCAAGCACAGTACGCATATGTGCTGGGACAATTTCGTGGTTCATCTGAGGAGCAATGGACAATTCTACATCAAGTTAGCTGTCTGTACTTCAAGCGAATACTGTTCGACAACATACCATGGTGAGTGAAGTTGAAAAGCTCAGGCAACTCCTTGGTAGGACCATTCGGGTTGCGAGAGTCAGGCAATCTTGTGCCAGGTTCGCGAAGTTCGTTGAAGAAGGGGTGGACCATAGCCTCGATGGCTGACAGACGCTGCGTGGGTGTGTATTCGAGCAGCTTTGAGATAAGGTCAATGGCGTTGGGTTCGGCCTTGCGGAAAACCTGGAATATATAAGCTGATGTTTCGCTGTGTGTGCAGGAGGTGTCGCAAACCTTATTGAAAGGGTGAGGCTTGATTTGAGGGAATCGATGTTCCATGTAGTTTGGGTTCATGGTGCGAATTTGGTCGCGAGTCGGCGTACCAAGCACCTTGATGATCTCCACGAGCTGATCGATACCAGACTCTCCAGGGAATAGTGGTTGGCCAAGCATCAACTCAGCCATAACACATCCAGTTGACCACACATCTAAGCAGATGTTAGTTATCGAGACAGTGATACGTCATAATGTCAACAAACCAATCTTCGTTGTGTAGTTGGTCGCGCCAAAAATCAGTTCTGGTGCACGGTAGTATCGTGAGCAGATGTACGATACATTAGGCTCATGCTCAACGAGGATCTTTGCGCTACCAAAATCACAAAGCTTCAAGATACCACTGGCTGGGTCCAACAGCAGATTTTGAGGCTTGATATCCCTGTGACAAATACCCTGGGAATGGATGTACGCGAGGGATCGGAACAGTTGATAGATGTATAGCTTGACTTCGAGGATAGGCATAGTGGTCTTCATCTTGTTGAAGTAGCGGGAGGCTCGGTATACAGTTTCTGGTACGAATTCCAGAACCAAGTTAAGGTAGACCTCATCTCTCTGCCGTACTGTTAGCTAGTTGACCCGATATCGCAGGAGATTATGGAAAGCTAACCCGGTCGCCGTTCGAATAGTAGAATGCCTTCAGCTGGACAATGTTGGGATGGCGCACTATGCGCATGATCTGCAGCTCACGGTTCTAGCCAAAGTCAGCAAAGTTCTTTCTATCCCTGCTCGAGCTTGACAGACCTTGAATCGCTTGTCTTGAAGCACACGCTTGATTGCCGCATCTTCACCAGTCGGAGCAAGCTTAGTCTGAAACACGACACCGAATGAACCATTGCCAACAATCTTGCATTGAGTGTATTGCATATCCCTTGTTTCTCCTGTCAAGCCATCCTGGACTCGTTCACGAACAACCTCTATGATTGTACTTAGCATGACAGCCTATGAGTCCACAAATGCTTAGAAATGTACATACCGCCCATGCGGAGGCTCGAAAAGGCATTTTGGCGACTAGATGTAGACATGTCTGATTTTACCACTCTTTGGTCGCTCTTTGAAGATCACCGTGAATCTGGGATTGCTGCAGTCTCAAACGTGGGTTGTATAAGGGAGGTCGTTGTGTAGCTATGTCGCTGTATCCGACTAGACGCGTGCTAGGTATGATGTTGGTGGCTGGTGGACGAGGTCACGAGCTTGATGAGCAGTCTCGAGCGTAGTGCTAGGAGGGTGATGGAAAGTAGGCGGTTGCGATGTGATTAGTATCCGGGTTGACCCGCGCTTTGAGGAAATGTCGAGTCCGAGGGCGATATTGCAACACTTGAGGATTTGAGGTTGACGAAGGCTGTCGCTGTAGACAGAGAGAAGAGGAGAGAGTGGGGATTTCAACTGTGGAGAATCTGTACTTCTGCCAATGGCATTGGATACCGTAAGCAAAAGGTTCAATGATGTCGCGCGTGTTTGACAAGAAGAGACAGAGACAGAGGGTGCTATTCAGGGATATTAACAGCTGGATTTGAGCCTTCGAGCGGACGTTGCTAATATAAACGTAGGAAGTTACAGGTCAGAAGGTGGACGGTGGGTGGAGTCAATTGTCAATTGTCACGAGGCCTAGCCTAGAGCAGTGACCTTTCCGAACCGCATCATCTCTCCATAACGTGTCTTATTATTCCCAGCAGTCATATTGATCGACTCCGATGCTTCTAGCTACATAGCACCTACAGGCCTAAGTGATGCCAGTCTTTGCTCGACAACTCATACGATGCACCTGAATCTGCTTCGGAGGTGTTCCTTTGTATGCTGCAAAAGGGGCGCGTCAGATGTCCAGATGCGACCCCACTCGAACCACCATTGCAGCCGCTGCGAGATGATCAGAAGACCAAATCGGACTCTGGCGTTTATGGAGTCCTGATATCTAACAAGTATATGTACGACACGCCGTATCATGTTAGCGAACTACTTTCGGCTCGTCGAGAGTACAACTTGATCTGAAACAGCACTACCCCTCAATTCCTTCGGCAACAAGCTCGCGTTTCAGATTAGCGTGGTCAAGCAAGCATGAAAAGTGGAACCCTGATGTCAGATTGATTTCCGGCCATGCGTGGTGTAGGTATGCCCTTTGAATGTACTACTGTGCAATACTCGGTCGCAGCAAGACGAGGTCGAAGCTTTCTTGATGGTCTCAGAAGGTCTAGAAATAGTACCAAGACACACCACGGTCATCAACCAACAAGTTAGAGACAGTGAGCCAACATGGAGTTAGTAAGAGTGCGATACCTCCAGATTACACCAGCAGTCACCGACGGCAGTCAGATGAGTATTTAAGTCGCGTGTTTGGAGCCGCGTGTACGACCTCCAGTGCTTTCTAGCTGTGCTGCACTGCCTAAGCTACTAATTTATGAGGATGTGGGTAAACTAACTACGCACTACTTTAGCTTCGCAAATATTGAAGTAAGCATAAAGATAAATATGGGAGACGAATGGACCAAGCACAGCACATTATAGAATACACAGCATCGGAGCCAGAGCTGCTAGTTCGGATCACCTGTACTCGAGAAGACTCGTTACACTACTTATACAGTACCACACCGTCAAGAATGCATTGCTGGTAAACTGTCCCAAAATGTCACTCATCAGACTCCAATCGTGACCCAGTATCGAACACAGGGTGCGTCGAGGATTGTTGTATGCAAACGTGCTGACTTCGTGCTATGTGCTCGTTTGTACAATTGGTCAGCACATGAGTGGCAGGAACCATAATCTGTACCCGAAACGTGTTCTTGCTTGTCGATAACGAATCTTGCGTGCTTCAGGTCAGCTCGAGAGGAGGAGTGACTCAAACGACCAAAACTCTTGCTTGTCTTCGAAGCACTGGATAGAATTGTACCTTTCCACGTCACGTTGAGCAATTTGACAGAAGAGCTCTGAAAGGGGCTGTTTCCTCACGACCTCACTGGCGCGCCTTTCACTCCGAGATCGGCGAATGCTTGAGAGGCACACCTTTATCGTCAGCATGAGTCCCTTTCCAGTTTTCGCTCGGCGCCAAAAAATTGAACAATAAAACTGCAATGTAGCCTCGCTGTCTCAGGTAAGGATGGTTGCGTGCGCTGGCTATCGCTCACCGCATATTGCCAGCATACTTTCCATATCTCTCCATTGGACCTTTCACCACGAACCTTATCTCAGCAGATCAATTGCTAACGTCAGATAGAGCTGGCAGATAAGCTGCCTAGCATTTGACTCATATTGCATCTATTGTCCTCGTCTTGGAGTTTGCTATTCTACACAACACTACTTTCAGGTCAACAAGAAGAGCTCTTCTGTATAGTTACTGGAATAACGCCCCAGCTGTCCTAAAACTCAATTGAGCTATCTCACATGCCATCCAGTATGACTGGCCCTGTTCCAGCAACAAAGTCACGCTCGAACCTCAGTCGTACAAACAACAGCAAACCTCAACTCCATCGTCGTCTCACACCCACAAAGCCGAACTCAGCCCACCGAATACACTCCCGCCAAGGAAGCACTCATTCCTTTCCCGCTGATGACGATGACTTTGACGGTATCTCCTTCCAGCAGTATTGCTCTGTCTGTGATAAGATTGTTCCCAGTACATCAACACTATACTGCTCGGATGTATGTCGACAGAAAGATACACACTCTTCGAACTCCATGCCACTCTTCAGACAAGACATATCTCCTTCCATCAGTCCCGTAACAGGAACAACAGCCGCACAAGATATGTCGAACATCAGAGACATTATACCACAACGATCGCCTACAATATACCGCAATCCGTCTGTATCGTACTACGAACACCAACGTCAACTGTCAGACGCCGATCAGTCTGGAGACGACGCACGATCGTACATGGCGAACTCATATACAGAATCATCTTTCTCGCCATTACCACCTCCACTCGCTAGTCCGTCCACCCCAGCAGTACGCCGACCTAACCCACGATGGAGTAGCACATCATTTTCTGCAAAAAGTGTCGATCTGGTCACGCCAATATCGATGTCAGAGTATAATGCTAGCATTGCAGCGTCCGCCGCGTCGTCTCTCGCAACAGTGACCGACCTGCCGTCACATCAATATAGTTTACCAGCCTCGGCAAACAACGGGGCTGGCTCTACAAAACGAGTGAAGTCTCCAGAAGAAAAGCTGTCGTATGAGAGGAAGACTACATTGGGCTCGATGCAGAATGGAAGAGGAACGCTGAAAGACATGTTCAGAGAGAAGGGCAATGGACCAGTAGGCACGCCAGGGCCAAGGAAAAGCAGTTAGGCCAAGGTACATATGGTATCGTGAAGACAGCAATACTCGCGTGAGATGAAGAGATGGTGAGCATTTCAAGATCACTATATAAAGTGGCTCGGAGGCGAAGCTAGGTTGGCAATGGCCACTGTCGAGTGCAACTATAGGGCGCATTATAGATTTCATTTGTGCATAGGATATATTGGGGACAGCTGAAATTATCGCATGGGACCTAATAAGACCACGAAGCATGTCAAGATATACACTGAGGGATATCAATAAAAAAGCCAGACGAGAGTCTACATGTAATATTTCGGTTTATGATAGATCATGACTTAGGTCGCTCGGTTGAGAGTAGAGAAGACGTAGAGACATGTATGATACACCACTCAGCATAGAAGAAACGCATTCGATGGACATATTCAACCTGATACAAAGGTATGGATGCTCAGCTCCGGCCGCTTTTCCAGGACGTTTAATGCAGGAGATGGTATACCTTATCAGGGGCGCGTAAGCTACCTCCATCGTCGCAACCAATCACAAGCGTGACTCAATCGCAGTCAACTATATTTTCTTGGGCCATCTCAGATTTATATATCTAGCATTTCCTTCCATTCCTTGCCATTTCCTTACACAATACACCGTATCTGTTCATTAGTGCAAACATGTCGCCCTCCGCTGTGAATGGTGATAGCCAAAATGGCACGAACCAGCATCTCACAGACACTGCTGTGGCAAAGGCCTTGAACGAGGCGAATACAAAACTTGTTTCAGACAATCTAGCAGAAAAGAAATCGAATGGTCCTTCTCATGCGGGCCTCGATGCTTCTCTTCTTACTGTACAGCGATCTGAGGTTCTGAAAGATATGTCAAAAGCCGCACCTACTGGATGCACAGATCATATGATTACGTGCCAGTGGACACTTTCGAATGGTTGGGCGGCGCCAAAGTTGGTGCCATTCGGTCCATTATCTATCATGCCAAATGCCTCTGTTCTTCACTGTTAGTCTACACACAAGTCACAACGAAACCTGAATCTGACGGACGATAGATGCAACAGAATGCTTCGAGGGTCTGAAGGTCTACCGCGGCCATGACAACAAGCTGCGTATCTTCAGACCAGACCGCAACTGCAAGCGTATGCTTGTCAGCGCCTCACGCATTGCCCTCCCAGTATTCGAAACGACCGAGCTGCTGAAGCTCATCACAAAGTTATGCGCTGTTGATGGCCCAAGGTGGCTGCCAAAGGACACCGCAAAGGGCCAATTCATGTATCTTCGACCTACCATGATCGGCGATTTTGCCAGTCTCGGTGTACAAAAGCCTGAAAGTGCACTACTGTACATATTGATGAGCAAGTTTCCTGTCATGTCTCAGCCTAAGGGACTCAAGCTTATGGCCAGCAATGAGGACACTATCCGTGCGCATGAAGGAGGATGGGGTTATGC
>Ga0160427_10002794_pt1 | contig 10413 bp, 14 predicted proteins | sample SolpanmetagenomL_FD_108194 | JGI IMG/M metagenome (GOLD analysis project Ga0160427, IMG submission 108194) | Solar panel surface microbial communities from Lawrence Berkeley National Laboratory, California, USA - L | ecosystem: Engineered > Built environment > Solar panel > Unclassified ...
TGACGCCACACCCCATTGCCTTGGAGAATTGGATGGCCATACTGCCGAGGCCACCGACGCCGTAGACACCGACGCGATCGCTGGGTTTCACGTTGGCAGCGTTGAGAGCTTCGTAGACGGAGGCGCCGGCACACATTAGAGGGGCCGCGTGGGCTGAAGGGATGGAAGCGGGGATGGCATAGACGCTGTGATAGTGTCAGGAATAGTCTAGGTAATTTTGCATTCGTGTACATGATATTTGCTTACAACTCGGCCAGGATGATACGGTAGTCCCCGAAAGCGCCTTGATCCTGGTCTGAATAGGCGAAACCACGGGCGGAAGCGCAGTACTGACGATAGCCGTCTACGCATGACTGGCAGTTACCACAAGACTATAAGTTTTCATGTTAGTGGCAGTAGCATTGCAGAGTGCTGAGAAGACTCATACGCTATGTAGCCATCTAAAATATCCACAAGTTAGCATAGTTTCGACCCGATAGCAAGATGGGAACGGAGGAGAGGACCATAACACGTACCCCCATCCGACTCTCTGTCCAACAACTAGACTTGTCACAGCACCGCCAAGTCTCTCAATAATGCCCACGCCTTCGTGTCCCAGACCACATCCTTTCTCCTTCGCGTGCACGTCAGTGTAACACAAACCGGAATGCGTGGTCTTGATTAAGACTTCCTTCGCTCCTAGCGTACGCAATGTCGGATAAAGGTGAAAATCGCGAGAGTTTGCGTTGTATTTCCAAGCGTGCAGCTTGTATGCTTGAGGTCGTGCATCGGTAACGGGTGCTGGGTTGGAAGCCGTCGCTGCCAATTCTAGAGCCATTGCTTCTTGGGGCGGAATCACTGTTTCTGTTTTCATAGGAAATACATGTACTGCTGGAACGGACAACGTCTCTGCTGAATTAGAAGACATCGCAGCTGGGTTTGGCGCTGGGTTTGAAGCCATAGTAGCTACGAAATTGTTGGAAGGAAATCACAGGAAAGCCCAGTGTGTAGGAGGTGCGCTTATTGAAGGATGATCTATAGAGAGCAAGCGTTCGTCCGGGGAACAAATGAGCAAGTTTTAGTCTTTAATCTTGAACTTGGGATATTTTGAGAATGCACAAGTTGCACAACCAGGTAAATCACTCAAGCTTCAAGTGGTCGTCTCTTCTTTTGCAGTATCACAACCGCCGATTCTATAACAGGAAGAAGGTATTCAGCTGATGTATGACGATTGATAAATGATAATTATGATATATGTTATCTACCTGTGCCAGACGAGAGAAGTGTCGATATTGATTCAGCTCTAGCTAGAAATGTTGTCCTTACCCACCTAGTATAGCCGTTATCGGCGGGTGGCGGAAGGTCACGTGATATTTAGGTATTTTTTGACATCAACAACAGCAACATCAACATCAACAACAAAAACGACGACACAACACGACAAGAATGGTTCGGACAGTGTCATTCTGCCTCGTGCCCTTGTCCCAAAGACGGTCAGCCACCAAAATTGTAGCTGGGTAGTGAGAATGAGAGATACATAATGCTTGGCACCTAGGAAGATGATCTGTAACATGTCTCGACAGTGTTGCACCGGTAATAGCCTTTGTCTCCCTTGTCCCTATCTCTGTTTCAGAAAGAGCTATGGAATCTGTGTGCCTCGCGACGATGTTACCGAATTCATTCGGAGCTAGTCTCCATGATTTCTGGACTTTCGGAGCTCGTGTCTTCACAAGCCAGCTGAGCATCTCTATCATCATTCGGGATTTCATGAGAGACCTTCTCTTGACACTTACCTCCGTGTACATGGTGCGCCTATTTGGTCTCTTATGTTGACTGCGTTGCGCTGAATGTGGCTCCAGACATGTCTCAAACTTCTCATCTCTTTGTTCTAAACACAAAGGCATTGTGCACAGTAGCAGATATGTGGTAAACATGCACAATGGCTGTCTTGTATATTGTGCAAAGATCAGATGCAAGTCATCATGCTCCACCTTTCCGCCTTTTTCTGCATCCTCCCGTATACTGCATTAGTATGCATATATATTTTGACTCTGTTTTCGAAGCATATTTCAGCCCCGGCACCTCAAGAAACACCCGCCACTGACAATCAACCCTCGAGAAACAGGAAGTAGCAGGACTACTTCGCAAGATGTCACACCGCAACATCCAGCACGGTATCGCTCTCCCACCATCACCGCCTCTTCCACCACTCCAACACAACAGCCTCTCCTCATATGGTCTTCGCACACTTTATCCTATCGCCCATCCACTCTCCTCCAACGCTCTTTCTGCAGTCGACATAACCATGTTAACTCAGCATCTTTCTCCACTCCGACCACTGCGCTCGTCCTTACCTCCACCACTGCCACCAACGCTCCTGAACCCAACACACCTCCCACAAGCCGCCACGATCAATCTTCTCCACAAAATGGGCGCTACTCGAGCATTACCACCAGCATCTCACCTCTGTCACTCCCACAGCCATCTGAATGCACAAGTCGTCAGCGACGTACTGGATGCAATTGAAGGTGAGATCGAAGACTTCCTACCTGAAGTGCTCGCACGCATCGGTAATGACAGTTCCAGTGCCGAGTTACCAGACCTGGAAGCATTACAAAAGCGCGGCGGTCTGATCGGCGAAAACCTCGACAGGAAATCCGTTGACAAAGGCTACCCACGCCTAAGCGAAGTCGCGTTACGCTATGTGCGTGCAGCCGAAGACGTCATGGCATTGATCCTCCCAGCAGACGAGTTTACCTATCTCTACAAACGACAACCCAATCCGTCCACATTTCCAGACAACGACCAAACACCACACAGCAGGAAAAACAAGACGTGCGCTGCCTGCCTTCTCCGCACAGTCGCCACATCAGCAACCGCACTAATCGGCCTTCGAAGCATCTTGTTCGCACGCCTCCCCGAAGACATAATGCAAGCAAAGAAACGCAGCCCACGACTAGAAGTGATCGAAGGATTCATGCGAGCATTCGGCAGTGAGCAAGCAAGCTGGATGATGGGCGTGAGTGGCAGGATCGGATGGGAAATGAGGGTGCTCGTCAAAGAAGGCCAAGCCAAGTCTGGCAGAAGGGAGGGCCAAAGCGCGTGTCAACCCCGGAGACCGGAACGGCCCACCATGGGATTGTGTTCTGGTGAGCAGCTGCCGGCACCGCAAGTGAGGTATGAGACGAAACCGAGGATGCGAAATTCGCCGCTACCACCACAGCCCCCGCCAGTGCAGTACTATACGAAGCCTGTCTCGATGATTAGAGGATCGTGTATACCTTCGCCGCTGAGGATACGACATTGGCGGGATGAACGGATGATGGTCGTTGCTTGATATCGACAGATTGTGCCTCAGCTGGTCTGGAACGGAAAAGGTCAATATCCTGGTGATGGTGTTCCGAAAGTTTGTCTGATGTGCTAGTGCATTTTGAATGGCGCGCTTTGTACTTATCTTCTTTTTATGTATGATTTCGTCCCTTGTTGTCTTTTAACATTTGCGAATAGACATGAATTTGTTGGTAGAATATCATCTTATTCAGATTTCAAGACACGCACGTCCGGGACGAAGTGGCAAATACTTCATCGTCAATCAGGTGAAGACGGAGTTCGATGCTGTTCACAACATGCTATGTTATCTTTACTATGCTAATCCTTTCGTACCACGTTCTGCCACTGCATAGTCTCAATCAAGTGACCGGAGGTCTCCTTCCACGTCGTCTCTCTATGTAGCACATTATCCTCTCAGCGGGAGGTACCGTGACAACTTCAGGTAGGGGTGGATGGAGGAACATAAGGAGGATTGCTGACTTGTAGGAGGCTCTTCCTTTTCTCCCTCTGGGCTGAGTTTGATGTACGTATACATGGCTGGACGAGATTCTCTACGAAGCAAGCGAGCAGAGCACGTAAGCTAGAACCCTCTCGAGGTTTCAGTCCAAACGAGAGGCAACAATAAGTCATACCTAGTTGTATCTTTTCCATTTAGATTCTACTACATTTTCCATACCGGAACGGTCGCACCTAGCATTTCGCAGAGAAAGAAGAAGGCGAGGGAGCAAAAGAGAAAGCACCCACAACCAACCTTCCTGCAACAAGACGCGCCCTCTACCCCTCAAACAAGCGAAACTTAACGTGCACAGCACAAATCCCGCTCGCCCCCTCCAGCCCAAAAAGCAAGGGCATGGCTTCACTAACCTCCTTCGTCCCCGAACTCTTCATATGATCCTCATAACTCCCCCAACCCGCCAAACACACATACGCCTTCAGCATCTGCCCTTCTTTCCCCTCCTTCTCTCTCGCAATACTCTGCTTATCCACACTCTGCACTGTCCAGCCGCCGCCGTGACCGGTAAAGTGCGCAGGATCCTGGTTGCAGTCGACAGAGGTCATGACTTTCATGAATTCAGTAAGGTTGGAGTTTGATTTGGCGGAGTCGGCGGCAGAGGGGTCGACGAAGAAATGGACGATTTCGGTTAGGGGAGCGCCGGAGAGAATGGAGGTGGAGGGGTGCGGGGTTATGGTTGCGTCGTAGACGGTGGGTCGACCGGAGAGGATGGTGGAGAGGGAGGTTAGGAAGGGGGCGTGTTCGCTGCGTGGGCGGGTGAGTGGGCGTTTTTCTCTTTCTGGGGCGGGAGACGGTTTGGGAGAGTGGTAGTGGTGGTGCTGAAGTTGGGCATGATCATGGTCAATCCGCACGACTGAGCACCACCGCAGTAAAGATCAGGCTGAGCGGAGTCCATACGGGACAATAATGATGTGCTCTTTCTTTCTAATAGAAGGTAAAACGAAAAAGAAAGCATAAGACATACGCAGCCTGCCCGAATTTCTTATGGTATTCAAGACTCTTCCACTCCACAAACCACCACATCGTATCCTCATTCTCCCTCTCAATCCCATAAAACACATTCTCGCACCCTTCTTGGGCTCGCACTTTGGTCAATGCTTCCTTGACAACGCCACCTTCTTGCGAGCCGGCATCGTGGATCTTGTTTTGGCCTGACTTGAGTGGAAAAATCACGACTTCGGTGATTGGGGTGGATGAAGAAGAAGAAGAAGAAGACATGATTGTTGCGTTGGATAAGGTGTCTGTATGGTAATGGATAAGAGATCTTTCTGGTATTGCGCGGTAGGTATTTTGTATCACAGTCTTGCTACAGTAGATTGACAAAGGAAAGAAGTCAAGAAAGCTGGGATGAAGTTTGGTGGAAGGATCAAGAGGTTTGGATACGTGGCACTGTCTGCTTGATTTTTGACAAAGCAGAGAGCTCTACTTTCCCGCCTCCGCCCTTCAGAGGTGGAGGAAAAGAGGGGTGCGATGTGCTTGGTAGCATAGCGGGGTTGAATGCAATATTAGCCTATTTCGGAGTAGAGTGATCTGCCATGATGACAGCACAAGGCCGAAAGACGAGGACTGCAACCAAGCATGGATGGTATTGCAAGCTGTATACTTGTACAATCTTTCGAACATTGATGTGACTTGCACTAAGATCTCGTGAGGCTCAGATAAAGGCCGAATAGCGGCAGGAATCAGTGACGTAATGTGGCGACAAAGTTTCCTCCTTGCGCTGCTGAAACCCATTTGAAACCAGCTAATCTACATAATAATCAGCAAGATGAATGTCCTGGCATTAGCACTTGAAACAAATAAGCAGTGTGAACGTGTATGTGTATTTAGGCTATCCTACAATGCCGCGACAGATACTCTATTTAGAGCCGGCAAGGTCTATCCTTATTCACCGGAAAACACAGAGAACATGAAACTAAACAACCATTCTCCTCTCCTCAATGGAAAGAGCCAAATGACTCCATCGCTCTTATTCAAGGCTCGTCTCTGTCAATCTGTCTCTATTTTCTCTCAAACTTTTCTATTTCTCCTTATGAAATTCATTAAGTGAGAGGGTCCAGCCCTTCTCAAAACTGTATCTTGCTCAGAAGACCAACGCACTGATTAGCATGACTGCCAAAGCCGAGGCCACAAGGCTCGAGCCATGAATCGTTCCATCTCTCAAGCTGACAGCAGCGCTGCCTGGCACCAAACTGCTCGCACTTGCGCTCGCACTTCCAGTGGCGGTAGAAGCAGTAGCACGACCAGGTGGCACAGTAAGCGTCAAAGTCGTCTTAGAAGACACACCAGCAGTCGTAGCAACAACAGTAGGACAAAACTCTGCAGCCTCAATACCAAGCACAATCTCAGCACATGCAGCATCAATAGATGTAGTGTAGACATTCCACACTTCCTTGCTAGCATCGATTGGACAAGCAAAGAATATCGTGCTGTTGTTCCATTGCAACTTCTTGAGTTCGTCGTTCAAGGAGAAGCTTGATCCGTAAGTACCAAAAGTAGTGCTGTTGACGTTGAGGTCGCATTGAAGTTGTGTGTTTCCTGGCTCGCTTAGACAGACACGGTTTGTAGTTGTAGCATTGGCATCGGTGAGGTAGTGAGTGCTTGGGTTGAAGCAGAGGGTTGAAGCGTTGGATGCTGACGTCTGTGAAGTGTCGAAGCGGAATTGACCGTCAGGCAACTGGTAGAGTTGAGCTGTTGAATTTGAGGAGGAAGGTGAGGCGGTGAGGTTGAAGCAGGTTTGCGCACATGCTGGCGTCGGAAGTGGAGAGGAGACGATTGATGACGAGACTGAGATGGGACTTGTGGTGAGAGTGATGGTTGTCCCTGGATTAGGCGAAGTGGAAAGAGAAGCCGTGCCAGGAGGCAGAGTTGTGGTTGTAAGAATTGTCTGAGTGACGAAAGAAGTTGATGACTGGATGGTTGTTGCTTCGCTAGTGGCTGCGCTCGTAGTCGAGGACGTGGGGAATTGTACGGAGACACTTGTAGGGAGGATTACAGAGATACTTGTGCTTGTTGCGATTGAAACACTGGTGCTTGACATTGGCACAACCATCGTAGAAGTTGTGGAGGTCTGTGTTGAGCTCATAGTGGAGAGCGAAGCGGTAGGCAGAGTCAGAGATAACTGCAGCGAGTAGCTTGGTGGGCTCGGTATGGATTGTGAAGAAGACGAGGTAGAGGTCCAGGTGCTGCTACTCAAGGATGAAGTAGCAGAAGAGCTTAAAGCTGAACTCGCAGATGAGAGCAATGACGATGAGGTAGAAATTGGTACGCTGATGCTCGTTGAGGTGACAATGGAAGAAACCACAATAGACGTCAAGCTTGAGACTAAAGAAACGGCTGAAGAGCGATGGACAGTAGTCGTGCTATAAGCTGTAACTGTGACAATCGAGGTATGGTGAGGAATCGAGCTCGAGCTAATAGGTAAAATCAAGGTCGTGGAAGTACTTGAGGACAACATTGGTGTATCCGTTTCAACGGTGCTGGTGAAGCTATAACCAGTAGGCACAGGCGAGAGCGTTGTAGTTGAAGTTACATAGCTGACTGATGGGGTATTTGAGCTTGTGAGCTCGATGGTGGTAGAAGCAGGGCTTGTGCTCGTCTTTGCAGTACACAGCGAGCAAGGCTGAGTCAGAGTAGTAGTCAATTGAACAGTGTCCGTTTTCGTTGTACCTTGACCCTGGCTGTTGGTGCTGATTGTGGTTGGCGATACCTCTGAAGAAATCTCAACGGGACACTTCGTGGTAGTTGTGAACGTGATTATTTGCATCAGCGTCACAGGCGAGGCGATCGTAGACGAGCTGCTCGTATAGGTCGAGTAAACGATCGGACAAGTAGACGTCGTGATTGTCAGGACCTTGGTAGTGTACACGGTCTCTGATGAGCCTGGAAGCAGGGAGGAGGTAGATACAACAGGCAAACTGCTGGTGGTGTAGACGGTGGGAGATACTATTGTAATCTGCTGTTTGCTAACCACGAGCGGCGAAGTCGTTGGCGTGAAGCTAAGGAGCGAAGGAAGAGAGCTTGGCATTGACGAGATGCTCGAGATTGAGATATCCGTAGTCTGAGAACAAGGCACAATGGTGGTGAAGGTAACCTCGCGCGTTGTGATAATCGTGCTAGGAGCTGTCAAGGGACAGAGGCTCATTGACGTTGGGCACTTCCATTGCGTTTCTGTGACGGTGGAGACGATCGTCGAAGTGGTGAAAGGCGCTTGAGACGTGGTGGTCGTGGGCGAGCTTGAAGTGCTTGGGAGCTGAGAAGTCGACAACGAGCTGGTAACTGGCGACACGACTGTGGTGTTACCAGGGCTGAGCTGCACTCCAGTTATCATTGATGATGTGGTTATGATGTAGATAGTGCTGGCAACCGAAGAAGTACTGAGGCTTGAGCTAGAACTTGAGCTGCTCATGCTGGACATACTATAGGACGTACTGCTGGACATACTGCTCGAAGCTTTCTGCGTCGTCTCCGAGCAGGGAGTAATAGTGGTAATCGTGACTTGCCGCATGGTCGTGAAGGTACTCTTCAAAGGACAGTTCGACACCGACTCAGGACATCTGATGATGACGTCCGTAATTGTTGAGACGATAGTTGAAGTTGTCAATGAAGGAGTCGGACTTGTGACTGGAGATACAAGTGTAGTACTAGACCTATTAAACGGTAACGAGGTGAACAAAACGCTTGTGGTTGAAGAGGAGCTGGTTGTGCTCGGACCAGTGCTCTGGCTTGACGTCGACACAACAACGAACGTCGATGAGGACGATGCAGCTGAAGACGCAGTGGAGGATGAAGAGAGGACTGTGAGAGACGAGCTGCTTAAGATCTCCGAGCATGGGACTACAGTTGTCGCTGTTGTGACTCGAGTGACAGTAAAGGTACTCTTGGCTGTCAAAGGACAGTCGCTGACGAAAGAAGGGCATCTTGTGATCGTCTCGACAAGTGTCGAAATCATTGTCGATGTAGTGAAGGAGCCGGGCGTTGACGAGCTGCTGTTGAGAGGTGAGACGACCGTAGAAGTCGTCGTCATTGCTGGCAGCGAGGTCGTGGCATTGGAGTACACAGATGTGGTGCTGCTTGAATACGGGACAATAGTCGTTGCTGTTTTGACGCGAGTGGTGGTAAACGTGCTCTGCATTGTTAATGGACAATCGGTGACCGAAGCAGGACACTTTGTGATAGTCTCAACAATGGTAGAAAACAAAATCGCCGTCGTAAACGATGCAGGTACGGACGAAGTGCTGTTTTGAGGCGACACAATTGTCGAGGTCGGGATCACGCTTGTCATTGGTAAAGATGAGCTGTTGCGGAGAACGAAAAAGCTGCTCCTTGATGACGTCGAGCTGGCCAGAGGTGTGCTGGAGCTCAAGAAACTCGAGCTGGACAGTGTTGAGACGGATGAAGTCGAGAGGACAGAGGTCACAGTTGAGAGTGAGGAGTATGTGCTCAAAGACCTTGTACCATTGCTGCTTACTGTCGTTGTCAGAGGGCACCAAGTGGTATAGACCGTAGTAATCTCTGTTATGTTCTTTTGTGATGCAGAAGATGAGCTGCCGGGCGCAATCGTGGACGAGGTCTGTGGGCTGACCATGGCCGAGGACGAATTGACGTACGAAGTAGACGTGGAGACTGGCGCGGCGATTGTCGCAGTCGATGTGACAGGTGAGACGGAAGATAAGCCCGAAGTTGCTGAAGTGGTGAACGCGCGTGATCTGCTGAAGCTGTATGCTGGAGGCACACCATGCGCAGATGAGGTGTATGCGGGCGGCACGCCATGCGCACTCGAGCCGAAAGAAGCGGCGATGGCAGTCGAAGGCGTTTCGACAGTGCTCAACTTAAGGCTAGAGCTATGAAGTTGGGAATCAGGAGTCGTAAAAGTGCTGTTGATCCAGGTTACAATAGCAGAGAGCATCATGGTCGAGGTTTGAAAAGGAAGGGAAGGGTCCTGGTAGGCTGGAATCGAGCGACTGCGAGACTATAGTCAGTTTCGTCGCGACAGAGGGTTCGTTTCGCGACGTACTTACCTCTGCGACGCAAGCTGTCCAGCAGCAAGAGGCAAAGAAGCCGAAAGAAGCAATGCGACAGGGCCGGAGGGCTTCATGACGTTTGGCAGAGAGAAGTTTGACCTGCGGCGAGGCGAAAAGAGGAAGTCAAATGAGTGTGATAATGGGAAGCACAGTGTGGCGTTACAAAGGTGATGCAGAAAAGAATGCGTTCAGCAAGATGAAAGAGTGTGATGAAGTCGAAAGAGATGCAGGTGAAGAGAAAGAAAGAGAGAGTGGGCAATCAGACCTTCATAAGGCTCTTTTGGGACAAACACAACAAACGCATCAATAGCGTGTCATCTGAAACAAGCAAAACAAACAGCGATCCAAACGCGATCGAGGCTGTGCTTCAGAGTAACACGGCAAGAAGAGCTCGCGTATGGTTAGCCGCCACAGCGACAAAGAAATCAAGGATTCTATTGTTAAGCGCCTGAGACAATATTAGTGAAAAAGGAAATTAAGCGCTCTGAAACAGAACTCTGATGCGACCTTTATTGTGAGCTTCTATGCGTGTCCCCGGTTCTCCTCTCGAGCCTTGTCACAATACAA
>Ga0160427_10002795_pt1 | contig 10407 bp, 9 predicted proteins | sample SolpanmetagenomL_FD_108194 | JGI IMG/M metagenome (GOLD analysis project Ga0160427, IMG submission 108194) | Solar panel surface microbial communities from Lawrence Berkeley National Laboratory, California, USA - L | ecosystem: Engineered > Built environment > Solar panel > Unclassified ...
AGTTGCTAATATAAAAAATACAACAAGATTAAATATTGATGTGCTTTTTTTGATTTTTTTCTCTTTGATGATATTTTTAGCAATTTTTCTAAAATATAAAATATTACTATAACCGCCCCATATGATAATGTTAATCGAATATATTAAGATCGCGGTTAAAAATAACAATAATAAGGTTAGATTTTTAATGTGGGCCATGAAAGGAATTAATTTAGATATTAATGCAATCTGCGCAAATGCAATTATGATACTGATAACACATAATAACAACCCATATTTTATCGTCCGTCGATAAAAAAACCATGGTAATGTCATAAACGCGGCGCTTGCATTCCATGACCACTTCAAATTAAGATTATCTAGTTTTGACAGTTTGTTCAAATAGTACATTGTAGGTTTAGTTATAGAAATTTTTTCTTCATTCCACACATCTTTTTTCTTTTTAATACGTGATATAAAATCTTTTACATGTAAAAGATGCCCTTTATACTCGATAACATGACTAAGTTTGTTTTCTAATTCTGTTAAATTCACAATGTATCTTTACTAATAATTTTACTTATATTAAAAAACTTATACATTTGGCAATAAAATTTTTTATAAATCAGTGAATATTGGCATTTTTATATGTTATCAATATATTTGTATCATTGTTAATCATTAAAAATATTTTTAGTTAAAAATTTATTACATAAATCTCATTGCCCTATTCTAAAAAAAAGGGCCGAAATTTCTTTCGGCCAAGTTTAACAGGGAGGCTTTACGTCTTGAAGACGCGGGCTGACAGAATCAACCCAAAGTAAGTATTGCGCTTACATTGATACTTACAATTAAGTATCTAAGTTATTTATAACAAGTGAAAATAGATTGCGCAAGAATTATTATTAAAATTTAAATTAATTTTTAACGTTAACTTGAGGTTAATTTACATTACTATAAGTTTCGTTTTTGATAACTTATGGATTATTTTTAATTCTGTTATAATCTTTTATTAATCGCTAAATGACATAGCCAACCATACAAGAGGGATCAAAAAAATTATAAGCAAGGGTCAAATAAGAAGGAAATTAAATCTAACCCAAAATATATTGCTGCGGCTGCTTCCTTCCGGATCTGACCGAATTCACAACGCCTTTGCCTAAATTTAATTTCCCAGCAGAATAAAACTATAGATTTAAAAATAAAGCAATAAATTTTTTAATTAAATAAATAACAGTATTTTATTTTATTGACAATAATACATTATTTATATAAATATATCTCAAATTAAAAATGAGTCTAAAATGCTTAGTAAGTTTATTTTACTATCAATACTTTCTTTTATAAAAGTAATTGCAACTAATAGTTTTGATGTTAATAATCTTGAGGAAGATACTGAATTAGCCCAAGCTCTTCACATGTCTATGAATCTAAGTAATGAAACAGATGATGATGAAGAGTTAGCAAAAGCCATAGATCTGTCATTTCAAAAACATATTCCAGAAAGTCCTTACACTCATTTCTTTAAAAATAATGCCCAAACGTTAAATAGTTATGCGCAAGAAATTCAGGATTTTAATGCCGGGTCCCACAATAACCATGATGTTCACAATTTTAATAAACAAACCATTGTGAAATATCATAGTTTAATTGCCCAAACCCTTGCTATGAGCACACCTGATATAAACCACTTAACTGTTGATGGCGTCCTAGATGATTTTAGGACCGTATTAAATAAAACTTTAAAATATCATCAAGAAGATAAAGAAGCTGCCCTGAATCAAAATTTCAATAATTTGAGGGCGCACTTGTTAGGCAGTAATACCGATGGTGAAACTGGATTTGATGCTTTACAAACAATTGCAAAACTAAATTACTTTGCCAAAAATCTAGATGGTCAACAAGTTGGTATCTTGAAGACAAGCTTTTTAGATAATACAGAAACACAAGGGGGTTGCTATCCAGGTTACATGGGTCGAATTATTCAAGGATATATGCAATTAATTATAAATATGCGCAGTGAGTATTAAATTAACATTGAATGACTGGGATTAATGGTTTATAATCTAACAGTTTTTAAAATGAAAACTAAATTAAAACTCTAACCCGAAAGGATGTGGTTCACGTGCTAATTACTGTACGGGACAACAACGTAGATTCCGCTTTGCGCGTGTTGAAGAAAAAACTTCAACGTGAAGGGGTATTTCGCGAAATGAAATTACGTAAGCATTTTGAAAAAAATTGCGAACGTAAAAAACGCGAAAACTCCGAAGCTCAAAGACGTATGCGTAAAATGTTGCGCAAGCGTCTTGAACGCGATGGATTCTAAGACTCAGACCCGGTCCACGAGACCGGGTTTGTTTTTATCCAATAATAACCAAGATATTCCCCATTTTACATCAAATTTACTAAACCAACATAAGACAATCAAACATGGTTTTTATGGTCGTAAAGGCGGTATTAGCCAAGATATTTTTGCTGATTTTAATATAGCTTTTGGTAAAGGTGATGATGAACATCATGTCAAAACTAATCGCCACCTGCTGTGTGATCAATTAGGAATACAACCTTGTAACCTGATTTTACAACAACAAATTCACGGCAATCAGGTTAATGAAATTTTGCATTTACCTGTTGATCATCACACACTAATAGGTGACGCCTTAATTACCAACTTGCCTGGTGTTGCCATTGCTGTACTGACAGCAGACTGTTTACCTATATTAATGTATGCCCCTGACATTAACTATGTTGCAGCTATCCATGCTGGGCGTGTAGGCTTACTGCAAAATGTCATTGATCATACGGTTCAACGACTCATTGATAAGGGTGCACATGCAAATAATATGATAGCAGCAATCGGTCCAGCCATCCATCAAGACTGTTACCAAGTTAGATCAGAAATTTATCAACGCATTGCCCAAAATTACCCCACATATATTAGTTATTGTAAAGAGAGCTCTGTTAAAGATTATTATAATTTAGATTTAGTTGGTATCGCGGTCCATAAACTGATGACCCTGAACATCAATCATATTGATATTTTACCGCTCAACACCTACCAACATCCCGATCAATTCTTTAGTTGTCGCTATGCTCATCACCACAAGCAAGCAAGCTTTGGCAATCAGATATCTGCAATCCAGCTTGCATAAATTAAAAAATTAGTTAAGATGAGGACAATAATTTTTTGAGATTTGACATGACTGCACCTTTCCTGATGTCGGGTAAAAAAGGCCTTATTATGGGGTTGGCTAATGATCATTCACTGGCATGGGGTATTGCAAAAGCATTACATGCACAGGGTGCTGAACTTGCATTTACCTATCAGGGTGACGCTTTACAACGCCGTGTCACACCGTTGGCTGAATCATTAGGGTCAACAATTATACTGCCTTGCGATGTCAATCAAGAAGAGCAAGTCACCGATTTATTTGTGCAGTTAGGTCACAAGTGGGATAAATTGGATTTCGTTGTCCATGCCATTGGCTTTTCTGATAAAAATGAATTAACGGGTAAATATGTTGATACAACGCGGCAAAATTTTTTGAACACTATGAATATTTCTTGTTATTCATTTACCGCTATTGCTAAGGCCGCTAAACCCTTGATGCGTGAGGGTGGCAGCCTTTTAACCCTTACCTATTATGGTGCCCAGAAAGTTATGCCACACTATAATGTTATGGGCGTTGCCAAAGCCGCACTTGAAGCAAGTGTGCGTTACTTAGCAGTAGATCTTGGCTGTGACAATATTCGCGTCAACGCCCTGTCTGCAGGTCCTGTACGCACGTTGGCTGCTGCTGGTATTGGCGATTTCCGGTATATATTGAACTGGAATAAAAACAATGCCCCTTTGCAACGCAACATAACAATCGAACAAGTTGGTAATTCTGCACTGTACCTGCTCAGCGACATGTCCAATGGTGTGACAGGTGAAGTGCACTATGTGGATAATGGCTATCATGTTGTGGGGATGAAATCGATCCATGCACCAGATCTGCATATTGTCAAAGAGGCCAGCTAATATGTTGCGATTTCTCAAAAAATTTATCATTGGATTTTTCACACTGGTAGGTATCAGTGTTATCAGCTTAATCTTGATAATTTCATTGGGATTACACCGCCATATCAACAAGAAGCAACCCCTCAGCAATGATTTATTACTGCAAATTGACTTGAGCCAACCGATTTCTGAATTGCAGCCCAGTATTAACTTGGACGTTCTGGTCAATGGTTCACCGCGTGATTTTTATGCATTACTGTTGGCAATCAAGCAAGCTCAACAAGATAAGCGTGTTAAAGGGATTATCATTCGTGGCGACGAACTAAGCTTAGGATTAGCTCAAGTTTATGAGTTGCGATCATTGTTAAAAGAATTTAAGTCAGCTGGCAAACTTATCTGGTTTCACATTGATTCATTTGGTGATTATCAATCAAAACTTAAGTTATATTATTTGGCCAGTATTGCCAATACTATTATGATGCAGCCTGTGGGTTCTGTTACATTAAGTGGTATCAGTGCAACCATACCTTATTACACAACCAATATGAAAAAATTGGGTATCAAGGCACAAATAGCTACGCGTGAAGAATATAAGAATGCTTTCTCATCTTATACGGATGAGCAAATGTCGCCCGCTGCACATGAATCCATCAAACTGGTGCTGGATACGTGTTTTAATCATCTTATTAATGCTATTATCAAAGATCGTGAGTTAGACGCTGATAATTTAATGTCGGCCATGGAGCACATCTATTTTATTAATGCTCAACAAGCCCTTAAATTACATTTAGTGGATCAATTAATGTATTGGGATCAAGCATTAGATATGGTTAAAAAATCAACTAAGCCTAAAATGAGCTGTATAGACATTGGTGATTATTATAACGATTATTTAAATGATCAAGTGAAGGCAAAATCTAAGAAAGAAATTAAGAATCAAGATGCTGTTGCGTTGATTTATGCAGCGGGCACAATTGAAAAAGATGGACCCGGATTTAACCCTATGTCATCAGATGAAATTAAGTTAACACCTGATATGATGGGGGATGCTGTTGATGAAATTTTAGATAACGCAAAAATTAAGGCGGTCGTCATTCGCATCGACAGCCCGGGGGGATCAGCTGTTGTATCTGACACAATTGGTGGTCAACTTCAACGCCTTAAGGATAAGAAGATTCCCATTATTATATCCATGGGCAATTATGCAGCCTCTGGTGGCTATTGGATTGCATGCAGTGGCGATAAAATTATTGCAAGTCCCTTAACATTGACAGGTTCAATTGGCGTTATTACCGGTAAAATCTCAATTAAAGATATGTTGCATAAATTTGATGTTCCTATAGGTACCGTATCAAGTGGACCCAACAGCACTATGGCAAATGCCACTGAGGATTATGATGACAAGCAATGGCAGTTGGTACAAAACAGCATTGACGATGTGTATATGCAATTTCTAAAGATTGTTGCCAAAAGCCGTGGTCTGACAACGGATCAAGTTCGCGAAGTAGCCAAAGGTCGGGTATGGATGGGACTGCAAGCCAAAGAATTGAGCTTGGTTGACCACCTGGGCGGCCTGATGACCGCAATTGAGACAGCCAAGCAAATTGCTGGACTGCCGGCAGACTGTCCTGTTAATAATTATCCTCATCAAAAAACAGTTATGGAATTAATTGAAAAATGGTTCAAGGGTGATATGCCAGCTAGCATAAGCATCCAGGATATTTTTTACATAGCTATAAAAAAGATGATGCTTAATTTTAAAACCCAAGCCACGCTGCTTTATGAGCCCACCCGCATTAATTGAAGATATCATTCAGTGAGGGGATTAAGATAGGTTCCCTGTTATCTTTAGGGTTAGAAAGTATAGATCAATACTTCTTGCCACCTTAAAAATTTGGATGCAAATTTAATTCGTCATCCCGAAATCATGTTATGATCGGGCTAACTTCAGCCCTTATAATTGTCACCCCAAAACAACAGTGGTTGTGGCAATCTCAAGAAAGTATTTCTTAAAATATGTATTGCATTTCTTATGACAAAAATACCGTTTCTCATGTTCACGAGATTGCCACGTCTCTATCAATCCTCGCAATGACGATGGAGATAAAAGATACTTTACATCACGTTGCCATGCTGTTTGCAACAGCGCGCCACAACAATTTAATGTAAATTCGAATATCTATATTTTATAAGACATAAAAATTACCTATCCATAATTTTCTGATGTGTATATGTGCGCGCTGTATTAGTAACTTCCCACGGATGCTGCTTTACATAAAATAATCCAATATCTCGGTAGGTTATCAGAACCTCTGGGCTTATATCATCCATTGCATAACTTTTATCCGAAACTGGCCCAAGGCGAGTATAGCGATTTGGCCCTAATGTAACAGCTAAACTTTCATGGGCGAAGATTTCACTGGCCCCTGACATAGTAGAACTAATTGCTGGCATCCATTCAACAATACCCATTGAGTCCCTTCTAGAGGTTTGGACGGGTATTCCAAAACTGCCCGTCCCGAAAGACACCATGCGAATGGTCTTCTGTACATCTATGGGGTCAAAATTTGAATAATTTTTACAAATTTCAGCTATTGCAACTTGACCAGGATGATTCCAAATTATACCACCATCAACCAATTCACGTTGACGATTTTCATCTTGATTAAATAGTCCACTAAAAGCAGGAAAGAATGTCGGTGCAGCTGTTGCAGCCTGACACGCGTGCCGAACAAGCATATTTTGCAAATTCTTATCTTGAGAATTCATTATAAAGGGAGCTGCGCCAATAGGCGCTGCGCGGTTAGTGTCTACACTGGGTAGAATCAATGTCTTTTTAAGGTCGCCTAATTTATAATCAAACATATATTCTTTTAAGACACCAACAAGGCCTCTTACTGTGTATTCAGGATATATATAAGAGCCTATAAATTTAGAAAACCATGACGCGTTAAAAATACGGTGCCCCTCATTTTGATAGATATTACGCACAACATCAATCATATTTCTACCCTGATACTCTTTAAAATCACTTAGGGCCATGGCAGAGGCAATTAAGCCACCTGAGGAGGTGCCAGCAAAAATATTACAAGCATCTTGGATTCTAATACCGCTCATTTGTTCTTCAACTGCAGCCATAATTGTTATGGTTACGATGGCACGTTGTCCACCCCCATCTAAACAGGTTACGATATTGGTATCAGGTAGGTGACGATGCTCAGCTACTGGTTTGTCGATCTCAGCAATTTCATGGTCAACTATTTCCTGCACAGAGGCATGTAGACAATTTTGCATGATTGCCAGGGTTATTAACGTATATACAATTATGTTATTTTTCATAGTTGTTGACCCATGCCATTAATGCTTATCAAACCAAAGAATATTTAAATATCCATTAAAATATATGATATTTAATTCAATTTTAACTATTTAATATTTTAATTGTAATATTAAAAAAGGATTTAAAAATGAAAAAATCAGCCATCCATATAATGCTTACAATATTGGGAACCAGTGCTGTTGCATATGCAGGATTTAATGAGATTATTCAACAAGGAGCCTCCAAACAATTGGATGTTGAGACTTCACAAGTTGAAATACAAAAACAAAAAATTATTAAAGAAAAACAAAAATTAGCTTTAAATCAAGCTGACAAAAGAAAGGCTTTTGCTGCTAAAATCTTCCTTGATCCTAATAATTTTGAAGCGCCAGATGATAATGGCAACTACAAAAGCTTTGTTAATTGATACATTAAATTTGAATTTACATAGACCATAGTTTGGGCTCTAAATTTTGCATGGGTGTTACCATCAATTCCGTTAGGGCCCACACTAGGGCATCCAAGCGATCTGGTGACTTTTTGGTATATCCTGGAATATATTGGCACATTTGTTGTTCTAGTTTTGCTAAGTTAACGCCACGTTTATGAAATACCCGGTTTTGACTATAAAGTGCCGCAATGGGTTCAGCACGTATGGCCTTACCTCTTGTTGCATAAACTCCTTTAAAGGGAACAGATTCATCAAGTGTGCGCAACATACTGGCAACAAGATCGCCCCCTTGATTGACTTCAGCTACAATACAATCTGCTTGATAATGTTGATACAAGGATAAGGCAGCTTTGATCCATTCAATGGGTTTTCCCTTTAATGAGCCATCTTCTAGAATATAAGCATTTTTGTATTGATCAATACCTGCAACAATAATGCCGGTTTCATCGCTCAGGCTTCCTGATGTCACTGCAGGGTCAATAGCCACAATAATACGTGTGAGATCCGGAATATTATCCAGCTGTGCCTTAGTAATATCCTCAAATGACCACAGCGCGCCTGCTAAATTCTCAAGTACCACACCGTTAATTTCTTGCTGACCAAGGGGTGTGCCATCAAAGCGTTGTTTAAGAGCCGTCAAAAAGTCCGCAGCTAAGTTACAAGCATTATCAAAGGTTGATCCGCGGGTCACATGAATACTTGCCCCCTCATCACACAGTAACTTTTTGATTAACGGTGTTGGCCGGGGTGTTGTTGTAACAATAATGCGTGGCTTATGGCCCAAGCGCAAACCAAAGCTTAACTGATCCCAGGCAATTTGATCATTGCGAAACTTTGCCAATTCATCTACCCAGGCACCATCAAATTGGGGACCGCGCAGTTGTTCAGGATTTTCAGAACTAAATAAGGTGGCAATGGCACCATTGGGCCAGGTCAAGCGTCGCTTAGAGGACTCATAAATGGGGCGCTCATGGGGGGGATGGATAGCCAGCAAGCCACTGGGTCCCTCAATCATAACGTCGCGGCCCTCCCCTTCTGTGTCAGCTAACAGGGCAATGCGACGATAGCCATCTTGCATCACCCATTGCCGCACACTCTCGGCACCCGTGCGTGTTTTACCAAAACCGCGTCCCGCCATGATTAACCATGTACGCCAATCACCAGGCGGCATCAATTGATTAGCACGCGCTTGCACAGGCCAACAATATTTTTGATGCTGATTTTGTCGCTTCTCCAGCATCAAATTAATGTATTTTGTCAGTTGTGTTAGTAATATTTGTTGTCCTGTTATCAAGAAGCCTCCTCTGCTTACTTCTTAAAAACATGCCAAATAAGCCGCACAAATGTCAAATTTTTTTATCAGCCGCTGTGCCTTAAGGTGTTAACGAATATAATAAATAATTTAGTTATTATATTTATTGATTGTTAATTATTTTTAAGTATTGTTATATTTAAACAAATAAGTATGAATAAAATGAATAAGTATTTAGTGTCACTTGTTTTTATATTATTTTTCGAGCATTGCAGATCCGATGGTAATTGTAATAATGAATTTGAAAATATTGATAATTTTAAAAATGTAACTACAGTCCAGCCTTACAGGCAATATGATATTGAAAATGAATATGATGATTTACAAGCTCAGAGATACAATTTTGCAAAAATAAATTCAGACGCTATATTTAATTCTTTTATAAAATCAGGTCAGATTGTGTACAGTTTAACAATTTTCTGTTTTACAGCACCTTTAGTATATCTTTATGTACCGCTGGTCTGGAGGCTATTTGACAACAGTATATACGAATCCAGAGCCTAAACGTTAAATCTGAAGTGATAAATGTCACCGTCTTGCACAAGATATTCTTTACCTTCCAAGCGTAATTTACCAGCAGCCTTAGCCCCTTGCTCACCATTGCAATTAACATAATCATCATAAGCAATCGTTTCTGCACGAATAAAGCCGTGCTCAAAGTCAGTGTGAATAACACCTGCTGCCTCGGGAACCTTGGCATGGTGGCGCACGGTCCAGGCGCGCGCTTCCTTGGGGCCAACAGTAAAGAAGGTGACCAAATCTAACAAAGCATAGCCGCGCTGAATCACTTGTGCCAAACCAGTTTCAGTTAGATTTAAGGATGTCAGGAATTCGGCGCGGTCACTTTCGGTTGTCAGCAAAGATATCTCGGCCTCGATTGCAGCTGAGATCACGACACTTTGAGCTTTTTCTTGTAAAGCATGCGCATTGACTTTGGCCGTTAATGTATTGCCGGTGGCAGCCTCAGCTTCAGATACGTTACATACATACAATACAGGCTTTGCTGTAATTAAATGTAGTTGTTTAAAAGCCTGCACTTGGTCAGGTGGCACCTGTGCAAAACGGGCTGGTTGGCCTTGGGATAATTGCGCATAGGCCAATTCAACCAACTCCAATTGTGCCTTAGCATCCTTGTCCCCGGTTTTGGCTTTCTTAGTAAGTGACGTTTGACGGCGCTCTAGGCTGTCTAAATCAGCCAGCATCAATTCAGTATTAATGATGTCCATATCCCGAATGGGGTCAATACTGCCCTCAACATGCGTTGTATCACTGTCTTCAAAGCACCGCACCAAATGAATGATGGCATCAACTTCACGAATGTGGGCCAAGAATTGATTGCCCAA